>Ga0179593_1468909_pt1 | contig 32233 bp, 36 predicted proteins | sample CZODoug2_1_08_16_FD_185931 | JGI IMG/M metagenome (GOLD analysis project Ga0179593, IMG submission 185931) | Vadose zone soil fungal communities from Angelo Coast Range Reserve, California, USA - CZODoug2_1_08_16fungal (PacBio error correction) | ecosystem: Environmental > Terrestrial > Soil >...
TGTCGCACGGGACGCTATGACTGGAAAGGGGAAGTCTAGAGTAGAAGGGAGGCTGATCTCACTGGTAGTCAGTTCGGCTCCTATGGTGAAAAAAAGAAGGACAAACTGCTGGAGAGAAAAACGAATTTTTAAACCAACATATCAAAGTGTAAACCACTTTGGTTTCGCCGGGCCTCCTTTCCTTACCATGATTGTTCTCGGGACCTAGGTTCAACGGGTCACTAAAAAGCGAAGAGAGGTGCCAGAAGGGGAATATTGTTTAAGAAGAGCCGGCACGTGAGAGCACCTTTTCTGAATAGGGACGGGTGAAAGGGAGGGGGTGAGCGGAGGGACAACGTGGGCAGTTACTGAGACCCTTCCAGATAAAATTCAGGGGGGACGGGACACATCGGCAACGTGAGACTAAAACAGAATAGGAGGGAGTGGATGAGGGAAAAGGCGGCACGCTTCCTAGGGGGGAAAAACGACTAATAAGGCCAATACTGAGACGGCTCGACCGCGGGCTTATGAGGTTGCAGGACCGACGCCGCCTACAACTTCTGGATTGGGGAGGTCTGTCGGAATGGAAAATGGAAGAAAGGTCGTCATTCAATTTTCAAGGCAGGACGTTTGCTGATCCTTTGAGGGGCTGGGGACGGAGAAAAATGGAAATGAAAACCAGGGGTCAAGGGCATCTGATGTCTCGGGGGGTGTGTGCCACGAACGCCTTGACAAAACTATCACCTGACTAGCCTAGGGGGGGGGGTCCTGGGAGTACCAAGTAATCATTTTCTCTTTGGAGAATATGTACATTTCAGATGAGATAAAGACTGAGCAGAGGGTACCACTGAGTATGCATAAGAGACAGGATGTCGGAATAGTTGCCTGGCTGCAAGGGTGCGCGGAATGGAAAGGGGAAGGGAGAAACCGATGCGGTTGGGGGGCTAAGGAAGTGTGGATGCCACCCCTTTCAAGGAATGAGTTGCCGTGAAAAACTCAAGAAGGGAAGGAGGAAGAGTTCCAGGACGATGTGGCAGGGGTAAAGAAACTTGCCGTTAACCTGGGACAGGTACTGATCATAACCTCCCGGCCGTAAAGGTTCTGAACGGTGGGTCCATGGACGACGTCCTGTGGACAGAGGGTTTCTTTACGGGCCTGATAGGGGGGGGGGGCGGGGGGGGGGAGGGGGGGGGGGGGGGGGGGGGGGGGGGGAAACCCCACATTTTTACTTAATCACCCTTTGTTGGGAAGTCTGGTATTGTGTTGGGAAGGGGGGTGTATCCAGGGCTCGGGATTACTCCCTGAGAAGGGGGGGAAACGGGGGGATGGCGCATGGAAAAAAGAAAAGAAGTATTTCCGTGTTGAACTTCTTGCGTTGTTTAAAAATCTCTTGGCCTCGCTTTCCACGTGGATCCTGGAAACGCGTTTCGCGGCGATGTGACGGGTGTGAGGAGGAAGGGGGAGGTTTCGGTGGGCAGGGAACCTTCTGGCAGGGGGGGGGGGATGTTTCGATAAAATCTAACCAGGAACAGTGATAGACTGCCGGTGGCTGTCACGTAGGCACTGTGGAAACGTCGAAGAATAGACCAGGGATGGCAGGGCGGGCGAATTGAATTTCCAGGACGTCAAATCGCGGGCGGGGAAGGTGATTTCTAGTTTTGCGGTTAATGGGCACTCTCTACCCGGGGCAAGTAGCTTCACGGAGTTGCCATGTGGGAGGGAGCTGATGCATAGGCAAAATCCCAGTTTGGCGACACAATCGGTCTTGGAAGGAAGGAAGGTCGAGGAAAGGTGAGGGAAGCTGGCCGTTGACAATACCTGAGGGGGTGTCGGAAAGGAATCGTATCGGGGGGGAGCAAACTATGGGTAAGGAGGAAGGTGGGGAAAGTTACTTCAGTGCAGGGGCTTTCCAGAAGGGAACGTCTGAGCAAGCAGACTCGTGAATCGACCAATGGGGGAAGGAGGGAAGTCTGATCTCGTCTCAAAAAGTTCCGTTAGCCATCTTGCTGTGGTGAATACTAGGTGCGGTAATTGCATCGAACAGGCCCAGTCACTTTCATGGGCGGTATACGGTTTCTCCTGATTGTTCACCAGCGGATTTATGAGTGCTGGGGGAAGAGGAGGGACATAGATTGGGACGTTTGGGAGGCAAGGACAGAAAGTGATACGTTCACATTCCAATAAACTGGGGTCGGCTGGGAGCCTAGTCAAACGGTAAGCTCCAAATGGGGGGTCAGAGGCCGGTTACATGCAACGTCTTCCTCTTAGTGACGGTTTGGAGATGAACCCCAACATAAGGGCCGCTGATAAGGTAAAAGGGAAAGGGGGGAGCGGACCAGCCGCATACTAGCTGGGACTTTGAGTGGATATCAGGAAGGCAAGCTCTTAAGATAGGTGCCACTCCAAAGGGGGGCAAGCAGAGGGGGGAAGTCGCCAAACTTACCAACTCTGGGGCGAAGGCCAAGAAGTCAGGGAGTAAGGACACGACCGGAGGGAAGGGGACACCTTCCAGGGTCACTGGGCTCACGTCAAAGGGTTAGAGAAAACTTACTTGCAGGGAAGAGATTTGGGGGGGAGGAAAGGTTCAAAGGGAACCGTCAAAGGGAAATCCTACAGCAAAAACCCGGGGGAAGAAAGACACGGCGCCCAGGCTCGGGCTGGGCGGGAGAGCACTGCATCCATAGGGATGGGGGACCTTTTGCGCCACACGACATTCAATGAGGAAAAGGACCTCTGAGTCCTTCAAATACGTGCCCATGCTCTAGCAATCGCCCATTAAACGACATAAGAAACGTGAAAACCGGTAGCCAGCAAGGAGTTACAAGGGGCAAAGGCAAACGTCATCCGCCGTTTCTCTGCGTCAGCTTAAACAAGCGTCCGCGTCAAGAGAGTAGACGTAGCGGGGACCGGACCAAGAGGACCAGAACATTGGAGGTGGACCCCGTTTACCTGCGCAAGGAGGAAAAGGGATGTGGACGAAAGCGGCTCCCCACTTCTGAGGGGAGACCAAAGAAACATGGGGGCAGGTTGCCTCTTAAGAGTTAAGGAGTCAGGAAAAGAGAGATCCCAAATATGGAAGAGAGGGGATTTACGACAATCCCAAGGATCAAATGAGACCAACGAGAGAAAGGGGGACTCAAGAAAAAGGAGCTTGTCTCGTGGGAGCAAGGGGATACGTTCGTCAACCCATGAATTTCCTCGAATGGGCCAGAGCAGGGACCAGGGGGGAGGGGGAAAGGTGCTTGTCAAAACGCGGGGGACAAAGTTAAGCGTCAACTTCTCAAAAACTGGGAAACCGGGCGATCAGAAGCAATGAAGAGGGACCGACGGCTTGCCTGACATGGTGAATTCTTATGGGGTTTGCCTAGAGGATCAACGAAGGGAAAAGTTGAAAACGGAAAAAAAACCTTAAGTGAAGTCCAGGGACCGACTCGTCTGGAACAGAAATCCGACCAATCCAGAACTGCGCCTTGTCTGTGGGGAGGGAACGAAGAAGAGCGGGGTCTACAGGGGGGTCAGTTCGCAGGTACCATTTTGCTGAGTATCTGTGACGATCCTACCTGGAGGCGAAGGGGGAAGGAGGAAGGACTGGAGGGAAGGGGGACGAAACCGAAGGAAATTGTTTGCAAAATCTGCAGTCCTGCTCCTATGGTAACCAGATTGATCTTTCAGAGAAAACCATCTTCCTTGCAAAAAAGGGAGTGATCAGGGTCCAGCTAAGAAATTACTTACCAGCTGGCCTGTTACTTCTATCTCCACAGAACCCAAACCAAAAGGTCCCCAAAGGAAGGCTTCCAGGGAAAGACCGGAGGGGAGATAAGAAAATGGGTGGAGAATTCTAAAAGGAATACGGACGGTCAAACGTGTCCAGGGCAACTTCGCAGCCCTGGGTGAAAGGAGGCAAACGGCCTAAAAAAAGAGCACTTTGCAAAATCCTCACCAAAGGAAGGTCCACGAAAAAAGATCGGTCCGAAAAGGGGGCAAAAGGGCGTCAAATAGAATGAAGCCGCAGACGGCAGGAAATTCTGTACCATGGTGCCGCAGAGTGCACATGACAACCTCAGACAAATAACGGGAAAGCGATAGCAGGGTAAAAAAAATGACAACATTGGAGATGACCGAGCCTGCAAAGACCGTCGCAAAAAGACCAGACCTGCTGACATGCATACGTCAAAAGGGGGAAAACAGGTACACAAAAAAGCAGAGGAGGACCTCTGACAAAAAGCTAAACGTTCAGCTCGCCCTGTCCTGCATACTGCCGTGAAAACCAGAGGGGGGGGAGTACAAAGGAGGGAACAGTACAGATGACTAACTTCAAACCCTTCCGTTTCCCAGGGGGGGGAAAAAGACAGGTAAAAGGGTGTAGGGGGCGAGTACGACCACCTTCGCTCCCTCCCGAATCCCTATGGAGACTTTGTCAAGGACGAAACGGAACAAAAAAAAACGCAACGGATATACCTTTCCTACCAACTGCCTAAAGGGGTCTAACCGGCGAAATTAAATAGGACTGTTAAATCGGAAACCTCCCATCCACTGGACTAACCATGCCCCTCGGAGAGCGATCACCGATGCTAAGGGTCAAAATCAGGAAAGTAAAAAGAAAGAAATCTTAGGTCCAAGAAATAACTTAGGCGGCAACCCGTCCTTCTTTTATGTTTGAGAAATCCATCAGCTTTCGACCACTGGAAAAGAACTCAAGGGGGAAGAGGAGAAAATACAACTTCCAACAAAAAATCAGAGACTCCAATGGGTGTGGAAAAACATCGGTCCCGCAGCACACCCTACAACAGTAAACAGGAATGAAGGAAAACAAATTGAAAGAAATTCAGACTGGAAATCACATGTATTTCCACTAGGCTGAAGGAGAGGAAGTGCATGTGAGCTACTTCAACGTCAATCGCGGCCCGTCACGGGGCCATCAAGGGCGCGGGGCGGGACGCTGGGTGCCGACAAGAGGCCAAACTAGAAGGCGAAAGTGGGAGGGATGAAGAATCGTAAACACCTGAAAAAGAGGTGCTTACTTTACATGGATAGGTAACAAGGAAAAAAGTGGGTGGATCTAGAGAAATTGGACGAGGCTCGTTAGATGCCTTTGCATTTGAGCACAAGGGGGACCAGAGGACAACCACTGGCATAACCGGGATACTTAGTGGACCCACTCACAGACCATAACCTGGAAGAGTTCAAGGAGACCTAAAGATAGGGTTCCTTCCAGCCCGACATAACTGACCGCGCGGGGAGAGGCAAACCGCCAAAAAAAACGGAGGACGGATCAGGGGTACAAAGTCGCTCATACCTTTACCGAAGGGGAATGAGCCCGGCTCAAAAAGAGGTTTTCGGGTTTTGTCCCTTATCCTAAAAAGTAACTTCGCAGATTTTAAAACCCAAAAGGGACCGTTGGCCGGGGGGGGGGGTATCTTCTCATTAAACTCCGGGGTAGGGAGAACTCGTCCCCGGGGGGCTTAGACTGCCAACAGCCCCGCTTGTTAAAGGGGGGCGATGGGCGGCGGAGGTGGGGGGGATGAGAAAAACTTGCCATATTCCTAAATCAGGCGCCATTATTAAAGAAATTGTAAAATGGAGGGTGCTCTAAAAGCTGGTGAAATATTGGGTCTTTGGGGGGGGGTCCTCGGAACGGCGAAAAATTTCTAACCATGTAAACCTAGCTAGGTAAATTGCTGTCACCTCGACTTAACGATATCTGACAAACAGACAAAAGGAACTCACCTTACGGATCTGGAAGAACTCGCTGCGCAGAAGAGCGGGAACGGTGTACCGAAAAAAGTGAGTGAAACAACGCGTGCGACTACACGATCCCATAGGGTCAGGAGAGGACTGAGTTTCAATGTCTTTGTCACGTGTCCGCTTCTGCGTGAAAGATTTCGAGGGACGAGCCTTGCCCGTCATAATAATTTAGACGGATAGGGAAAAGCGCGTTACCCGGGCATTACCATTCTCTCCAACTAAGGTCTATCCCAGTAGGAAGTGCCCCGGCTCGAAGTTTATTTATTTCTCTTCAGGTCCCACTTTCGAATGAAGTGCTCGGGCTAAAAAGAAATTCCTGTATACCTTCAATCGTAGTGTCGGTCTCAACAGACCGAGTCATTGATTATGTAGAAAATCTGGTCTAAATAAGACTTAAGGCACGGTTGAGTGCCAGGTGGGGTCGAAAAGACCAGGTAGCCACACAGTGCCTATTGTAGGTTTCCAATCACCGAGCCCAAAAGTGTTCTTTGGCTGGCGATAACCTCATTGGGTGGGAAGCAGAAAGTTACATGTCCTCTCCATCCGAAGGATGTGGCCAATCTACTAAGAGGAGGTCCTGTCTTCGGGGATCCATGCATAGGAGGCCTGGAGCAACGTTGAGTGGTTGAGCCTTACTGAAGATGAAGGGACTAGGAGCATGGGTCGTCCTTCGAGGGATGTGGATTGACATGCCTGGGAGAAATCCAAAGAAAACATAAGAAAGAAATCAACCGTGCTGTAAAAATAGGGAAAAGACTGGCAAGGGAAGGGCTTGACGGACGGTAACAAATGGGGGGCTGTATGGGTTTGGAGTGTCCGCGTGTATAAAAGAGGGGAGGGGGGAGTCAGGCATGAAGAGCAGGTGGGGGGAAATTCCGGTGGGATGACATAATTCCCTCTGCTGGTCGAAAAATGAAGTGCGGTGCTTTGGGTGTTGGCAGCCTTCTTCTGGTGGTTCGGCTCACCCTCAAAAAAAATGATTGAAGGTAGCGGTCCGCGGGCTCGTTTGTGAGAAAGATCAAAGTGCTTCTTTTCGAAGAAGTACGCAAGATCTCTAGGCGGGTTAGTTCTAGTGTATGTCCTGGTCACTCGAGACCGGTGCGTTCGGCCATACATGTGGTCTTGTTCGTAAGAAGAGCCTGAGAGGAGACTCGGAAAATTCCCTTCCGCATGAGACCTGCTGGAAACTGGCCTTTGACCCCTTACCGTAGGGTGAGTAAGGGGATAGGGAATAGTCGTGGTTTATAGTGGTACCTTTATCATTGTATTTCTGGCCTGGTGAGGGCTTTGCAGAGTCTTCAGGCTTCAATTATTTCCCCACGACCCGTATACGGGGAGATACTGTCTTGTCTTCGGGCTCTATTATGACCGGTCATTTAATCATCGCTTGCCAGTGGAGTACAGTGCACGACTACAGAGTGAGAGGGTTGAAGAGGGAAAGAGGTTTCTCACGAGGGGGGGGAGGAAGGGCAGACTTCTTCTTGTGTGAGGCCAGCCGGGTCAGCTCGAATGCAATCAACTGGACATAAATTTGACCCAAAACCCTCTTAACTGTGAATCCGTCGCATGGCGCCACCAGCCCAAAGCCCACGGTGACTTTGGGATCGGATCAAGCAAAGCGGTTGGCGGGAGGCTTGGGCCGCCTGTGGCTATGCCTCGAAAAATAACTGTTTCTGATAAGGTTCCCAACCAGAAAAACGGGGGGCATGAAAGCCAAGGAAAAAAATCCAATGATCAGTCCTTTTAGGAACCTAATGGCCAAAACGTACGTCAGACCACGATCAACGATAACAGGCCACAGTCTAGAACATACTGAACATGGTCACCTGGCTAAACAAGCAACCAGAAGATGCCGGGTGTTCCGAACAGAAGCCGTCCGGTGACAGGACGGCTCATTATGCTGTTTGTACGGGGGAAGAGCGGGGCACCGCTAACAGGCGCGGAACCCAAAACAGCTGACGCAAGCACCCTCAGCAAAGGGCCGCGGTTAGCAAATACTCAGGAGCGTAAAAAATGAGCAGGCCGGCCCACATGTCGTCCCGTCTTCCTGCTCGACCAAAGTCAGGGGACTCGACATTGCTCAAGCTCGAGGGGGTAGCCATGTAAAAAGGTTTCCTCAACCGGTGTTGCGTAGTAAACCCAAAAAAGAGGGGAAAAAGGTTACGCGCCCAAGGGGAAATGCTAAGGTTCCGGCTAAAAAGTAACTGATCGCGTCGAATCAACTGGGGGGAGGGTTCCAATCAACGTAGAGAAAGGTCACCTGCACGGGTTGCAGAAAAAAAAGAGGCGACTAATGCCCAAGAGAAGCCGGTTGTTAAAATGTTTCCAGTAAAGCTCCTGGGGTTCCGTGAAATTTCCTGGGAACGGCGTCCCTCTTGCCCCCCTAACAACTTTTGAAAAAAAAGTCTTTAAGCTCACGAAACTGGGTTTGCAGAAAAAACCAACGGAGGAAGGATGGGAACCAGGACGGCTCGTGGGGAGTTCGGGCCAACGAATGTGGGCTGGGAATGGCGTTAAAAAGGCTCAGCTAGGGGGACCTGTATTGTAATATGGGGGAAAAAGTGGGGCATAGGTGGACCTTATGATGGAAACAACGGGATTACTCAAGGGTACCCGTCCGTAAGGGAGATTTAAGTTCTACACCTGAGGGTGAGAAGTCTGGGGTATCCTGCAAAGGCATCGGAGGTACCTCGTCAGCAAATAGGGACAAGGCGCCCGGGTCAACCAGTGGCATTAAGTGACCTACTTCAAACAAAGGAAGGCACTGCAGCCCCGAAGCGCGGGCCCGGAAAACCAAACCCCTTGGGAGGTGGCCGCATTGATTGGCAGCAGATGTGTGGGGAGAAAGGACTAACAGTCGGGCCTATTGAAAATCCCGGGGGCGAGCACGTAGAGCGGAATTAGGATCACAAAGCGGGTTCTTGCGTCATTGAATCCCAGTCCCAAACCCGAGAGTCCCTCCGGGCCACATCAACTGAGGAAAAATAAAATGGGCTCCCTTAGGGGGTAAAACCGGTGTGCATGGGGACACTGAGGTTTCAACTCACGGGCCACATCGTCATGATGAGACGGCAGATAACTAAAGGCTCCCTGGGAAATCATCTTTTTCAGTACCCAAAAAGGCCGGATGGATCCTCTTCAAATTTGGTGGGCTCTCCCCATGCCAAATGCATAGCTCCAAGATTTAAACCCGAGATTTCATCGACAAAAACGCTACTTAGCTTTGAACGGCCATCAGCCATCAGATAATTACGAAATATTGTAGCATCGGCACTAGGGGGGGAGGAGACTTTATTACGGTGACAAACTCCAAGGACCATAAAAGGTCTAAAGAAGACGACCCGGTTGAAAAAGAAAGTACATAAAACAACTCTCAACGCCAGGACTTCCTGGAACGACAGATCCACAGGAAGTCACCTGAGACCTTATCAGAAAAGACCTCCATGATAAAAGTCCTAAAGCCGCTCAAGCCTCCCTTCACTTTAACTTGAAGAACGCCCTTCCCCCTTCCCCTGCCCTTATCACCACTCCAACAGGAATCAAAAAATCTATACCTACTCCTGGGTCAGGAAAGAGACTACTCCGAGAAAGGACTGGGACGAGGCGAATCAACTGCAAGCAGTTAGCCTCTAAGATCACTCCGCTCGACCGATCGGAAAAAATAACCCTAGATAAAAAACCATTTCCCACAAAACATATAATCCTTTAAGGAAAAACCATGCGAACCAAAACCCTTAAAAAAAACGTACACACCCACATCCAGAATCTGAAAGCGAGGCTTCCCCTACACACGGGATTTCCAAACACCTCACGCGCACGCGCCTGGGCATGATCTAGTTCAACTTCGCTCACGGCTGGGTCCAAAGGAGGAGCCAGCCAATCGTTTAAAAAAGCGCTGTCGCACCTCTCCATCACTAAAAAGGAGTTTGATGATTTTAAACGTAATGCAGTAAGATTGACCTTTACACCTCATCACGGGGAATATGTTAATCGGTGAGCGGGTTGTCTACACTTTTCATCACAAGGGGACGTAACGTGGGGAAAAGGTGGATTGGGGGAGAAAAAAGCACACATGTTAAAAAAAAACGGACATGACAGTAAATGAATCACCGACGTGGTAACGCAAGACATAACTTAACTTCCTGACTTCACTAGAGCCCCTGAGCGGAATCTATCGGATGAGAGCTCCTCCTTGAAACGGGAACGAGGGAGATAAAGCACCTAGGATGTAAACAGTTGCCGACGGGAACGGGACGAGTCGAAAGGGACGGCCACCGGGGAAGGCGCTGAGAATCCCGATTACTTCAACCAGGTATAAACTGGGGTCAGTCAACTGGCCCCGTAAGTGCAAAATCAAGGAGACCATGACAAGAGGCAGATACGCATCAATTAACTGGGCATTCCGAATTTCCCTTGGAGAGTGTAAGTGCATGTTAGGAGTCCTCAGTATCCGGACCTAATAAACCATCCAATCAATTCATCTACGCGATTAGCGCGGAAGCTTCTGGCCTTTCCATTTCGCTTGCCTCTGTTGAGCAATTGAATGCTAAGAATCTCAACCCCACGGGTATCTGGGGGTATTTCTATTGGGAGTCGATCTCTGATATTCAGGACCTGAATCTCCTTCGGGATCGCGGGTGAGGTTTCGGATGGGAGAAAGGGTCAAGGCATAAGCTCAATGGAACTTGTAGACCTAAGGGATACGCCAGGTTGCGGCAGTCATAGCTTTCAATGAAAAGTCTAGGGTTCCTGATGGTCGGGTCCTAGCTCAGTCTTCTTTAGCAGGGCCGATGTGGAAACGATACTGACCTAAAATTTATTCGTTTCATGGCCTATGGAGGAGGACAGCGGGGGTGGCCGTGGGCCTAGTCGAGAGAGGAGAACCCAAAACAGAGGGTGTTATTGAGCTGGAAGGGCAAAGGGCTGCAAGCGGAAGTATAAGTATAAGCAAATAGGCTCCTCGGAAGGATGGGGGCCGGAGAAGGAGTATGTGCTGGGGATGGGGGGAGGTGACATGAAAGAAAGGAAAGAGGTCGAGGTCCGTACACTGAGGGAAGCAGTTTGTGTTTGAGAGAAATAAACGCCATAACCGTTCTCAGTTGAAAAGCTGTGTCTCTGTTTCACTGTAGGAAGAGAAACATAGCCGCAGGGGGTACACTACGTATAAGCACCCCATATTTTGATCATTCAAGGTACGTCGCGTGACATGTTTAACCTGAGGCGTACCACTAATCATGTATATGAGTGACCGGATCATGCAAGGGTGAAAATGCCGAACTGTTTCTTTTCTACGGGAGGGGGTTTCAGATGTATTGCTAGATGGATAATCTACATTAATCTCTCTGTCTGCTGTTTTCAGTGGGAAGGACGGTAGGGAGCAGGTCTTCGAGGAGAAAACCGGCCCCTGTTCTTCCCGGACAGACGTAGTCGCAGGTTGGTAGCTGAAAAAGAAGGGGGAAAAAAAACACCAATTGAGAGTAATGGGTGGTGGTAGGGGTGTATGCAGTGTCTGGAGGCCCAGGAGGGGGGTACCGGGAGGATGGCATGCACAAAGGAACAGTCGTGTGGGTGGGGGGGTGTGGGAAGGTAAGGAAAATGCCGGGGATGACCTACTGTCCCCGCCGCGTTTCTCAATTATGAACGGGGTCTGGATAGTGCGCGGGGGGGTCTTTATTGGGTGGGCGACGATGGTCGTTTCCATGGGGGGAACTTGGACATGGGGTGCGTACCAGGTCATAAAAGGCCGGAGGAATGTCAGATCTTTCATCTGGGGTAGCTGACTGGGAGAGGGGGGTTGTAATGGACAGGTAATGAAAATTTTGGACTTTGCAGTGAAATGACTGAAAAAGCCGCGTTTCTGTATTAAAGGGGGTATGTCCCGTTAACTCGGGCCCTGCCGAATAAATGGTGAAGGGCCGGGGAGCTGAAGGGTGAGGAGAGAAAATGGACACTAAACTGCGCGAAACAAAAGGAGGAAGCCGGCCGAACGATAAAAGGGAAGGCTGGCCGTGCCACACCGGAAAGCGGACGGGTTTGAAGAAAGCCTGTGGGGGGCGTGTCCTTCGCTTTCAGAGGAGGTCTGGCATTTCAAGTTGATGGTAGAAAATTGTCTACGAGGCTTCCTCTGGGTCCACTCGCCACTGATGGACTCAACGGGGGAAGTTATACGTTCTCTAAGGTCAAAAAGGGGAAAGAAAGAGGCTTGGCCGAAAAACTTTAGGTCTCATGGGAGCATCAGAAAGTCAAAGTACTGACCATAGTGGCCTATTTGAAAAAGGTAAATGGGGGAAGGGGAGGGTGGGGTACTGGTAATGGATATTTTTGTCGCACTGGGGGGACGTGGTACTTGTTGAAGGCAGTGGGGAGAGTTCGGGTATCAGTAAACATTCATAGCGGTCTCCTTTACAACTTTTGCACCTATCGGACTCTAATGTGGCCGGAAACGCCCACTATTAAGGGGGGATGATAGAGGGTAAACCGTGGGCCCCCCGACGCAGAATAACTCAGAGTTGAGGGGAGATTCATTCAGGCTCAAAACATAGTGATCGGTCCCCCTTGGCCGAGGGACGGAGGGAGTAAGTGAAGCCTGTGCGGAACGGCACGACCTCGGGGGAATGGGACGGGGGACTTCACGGGGGGGGTGGGGGGGGCCGAGCTGAAAAACATCAGGGCCAGGACGAAACGCAGATGCCCACTTGACTTGGCCTTGTAATAGGTGAAGAGAATTCCTGGCTGAAAAGTAATACACGGTGAAGGCTTTACCGGAATCCCTGAGCACCACCCGGTCTAACCAAACGTCCTAGGAGAAAAAGAAAGGTCTGAACAAAAAACAGCGCCCTGAATGGGAGGGGGGGGGGGCCTGTGTCCCTCCAAGGGGGAAATGTCTTTCTTAGGTAGGTATAACGCCCTTGCAAGTGCTGGTAAAGAAATATTCACCAGCGTACGCCTTTTCCACCAGTATCAGCAATAGTTAAGCAGTCAAAAGTTCCATAGATTCGGACCGGGCGGGAAACGACCGGAGGGAACGTCTAGGTGGTACAAAGCATTACCGAGTCATCCTACCTTAAGGCGGCTCGAAGAGGCCGAATGTCTGTGGGGGAAGAGAGAGCTCAGGGGTACTCCCAGCGATAAGCTCTCATTAGCTGGATTAGCTAGTTCCTGAAGAAGTTTTACAAGGAGGGGAAGCTCACCCAACTAGTTTGGTAAATACGACTCAACCGGAAATTCCCTGAATATGGGGGTCTAGAAGAAGGAAAGACTGCGGTTCGTTAGAGGGGGGTAGCAACACAGGAGGCTTCGTCGTAAAACCCCATTTCAATAAATAGACGAACCGGCAAATGGCTGGGACGTGGAACCGGGTCCAAGGGGGTACTACCTGTGAAGGGGCACGCCTGGGTCTCGATCGCCGCTATCAATACCGGGATGCCCGGGCACGAGTTTAGGCAGAAAAAAAAGGGTGCGGAGCACTTCAGAAAAGTTTTGCCGATGCAGGCTGTCAAGTGGGCACTCGGACACGACTCATAAGTATAAGAGGGGAAGAACAGAGGGAAGGGGTTCATTGCACATCCTTCACAGACAAATAAGGCTATGGTAGTGAAAACGACCGAATAAGGGGGTGAAGCCAGTGGTGGCTGCTGACCTATAGTCAGGAATGGCATAAACACGGAATAAGGGGGGGAACGGTAATACCGGTAGGGGCTTCGCTAAATGTACAAATCATTTATTGGGGGACCAGAGGGGAAAAATGCCGGCACTGAAAGGCAGGACGGAACGGTAAAATCTGGAATAGGGTGTAGATCCAAGCCTTCCTCAGAAGAAGGGAGGGGCAAGTACGCCCGCAAAGCCAGTAACTGTAGAAAACTATAGTACACTGATCCGAATGGATAAAAAAAAGGGAAACACAAATACAACAAAAAAAGCAACCCAAGAGGGATTGCTAATGGACTAAAAACAGCGGGGGAGGCACGGCAGATGGGGGAGATAAGGAAAAAAGAATACGGCGGACGTTAAATCCTTTTACAAAGAAAGCTCAAAGGTTTAAAAACCAAGAGAAAGGGACCCGGTGAACTTCTCCAAAGAGGACAGTGAAGACAAAAACACCAACGCGGTCCGAAAGGCAAACAATACAGGATGGAGCGGTCCCAAGGGACCAAGGGGAAATTACATGGTTGGCGCGTGTGAGAAAGGGAATCAAAACATCGTCAGGCTCCACTGTACTGAAACAGAAAGCTTCGAGGATCCTTTAATTGGAGAGGAATGCGGGTACTGTCCCAAAAAGAGGCTTAAATCTCAAAACCCGCCTGTCCTGGACAGGGAAATGACAGAACAGGGGCAGAACAATTGTTTATCTATTCTAAGGTCCGTCAACCGTAAGGATGGAACGCCATCACCAGCCAGAAATAGAAAGTCGGAAAAGGGCAGACAGACCTTCTCCAAAACATGGCTAGAGTCTACGGACTCAAAACCACATTTCAATGTCGGAAGTACGAGAAAAAGGTTGGAGAGAGTACAACCACCTCAACCTAAGAGCTCGGAACGGGAATGGTAATGAACCTCCCCAAAGGGGGATACCTGGAAACGTAACCTTCCCTCAACTTGGGGCACGACAGCGCAAGGAGAATAATTCATTGGCAAGTGGACGGTAAGGAGATCACGAACAATTCCTGTGAAAGGTTCCCACTGTAGGGGGGGATATCAGACCAAGTAACTCTCTCTCAAGCGGCTCAGGCTCATTCACCCTTTATCCCCTCAAGAAAATGTCAACTTACAACGTTGACTACCAGCCTAAAATACAAACTCTCAGGAGGGCTAAAGAGGGGCTGGACAAAATTCACCTCACCCATGAGAAAAATGACCAGGGCGTCCATCAATACATTACGGGGGGGAAAAAACTTGTCCAAAAGTCAAGCACCCGCAATAGGGGGGGGGTTCTTGAAAGGATCCCAAGACTACCGGGGGGCTGGGGAACCCTGGAAATCACGCCCGAGGAATGGCAGGGGGGAGAAGTCACGTAAAAAGACGTGCCCGTTAAAGAGTAAGTCTGTAAAGAACCGCAGCATGCATGGCAAAATTAAGAAGGCACTCCGCACCGTAGTTTGAGAGAATTAACCTCAGGGGAGAAGGAATCATTCATTGGGACTGGTGAAATTAGCCAAGGAGGAAAGGGAAGGGATCAGTTCCAAACCGTATCGGGAGGGGTGGAAGAAAAAGGGAATTGCAACCCACACACAGGCCAGAAAGTTATAAAATACTGGGGTGTACGTTAGAACACTAAACCTAAAATACTTTCAGTTGGAAAATCAGATATACCTGAAACCTGGTGAGGTCCAGCCGGTCAGAACTGGCACAAGGTAGGCTGCCTTTTTAAAAGAAACCTCAGGACTGTCTAAGGGGATGAAGAGCGACCTCTTTGAGAACGGAGGAGTGCAAACCGTTCAATGTAATTTAACGGAGAGGTGGAAAAGGGGGGAGGGGGGCGCTCAAGGGAGCCACATGAAAAAAGGGGGGGAAACGAAACCTAGACTTTAATAGGACAAGAACCTGGGGAAAAGCGACGGTGGCGTAAAGATAGTGATGTCCCCCATCGGCCCGCGGACAACAGGGATAAAAGGCAAAAAGGGGACACCAAGGGGGAAAGACATCAGAGGAAAAAAGGGAACCATGAAAAGGGTACGGTCCCGGAGGGCCGTTAATGTTTATTCGTAAAAGGGGGGGAAATCTCAAATTCGTGCAAGGAAGGATACCAGTGAGGAGAGGCAACGTTAGAAATTCTTAGAAAGGAAAGTGGCGAGTAGAAAAAAATTCCGATCTAGACGAAGAAAAAAACAAAGGGAAAAGGCGAAATTCTGCGCGAACGGCCTCGGAAGCTTAAAGGGAGTCGGAAAGAAAAATGCGAATCTCACGTGGGAGAAGGGCGAAAAGGTGGTCTCAGTTTCTCGAAGCCTTGTGACAAACCTAAAGGGACACGGCCTGGGTGAAAAAAGGGGAAGCTGACAGACCTGGTGGGGGATGATGTTTTATTTCAGGCGCCGCTCGGAAAAAAGAGGTAAAGGGAGCCTTCAGTAAGAAATTGTGCGTAAAATTCAAGCAAGGGGGGGACACCTGGAAGCAGCGCGGCAAAGGGGGAAGGGGAAAATGGAGAAAACCGAGATCCAAGAGCGCTCATCGGGTAAAGAAGTACACTCCTCGGAGGGGTTGGGATCTGGAAAGGCTAAGGGGGGAAGCATTAGAAACCGTAGGGAAACTGAGAGACATCGGAGGATGGGTCAAACGGAAACATCAGGTTGTATATGCTTGAAAGACAATAGTCACTATCAGCTACTTGAGTGCATCATGGGGGTTTATGGGAGGGAGGGAATCCATTTCATGACAGGGTGAAAACGTTCGGCGGGGGTAATCGTGTGAAGCCTGCCACTATACAAAGGACCGACGAAAGGTCAGTTTCTCAAAGTTCGCGGGGTGATAATTTGAAATAGGAAATATGCAGAGGGGTTCCTGAAGAAGCAAGGACGGCAGGGAGTTCGATAGATTCTGTTTTCTAAGGCAGCTAGTCATCAAAAGAGGGTGTGGGAGAGTCCTTGTGATTCCCCGTTGGGGGAAGGTGGCAGGAGTGAGGGTAAAGGGGACAAATCATTCCTGGCTGAAAGGCGTCGTAGGGGGGGAACATCACCGTGTGAAGCTTGAAGAAGGGGGATAAGGATAGACCGACGGGGGAAGGGATTCCCGTTGGGACGAACGTCCCGGGAGAAATTTGCGTGCTTGGCCAGGAACTGCAGACCTTATTTAGGGTGTTGGGGGGGGGGGGGGGAGAGGGAAGTCCGGTGTAGTCCACTGCGCAGGGGGGGGGTTACCGGAGAAGGGCAGATTAGACGTTCAGGGGGGTCATTAGGGGGGGGTTGGAGAACTGTGCCCTTAACAGGGGGGAGGGTGGGTCGGTGGAAACTGGGGAGAGAGAGGGGGGGGAAAAAAGGGGGAACGTACCGGGGGCTGGGGGGATCATGAGGGGGGGGAAGGACGAAAAACGCACTCGAGTTCAGGATTTGTAAGGGATTTTTGGACACGCGTTTTTGGGCAAGTGCGACGGTGGCGGGCCGTTGGAGGAGTGGAAGGTGACCGGAACAGAAAAAGAGAGGGCAATTCTGGGGAAGGGTCTCTGTTAAAAAGAATCCGAGCCGGTAAGAGAGGGGGGGCAAACATGGGTGTGGGGCAAGGGGGGGAAGAGGGATGAAGGGGACGGAAGCTCAGTTGAAGAAAATTAAGGGACCAACCGTCAGTGACTATGCCGTGCTGACGGTGGGCAAGTTGATTCTGTAAAGAGGTTGAAGTAGAGATATCTCGGTGTGGGCTCATTGGGGAGTTTACCCCACAAGGAGTTCAATCATTTAAGGGGTGAGGTCTTGGGGAAAGCTCTAGGAAAAAGGAAGCGGTTGATAGAACACGAAGGAAAAAGGTCGTCCTTAGGCGTCTGGGGAAGAAACTGCTGCTGTGAAGAGGATTTCGGGGGAACGGTCATGTTCATAGTAAGAGGAACATGCAAAAGGGGAATATTAAGAGTAGGTCTTTAAATATGAATTTAAGGAAAAGAGGGGGCAGGGGGGGGGGGGAAACAGAGAGGGGTGTGATGCACTTAGAGGGGACTTCCTGGTGGAAAGGACTTTGGGGGGGACGTTGGTGACCTGGGTAACGTGGGAAAGCGAAGGGAGGAAAAGGGAGGTTTAAAGAACCACTCCTGACAAGGAGGGGTATTGGGTAGACCAAAAACAGAGGCCCATAGAAACTCTAAGACATCTGCAGTTGGATAAGGGGGGGGGTTTTCGTTGGATAAAGAAGGAGGAGAAGCCGTAGTTTTAAGGAAACTCTTCCGACTCTCTTGGGATTACTAACAGAGGAGGGCAGGACGACGCGGGGCTAGGGAAAAAGGGAGTATCTTGGAGTGTAAGTGCCGGTTCATTCATGGGGGAGGGAAAGACAAAAATGCAACAACAGACACTGAAGGGTTAGGTGAAGAAAGTAGTTAAACGACGACGGGATGAATGGTATCAGCAATGGAGGACGTAGGATAAAATGCAAGAGGAAAACGACCAACTGGGAAAAGGTAAAAGGTGACGAAGAAAAACCTACGGCTTAACAATGCTTGTCCCAAAGCTAAATGCAAATTGGGGGTGCCGGGGAACACCTAAGCCAAAGCAAAGGGGAAGTCGGACGGGACGTCTCAGTTGAAGGAGGGGAAGAAAAATGGGAAAAGTCGGAAGAAAGGTTGCAAACTACAACGCCGTCACTGGAAAATAAAGGACGACGTATTCCATTGTCCTGACAATTCGGGGCACAGGAGGGAGAGTGTCCAAGAGGAAAGGGACACGTATGGGCACAGGAAAGGGGATTCAAGCCACATGTAGGGGGCCCTGAGTGGTGATCTCATAGTCCGGGGGGGGGACCTATAGGGGGACTCAAAAAGAAGCTCAGTAGAAATAGCCGAGAACAAGGGGAAAGGGGGGAAAAGGGGTTTGGGGAAAAAGGGACTGGAAAGTTTTCTACCTAGAGAAACAACAAAAAAGGATAGATTAAAGGGAGGAGGAGGCCGCGACGGCAAACAACCGCTTAGGAAACGGGTAATCTCACGTCTTATCGGGGAGCGCTACGGAGGGGGAAGGTTCAACCGTCAGGGTCCCACAGTTCCGGCCTAAAAGAGAAAGACAGACCGGAAAAAATGTTGGGCTAGTCCTGGGAGCTTCTGGATCTAGCGGAGGGACGTGGAAAAGAGCCTGGCACGAGGGGGAAAGGGGGGGATCCAAAGGGGGACGGACGGGATCCAAATCGACCCTTTGTGGTAAAAAGGCGTTACTACAGGGTTGGAAAAGTTACTCATAAAAAATGGGGCGGGGGGCACGCAAAAAATACAGAGGGAGAATGAAATTTAGAAGAAGAGGAACGGGTGGGTTTTCACATAACAACCCATAAATTCTAGGGGGAAAGGTTATGACTCCGTGAGTGACAGGAAGTTGGAGGTTACAGTACTCAGTTCCCGGCCTTGATAAACGCGAAACCTTAAATTCCTTAAGGCGTCTTCTTCATAAGTTTTGGAACTGAGATAAAGGTGTTGCAATGGCTCGTCCGGAAAGGCGGTGAAGGAAGGGGAAGGCGTAAAATAGGGCGATCCTTACATCAGCAAACAAGTTCCTAGCATCTGAGAACTTCCAAAGTAGAGAAGGCCAGGCAGGACTGAGACAACCTAGCTTGAAGGATTAAAGACCGAAGTGGGGCAAACACCCATCTACAAAGGCGCACGGGGAGTCTGGACTTGTGACCGACCATGCGTTCAGTGCGTCTGTGTGGAATAACCGGAAGCTACGTTGCACAATTGGGCGATCGCACGTGTAGATGAAAAGGGGGGAAGGCCTGCAAAAAAAGCCGAATGTAAGGTCACTGCCGAAACCCCCCCTACAACGGAAAAAAGACCACCCGATACCGGAAAAAAAAGCAAGGAATCCTATGAAACCCGAGTCACCGATGGCATGTGGTATCATATTCCAGGGGGTCATTTACTATTAAAAAAAAAGGACTACAGCATTCCACACATAAAGGGGGATGAAATGAATCGAGCGTCATAATCTCGGGAACCCACAAAAAATGTGGACTCAGGGAAGGATCGAAAGAAAGAGCCGCCGGACAAGAAACCTGCCCTTTGAAAAAGGGGAGACGCACATCCGGGTCAGAAAAGAAAAAAAAGGAGATAGAAGGTCCTACAAAACGGAGGAAACGTCCATCCGGGGAAGAGAGGACTACCCCAAGACAGAAGACTGTGAGTCTCCAAGAATGGGAGTCATCTGTAAACCTACTAAAAACCTCCAGGCAAAGGTCACATGGCCTACAGTCGCATGGAAAAAAGGAAAAGAAACCCGCGCCTGAACAGCAACGAAAATCCGATGGGAGTGTACTGAACAGGGAAAAAAACCATCCCTTTCTAAAAAAAAAAGAAAAAGTTGACAAAAAACATCCGGCCCGCAGGGGGGGGGAAAGAAAAAACCAAAAAAACACAATAGAATGAAGAGGAAGAGTGGCTAGACTGAGAGACCACTACAAACCAGAACCCTGAAACATAAAAGACACCCGTTATCAAAAAAGGCGCGCCTAGAAAAAGCTTCACCATCAAGGGGAGCAAAGAGAAAGGAGGCACCTAATACCTAATTCCAGGGAAAAGTTTAAAAATAGGAGCACGGGAGGCCAATCAAATGCATTCCAATAATACGGGGAAAACGAAGGGTTGCCTCAATGGGGAACAAAAAAACCTTACCATAAGGAAAAGGGGAATTATGTAACGGGGGAAGGGGAGGAAAAGCAGAAAGAAAGGCGGAACAGGAAACGGAGGGACCTGGTAACCGAACTTGGGAGCAAATACCTTGTTTCTTATCCTTACACAGGGCGGAAACGGAAAGGTGATGTTCCCAGGGAGAGAAGAAGGAGAAAATGAGCAAATTATTATCAGCATAGAGTCCAAGGAATCTGAAATGAAGGAAAAAAGAAAGAGGTAAATGACTACCTTGTGAACAGGGGGAAGAACATTCAGAACGCTCATCTAAAAAGAAAAGGGGATACCTTCTAGAACAATGTTAAAAAGACTGCAAGGAGTAGAGAGGGGAAAAGGGGGGGGGAGAAAGGCAAGACGCATCGACAGGGGAGGTGTCTCTAGTCAGGGCAAAAGACGTCTTTCGGATCGTGGTTAATTAACGAGGGCCACGGGCGGAAAAAGATCCTAACACCACCTTGGGGGGGAAGGAAAAAAGCGAGAAAGGGAATCACAGACAAAGGGGCATGAAAATGAAGGAAACCGGCGACTCCCGCGCTGTGGAAAAAAAGTCCATCCAAGACCATGCCCAGGACGATTAGGCGAGGGGCCGTCCTCCAGAAAAAATTCTATGAGGGGGACGATAGAGTCCTCCATGGGGCAGCAAGTTCCAATCTTAGCAAGAAGAACCAATGGGGGATTGTAAGGGAAAGTTGCCCGCAGACGGGGAGAGAGAGAAGGAGGCATGGGAAACGGGCCAACGCACGGGGAGGATGCGAAGACGAACGGGGAACAACGGCAAAACCATTCTCAAGAAAGACTTGACCGGACCAACGAAAGCTTGAAAAGCAGGCAAGGGGGGCGAGACGACGCGGTGCACGGGAGTGAAGGATGACAATGGGGGGAATAGATTAAGTCGAATTGGAAGGGGGGGGGGGAGTCGAACAAGAGTGGGTTCGAGTACACTCAAAGGATGGGACCTTATACCCGAACAGAGAGGAAGACCAGAGGAGTCTAAGCGAGCGTTGAAGGGGACAAGGATCGCGGAAAGGTGGAGGAATTAGAAGAGAGAGTCCAACCGTCTTCTGGAGGAGTCGGGAACGAGGTCGCAAACAAGTCGAAGAATGTACAACAGAGAGGGAGTGAGAATAGCATACTAGAAACTTGTTCACGTAGGAAGCTGACAGGTCATAACTGCTTAAGAATGCACCGCCGGGTGCGTACGGAACGGCCAAGGGGACCCTCTCACCCTCGTAAGGGAAAATGCCAGTTGGAGCGGGGAACACTGTTGAAAAATTGTCCGACTCGAGTAGGAAGGGTCCAAAGGGGACGGGGGAAAAATATCCTTACCTGGAACGCACAGGGTCTAGAGGTACCCCGTTCGGTAGAAACTCCGAGGCCACGGGAACAGTTCACATGGTCTCTCAGGTAGAGAAGAAAAAGTAGCGTCAACCATAGTGACGAACATTAAAAAAGGGACCGCATAGTTTATGTCATTCGAAACGAGTCGGCAAGGGGGGGGGGGGGAAGAACGGAAATGCCGATACGGGGGCAGGGAGAAGAGGGGATGGGAATGTCACTCTCCTCAAAGTCGCTTCTGAGGGGATGGCTGGGAAAAAGCCGGATAGGGAAAAAGATATCAGGGAACTTATGGAATCACTTCTTTTGCAGTGTGGGATGTCTACGAATGAGTCCCCATTTGAGAGAAAAAAAGGGTGGGCCACGGTCTTTTACTCCACAGAAGGGAAAAAAAGAGAACTAAACGAGCCGCGGGGAAGGGGGGGCGAGGAGAATCCACAACCGAGTTGGTCCTCTCTTCTAATCATATACAAGGGAATCAGTGTTGGGTCAAAGGAAAATAAAATCAATTATATGAGGGGCAGGGAGGGGGGACGAATGAAGGGAGGCGGGATTCACTGAATTGGAGGGGCATTGGGGCTGAATGGGGCAAGATGGGTACGTGACGAATCATCATGACAGGGGATAACTCAGGGGGAGGAAGAGGGGGGCTGTAACTTTCCAGCTTGGGGAAACTGGATAAACCGACAGGGAGGGGAGGGGGAAGGGGTTGAAGGACGACGTAAACTGTTCGCCGTGTGTGGGTGTCTTCGGGGGCCGAGGGGGGGAAGGTCAACCGTGAACTTTCTTGATGGGGGGAATGGGGGCGCCGTACAGTGTAGGCTGTTCCACATGGCGAGGGTAAAGGGGGGAAGGGAAAGGGGACAGGTCGGAAATACTTCAGGGTTAACGGAGCCGGAGGACAGAGAGGGTTTACTCGCTTGCGAGTGGGAAGTAAAAGGTAAAGCGGGCACGTGGTATTCGAGGTGGATACAGTCGGGGCGTTAGGCCTTTGAGGAAACGGTGGATGGGATGGAGACATGAAACTCGGAATGTCATTACGGGCTGTGGGGGGGAGGTAACTGGTAAGGGAAAAAGGTTTAAAGGGTCCAAAAAAGAAAAAGAACGGGTCTGTGACGTTACAAAAGCGGAAAAGCGCGCGAAAAAGCAAGAGTAAGGAGGGGTTTAACGGGACGTTTTCACGCGCGAAATGGGGGTTTTCTACGGAAGAACTGGGGAAACATGGGGTGCCCGGGGATTATAAAAAAGAGGAACTAAATCGGTTGGCGATGAGACAAACAAGCGAGAGTTCCAGAAAGGAGGGGAGAGGATATAGAAACTTTGAACAGAAGAAAGTAGGGGGTGGGTGTCGATAGATCGGGTGGTCTCCAGAGGGTGTGCATGAGCATGGGATCTAGACATCAGTTGACAGGTAGCACTTGCGCAAATCGGGCGGAGGGCAGAGCACGCGGGCTTCAAACTTCTGGTGTCAGGAGAGCTTGGATATCTGAACGAGCGGCAGGTGCAGACCAAGTGTCAGCTGTGGCCTAGGGCGGGGCGTGAAGTCATTTCTCGAGGAGGAACTTAAGGGCACAATGTCAGAAGAAGGGTGCATGACGATGTGGTCAAAGCCAGGGAGTTAAAAGGGGTGAATTGTTAAGAGGTTCAAGGTGTTACAAGAGATTTAAGGGGGGGTTCAGGAACTGTAACGAGTGCTAGAGTGAAAGGGCAATTAAAATTGCTGTCGGGGCACAGTTTAAAGGGGAAGCTAAGACTGGCCGGGGGGGAAAAGGGCAACATCGGGCCGACGGTAAATGAAGTTGTTGAGGGGGGAAATCTTAACCAACAACCTATGCTTCGTCACATCACATGGGAGAAAACCATACGAAACGGGGAAGGGGGGAGTTGGGACGGTGAGACAGTCGGAAAGCCAAAGAATCTCTGTTGAAGAAAGACTTCTCCGTCGAGGGGCAGGGACGGAAAGAAAAAGGGGCGTTGCACGAGATATGGAACAGGGGAGAAGCGACCGAATTCAGGAGCCGAAGGTCCGAAGGACGGGAAGGAAAAGGACCAAGAGGAAAACAACTGGATACTTCCGGATTTCCACCCTGTAGAGTACTAAGGATGATGTTCGGAGCCTTAGGATAAGGGGCGAGGTAGCGAAAAGAGAAAGAAAGGCACACCATCGGGACTACTTAGATGCAAATGGCCCAAACACGGAAATAAAAGTCAATACGGACTGAAGAAAACTGAGGGCAAACAAAAACCAGAGGAAGGAGGGGGGATTGGGGAGGTTACTTTTCCCGCCAAAAGAGACTGAAGGTTTCAGGAAAAGGCAGCTCCGTGGGGTGCGGGGAAAAGGTGAGCATCAAACCAGTAATAGGGTACCAATCGTAAGCCGCGGTACTGTCACCAATAAGAAGCGGGACCGGGGTGGAAAGGGGACACAATTGGATCCAGGCCGCTTGCAAAAGAGAAGGCGGGGACACGGCGGCAAAAATCTTATCTCCCTCTTTCAAATGGGGCAAATGGCTGCGGGAAATTTGCGGGAAAAGGCATGCCGGACTCGTCCTGTAGGCACGGGGGGAAGGGGGAAGAAAGGAAGGAAGGCAGTGTCTTCCCGCCCCGGGAGAGAGGGGATTATCTAAGACCCTCGATCGGCATGTGGGGAAGCAGGGAAGACGGTGTGGGTGGGGTGTGGGGGGTGGGGGGGGGTGGGGGGTTGGTGGGGGGGGTGCTTTGTTGTGTTGTCGATGGGTGGTGGGCTGCGATTTGTTGGGGGGGGGGGTCACTGCGCACGCGGGGGGCTGGTGGGGGCGGTTTAGGGTAATCTGGCATCAGATTGGTCTGCACCGTGCTGTGTTACTGGGGGCTCTCCGTGGGGTGGTAGGGGGTCCCGTTTGAGGGGGGGGGGGGGCTCGGAAGGACTTAAACAAAACAAGAAGGAAGTGTAAGATATATATATGTAGACCAAAGGAGAAAAAAGTCTAAAAAAGAAGAGGAAAGTGCTCACGAAGGGTTCCTTCTGTACTCACAAAGTCATCGCGGTGTGTGGAAAGCAAAAATGAGGGTCTCTGGGAGTCCAAAATGACGGCAATAAAGGGCAATAGACAGGGAGAAAAACTTGCAACAACCCCCGGTGGGGGAGAGGAAAGGTACCTGAAAATGTGGAGAAGCTTTACGAAATATGAAGTAAAAGAGGTTCGTTCCTCTGAAAATAGTCCCTGAGGCCAGTTATTTTCATGGGGGGAAGGGGAATAAGTCCCGCTGAAGGAGAAAAGTTGTGAAAAAGGCGACGTGATTAATAATGGGGCAAGGTATGAAGGAGAAGGAACTTTAATGGTACAAAGACCTCCTCAAGAGCCTCCGGGAAAAAGGGGAGTCCGTGTCGTGGACAAGAAGGGACAAACAATCAAGAAACGCGGTAGCATGGAGAAAAAAAAAATTATAGGTGTACTCCTTTGAAAGGAAGGGAAAAATTCCTGCAGGGCGGGTCAAGGCAGGAAAACTAATGGGGTAGGGAAGGAAGTGAAATTGATTAGTACCACCGAAGGACCTTGAAATGAAGAATAAGAATCCCGGAAAAGAAGGCTAATAATGGCTCAAAACCGAAAAAGGGGTAAGGGGAAGGGTGTGGGACATCTGGGGTCCCAGGTGACAGACGGCCTGAACGACGAGAGAGTCACTATCAGAGGTGGGAAATCGAAAACCCAAAGCCGTAAGTGCAATGACAGAAGAGGTTTATCATTTCAACTGAAAAAGAATATGCCCAGAATTATAAAAAGCTCTGACTCTGGGGGGAGGAAAGACAAGGGAATCAAAAAGAAAACCCCATTCAGTTGCGTACCTGGGAAGAAGAACGATTGTTGGGAGAAATGAAGCTGCAGTGGGGTTGGTAGAGGTAGAAAGAACCCAGGCACTAATAAGTAAGAGCCTCTATTTTCACATTGTAACCAGAAGGAAAGTCGAGCACCCTTTTGCATAGACAAAAAGAATACCAGTAATTACAGTCACATTAAGTGACCCCAAGAAAGGAAGGGACACAAACAACCTAAATATCCAGGAAAAGCGGTCAACATCTTCAAACTATAAACGTTACTAGAACCCGCTGTTATCTAAGGGGAAAAAATTAAGGTAAGAACGAAAGGAAGGTTCAGGGGCACATCGGGCAATTACAGGAAAGGAACAGAGCGCAACATGGACGAGATTAAGTAAAAAGAAAGAAGAATAAAATCGTATGGAAAGAGAGTGTTCAGATAAAAAAGGGAGTAGGAGATAGCAGTCACTCGAACCCGTAAAAATACGGAAGTTCAGTAAAGTGTCGAAAAATAGTGGGCTAAAAAAAAAGAATAAGATTGCGCTGGTCACAAAAAAACGAAAACGGCCAAGGGTGAAGGGAACCAGCTCAAGCCATTCAGAGAAGACGCGGGGGGAAAGACCGAGCTGGGAAATCGAAAAAGGGGAGGGAAATTCAAATAGAAAAGTAGGCCGGAAGAGACTACAAGGGAAAAGGGGCGCACATTTGTCAAAAAAACGGAAGAAACTGCTAACGGGGCGACTAGTGGAAACGTACACCACCCTCTCACTCACCCGAAGAAGGAGGTCGGAATTTACGGGAAGGTCAAAAGGGGGAACGCAACTCCACCGGACAAAAGAAATGGGAGAAGAGACCTTGTTACCAAACGGCAACAAGGGCGACACCAAGCTTCCAAGAAGAGTGAAAGTCAAAGCGGTGCAGGCTTCTCACCAGAAAGCAGCTCCAAACACAGCAAAAGAACGGAGGACTCGCAGCGAACATCGTCACGGGGAAAAGCGGAAATCCATATAAGAGAAAAAAAAACGAGGACGTGCCATTAAAATAAAGGAGGGAAAAAACCGGACCTTGAGGGGAGTCTAAAACCAGCCTGACACTCCTGGAGAAAAAAAACGAGAAGGGTCAAATACATACCTCTATATCACCAGGAAAAAAAAAAAAATAAATAAAGGAAAGGTATTTAAAGTAAGGAGGGGACAAGAATCCCTAAAAACGAACAGGCGGCTTTCCCATGGCAAAAGGCAGTCACATGGTCAGTATTTCTTTGAGCAAGACAAAAAGGGAAGGAAAGAAACAGGATTTTGAAAAACTTCAAAAATAGAAGGCGCACGAAGGACGCAATGATAAAAAAAGAGTAAACATAGATCTTAAAGTGGCATAAACTCAGGGGGACAACTGAGGTTGTCGTAAAAATAAAAGATTGGCAGGGAAATCCCCCGTCACAATCTCACTAGTGTATGGGGAGGGAACGACTGGGGTGAAAAGAATTCATAAACAGGAGGTAAGAGACGGGATTAAAGATGAAAAGCCAAGAAGGAAGGGAGGGTAGGAGAGAAAAGGACCCCGAGGCCTCGTCCGAGCATGTATCAAAGCTAGTGAAACCACTCTACACAACACGAAAAAGTGAGCCCAACGGGAATGGACAGGTTCGTGAGAACACACTCAATTAGCACATCACCGCAGAAAGGACATTTAAAAAGCCCTGGGCCGATTATCACACAGTAATGGGGAAGTCCAGCATAATGAACCGCCGGAGAGGGGGGTCTAGGTAAATTACCACAAAGAAAGAACTCTGCGAAAGATTAGAAGGGTATCTCCGTCCAATAAGTGTCATCCCGGTCAAAACGAGTGAAGCACGAAAAAACACATCTTCCCCGAGAGATGGAATGTTTTGGGGGGAAGGTTTAGAAAGCGCGAATCACATCCGAGGTAGAAACCCTGGGAACTGGCAACCGGGAGCCTCTCACCATCCACCTTAAACAAGGAACAGTAGTCAGAAATAACGTTTTGCTTTCATCGATGAAAAAGTCTCAAAAGGAAAACCCAACCGGAAGAGGGGGAAATTGGGAAAAAAAGGGAACGAGGAAACATAAGGAGAAGAGACCGAACATGTTTTATGATTGGGAGGAAGCAAGCTGATAGGAAAAGAGTTAGGGGACTATCACCAGAAAAAGCTTAAACTTCGAAAGCTCGGACGAGAAGGAAGCACTCGAGTGAAAAAGAAGGAATCCACCGGGGACAAGGGGGTGGGGCTGAACTTGAGAGTTCATCCCACTTATTAGGAATGCTAATCAGGGAGGGTCGCAAAAGGAAGTAAGAAAGCCGGAACGGACCCGAGAGCTTCGAGACGAAAAATCGTCAATTAGTTTCTGCCTGGAGCAAGACAATAAAGGGGCTCCTCACCGGCCGGTGTGGGGGGGTTTGGTGTTGGTGTGGGGGGGGTAGTGTTGGTTGAGGACTTAATGTTTTGAGGGGGTCAAAACTAAAAAGGCCCACATTTCGGGAATGGTCGAAAAGAAAAACTGATTGAAAGCCGCTGGTACCAGGTGTACAGGACCATGGAGTTCATTTCAAAAAAGGACTCGGAGGACGAGCAGAACAGGGAAACGGAAAGGGAGGGTCTCCCGGTGGACAGGGGGGATGAAAAGCAGCGAGGCCGTTGCCAGTTGTACCAGGGACAGAGAAGGAGAAAGGGAAAAGCCCAAGGGCTCGGAAAATTCAACGTAAAGAAATCCTCGGGGGGGGTGTTGCGCGGAACAAAGGGAAATAACAAGGGGAGCCATAGAATTAGGAAAAAACATGGAAAAGACCCGTCGAAAACGCTGCTTAGGGGGGAAGACACTAGAACTACGTCTGGAAGGGGAACTGGACTGGACTTAAAAAGGAATAATCTGGGAACTATCGGACGGGAGGGGGAAAATCGTTGCTTGTTCTGGTTAAGCCTGGGTCTTGACAACGGAAAGGGTGACATTCAACAGGTTTCCACTCCAAAGGTTGCCAAAGCTGTGGACGCGGGGTTGAGAACGACGCCGGGAAGGAACAGATCAACCGAACGAGCAACCTGTCCTAGTGGAAGCGGCAGGGACAGTCTTTGAGCAAATCAGGATAACTGGGCTCGAGGAAGGGAAATAAAGGAGTATGACAAGAGTGAAAGACTCAATGGGGCAGATATTTCCGGACTGCAGGGGGCCCCTCACAGGCATGCTTCTAAAAGTATTTGGGGGGGGGGGGAGACTAGAGTCCACTGCTGGACGTGGGGGCCAAGAATAAGGTGGGGAGTATCTCATCAAAGGGAAAGGGGATCAAGAAGGGAGAGGAGAGCACAGCACCCGGTAATCCAGGGGAAAAGATACCGATAGGCAACGCCAGGGGAGTTGCTGCCCGTTGTGGGAAGTTACGAACTAATGGCGCAAGTTGGTGGGGCTTCGGGAAGCTTACTGAACAGAGGGAATCGGTTGAGTTGGGGGGGGGAAGGGTGTATAGAGCCGTGTCTGAGGGTGGTAGAGAGGGGAAACCAATTCTAGGTGGTCAGATTAGTGTTTCATTCAAGACGCGTAGTGGTAACGGGACGTCTGGCAGGGTTGTGAAGTGTAAACTCTGTGAGTGAGTAGGGATCTGTGTGATAAGAAGGCGTCGGAAGGATTTGCGGGAGGGGCTAACTGAAAACGCGGTTCTTGGTGGAAAGGGAGGAAGGCGGGCAGGGGGGTTTGCGAGAAGAGTCCAAGGAAAGAGGGAATTGACTGAGCTTGGAAAGGGTTAAGCGGGAACCTTGCGGGACTGTAAATGCTCGAAGCAATGGGATAACCTTGAGGGGTCTGAGGGAAGGGGAAAAATGAAAAGTCCATCGTCGCGGGAGGGTTGGGGATGAGGTCGAGGTTGGTTGACAAAAATGTTCACTCAGAGGTGGTTCCAGGAAGAAAATGGTGCCTGTGAAGGGGGGGAGACTTTAGGAGGGGTCAAAGACAAGGTTGTCTATTCGACTTTGCTGACCCTGAAAGGAGGAGGATAAAACGGCTGGGAAAGGGAAGGTGGACCGCAGGACCTGTCAGTGTTTCGTAACAAAAGGGGAGGAGGGGGAAAAAGTGTTTGGAAGAAACGAATTTGGAAGTGCTACCGGTGTCTGCATGTCCTTCAATGATTTTCTGGGGTGCTCGGAGGGAGAAGCGGTGGATTTCAAAACGCTGGTAATAGAAACCAATTAGACTTGGGAAAAAGGAGGTAATCTATTGGTAGATAGAATTCCATGGAAAACCAAGGGGCAGATGGGGGGCCGATGAAGGAAGGGGAAATGGTCAATGGGAGAGCACGAGAGTCCAGGCAAATGTGTGTTACTTGGGTGGGTCCGTAGTAGGGGAGGGTCAAAGGTAGGAAAAGGATAATGGAAGATGGGAAATGGGCGCAAGAGAGGTAGGGTGGTTCTCCATTTCCTCGATACTTTCAAAGGAAGGGGGGGTAGAAAGGAAAGAAGGGGTACAGGTTGGGGAAAACTGTGTAAAAAGGGGGTTACAAAGGATAATCGTTGACATGAAAAAAGGAAAGGGGAACGTTAGTGTTGTGTGAGGGGACTAAGAAAAAAAAAAAGCCTTCGCTGATATCGCCGGGGAAGGGGTGGATGTCCACACAAAAAAGAAGCGCTGTGCGGGGTGGGGAGGGGTGAAAGAGGCAGTACGGCTCAGCCAGCGGGAAGGTGGGGGAACTACATCCTGAATGCATTGGAACTGAAATGAGAACAGCGACGGTCCGGGCACGGGAAGCGGGGGAGTGGACAGACTAAAAAACTCACTGTACGGAGTGAAAAGCAGCATTGGAAGGGGGAAAAGAAACTGGCCAGAAATGAACACTGGATCACTTAAAGGTTAGTGGAAAAGGAAAAGTAAAGCAGCGGACCTATTCTAGGACAAGAAAGGGACGGAAGGTATGCAAGATCAAACATCTGAAACTGGAACTGGAAAAAGCACCCGTCACCGCTGAGGGGGGCACGGCGTCAGGATCAACAGTAAGCCGCAGCACCGTCGATACCTTAGGGAAGTTGCAATGGACCAAAAAATGAATTACCGGGGAGCCTGGGATAAGGACTGGGCGGGTGAGGAACTGGGGGAACATAGGAAAGAAGGCCTAGTGCACAGCATTCGAAGGGTCAAAAAAAGGGGAAAAAAGGCACACGCCGGCAAGAAATTTACCATCCCGACAAAGAGGGCAGGCTAACGTACAGAGGGGACGGGTGCTGAAAAGAAAGGCCCGGGGGGAACAGCATACCATCAGTAGTCGTACGAGGAAAACAGGTGGCAGGAAATACCAGAGAGGCGAAGGAAGGAAGTACCACTGGGGGGAAAGGAAGCGCGCCGTTGGCGAAACCAGAGAAGTCTCTAGACATTACGTATGAACCCTTGACGAGACGTCCTCGGGAAACCAGGGGGGGGGGAGCTTTAATAAGAGAAACAAAACAAAGTGGAGGAGGAGAAGAGGAGGTTGTAAGCGCAAAACAAAAGGGGGGAAAAGGGGGGGCAACATTAACTTCCATGGGGAGACGTCTACTCAAATTCTAAGACAGCGTCGAGGGGGAGACCAACCGTACGCGAGGGGGGGTCGTGTACAAAAAGGGACTAAGGACACTTGAAAGATTCCAGTAATAACGGGAAATGGTGCGGTCAATGAACAGTTGTCGTCGCAGGGAAAGACGATTAGAGGGAAAAGAAGGGTTAGGACTTCAATTTCCTAAGGATACTTCAAGCGGAAATAGGCAGTTGAAGTCTTAAAGAGGGAAGGAAAGACGGGGTGGGGGGGGGAAACTGATAGGGTGACGAATTGTGACCAAAAACTCTCAGAAAGGGCATTTTCAGAACAGGGGGGAAAAGATAGCTCTTCCAGGGCGCAGCGGAGGAGGTGGAGTGGGCGGGGCACAGAAGAAGGTAACCAAAAAAGAAAAAATCTTGGGATTTAACCAGCAATGTGATGAAGAAGTAGGGAACTTCTTAACATTGGGTGAAGGTTAAGTTAAATCATGTTACAAGGGTTGATGATATAGGGGGACCGGAGCCATGGCTAAGGAGAAAAAAGTAATAAGAGTCCAACGAATTAAGGCAATAAAAGGACGGGGAGAATGTTTACATAGGGACGTGCTTCCTGACAAAGGCGGGGCAAAGAAAGGAGGGGTAACCAACAACAGAGAGCGGGGGTTGGCCAGAAAAAAAGAGTCAGTTTCGGCCGAAAAGAAGAGTGATCTTGTCCAAGAACGAAATTCAAATCGGGATCTTCATAAGAACCCGGGAGCTTAAGAGGGTGTACGACTCAAAGAAGGAAAACAACATCACTAAAAACTGAGCAACGCTGAGTTAGTTTTCAAAAAAAAAGTCTTTTCAAGGGCTAAGATGGGGGGGGGGGTGGATAACAGCTACGGCAGGAGGGAAGAAGTTGACAAGGGACAACACACCTAGAGCAATGTTGGTCTAAAGAAGAAATTATATTGTAGGCCTTAAAAGAGAAAACATTTCAGGAAAGGAGAAAAAAAAAAGGGAAATCAGCCTGGACCAGTCCACAGATGAACATAGAATTTCAAGCCGAAACAGCTCATGAAAAGGAGGTTCAAACGACAATGACATGGAGGGGGCAAAGAGAGGGGGGGACCGATGACAACGAATAAAGCATTGTTCCCATAAAAAAACTTAGGAAACAAGACTCATATAGACGACGGGGAATCCAGAGTTGGGAAAAATAAGCATGGGCGATGTAACGGCGAACTACTACTGGCTCGACCTGAGAGGAGACCCTCAAAAGAAAATGAAGGTACATGAAAAGAAAAGTCGAGGTCACCCAAAGTGGAGAAAACCACGAGACAGATTCGACTGCACTACCCAACGGTCAACGGGTCAAGCAAGCAGAAAGGAAGTGAAGAGACATGCGGCCGAAAAAGAAAGAGATGGGGTCTTAAAAACTAACATGTGACAGGACATGGCGGAAGAAGAAAATCACCGCCACAAAGGTAAAATTTGTCGGATATACGGAGAGGTTTCAGGATTGTGGACTTACCCTCGGGTCCCGGCCCAAGAAAGAAAATGGAGGAAATGGCAAAGGGGCAA
>Ga0179593_1703208_pt1 | contig 32233 bp, 32 predicted proteins | sample CZODoug2_1_08_16_FD_185931 | JGI IMG/M metagenome (GOLD analysis project Ga0179593, IMG submission 185931) | Vadose zone soil fungal communities from Angelo Coast Range Reserve, California, USA - CZODoug2_1_08_16fungal (PacBio error correction) | ecosystem: Environmental > Terrestrial > Soil >...
TGAAAACTGGACCATCACAAGCTAACCGATCACGGGTGGACACCCCAATTGCGCCCCGAAATGGACTATCGGATGCCCGAGATGCGGAGAATTGTGTCGGGAAAAAGTGGCGAAAAGGTCTTTTCGGCGACAAGCCCGTCGGCACCTAACAAGCGTGAAGCGCAAAAAATGACAGGGCACGGAAAAGAAGGATATGTACACTGTTCGCATGTTTATTCGGGAGCCGGGCGGCGGCATAGGGGGGCCCTGTGAGGGCAAGAGCTGCGGGGGGGAGGGCTCTCTGAAAACCTTTTTTCTTTTAACGGAGCGCGCAAAAAGTTGGAAAGAAACCGGTGAAGTTGCAAAAATGAAGACGGGGAACGGAGAAGGACTCAAGCATCGAGCGGCTCGGTCTCCTCAAGGGCTCGGAAATGACTGCCCCGTAGGGCCTGAGATCGACGGGTCAAAGAAGGCTCCACAAATACCGGCGGCGAAGAAGGGCAACCCTGAGGAGGCTGGGAGAAGGAAACTAAACGAAGGGTGGACTTGTGGGGAAATTGGGAGTGCCTTCTTGTGAGACTGACGAAAGAAGCCGAGCTCGCGTGAGGACGGGGGTCCTCGGGGGTTGGTCTGCAGCAACGGTCATGCGAGAAAAAGCCTGAAGTAGACGCGTACTGGCTTATCCGGACACGCTTATCGCCCTGCCCGGGCACGGTGGTTAGGGATCTTATAAAGGAGAGGATGGTTTTCTCACGAACAAAAAATTAAAATCAGACAATTTGATTAGGCATAATGAAGCTAATCAGGAAGTTGGAAGGCGCTCATAGACGAATTGTCGCTCGAGGTGGAAGAATGTCTTCAAATGGTGCCATACGTCACGCGGGACTTCACGAAGGAATGAGTGCGGGGGGTTCCGCGCAAATCAGAAAGGCGCTCTGGAGAAGGAAAGGCGATAAGGAAAAGACCGATCCTCATCAGTAAGAACCGTTCTTGCCATGACGATGGGCGCCGTACACAAAGATCACAAATTCACTCGGACAAAGAGGCAGAAGAAAGGTCTAAAGGCAAACGAACAGTTAACAGCTAGTGGACAGGGGTGAACCTTCAAGGATTTGAAAAGACGCCTGAACAGTTACAAATATACGGTGAAAATAAAAATTTGGAGCGAGGGACCCCCAAGGGTTAAACATTAGGAACGCCTTTCTACTTGGGGGGGGGAATGAAATAGACTTTCCATTCGGAAAAATAAATACCTGTACACGTCCAAGATAGACCGTCTTCTAAACCATCGACAAGTCGATAACCGAAAAAGCTAGGGGAAATGGCCCAAAACCTTAACAACAATCTATTAAAGGGAAATAAGAGAGACGTTTTGGAACGATTCACCAAGGTAAAATTGAGGCACCAGCCGGTAAGGGGGGGTATGGGCCTGTGTAATCTTAGGAAAATGAAGTTCAGAAACTTCTCAAAACCTTGGGGGGGAATGGGATTTTTGACGCTTCAAAGAGAGGAATGGTTCAAGAAACAGAGGACCGCTGCTCGATCAAAAAAAGGCGGAGAGGGAAGGAATTTCTGCAGATTCTAAATGAGGGGAAAGGGAAGCCCAACAGTTGCCGAAGGCCGAGGCGGAAAAAGATGGAGTGCAAAAAACACAAAACCTGGTGGCAAAGGACAAAAGTACTCGGAACTTGGGGAAAACGAACTGTACTGAACTGGAAGAGTTCCGGGGAGCCAATCTGCATCTAGAGGGAACAAAAACACACGATGGGGGAGGGGAAAGTAATATCGCCAGATTAAGATCGGCGTAAGAGGGCCCGGAATGTAAAACAAGTTGTCGAGATCAGGGTCCGGGAGGTGCGCAATGTTTGGTGGGGGCACAACACTAGGGGGGGTCGGATGCGAAAAAAAAAGGGGAAAGGTTCCACATTGGAGGAAAAAGGGTGACTACCCCATATGCGGCCTGTGGCATTACAATCTCCCTTCGGGGAGGGGGGGCCCAAGAGGGAAGGCGGTCTTTGAGAAGCGAAGGAGACAGTCAGCATGAAAAGAACCAGGTTACAAGTTGAAAGAGATCTTCAGTCGAACGGAATTCACGGAATGCTCAAACGCGGGGGGGGACAGGGGGCCGCAACAGTCCAGGGGGACTAGGAGCAAGTATTAACGGGAGGAACTGATTAGCTTTTTAAAGGGGTTTTCCCGTAAAGACTACGGGGAATAGGTTTATCAGCTCCTCTTGGGCTAGCTCACTAAAGTATTGGCCTTCCGAAGGAGGGTCCTAGATGTCCCAGGCTTCAGGGGAACCTGATCCCATCGCTAGAAGGGTAACAGATTTTAGGTCCCGGCAGGGTTTTAAGGGGTGTCTGTAGTGTAGAAAAGGTGACCATTCCTTAGCTTAGCACACCTGGATTGGAGAATGTCACTGAAAAAGGCGGGAACGGGCTGAACTTGAGAAAACGGGGTTTTAAAGAAGGCAACTGATCAGCCGCTTAAGAGGGATCATGACTGGAAGAAAGGTGTGACCGCCCGAAATCTAAATACCTTGCCTATTCATTGGGGGGTACGAAGAAGATTCGATCATCCATTTAAATTCATGGAGAGGCCCAGAATCGATTAGGAGGCACTCACCAAGACTGAATGCAAAGGAGACTGACGCGAAAAAGCAGCGTTCACGAGCACTTGTACAAAGGAGGGACAGGCGCTCATAAGAGACAGGAAAACGGGGGAGAGACTCGGAAAACGCTTGAAAAAAAAATATTGACCGGATCCATGATGCAGTCGAAATTCTTCTTGAAAAAGCCTGGGACGGATAAAAAAGGTACAAATAGAGAATGAAAGCGCTGTTAAAGACACGAGGGAAAGGTGAACTTTAAAGGCTTGTCCATGATCAGCGGCAGCTGTAGGGAAAGAAAGAGTGGTCTGCTAGTCTTCGCGTGAAGTGGCGAAGGAACGAGAAATTTCAAATTACGGACCTGAATAAGAGTACAAGGGACTCGCACCCGCGGGCGATGTAGAACCTTCAGAGTCTTGTTAGGGGTCTTAACATTCTCATCTTCAAGTGGTCCGACAGCTAAAAAAAAGGGGGAACGTCTCTATGCAATCGGGCAGAATATCCGGAAAAAAAAAAGTTCTGAGCCCGATAGAGGTCTCTCGCTGCCATCGCAAGGGACAAATTGGAGAGTCCTCAGAACCGTGTGGTAACCTAAAGAATTGTGGCTTAGGAGTGTTAAAAGAGGCAAAAGTTTCTAGAGGTAAGACCAGAAGAAGGGTTCTAGGGGGATCTAAAATGCCCTCATCATGCCGCTAAGTTAGTCCGCTAACGGGAAAGATCGTCAGAGTGCATCTCGAAAATCTTTCGCGAGAAAGAAGTGTTTCGGGTTCCACTTGAAAGGCGTAAAATCCACCGGGAGAATACGTGTAAAGAGAGTTATAAGGATAGATTTGACTACATAATGCTCTGCATTGGGGGAGCATCTATTACAGTAACGGCGCAAAAAAGTTTCACACGTACGTAGGAAAAGTCTTTATCTAGGATGGAATAAAGGGTTCGGGGGGTAATTCAGATAGCTATCACAAACAACAAAAGGAAGGGCTGTACATCAGAGATGCGATATGAGCGTTGACAGAAGGGAAAAAAATCAACTCGATAATACAGACAGCCTGTCACTGGTACACCCGTGCCTTGAAGGGGAAAATTGTGACATATCGCTGCCGCCAACAAAAAGGACTTCTGGAATCCAGAACCGTTGAGAATCTTAAAAAGAACTAAGCTCGCGCGGGTCTACATCCAGTGAAAGGCGACCGACCCAATAGGGGGAGGCGAAATGGGAGGGGGTAGATGCCGAACGAACTAGGACCTTTTCTCTAATGTAAAGAAGCAATATTAAATTAAAACGTTCCCTTTAGGGCAGCTGAGAAGGGGGGGGGTGTGACCGACACCGGGGTTTTCATCGAAAAGGGGAAACAAACCCTCTCATCAATGGGAAAGGTACGAACAAGGGGGGACGTGCGAAACCTTGGTGTGCAAAAGGGTCGTGGAGGTCCGAGGGGAGAACCCATCTCTTACTATTAGATAAATTATCGGGGAAGGATCCTCAGCCCACCGGAGCGGAGGCTTCTAATCCGTAAGTCAAACGAAAGGGTACCTCCGCCTCTCGGAATGAACAATTAAAAACAGACAAGAAAACTTCTATTCGAATTACCAAAGAAGAGCCCACGACCTGTTTGGTTTCGGTAGTTGTTAGTGAAAGGCCCTCAAATTTTCGTCCGGGGGAAGCTCACCCGTGTTTTTAGTTGTAAAAAAGGAAGGAGTTCGGAAACTGGTTAAATTGGGAATGTTTTCTGTTATGTAAAAAAAAAAAAAAAAAAAAATTGGGCTGAGACACGGGGGGGGAAAGGAACAGTCGGCAAACTCTAGGGGAAAGAGATCACTCTTCACCGCAGAAGTACAATAGGCAAGCCGGCATCGCTGTTAACCTTAACTTCTTGTCTATCGATCGAGATTGGAGAAGACGCCCCATCTAGACAAGACAGAGGTACCTTGCTATTCCAAGCTGAAGGTTGAGGGGAAATCGTCGCTTTCACTCATTTCCCACGCTAAATCGGAGGAAGAGTTCTAGTCAACCTAACCTGAGGAAAAATTCCAATGGGGTCGAGCGGTCTCGACCTCGCGGCAATGGGGTGGGGAGAAAAATCCCTAGCGGGTACCGCTTGACCAGAGAAAAGAGATAAAGGGGGGTAACCGTATCCTCTTTCGAATTATAAACAGGTTGTTCGGGGAGAGGGCAGAAAAAGATCGAAGAATGACGCTGCCCAAAAAAGAATAGCTAAGTAATGACCCTCCATGTGCAGCAATAACTTACCATCGTGCACGTTAAAAATGGAAAGGGAAATTCCAGTTGTGTCACCGGCCGTTATACCCGAGACGAAATGAACCTTAGCCTCCCGTCATGGCGGTAGGTCCCGTGAAGGTTGTAGGGATCGCGTTACTTTTCTCAGTACCGTTTAAGAGCCACTCAGTTTCCGGTTGGGGAAGGGTCCTTACGTCGTCTATCCGCAGCTATCACGGGCTATCATCTGCTCTCGTAGGGGGGAGGAAACTTGGGCCCTAGATTTTGCTACTTCCCACTGTCGGGTGGGACTCAGATGGATTTTCTAACACACACGCAGGGGCCAGCACACCGCATGCAGGGGGATCCGGTGTACGTCTTTGGTCCCTGAAAGGATGGAGGAGGGAGCGTTCGTGTCTTCGTCGGGGCCGGAAAATGCGGGTCATTGATGGGACCGATCAGGGAAACTCGATGGCACGAGGCCGGCAATGGCTTGGGTAATCGTGCCTTTTCAAAGCGGAGAGAAGAAGACGATTATTAGGAAACCTGCCGCACCTTTTTGGTGGTGATTTGCGGCCTTAAGTGCGGCGCGGTAGTTGTCAGACGAACAGGAGCTGAGGTAGTGACCATAATACTTCGGAGGGTCCGTTGAAGTCTAGACCTTAATTAGCCATCGTTTTTCTCAATTCTCCCACCCTTTTGGCATTCAGGCTATCGCAACTCGTGTTCGTGTGCAAACATACAAAGGGGGGGGGAAAAGGTCAAGGAAGTGGGGGTGTTATGGGAGAACCTTGGGGGAAGAATTCATCTGCAATAAAGTCTTTAAATCCACGGATGATCGACTCAACAAATTATCTTGAAAGAGATATAGGAGGCCAACCCTGAAAGAAAAAGGGGGGGTGTCGATGCAGTGGAGTGTCCAAGGTGTCCGTACATCGGCTAAATGTTCACCGGTTGTTGGGGGGGAACACACTATTGAGAAATGGAGAACTCTTCAACACTGCTGGGGGGCGAAGTTTGACAGACAAACCGTATAACATGAAATGCAATAATGACGCGAGGGTCTTAAGTGGGACAATAACGAGTCCTCGTGCGTTTCTGACACAGTTTCACCGTAAGCAAATACGCGGGAAAAAAGTTGATCTAAGGGGACATCATAATGTCCCTCCCGGAGAAAAGGTCAAATCACCCACTACCAACGCTGAGTGCTCTAAGAAGACCCAGAGAGTCAACCGTCGCGAATATACCTCAGGATGAATGTGGAATGTTTTGGGGTCGGCAATAGCTGACTGAGGTGATCTCGCTGCGATGATTCGCAAAGAACTAGAGAAAGGGTCCTCTTCGGGACAAAGCACAGGATCTGCATTGCACCGCCCAGGGCGGAAAATATGTTTGTACCCCGGGATTTCAAAAACCCATAGACCTTTGGGAAATTGCGCCGTGGTCCCTTCCGGATCTTCTACACAGGGCCTTGAAGAGTAAAGAAACTACGGAACAATCTTCTTTGGGGCGTTCAGGAATGGTCGACTGGACCGCGTGCATGTAAGATAGGGTTTGTGGATAACGAATCCTCCAGAAAATGTCGGTCGCTCGCCCCTGATCTGAGGATAACTGTCGCCACAGGACGGGAGAGGCATCAGGAATCTTAAAACGGGACTCTAAGACAGGGAAAAGAGAAATGTTAAGCAATGAGCAGAAACTCGACTCATGCTACCATGGGACTTAGTCTTGCACAGACGGGCGGGAGGACAAGGCGGGGAGGAGCAAGTCACATGCTGTGTAGCCTGCACAACCTCACCGCGCCTGAGCCGCTGAATACCACGAATTCCCATGTTCCGGTGGACGGCCAGGGACAAGGTGAAAAGTGAAAAAAAAAAGAAATCTGCCTCTCGTCTGGAGCTGAGGCTTAAACAGTTTTGCTGATAAAGAAAAAAAGAGAAGGTCCCAAAAACCGCGGCGTTAGGATGTCCCAAGGGGAGGAAACGCAAACTACGATGTCGAAAACAGCCTCCACACGAAGTTCCTTGCTAGCCCTCGGGTTGCCGACATCATCCATGCAATTGTCAATACTCGACAGACGTAGCGATCATACCCTGCGAGGAAGATTCCGAAGGGGTTATCGATCCCGCATCACCGACCAGGCCAGGCAATTTCACGGGCGCCACACGGTGTCCTACAGAAATGCTGCAGAGGGCGGGTTATATGGAACAAACAAATTTGGGCGAGTTTCCACCACGGCTCACTGGGGGAAAGTGCATGGAGTTTATTCCGAAACGGCAAGAGATCACAATTCGTAAGGTAAATCGTTATGTCTGAGACTCAACCACAAAAAAAGATTAGCATCTAAAAGGTGGTTCTGTGAAAGGATGGACACCCACAAATCAACTCCATAGAGAGAAAGTCGTGGGAACGTATGATGGGCCCGCCCGCAAGACTCCGTTGGTGGCGCACGCAGTACAATAGGCGCAAGCAAAGGGAAACAGCCGGTGGGGGGGGGGGGTGCGGCTCGGTTATCTAGGGTAGTGGAATTGCACAGCTTCAATAAGAAAACAAACAACAACGGAAGTGGAGAAGTCGCTGCAGGAAAAAAAGGGAAACTAGAATCACGGGGGGGGGAGCCTACAGACGGAAGAAAGCTCGCAAGATTGTAAGCGCTGCCGAAACGGCGAGAGGAGCGGCGCCCAAGCTCAAAGGAAACACAGAATTTCTCAGAGGGAGGGGGTCTTAGTACGGGGTAGTACAAGATGACCGGTTAGAGGAGGGAGGAAGAGAAGGATATTACCTTTGTCGGGTGATCGAGCAAATGAGGGGATGAGTCTCATCCCCCAGGGGATGCAAAGTCAACAAAGTAGCCGGCGGGTGACGGGGAACAAGCTCGAACGTGTGTTGCATTGGAAAGCAAACTCCGGACTGAACCGGGGGGGGGGGGTCATAGAAGGGAATTATGACAGATTCCATCGAAGCCATCGAGCGAACCGATCCATCCGAGCGTTGGCCCCGTAGGGCTGCTTCTTAGGAAGACGTAAGAAACGGATTCAATTCATGTAGGACAAACGGGGCCGGCTTGAGACCTGTAAACACGAACCTGGGGGGAAGAGTGGGGGGAGGAAGGGGTTCGACAACCCTGTTGTGTGCGGACGCCCTTGAAGACCCGACGCCACGGGTGCTGCCGTTTGGAAGCTTTTGCTCTTATGGGACAGCAAACTTTGGTCGCGAATCAAGCAATATTACTCTACGATCTGAAAGAAGCGAACTACGGAACGGCAGGCCACCTTTTAAACCTTGTCTGGGGCTGTGGAGGAGGGCTTATTTTCTACGCCAAAGCGAACACAGGATTGTCCGACCTTTCTCATGGGACGAAGGGTCAGTACATCTGCAGTCGTCGGCTCGGGCACGAAAGGGGAAAGTCTCTTGTCTAGAAGGGACAGGACCATCGGTCAGGGTGCACGCCCTTTTGTAACGGAAAGCGGCCCTGATTCCGGTGTTGACGCCCTCGCTACCTGCGAACTTTCAGAGGAAGGTTGGAAAATGAGCGCCAATCGTTACCCAATCATCGTCCCCCGGAAATGGCGAGTCTAGCCAACCATATCTTAATTCTTCGTCGGAAACGGTATGCGAGAAGAAAACAGCAAAAGAAAATCCCTTGGGGGGCCTGCTATGTGCAGGAACTTGAGTCATTTCCATGCGAAAGCCGCTTAACGACAGAAACGTAAAGGTATGCTTCCGGGATCAGGAATGGCAGATTGAATCTTGGATACGGTGCAAGTAATAATAAGCCGTGAAAAGAGTTAAGGGTCCGAAGAGGAGTAGCTAAATTGAGAGACTATCCCTCAAGCGGATTAGCACAACATCGACAACGGTTGGTTACTGCCATTACAAGCCGGGGCGCCGTTGCTGACGAAAAAGGTTTGGGAAGTGTGCGCCCCGAACATCATTCTTGGGACTCGTCCTTGTAAACGAGGATTAATAGCGCTGTCAATGCGCAACCTGTGACTCGGCATCGGCGGATCAGGCAGCCCCGCGGAGGATGATCGAACCACCCCAGCTGAAGGGACGGAATTGGCAGGGGGCGAAGGATTGAGCATGGGGCTGTCGCCAAGAGAAAGGGTGTGAACTAAGGAAGGCGACTCGCAAAAGATTGGAGTGAAACACTACAGGTGAAAACGACTCCCGATTCTCTAAAACTTGGAGGAAGAGCATCGTCAGACTATTCACGTTTTCTTTCCTGGAGGGGGCGTATCTATAAAAAAGTGAGTATGAAAAGAGAGAGTAATCCCGCTTTAAAAGCAAAAGTAGTTAAGTCTTTAGAATTCTGAAAATACGCATAAAAAAGGTGCAACCAGGTGGGTGTTGGGCAGCACAAACGTGGGTTGCTATTCGCTGATGCTAACTGAGGGGGGGTCGCATCATGGTAGAAACTTCAACTGGAGGGCATCTCCCTGGGGGGGCGGGCAACCGCGGGTACAAAGCGTTCAGGTCGACAGGAAAGTATTCTCAAGAATCACCACCGTTTGCCAGGTGTAGAAGACAGGCGGGCTGGAAGGTGTTCCAAGAAAAGGACATCAGAAAGGGAACTGTTTCCGGAGGGGAGATGCACCGACCTTTGTGTCGCGAGCGAGGGTATGCAACGCGTAAAAAAGGGGTGAAAGATGTGGGAATCTCTCAGTTTCGTAGCTAGCTTGGCATTGTAGCCATAAGATATCTAAGCTTCACAAGTAACAATTTAAGCTTCGCTAAACCGTAGAAGCGTCTTGCGATTTTTAAGAGTAGGTCCGCGACGATGGAAGTCTGGATGTCGCCTGTGTAGTCCGGCTCTGGACCGTTGAAAGTTTTCGGAACTATTTTCCCAACGGCTAAGGGGCTTAAGTGGGAGGTGGCTAAGGCTCGGAAAGATTGAGGTTCATGCCGTAATATCGGGTTTCGCGAGCGCAGACAAAACGAGTGGCCTCTTCTCTGTCTCGTATGCGGGAAGACGAGGGGCACTGGATGATCGTAAAGGGGAAGTAATCAGACGCTCGAGCTCGATCCAGCGTAGGCGGGTACCATCTTAAGGACGCAGGGACCTCGACGAAAGAGCAGGGAAAATTAGGAAATCGACTGCGGCAAAAACCACCATCGTCTATGAGAACTTCCAAAGGCCATGCAAAGGGCTACAATCTGGAGGAGAGCATGTTGGAGAACAGGGACAAATAGACGCTTCAAATAGGGGACCATGGGTTCAAGTGACCTGGAAACTGGGCTAAAGGCGTCCAAGTCTTCGTACACGGATTGTCCGGTTGAGAGATGAAAAGAGGACAAGCAGCAAAAAAGTGAAGGGTACCTCCACCTCAAAGAACTATTCAAAAAAAATCCGGGTCAGGCTGCAACGAAGGGAAGTTCTACCCATTAAGAAGACCCACGTAACTGGTTCCCATGCTCAAATCAATTGGGTCCAGACATTGGACGAAGGATGGGGGCGTACTGACGTCAATCAGCAGCCTAAGAAATAAAAGCAGACGGGCCAAAAATTTAGAGTATGTAGGAGAGGGCTTCTCGCGAGGGCCGGGAATCACCTCAGCTTTAGGGCGATAGACAAAAAAAGGTTTTCCGCATCGAGGAGCTTCGAGGTTCACCAGGAACAAATTTAGGGCTCGATTCCGACACACACGTCTCTCTTCAAGCCCTTGTGCCGCCGATAAAAAGCCGTGTCGACCCGAAAAATTTTACAATTGAAAGTATACAGCATCAAAAGAGATAAGAACTCCTATGTGGGGTGAAGAAACTGGGGGTTACGCCAGCACCGAAAAGTCGCCACTCTGTTCGCAAGAAGGGGGAGCAACGACAGGCTTCAGCCGGTGTGCTCAGGCTCTAGTCCCAGAAAGCGCAAGCCCCTTTGTTTCCTGAGGAAAGGACTCGGTGAGCTTGGATGGCAACCAGGCTTTTGCCGGGAGAGACGCGCCTAGAACAAAAGGGGAATTAGGGAAAGATGCCTGCAACTGGGTTGCCCATCCACGGAAACCGGAGAAGCCTGATTGGAACCAAAGGAGTGCAGGAAAGGAATTACATATAGAGGAATCGAGAGGGTCGTTCGCCAAATCGCTCCTTTGGGAGGAACCCGCTTGCGAAGGGAGGGGCTTGTTGGGAGACCATCCCAACCGACAATAGGCGGTAGGGGATCTAGCTTAGGGGGTCCGGACTAAGAGGTTTACGGTAGCGAAAGGGGATCACATAATTCGGAGTTCGCAACCGGTCATGAGTACACCAACAGCCAGGAGGTGTGTCCTGAATCAGAGGAAAACCTTGGTGGCAACCGAACACGACGCGCTATGGTCCGCCTCTTAAAGGGAAAAGGAGAAAGAAAGGGATGGGGCCGAGGGGCGGGAAATGGAAAAGCAATCGAAGATACGGGAAGGACTCAAGGAAAGGGATCAAGCGTCTGGAGGACGGTCCTAAACTAATGGAGAGCTGGACCCCGGAAAAGAGACCTGGAAGACACTGGGGGGGGAAAGGGTTTAGGAAGGGTTTAGATCCCCTGCGTGGCATGAGCCATTTTAAAGCTCCGGTATCGGGGCGAGTGGAAGTCGCGGTTTTCTTCTTTTCTGAAAAGCAAAACTGGTCATCAGTCCAGCAAGGAAGCCTGGCGATAAGGATTCTAGGACAGCCAAAATCTCTGTCCGTAAAAAGGCAACCGGTAAAGGAAGGACGTTGCAACGGATCAGGAGGAGTGGGGTACCGTGGCATCACACCAGGAGGGCCACAACCTTTTCTGTAAGTGGACGGCATGAAGCCTGGGGGGGTATGTATAGGAAATAGGATGGTCAGACGTAAGCTCATCTCTACGACTGGGCAGATCCTGTTAGGGTCTGCCAGGGAAATTGAAGGGAATCTTGCACATCGTGTCTCTAAAAGAGGTCAAACTTATCTTTGTGGCTCCTCATCAAGAAGAGGGGCCCGACTTGAAAGAAATAAGGAAAGAAAAAAAACGATCATCGTTCAACAAGTCATCAAGGTTTATCCTCGGACTTCCCATTCCAAAAAAACAGGACCTAAATCTGAAGAGGGGGATATCATTAAAAACCCTGAAAAACCTTGAAGATGAAAGTTTAAACGGGAAAGGTCAAGGGGGAGTACATGAACTTGACCAGGGACAATTCCACAAGTGAAAAGATGGGACCTCCGAGGGTAATGCGAAAAGGGGGGGGATTCATGACTCAGGACAGGCTTGGGGGAATCCCGAGACCGGAACAAGGCGGGACACGAGGCCAGAATCGTGAGTCTAACGGACCGGTGTTTTACGGGAAACACCTACACATCTGAGAGTAATCTTTGGAATCCCATAGAGGAGTGTGGACAGACGGAAAAAAAAAGGTACGCCTGGGAACCAAAGGGGGGGGGAAAGAATTTTTGAATGAGAATCTCGCGTCAATAAAAACCCGCCATTTTGGGAGGGAGGAAAGCTGGTTGGCAAGGGAGGACCCCGGTCGATCGGAGGACGGCTCTTGCCTTTTGGCAAGAGCCTTGAGACATAGGGGGGCAACGGGAAGGGAAAAAGCAGGGGTCATGCAGCCGCCGGCCGTGTCGAAAAGACAATTTTTGGACCGCAAAAGACTAAATAGATTCAGGACGACATTAAGGGGGAAAGTCTAATCCGTTTTGCATCAAGAGGGGCTGAAAACAAACGGAAGGAAAAGAGAGCGAACATCTTTAACTTCACTGTAAAAGGGGTTAGGGGGGAACAGAGAGAGGAGGTCTTGGGGAGTGGGGTTTTGCCAAAATGTTTGAGAGAACGGGCGGCAACCTTCTTAGGAAAGGTGCCAAAAGATAGAAAAAGCCCGGATTCGTCAATAGACACAAGGGGGTTCAAAGTACCTCAATCGGGGATAGTTTCGGGAAAGAACTCAGAAAAAGCTTCAATCACATCCACCGTGAAGTGGGGACTAAACATCTCTCTTCATTAGAGTACGGCACGATCAAACGAAAAGCTTGGGCCGTCCATTGCCGAAAAAAATTTGTACTATCTGGAACACCTTCTCGGATAGTGATAGATCCCCGGTTGGAGTGTACTTACAAACGCTCTGGGAATTGATCGGAAAATCTATTTCTTTAGCTCGAAACGTCTATCTCCCTTCAGGGAGGCAGGTAACCGCGACCCTAGATGGGCACCGGAAGAATCCACTATGGACAAAAAATTTAGTTATCAGGGGCAATGGATGTCGAAGTTCCTGGGGAACGTGAGGCCGCTTCACCACTGAGTGACGAAGGACCAAGTGGGACAACATTTGAAAAGGAGACTTCTGTTCTGGAGAAAATATCAGGGAAAGAAGGAGCTTTTTGTTACTAAATCGAATCAACGCGAAACGGACTGCTGCCGGTGTTACGATGCGATCATCCCCTAATGGGTGCTGGAGCCTGTCTTCACAAGTATGATTGGGTCTCCAAAAAGGGTTTTCAAGTCCTGAAGCGGTCCTAGGAACGCTAGCACGATGACTGGCCAGCTTGAGGCATTACCTCTGAACATCAATGTGTCTATTGGGGTAAGCGACTTTGGCGGAGAGATCAGTTCCATAAGTCCAAGGATTCAAGTGGCGACAAGGTCGTCTGTGGGAAGGCCTGGTGCCTGAAAAAAACTCTCCGCTTTCCATTTCTACCCGAAGGGAAAAGTGTGCAAAGGGAGGGACATGCTGGGAAGATTGCTCGAGGCTGGAACACACCGAACATTCTAAGTAGGGAAAGTATGGGAGTTTGCTAAGGAACATCTTCCAAAAGACAACTCGAAGAGGCTTCAAAGACACCCGCGGGCGGTCGAACCAGTCTCCACCACGGCCACGTGAGGGGCTTTCCCAGCCTAATCAGGACACAGACCTTGTGTCGACATGAGAAAAAGGAGGAGACTCTGACTGAAAATCATATACGGGGCAGCCTAGAGACTAAGGCACGGATCGTATCATTAGGGGAGAGTGGAGGGCATCGAAGGGGAAAAAGCACCGACCAGGAAGAGTGAAGAAAAATATACGTGTGAAGGAATCTAATGCTGAGCGTAGTTTGAGGAAAACAGGGCACCAGGTCAAGCAAGCTGTTCCGACTCAAAAGGCGCGGCGGAGAAAGCAAAGGAGCCCCTACCCGTCTTCGATCAATTGAAAGAAATATCGGAAGGCCGTTTAAGGAAATCATCGAAGGTAGGAGTCCTACAGATAATGGTTGGTCGGTTCAAAGTAGGAAATCACCGGAGATCACTTCTTTGGACACGTAGCGAGGTGAGAAAGCATACTATCAGCCAGCGATAGGGCCCGCTTTCGCAAGACCTGAATCACTGCTCTTCTCGTTTAGAGGGGTATTGCATCCATGGGGAACCAGAGAGAATCAGTCGAAAAACAAAAGAGGGGGGGGGAGGGAAAGATAGAGGATTAGGTAGATTAATGGCAAGACATTAGAAGAACACTGATACAATATTCCGAGCAGAAAAAGGTATCTTTGAACCCTTAGGTGAAAAATTATGTGTTCCCTAGCATGAATAATGAGCAGTGACTCCAGCGGCTCCTTGGTCGAAAAAGAGTCTCTAGTCTTTCGGGAAAGGAAAAATCCTTTTGGAAACGAAACACAATAGGAGGGATATCGGTTGATGCTACCTTACAGATATTTTACCTGGAAAAAACGCGAAGGGGATCAAGGGGTTCCCTAAAAAACGGTCAACCTTTTCATTGCGAACTCAACTGGGAGATGGTACGATCGAAACCGGGGGGTGGAAGTCTGTCTAGAAGTCTTCAGCATTCCGCCGAGAAAATTATAACTGTGAAGTCTCCAGGGGAGAAGGGGTGTGGAGGGACCCAGAGAGGGAAATCAGAGCGACTCGAAAAAAAAAGGAAGAGGTAAGTCAATTTCCAAAAGGGGCAGAATGGAGGGACGAATTAGCTCTCCTGGCGAGAAAAGAAGGACAAAAACCAGAAACCTGATCCGAACGACCGAAGGGGGGGACGTTGTGGAGAAGGGGTGAATTCGGGGCGCCTGCCCGGGGAAGATACTAAAGAAAGAGGTGCGTCAAGGGGGGGGGAGTTACGTGGTGATGCTTGCACTGGTTCATCGTAAAACAACGGCAAGAACTACTGACCGGGAGAGAAAACGCAAGGGAAAAAGCTGTCATTGCCGTAAGGAAACCGTTCAAAATGGGCGTTTCTTGTCTTGGAAAAGGAGGGTCAAAACCTGGAAAGAAAAAAAAAGAAACGACGAAATCGATGGCAGCCAAGGTAAACGCATTGTTCTAATGTAGCGCAAAAATTGGGCATATAGAGGGGAGTCACTGCATATCATTGGGGAAAAGGCATAGTTGCAATCGTTCGCAAAAAAACAGCTCCTGAGGGGCGGTTCGGTTCAAAACTCATACGAGGATTTAGTGGCACGACGTGCTGAGAGAAATGATAGAAGATCCATTTCAAAAAGGCCTGTCGGGGAACTCTGCAGAAGGCCAAGAGATGCAAACCATGGTAGATCTGAAAACCCTCCACCTCGAACGAAGTTGGGGCCGCTATTTGCGGAATGAGTCACAGGGAGCAGGAAATGGGCACATAGGAAATACATACATTAAATGATCTGGTACCGAAAATGTGGTAACCTCTAAGCCGGTGGCTACTGGTTAATGAAAGAAGAAAGCCGGTCCCGGGGAATTTAAAGAACCTCTGGACCGACAGAGAGATGGCCGTTCAGTAGGATCCATCTGAACACTTCTATCACCTAGAAATATATGCCCAGACGGACCCAACTAATCCGTGAATCGTTGACATATCTACGGTTGGTTGGGATCGCCACCAAGTTTTAAGAAGAGGCGTGAGGGGGGGATCTGTTTCCTTTTAAAAGGATGAACCGGGGGGGGGAGAAGGGCAGTAGTACGACACTCAAAGGGGTGGGGTTTGAAAGGGGAGCGGCAAGTCCTTGTCAAACTAAGAGACAAAGGGGGGGGAGGATCTAGACCCCAGTGAAAGCCGATGGAATCTAGGATGATATCAAGAAGGGGGGGAGAGCCGTTACTGAAACTTTGGCCCGAAGGCCGGCGCACTAAAAATCGGTGGGGAAAAAAAAAACTACCCTGTCAACAAGGGGACGATGCCATGATCGGGGACACTTTAAGAAAGGCAACCGGAATACGTGCATGTAGTGGGAAGCGGATCTCTCAAAACAAAAAGGGGGGGGGAGAGAGGTCCCACCGGAAAGAAAAGGAATGGGGCGAGGCCGATGGAAAAAAGTTTCCAGGAAGAGGCGTTCTTCGGTAAAAAGGGGATGGGGGGTGGGAACGAAATGTTTGCGAACGAGGAAAATCGGCAACCGCAAGGGACGAAATTGAGCAGATTGATCAGGCCCTGCGATGCGGAAAAAGGTATCAAGGAAGGGGTCCACTCCGAGGGGGACGGAGGGGGAACTGAACGTCAATGGGAAGAAGCAATCACAGGGGTAGTCGGTGTTGAGAGAGATCACTTAGTTCTCAAAGGGAAAAAAATTCCATACCCTGGGCCGATGAAACCGACCCTGGTGTACTAAAACCGTCAACAGAGATGATTCTCTACCCAAGTGAGCCTGTTGTAAAGGGGGGAAAACGAATCGACTAGGGTCTGGCGAGTATGGGGTTCGCGAACTAAAAGAAAAGAGTCCGTAGTGAGGAACACTCCGTGGGGGGGGAATTCATTACACCATGAAATGTATTGTGGGGTAACAAGCGGGAGTTCAAAAAAAAGGCTTCATTGAATGTCTCCCTTTGTCAAGGGCTGCGCGTGTCTAAAAACGTGGACCTGCTGCGGATACGGTCACAGGGGAGTGCCGTAGAAACCCTGGGATTTAGGGAGAAGGAAAGCGTTATTATTAAGATGGTACGGCCCGCGAACCGCGCCCCCTATTGGGGGGTGAAATGATGAAGAGAATTAGAGGAGTTCATGGCAGGCCAGCGCGTCGATCGCGCCCCGCCGAACAACCAGAAGGGGGGGAAGAGAAGACCCTCGTGGGGACTCCATCTGAAGTTCGCAGAGGGGAAAGAGATCCCTGAGCCTGGGAGGATCGGTGAAAAAAAAACGTCCACATAATCTTCACGAATACGTCCGGAAGGTCAAGAAGTAGTCTTTTGAAAAGCCTGGCGTGAGAAAGGGACCAAAAAAGCGCTTGACATACACGAAGCACAGGTGAACTTTGGGGGAGGAAGGAATGCCTCAGGGCAGGCTCAGGCGGGAAAAGGAGTCGCCTTGAAAGGGGAACTGACCTTTTACCAGCAAACAGCTTGGAAAGGAGCCCACTCGAGTCTTAAGGGAGGGGAATGCAGAAAACCGAAAAGGGGGGAGGAGGGCGGTTAAACCACGTAAAAAATCGGGTGGTGGCCTCAACCACTTCCACGGGGGGGAAAAGTCTCTACGGAAGTGGCGAGTACATCATAATCCAGAAGGGTCAAAGAAAATCCGTACGAGTCCTTCGAAAGGGATCTCATCTCTATTTCTCGTAGACCTTCCGAGGAGTCACCTACCATGGAAAATGTGAGATATAACTATCCCGGGGTTCAAAAGCAGCATGGGGAGAGGACGTAGGGTACACAGAAATGTGCTCTCTATAGGGGGACAACCCTCTTCTCGGGGGTCTAACAATTCCAGGTGAAAGTGGACTAATAAGAAAACCGGCCTGGTAAGGTACAAGATCGGAAGGAAAAAAATTGCACTCATCATCAAACGCTCTCCGAGCCGGTGGAGTTTGCCGAACGTAATTAAAAAAAGGGAGGCTATCTAGACACGGAGGGGGGGGAGACATTATTCAAAAGAAGGAGCAAGAAGCAGTCGAAGTGGGGCAGCGCTAGTCCCATATTTCAACAAAAAAAGGGGTAAAGATCCGAAAAATCTGTGAGCGGTGGGGGGGGGGGGAATCTGGTGGACAGAGCGAGGAGACTATCTCAACGAGTTGTTATGAGGGAGCTGCCTTCACAAATTTCGAGAAAGGATTACCTAGCCATCCTGGAGTTAAACCCCTTTTCCTGCGAAAAAAGAAAAACAGACCCTGCCTCAAGGGGATAAATTCTGAACCAAGCTACGTTTCTTAAAGAGGGCGCGATCTAAGAGGAGTAACAAGACAGCGAAATGAACACAATATAGAAAGGGGAAGGCGATTTTTATGATATCAAACTACGAAGATATTTACGGGCTAAGGTCTACAAAGGGATATTCTTCTTCCAAAGGAACCCTTTGCATGGGGGGGAGACATCCAAAGAGATCTGAGGGGGGGACTGGGAAACACTTGTGGTTGGAGCTGGTGAAAAAGCCCTCAATTTCTGGGGGGATCACCCCTGTGGGAAAAGGAAAAACTCGGAGTCATTCGTGAGGACGATTCAACGAGAAGCCAATCAGGCAAGGGACAGTAAAGTACAGTCAAGGGCCGGGCTGGAAAGAAAGAAATAATTAGTCGTGTATGACAGTTCGTCTCTCCGGAGAAGGCCGGTTTACCGGCGCTTTACATGAGGCAACCGAGGGGTGTGGGGGGGGGGGGGAGGTTCGAAAAAAATATGGTGGGGGCCAATGAAGACTCCGAGCTCGGGAAGGGTGCGTAAGGGGGGGGAAGTTGGGTCGGGAGGGACTTCAAACGGTAAGCCATGAGGAAAAAAAAGACTTCCGGAGGGAAAGAGAGATCTCTGGAAAGAAGAAGTCCTTCAAAATTAACCTTGAATTCGTGCTGAGTGATCCGCGGAGGAAAAAGGGGTCTAAAAAGGTCCGGAATATTTGAGCAAGGCGCTTTAAAACTTGGATTATAGGGGGGACGGAGAGGGTTACAGGGCAGCTCTACGAAGACCCCCTGGTCAGGAAAACGGTCGAGGAAAAAGCGGACCGGAAAAAGGGGGGGAAAGGAATCACAAGCGGTCCTGGCGTCCATCAGAAGACTGATCGGGTGCTAGTCCCGATCGAGCAAGGTGACCGCCGGAGAGGGAACAAGATCGCCAAAAATCGGAGGTCGGCCGAAGCGGACGGGCACAAATATCTTAAAATGAAACGCTTACAAGGTGGCCTATCAGAAGAAACCAACAAGGGCTGAAGGACCGGGACACTTTTTCTGAACTTCTAGGGGAAAAGTTGTTCAACGGCGTACCACAGGAGTCATAAAGAATGGACTAAAAAGTTGTAACAATCAGCGCAGGGGGCGAAGGTGCCAGAAGAAAAAAGGTCTTAGTTGAGGAAAGAAAGACCTGCCCAGGCGCTAGCTTGAAGGAAGAAGCCATCGACAAGCGAGTCTATCAAAAAGGGGATTGTTTAATGACCACCCGAAACACAGCTCAAACAGGGGGAGCCCCGACGTGGGGGACTATCTTCACCAAGGGAAAAGGGGGGAGACCGCTCCCCCATCGGGTCTTTCTCGATACGCGGAGGCTTGAGTAGGCTCTGGAGGGAACCAACCTGCCAACGAGGAAAAATTACTTCGACCCAAGAAAGGGAACAGGGCCGAACGTAACCAAGGTAGTATCGAACCCCACGGCGCTTTCCGGGAAAGGGGCGCCTGAGAAGTTCTTATCAACGTGAAAAAAACATGGAAAAAAGAGCCGGCGCATAATCAAAAAACATCGTGTGCGTTAAAAAAAAAAGCAGGGAAACCTACTGAAAGAGGATCGAGAGACCTGGGTCGAAATAATTCAGAGGCCTAGTTTGGGAAGCCCATGGTCGTTATCTCCAAAAAAAAGGAAGTGATTAAAAAAAAAGTTAAAAAAGAATAACTTGGGGGGGGGCAAAAAAACAAACACGTAGGCGACACTGAGGTCCACCAATTTTATCATCGAGGGGAACCTGGCGGGGGAACCCAGGGGGGGGGGGGTTTGAAAGGAAAAAAACTAATTTTCGAAAGGGACGACGTGCAATTCGTACCTGCGTTTCGGAATTCGCAGCCGCGAGAGAAAATCATCTCACAAGCCGTCATGAGGGAGCCCCGCGGTAAGTTCGTTGATTAAAAAAAATTTGACACAGAAAAACCACACCCAGGTTGCAGGTGGGGGAAGGACAGCAGCTAGACATTCCTCCGGGGGAATAAGTCACGAAATGGACTCGTCGGAGGACAGGACCGTGGATCTCAAACAGAAAAAAGGGGATGCACGCTTCAGGGTTTGGACAGTGTGGGAAGAAAAAGGAAACGTTTCGAGGTGAAGAGGGGGGGGGATAACCGGCTGAAAGAGTCGAAAAGAACTTCAGAGGAGAGCCGGTAATCTTTACAAACAGCCGGGCCCTGCGAAGAGGGAGGCACCGTAGCCAGAAAGGGCAGGATGTGGGGTACCCTGGTGGGGGAATGCAAATGTCCGTGGATGGAGTCCGGGGGGGGGAAAACGTCCGCGCGGAAAAAACAGGGAACTGATGCAAACTGGATAAACGGCTTTGTGGTTCTTGTCGGAAAAAGGGTGCTGTGTGTGGGGCGCGGTGGGCTGTGGGGGGGCGGGTGATGCTGGGGATGGGGTGGTGTTTGACGGGGGACGCGTTCTGTGTGGGTGCGGCCCGCGGCGGAAGGGGGTGCGTGCGAGGCGTGTGTTGCAGGGACGGGTCCTAAGAACGGAGACTCCGAAAAGCGCGTCGGAGGAGGGCAGAAACCGCCGTAAAAAAGCCGGATCGAAAGAGTGAAAAGCCGGAAAAGAGTCCGCGACCTAGGGGGGGAAAATTCCTTAAATCGTAGCGGATGAGCGAAGACCAAGCGAATGAGCCGTGAAGGCGCCCATGCGCAATTCAAGGAATTTTGCGAGCCTTGCACAGGAAAACAAAAATCGCTAAGGGAAGGCTGGAAAAAAAGGTGGAACCGGGGGTTGCAACCCGGGAAGGGGCATGCAAGGTTGGAGGAAAAAAGAAAAGAGAGAACCGGTCGCCTGAAGGGGAGAAAAAGGAGAACCGGTCTGGAGAAAAAGAACCAGACGGCAAACGGGCGAGCGAGTAAAAAATGGCTTTAAAAAAGGGATGCGAACACACCACAAACCCCTCGTGAGGGAAAAAAAAAACTCAACTCAGCCGGGGTGTCCGAAAATTAATCAATCAGTAGGAGACATAAATCAGAAGGAGGGGCATCTTATAAAAAGAAAGGAAGCCCCTAAATTGAGATTCAGTGATGCGGGGAAGACATCTCCAAAACCTAAGCAACCGAAAAATAGGGGAGCTCACGCGGTTCCTAATAAAGGGGCTGTCTTCTGCTGGGGGAACCCATATGCACACCAGGTTTCAGGAGCCTACAAGAGCATGGGAGAATGCCAAGGCCAGGTTGATGACCTAAAATACCTCCGGTCGTCAATCTAAAACGGAACGCGAAAATGTCCTTTTCAAGTCAAGCATTGGAGTCTGAAAGAAAGGGAAAAAAACATTCGGTTCACGAAGGGACAGGAAAAGCACCTCGCATCGGGGGAAAGCCGGGGCACGAATAGGAGGAGAACCTATAAAAGTTTGGCGAAGCAGGAGGAAAGTACGGCGCACGCAAAGGGGGTGGGAAAAACGAAAGGAGGCAGGTGGAGAGTGGGGGGGGCAAGCCATGTCTTTAAAAAGAAAGAAATCACAACCAAGGGATTATTAACAGAACAGAGAGAGGGAAAAGAAAAGGAAAGACGGGGAAGGGGAATCAAATCTGCTAACGAAGGATCGTGGAAAAAACCACCCCTGGTGCGCCCGAATGAAAAGAGGGAGATCAAGATGGAAAAGGTCCCATGAATAAGCGACAGCTTTAAAAGAGCAGGTTTCTTTGGAGCCGCCAAGTAGAGTAGCGAGAGGGTACGTAGACAAAAAGGAACTCTAGTTTCGCTAAAGGTTAACACTGAGTATGGAGGGGGGAGAAAAACGTGCTGGGAATTGGGGGGGGGAGGGACCACAAGCTGGTGGTCGGAAAGGGAACAAACCTTTGTGGGGAAGAAAGGTACCGCACAAGAATTCGCTTTCGCACCGGGGAAGTGGGAGAAAGATGCTAATCTTGAGGAGGGGGGGTACGTAAACACGGAAGCTAGAGCCATCTAGAGGCTCGAAACTCCGTCATAGGTCTGATATGGGGAATTACGAACTCCATCTAGGGAATGAAAGGGAAAAAAAAAACCAAAGGACTGGGGCGAGGGCTGAAAAAGAAACTAATTGTTATGGTTTATGTTTGAAAAAAGAAGGAGACCGGCTTTTTGCGAAGGCCTCCCTTGGAAGACAAAAAAAAGGTTTCTTAGGGGTGAGTCTCGGGTTTTTCGCTGTTCTGACCAGCAATTGTGGATAACGGAAATTCAATAGACCGAGGAGAGAAAATCTGCCCACGCTGGGCCATCAAAAGAAAACCGTTTCAAAAGGGGGAGGTCCTGAAGTCTGATCAAAGAAGAGGTCAGGAGCGGGAAAAGGCTTCGCCACAGAAAAGGGTAAACGGGAGCATAAATAAGGGAAGGTATCGGGGCATCGCGATGGGGGTTGCGAGGCAAGAAATTACTCAAAAGGGAGAATGAATCTCTTTTAAGTTCCTTCCTGGCGGATGTTGAAACAGGCGACTCTGGACTGTCAAGAACGCTTTAAAGGAAGTTATATACTCTCTACCACTATGTTACTTCAGAGAGAAGAATTGGGTATCTAAGAGAATCAATTCACAATGAAGGCCTTTGAGTCAGTGACGGGAGTCACAAAATATCATGAAACATAAAGAACCAAAACTCTTTGACATCTTTCAAAGGGGGAAAGAAATTAAACTTCTTATAGAAGAAGAATTTGTTTGACTTTAAACGTGGAAAGTTCCATTTTGAGAATCCTTAATTTACCACATGAACTTCATGACAAGGGTAATCTGGAGCAGGCAAGCGCTTTTTAAACGAGAGTTATCGAGGGGAAGGGAAAGACCTAACCTTTTCTGTGTGAGGAACTCCCTATTACAGGAAAAAGAGTAAAGGGTCGAAACGTCTTGAAAGACTCTCCATCTGGAGTCACCGGAGAAAAAGGGGGGCTGAAACACACAAAAAACAGGAGAATCCGTAAGGCTTATGATCCCTATCAAAAAAAAAAAAAGAGAGACCCAACACAACAAAAACCACTGAGTTTGTTACGATCCCCCCCCCCCATGGGGGACCTCCCCTCTTGCGTGGGAGAAGTTCCGTTACCAGGAGAGCGGTCCGAGTCAACCTGCTCCAAATGTGTGGCATGTTCTGGGGAGTGGAAATCAATCTGCGCGTGAAGGGGGAAAGAACGAGAACAATGGTCTCGAAACATCTTAAGGCTTTGGATTGTAAGAAAGGAAATAATAACCCATCTTGGTGGGGGAAGGAAAGACGTGCGGGGAAACGGTCCGGTCCTTCGCGGCCATCGGTCTCAGTTTGCTTTCCCCGATACTTGTTCAACACCGGCAAAAGGATCATGTAAACCGGTCAAGCCGTCATCCCGGAAGGTGCCGTTGTAAAAGGGGGACGTACATCTCTCAATAAAAAAAATTAGGGTAGGGAAATACTACTGGGGACGCAAAAGTGAAGAAAGGAGTTAGATGACGCGGGACCAAGGTTTCGAGAAAATCATCGTTCCGGGAGGGAAACAGTTGTGGGAGGGGGTTTGTAAAGCAAACTATGTGCGATGAAACTGAAGAAGGACTTCTTTTTTCTGAGAGTTTTGCTCGCCCAGGAGAGCGGGAAAAGGCGAATTGCAGATGCGGACTGCGACGGAAGGGGTTGGAAGGCTTTTCCGTTAGGGGGGCCTTGAAATAAAATTTGAACTCGACCCCCGTCGTAGGGTTCGGGAAGAGAAATATTAAGTTACCTGCCTCAAGGGGAAAAGGACCGCGCTTTCCGGTGAAAGCTCACCTACCTTGGTGGGGAGGGTCAAACAAATGTCGCGGGGGAAGGCAACTCCCCGAATTGTGGGTGGATTGTGAAAAAAAGATTCTTGGGGGGGGGGGGGAAGGTTGAAGAATCCTTCTTCTAGCAGAATGGAGGAAGTCGGCAATTCTAGACGTGCCTACAGAAGGACGCGCAAGGGGCGTCAAAAAACGGCAAAGGCTCTTAACGTTTTACGCAGGGGGGTTCGGAATTCTGGGTGGGTTTTACCCTTTGGTCCACTAAACTGGAATGCCACAGCCTGGAAGTTAAGGCAACATGAGGGAAGCTTGGTTCTGCGGGCTTCCTAACGGGGAAGGGGGGGGGGAAAGCCGGGTCGTGGGGGCGCGATCGCCACACTAACAGTGGAAAGTCATTTTAAAAAATTCCGCGCGGGGTCTACGGTCTCTTCTGTAAATTCTTTCCGCGGCTGGAGTTATACACCTGCTCGGAAGGAGAAATAAAAACGAGTTCGGGGGAAGGGTTGCCAAATCGCGGCAGGAACAATATCCGTCAACTTCATGAAAGGGAAAGGGAGTAGAACTTCTCAAGGCAGAGATAACGGAAGGCTGCCATGAACTACAAGTCTTGAGGTTTGCGAAGGGATACTGCGGAAGAGGAATGAATCTTTGACAAAAACCCTGTGAAACCTGGACAGAAACCATGCTGACGTGGGGGGAAGAGGGATCCATAAGGCCGAAATAGGCTTGACATTTGCTGCAGATGAAATTGGCAGCCAGCAAAAAAGGAGGGGGAAAAAAGAACCAGAAGAGGCAGGGGAAAGAGGCCGCAACCAGAAGGAGACCCTTCCCCACAAGAACCCTTAGCTGTCTTCCAGGGCTCAAGCGCAGGAAAAAAGGGTGGAATACAATTATCGCAAAAAGTGGGAGAGAGTCTCGAACAAAGAGACCGGTTCACGCTTAAAAGCCCCTAGGAGAAGAGAGGTTCTATTATTGAGTGAAAATAATCGAAGCCGACTCACCACCAGGGGAAGCAATGGCGAGTAAAATTCTAAACGGAAAAGGGGGGGCCGACAGCGAAAAGGCAAGTCTGGTTGGGGAAGGCCCCCAATGGGAAAGTCTCTGCAAAACCCTCCGGCTCATCGGGGATGTAAAGAATAAAAAAGGGGACGGTTTCCAGGGGAAACTCAAGTGGAAAAGGGAAAAAAAGGAAGTAACAGTACTCTGGGGGAAGGGACGTGAAAATCTTTCGCCCTCCGAATAAGGGGGTGTTGGAGTGTGCCGAGGGGGAAAGCGAACCGTGCTCATCAGCAAAGGAGGGTAGACACTTGCGATGGGAAAAAAAAACAGAGTCATGTGGGCGGCCGAGGACTAGTCAACAAGGGTTTAAAAGACACTCAGGCATCGTAGATGGGGGGGAACAGTAGAGACTCTCCAACAAAACGGGGGGGGGGGGAGAGTATGATGCGCAGGGAAAACCCCTATCCAGTAGAAGGAGAGCTCTTGGGAAAAAAAATGGGGAGTTTCAAAAAGGATGGGGCTATGCTGCCGGAAAAAAAGGAAAAAGAGGGATCACGGCGCCCATCGCGAAACTTGTAAAAACTCGTTTCCGAAGCGGCGGTTTAGAGAATTTCTTCAACAAAAAGTAGGTTATGAGTCAAGAATGGGGGAAAATTAAGCCCGGGAAAAGGAATATGGAAACATTTTTCTCCATTTACGAAGCCTGTTTGGAGGAAAGGGCACAAGGAAAGTCATGCGAATCCAAGCTGAAAGACCGGAAAAGCGCTAACGTGGGTGCATCTGGGGCAAAGAAAACACGAAAGAGTTTAGCTGGAGGGGACCTTTGACTGGGAAAAGACCATTTCCGAAGGGGTCGGATGCCTATTCTTGAGAGGCATCGAGGGACAAGAACCGCCGGGCGTGATAACGAGAATCCTTGCCAAGAGGGCTGAGAATTCAAATCTCCCATCCTTGGCGGGAAAAGGAAAAGGCCCTAACGGGAGCTTGAAACGAAACCGTAATGGGGGTAAGTGAGGAGGGCGAAAGATCCCTTTTTCTCCTTAAGAGTGAATACTCCGTCGAAGGGGGAGTCACTTGGGGGTACTCTGGGGGTTTGGGGTGTCTAAGAAAATTGTCATGGATCAGAAAATGATATAAAAAAGAGAGGGAAGAGGAAGCAAGAGAAAACGAGGAAAGGGCATCCGGCACCTTTTGAGATCTTTTCTTAATTGACGAGATTTGTAAAGAAAGGGGGGTCACTTCCAAGTCAAAACAAAGGGGGGTCGACCTTTACGGCCTTAAGGGTTCAATCTCTATGGGCCGCAGGAAAAAACATCAACTCAAGAAATGTCCTCTTCGAGAGGGGAAAGATTCTTCGGAAGTCATAGTGGAAGGCATGTCACGTTTCCGGTCTTGGGGTAAGGGGAAGGGTGTGTGTGGGGGGGGGAAACGGGGGCAGGGAAATGGTACGATTGCTCGAAAGAAGAAGGCGTCAGGGAATTTCCAGAATCTAAGTAGGATCGAAAAATAGATAACGAGGCATCTGGGGGAAAGTAGCGTCCACATTGGCACAAAGAGGACCTGAGGAAAAGGTCAAATCCTATCAAATGAAAGAATGGATACATAACCACTTTTTGAACGTCCTTGTGGGGGAAAAAATTGTCAGAGGCAAGTTCATTGGGAAGACTCAAGCTGCCAAAGAAAAGCCATTAACAACAATGACATAGGACTTGAAAATACAGGTAAACATCCCTTGAGAAGAAAGGGGGGAAGGGGGGCCAGGACGAGAAGAGCCTGAGGTAGAAAAGAAGGTCCCAATCGCTTGAAGATCGCCAGGGGGGAATGGAAATCTGGGAGAAAAGACCCTAGCGGGGAAACATCCCACATTAGACACCGTCTCAAAGTTCATCAAGTCAAATACACTTCAAAAGGGGGGGGGGAAGAGATTGAAAGAAAAGGTCTCTCCTCTCCAAATTTTCAGGGGGGGAAACTGAAGAAAAAAAAGAGAGGAAATATCTGCTGTCTTCTACACTCCAGAACAGGGGTGGTTGGGAGGGGGAGTTCGTCATAGGGAAAGGAAGTTACCAAAGAGCGGGGGGGGCATACGATCGAACCACAGATTAAACAGCCAACCACCGTTGAGGCCAGGGAAGTAGAAACGTTTGAGGGAAAAACATTGGATAGGGACGCGGCTCATCGCAAAAAACGGGGTGCTTAAACACAGAAAAAAAACAGGGGTTTCCCAGCAAGAAATGAAAAAGGCGGCAAGCACTAACTGGAGGTCTTGAAACTGGGGGGGTCTGCGGAGGGAGTGAGAGATCTAGAGAACAAACAACACTTATAGTATTAAAAGAGAGAGGGAAAAGAAAAGAAACATGTAACTGACGTAGATATGTACTATCTCCATTTCGAAAGCATCGGGGTACCTGGGCTTTCACCACCGGGGATTTGTTGGGGGGGGGGGGAAAAAAAACGAATGTTTAAAATTCGAAATTGGGGGCCAACCGGCGGTCAAGGTGTGGGGAGAAAAAGGCGAATAAGGCCCCTTCTACTTAATGGGAATCTCCGTCAGAGGGGGGGGGACCGGAAATCAAGGTCCTAGTAAATAAAACGAAATATTTACGAATTCAGGAAAAAAGTGCGAGTCTAAAGAGACTATCAGTTTCAGTACGCTGAAAGGGAAAAAAGAAAAAAAGAAAACTGGGGACGCGGCAGGAAAAACTACCGGAGAAGCAAACCGGAAGATGGCACTCTCAAGGAAAGACGGTTTGTCGGGGGGGGGGGGGGAAAGGAGAAACTCTCTTTTAGGGGGGAAATCTTCGCTTTATGGCTGGGGGAAAAGACGAGAATCAAGGCAGTCTCTGCGGGGAAGGGTCGGCACTAGAGATGGCAATGAACGTCCGGCGCTTCACGAGGGGGGCAATGGCCGTATTCTGAGGGGAGGAGTTCAGCATGTTCCCGGGCCGTGGACATTTAAAAAGGGGAATTGCAAAGGGGAAGGGTAAATAAAAAAACTGTCGTTTAGGGGGAAAGTAGTGAAGTGGGGGAATTCCTGGAGAGGCTGGAAAGGCTTTCAGGCCGTCTTTTGACTGGGAAAAGGGAAGAGCGCCCAGACCGATGCGTGTTGCAGGGAAAGGGGGGCGCGATCATTAAAAATGCTGGGAAAAAGGCGAATCGTCAATATTAGGGCGAAAAAAAAAGGAATCCAAAAAAGGAGGCGTTACTAGCGGAGCACGTTCATTTGAAAAAAAGGCGCGTATCAAGAGGCGAGAAAAGTAAGGATAGAATGCTGAAAGATGGAAGGCTCTACCTTCAAAATTCAGCAATTAAAGAGGGAGTTTTATCCAATTGTAAAGGGAAACGACACCAAGAGAATGATCGGGAGGAAAAATTAATTTGAAAAGGGGGGCACAGCTTTCCATCGCAGCGGGGGAAAGGGAAGGGAGAATCGCCAGACGGCGTCGGGAAGCGAGAAAAACATTTGGAAGCTAAAATAAAACTTACTGGGGAACAAGGACCAACCGGCTTATTTTAAAAGACGCCATGGAAAAGGACACAATTCGGAAAAAAAACTAAGAACAAGAAACACTTCTTGGAGTGGCGTCCATTATCATCCACTTAAAGTGTTCCTACATTAATCTCGAAAAAGGAGGGCTACTGAAAAGCAGCCGTCAAGATGAGATAGAAAAGAACTGCGGAGGGAGGGAGACTCTATGAGGAAATAGCTTCCTCCGGTACCTCAGGACTTTGCAATAAGAGAATCTAAACTGGTAATCAGAGAGGCAGGAGAGGACTGCTTTGAAAAGGAAAAATCGCTTCTAGGGAGAAACACCTCCTTCAGCTTGGGGGGGAAAATTGGACCCGTGATCCTGCCGAAAATCCAGTTCTCGCTCACCTTCGGAAAAAGGAGTTCAGGAGGGAGAAGAATAGTCAAAAAAAGAAAAAAGAAGTGTTTTCGGTGCCAAAAAGGGGGTCAAAAAAATCAGCACGAAGAGAGGGGCGAAAGGGGGGCTATCTCCGAAGCGAGGAAGGTTGCGGCGGAGAAAAGTAATCCTTTCCCGTTGGATACGTCTTCTCCTCGGGGACGGGGGGGGGATGCAATCAAAAAAAATTTTGGCATTCATCTCAAAAGCAACTTAGAAAAGGGGAGAAAGCTGGTTGAACAAAGAAGGAAGAAAAAGAGACGCCACCAGAGAAGGGAAGAAGGGGCTTTAAAACCGAAAAATTTAACTAAAAAAGGGAAGAGAGGAAAAAAAAGGCTATATTTTCAGGAAATCTCGAAGAACCGGTGATTCAAATCTTATATGAAGGAAAATCCCTTTTCAGAACCGCATCGAGGGGGATTTGTATGAGGAAAGAACCTGATTTTACCGTGGTCGCGAAGGGGGATACTGAGGGGGTTGGACGAATCACAGGGAATGTTCTAAAATAAAGCTGAGAGGTTCGGGGAGAAGGGACCTATCAAAAAAGGGTTTGCAGGGTGTTTAACCTAACGAAGAAAGGGGAGCTGAGGGTACCAGGGGAGATAAAAAAAACGACCTGAAGGCTCCTGTGAGTCAGAAGAGGAACCGCGAAAGATCAGCTCCGCCATATTCGGGTCCAAGAAGAGACCGGTATTCGGGCGAGCCGTCTCTCCATACGGGAGGAGTCGTCGAATAAAAACCGAGCGGGGAACCAAAGAAAATAAGGGGGACGTTGGGGAATTAAGGGGAAAAAATGCCCTTCGGGGTTCCTTCAACGAAGGTAAACGCTAAATGGGCCATGGGGGAGTCTAGGGTGGCTTTCCAGTCCATCACTGGGGGTATCGCCAGCAAGAAGAATAACGGTGACGGGGAGGGAACCACTATGAGAATTGAGGAAGGGAAAAAAGTGAAACTTTTTGGGGGAAGGTGTGGACTGATCATCAGCGGGGGAAGGTCTCAAGGGCCCAGAGTCCACAAAAGGGGGAGAAATGGTGATCATGGAAAAGGGTACGGCAACTCTCCGTGGGACCCGAGGAGAGAACCGTACAAGGGAAAAAAGGGAATCTCTTTTCTGGGAACGGAAACCTAGCCTTGTCCAACCATTCTCGGAAACGGTTGATAGAAAGGCCATAAAGGCATGGTCGAGGGGAGTATCGCGCTCGAGGGAGAAAATAAGCTAGAGGGGAGCACATATCCGCCAGAGAGGGAAGAACGTGCCTAAGCGAAACGGTAAAGTCAATATATTACTAAATGAAAAAGGAAAATCTGGAAAAGGGTACCGCCACAGCCAGAGACTTTACCTCTAGGGTAAGAAAATGTTAAGGGAATTTCCAGGGGGCGTCTTAACGTGAAAGGAAAAAAAAGGACAGCATAAGTGAAGAGGGCTTAAGAAAATTTGTAGACATCGAGGTAAGCACGACCTGTCTAATTGCAAAGCCCCGGTCCCTTCTTTAAAAGGAAAAGGCCTAAAGGGAGAGAGGAGAAGGAAACAAGAAACCAGCTTATTAAAAAGAAGGGAAAGGTGTTACTGAAACAAATTACCAAAGGATCGTTCATCCTATATCGAGGTGGGGGACGATCAGTACCGAAAGGAGGGTTTCAGCTTCCACGGTTTCTTGGGAGCAGGGGACTGTACCGGCTTAGCGGGAAAGGAACCTTCAACCTGGGGGGGAATTGGCTTGACGGGGATCGCGCTGGCAGGTGTCAAAGAGTTACCTCCGAAGGGGATGGCTGATCTCAGCTTACGGGCTGACTAATTGTCAATTCACAGAATGGAATGTCGAAAGATTTATTAAAAGTTAACCAAAGCAGTTGAGGTCCTGATCAGGATGAACATCTTTGGAGGGGAAAACCACTACAACCTTTGAACTCCATTAAGGGGGCTCGTACGAATTGGAAAAGAATGAAAAGAGGGGGAATAGGTCCGGGGTAAAGGGAAAATCCTGGGTAATCTCCTCAAAAAAAGGGTAGAAGATAGCAAAAAGAGTGACTAACTGAAAGTAGGAGGCTACGGCTGTCCCCATGGGGGAAAGCTAGAGGAAATGATTTTCCCGTGGAGTGGTGGTGGGTGGGGCACCAAGGTTGATTCGATTCATTAGGAAACTGATGTAGTGATCCAAGAACAGAGGAGAGGGAAGGACCATACAGAAAGACTAGGAGTCAAGTGGTTTGAGCGAAATAGGTTTAGGTGAGGGGAAAGAAAAATTGCAGAGTTACTAAGTCATCCAAATCCACAATGGTGAAAGGTTTTCCAAGAAGCATCTATTCAGGGAAAAAACACTAGACAACGCGATGGGAGAGAAACTAATGGTGGGAGGGCCAAACCGTCTCGGTATTTATAAAGATGTTCTGTGGGAGGGGGGGGAAGAAACTTGTACGAAGTGAAAGAACTCCTCGGGGGCTTCTGTCTCTAAGATTGTAGAGAATTTCAGGGGGGGAAGAGGGAGGGGAAGTAACAGTTCAAAAATGGGACCTTCAAAGGAATTACATCTAATTTTTCATAGGGTAGTCCCACCAGAATGCCGTGTCTTTAATTGGCGACGTTCACGGGAAAAAAAAGAGAAAGACCTGGGGAGGGCAAGGGGAACTATACTTTCCAAGGCATGGGTGCGGAATGTTGGCAATGGAATATCTCTAACAGCTGGGAGACTCTTAATCCTACGTTGGAAGGGACGGTGACGCCAAAGGGAAGGAAGCCTGGGGGAAAATAGGCATCCATAAAGGATAGCTTCGAATCTATCTAGTGGAATTGGCTCTCAGAAGGAAAAAAGAAAAAACTGAAAGATCTATACCTCTTTAAAAGGATGGGACATCTGAGGGGGGAAGAGGAACTGAATTACCATAGATAAAGGGGCACTTCTCTAAGAAAAAGTCGACTCTGAAAAAAAAAAAGAATCCGCCTAAAAACCGGGAAATGTCAGGTCTACAAATCGGGGAGGGGGGAGGGGGAATGGTCACGAAATAAAAAATCCGGGGTAACTGGCATGACACAAAGAAAGTGAATGTGAAAAGGAAGGGGGGGGGGGCATACTCTTGAAAGGGTTGCTCAATATCTCAAGGATCTCTTGCAACTTGGCAGAATGCTGGGGCAAACGCACACTTAACCGCACACGGGAAAGAAAACAATGAGGGGTTAGCCCAGGGAGCAGGAGAAAGATTGCTATTAAACCTTCACGTAAAAAAACCTAGTTTCTCGTACGGGCAAGCGCACGGCCTTTGGGAAAGGACTCGGCGCCATTCTTTATCGGACTCGCTCAAAGAAGAAGAAGGGGGGGCAGCACGAACTAGGAAAATGAAGGATGGCTAGCCGCGGGCTTCTAGGAGAAGAAAAAAATCGGAAAAGAAAGCAAACATGGCCTTCAATTGCATAGGGGAAGTACACGGTTTTCACTGAAAAGGAGGAAGAGGGGGGAACTGTTCAAAAGAAATGAAAAATTGGGTATGTACGGGGGGAAAAAAGCCGTATATGTGGTGAGCCAGGGGTCCCAGGGGCCGCCTTGACGAAAATAAAGCAGTGAATCAAAAAATTCGGTTCAAAGTAGTTTCAGGTCGTGATCTAAGAGAAAAGCTTGCTACCGTGTTTCGGGAAAGGGAAGATGGGTCTCAATCACCCTACGGCGAGGAAAAAACGGTGTAGTCAAAGGGGGGGGGTGTGACGCATCCGATAGGCCTGTGATCTATCATACGGGGAAAAAAGGGGTCAACAGCGGTTCAAGTATGAGAGGGAAAGGGAGGAGAATGTCTTTGTGTATCAAA
>Ga0179593_1348573_pt1 | contig 32221 bp, 27 predicted proteins | sample CZODoug2_1_08_16_FD_185931 | JGI IMG/M metagenome (GOLD analysis project Ga0179593, IMG submission 185931) | Vadose zone soil fungal communities from Angelo Coast Range Reserve, California, USA - CZODoug2_1_08_16fungal (PacBio error correction) | ecosystem: Environmental > Terrestrial > Soil >...
GGGAAAAACGGCGTCTGGTTATAGGGACAGCACGACACGACCTCCTAACAAATCCACCCGGGACGGGGCACGGCAGCCAAATCAAAAGTCCTCTGACTCCGTTGAGGAACCGAAAAAAAGAAAAGAGTCGAAAAAAAGGAGCTCTGGCTACTATCCTGGAGAGGGGTGCCGAAAACCAAAATAATCACAAGGCCGGTCGAAGCACAGGAGATACAGGACGATATACCTCGCGAAATACTAAAGCAGCATCCTCCAGGGTCACACTCATAGGGACCGGTTACAGACAGGACAATTACTCCTAAAAAATATGCGTATTTATAAAAACAGAAACATGACAGCGTATAAACGGAAAAAGCCCTAGAAGGTAGGGTAAGGGTACCACCGGTCTCGCAAGGTTCTACACGACTGGTGACACGCGACAATAAAAATAGGGAGAGAACCTGCAGACTCGTAACAATATCTCTTGAACACTTTACTCAGTGTTTTCCGGAACGGTAGAGGACGGCGGGAGAAAAAAAAAAGCGTTCTATGGGTTTCAAAAAGTACAGACATGACTGACGCAGGGTTAATAGAATGGAAAAGACAGTCACAAAAACGTACAAGCCATCTCAACCCAAATACGAGGCCAACGATCGCTGTGATGGGCGTAACCACAAGGGTGGTTAATAGTACTCTCTAAGGGGGCTGGGAGGGCACACGGCGCAGGAGAATCCGGGAGGCAGGAAAACCGCACGAAGGACAACGAAAGAAGCTCATTGACCAAAAACGCATAATGAAATAAACACTCGGGAATCAAAAAAAAGCTTTTTGGGGGAAGGGTACGGAACTGGAGGGTCAGGAGAAGTATAACTGATAGCCGAGGTGGGAGTCAAACAAGGGAAAGTGGATGGGGCGCGTTTATGGGATCTCTGTGCGAGACTAGAAAGGAGAAAGAGAAACCTGGAAGATTCAAGCTAAGGGAAATGCTGAAACCAGAAGAAATCATATGTGCGAATAGAACCTCTGGGGGGGAAAATAGGGCGATAACAAAGACGACCTTACATTAGCAACAGGGGGGAAAAAGCCACGTTCCAGGAGAGGGGATGACGACGCTCGCCAAAGGGTAATAGGCCGTGAGTTGGGAACGCATAAACTCGTCCGCCCCAGGACGAAGGAAAAAAACTGTAGCTCTCAGCCCCGGGGGAAGGCCCTTACGCCAGAAGGAGGGGGGGGGGAATGGAAGGAGTCTTCAAGCTGCCCTGGGGGGAGCTGACCCAAGAAATAGACAAACAGAAAGTGTGGCAAAACAGAAGGAAGGACAGTACAAAAAAGTGAATTCTCTCCACTTGGAGGACGTATTCGGGAATAAAATGAGGAAGGGAACCTCTGTGAGGTTTTCTAAAACTTGGGGGGAAGGAGTGAAAAAAAAACGTATCGCCGATCACGTTGGGGTTTCAGACAAGACGGGGGGCGCATCGTTAGTGGGCTGAACAAAAAAAGGGGAAGAGAGCGTACTGCAAAAGGTGGGAGAGGGGTCCACCAGGAGACTTGACGTTGGGACGTCCGGTCAAAAAGGGCCAAGAAGCTCGTAAGCCACGTCTGGGGACATCTAGGGGGAAGCGACGCAGAACAACGAGGTTTATGAAGTATCAGTCCGATGGGAGGACGAATTAGAGGGGAACGCGCGAGGAGGCCTTTACGTGGTAGTGAGGGGGGGGGGAGGGGAAAGTCATGAAAACAGGAAAACTGAATCTGCCACTCCTAGACGCACAAAACGAAGCTCTCGTAATGAAACGATCCCATCTCTCAGCTGGGGGGGGAAACCCGATACAATCGAAGAAAGGTGGGGGGGGGGGAATCGGGTTGTACAAGAGGAAGAACCTTTAACTAGTCCAGGAAACAAGGGGAAATCACCGCCGCGTGTTAATTCCAATATCGTGCGCACGGAATTCGCAGGCGGATAGGGGAGGGCAGGACAGGGGGGTAACGGCTTATTATATAACCACCCGTGCGCCATTAAGGGAAAAAGAACACCTCCAATAGGTGACGGTAAATGGGAGTGCTCATCTTCCCTAAAGTGGGAGACATGGGAAAAAAAAGGGGACATTCAACGGACCTGGAATAGGAGGGAGAAGGGTAGAGGGATCGGGGTGGAGAATAAACTTGAGAGCGTCCCTGGGGGGGGAAAAGGGTCCGGGAGAAGGGGGTTTGCAAGGCTCACTTCGGTGCCCCGAATCTAAGGGTAATAGGGGCACGCGGGGCGAATGAAAGTCTGTCGCGACGCACATGGAGGAGGTCACAAAGAAGGCGATACTAGGAAGAAAAAGGGACAACACAATGACACGTTCCAAGGGCTACAAACCGTACGCTTTTCAGTGGCTTTCGTTGGAAACAGGGAAACGCAGGGAAAGGTTGAAAGTACACTCTTTAACACAGGACGAAAAAGGGACTCCCATGCAGGGGAAATCATAAGAATGTTCAAGACGAGGAGAGGATTCTAAGAAGGGGGGGCACGGACACAAAGAACAATATGGGGGGGTCAGACCATGTTAAAGTAGCGCGCTGGGGTAGCAGAGGAAAAACAAGCTGGAAAGACTGGACGGACGCCAGGAGGGGCCACTAATACCCGTCGGAGCCGCCCATGTAAGCCCAGGGAGGTAACAGGGGCCTGGCGGTGCAAACTTGCCTTTGTGAAAAGGGGTTGGGGTCAAACATGTCTGATAAAACTATTGAAAACATGAAGGAAGATCGAGACATGCGCAAGTCAAACTGTCTTCTCGGATTGTGAGAAAGTTGGGGTTTTCATGACGATGCATAGTGAAAAAGAGCGATAAAATAGGAGGCTAATAAAGGACGGGGTTGAAGGGGGAGGGCGCACGCAAAAGCAACATTCTACAACACCCTGGAAAAGAGGTGAAAGGGTCATTAAAGTTCGGAACCATCATTGGGGGGGAACAAGAGTCCCACAATCATGGGACGGAGCGAGCTCCTTCCCTAAGCAGGCAGTGGACTGGCATTGGGACGGGGGCCTGCGCTGTCTACAGTGAACGGACCTCCTAAAACCCCCTAGGGAAAACTTTGTAGCATGCCCTTTGCCTACCATGTCCAACGGAAGGGGCAGGCATAATTACATGAGTCCCGCGGACATCCTTCCACGAACGCCGCAAAAGTTGGAGGTGGGTGGGCCCCAGATGGACTTTAAAGGGGATAACACGGAAAGCAAGGGGGAAGGGGAATCACACCAGAGGAGGCAGAATTGAGGGGTGGAGCATTAGGGATTCCAACCGCACGCAAGGACAGACAAGAAGTGTCGATTGGGACCCCAAACGGGGACAAAAAGAAAACGTCACAAAGGTAGGAAGAGAATAACCGACCTGTTGGCTGGCTTAAGAGAAACGGAAGAGTGCAGGCTGCTTCATGTCTGGGAACTAGAAGAGGTGATACGCGACACACATCACTGATCAAAGGGACAAGGAAATCGGATTATGCTTTCTATGTCCTGTTCTCGGGGTTGGGGAATCTGGAAAGGATCACCTTAGCCCTAGGCACTGTTGGGACGAGGAGGCAGCTAGGAGAGCGCAGGGGTGGAGTAGTAGGGTAACTCGGACCATTGAGGTCGTGGAAGAATCAGGAATCACAATTCCTTCAAAAAGTCTGTTTCGAGGAATGGGGGGCTGATCGAACAGTCACCCAGAGAGAGGGGTACAAGGGCCGGACCGGGAAAATCGTAACTATGCGAGTCCCTTAGAAAAGAAGGAAAGAGTAGGGCACCAAACAAAGTAGAACACAAGGGGTACGCCGGGATACATTTCTATTTCTTTAAAGAAGGGGTAACCACTGAAAAGAAGAACAGATAAAATTTTCCGCCACGAAGGGCGAACACAACTTCGAGGTGTCAGGGACTCAGAACTTCAGGAAACAATTACCCAGAAAAATTAAAAGGTAAAACAACGGTGGAGAGGAAGAAAACAAAGTGGCAAAGACATGGTCGGAAAAGCCTATCGCTGGGTCACGGAAAGAGCAGGAGAAAAAGGGGGACTGTTCACCAGCTGAAAAAAAAGGAACATTAACGAAATTCCTAAAGAAATAATCCTGCGCTATCAGACGCCCGGACAGGGGGGGGAAGAATGCCCACGGGGTTTCTCTGGTTGTACGAAAGAACAGAGTTGCTCTCACCATAAGAAACGGGGGCGAGCAAGAAGACGGGCGTGGGAGTCCACAGATGCTCATTTGAAGGCCCTTCGGATCAAAACAAGAAGGGAGAAAACGAAGGACGTACACTTCTGTTCGGCCAAAGGGGGAGACGACGCCCGAGTTGAAACATTGCCCAGAGGGGGGAAAAAAGGGGGGAGTGTAACGCTTGCGACATTTCACTGTCCAGTATGTGTGCCACATACTCACAGACACAAACAACAAAAGGAGGAATGAGGAAAAATCTTTTTAGAGGTGGCCAAGGGAACACGGGAAAAGGGAACAACTATAACCAAAAAAAGGGAGAAGGGGGAGTTTGAAAACGTGCCGACGAAGGAATCGCACCTAGGTGGGACACACCCGGAAGCGCGTATGATCTAGACGGCGTTCCGAATGGCTTGAGAAAATCCTTCCCAAAAAACCGAAAACGGGGTGGCATGAAACGACCAAAAAAAGAAGGGAGATTGGGGGTGGGGCCGGCTATCAAAAAAGTCCGGGGAGCCCTCTCGAGTCAAAGGGGGGGGGAAAGCTAGAAAGAAAGGGGGACGAAAATCTCAAAACATTGGGAAGGAGGGAGAGCACCGGGAGGGGTGTTCCGGGAACTTTCAAGGCAGGAAAAATGCGGACAGTGCCGAAAAAAGCCATGCATAAAAAAAAAGAGGGAATGTCGGGGGGGGTTGCCAATTCCTCCCTCGTCGTGGGTGGGAATACACCTCGTGACGAAAAAAAGGGGGAGTGATTTTAGTATGTGCGCGGATGGAGTACACCAGGTTCTAGGGGGAAGGGGGGCCCGGGGGGGAAGAGAACCACAACTGTACAAGTCTGGGAAGGACCACACCACTTCCTCTGAAAAGGATACAGGAAATCAAGTGTAACAAGGCGGACATCTTGTTCTCTACGTTTAGCTTACCTCCAAGGGGGGGGGGAAAGAAAAGCGATGCGGGCCCCCGATAAAGACGAACATTTGCTGGGACAGCAAGAAAAAGCGAGGCGGGGGGCGTAGAATACACAAGCGAACGGAATAAAGCACCCAGGGAGCCCATACCATTGAGGGAAGGATTCGAATTAGGGACATAGCTGAGAGCTGCAGCCGGGATCAATCGGGCATGGATGGAAGGGGGAGGAAAGAACCCCCAGTGCAATCAAACAAGAGAGGCATGCACAATCACCCTGAACCGCAAAGAGTAGGGGCCAAAACCTACTGGAACAGAAGGCGAGTGCAGCCACGGACCCTCGGACTGAAACTTCACCTAAACAGCTAAAAACAAAGGGAGGAACACCGATGCGCAAATCGAAAGACAATGAGAGACATGAGAGAAAAGGGCTGGAAAGGGCTTTCTGGTAAAAAAAGTCCATTGTGATGTCCCGTAGATAGTAATGGGGGGCACAGTGCGTTAAAGGTCAGATTGGGTGGTCTCTACAACGCTCCCGAAGTGGGTACCGGGATGGGCGACCAGGGGTGCAACAATATCCACCAGTTCTATAGTGGAAAGGGCAAACTGAAATCTTCTCCCCAACGTGACTCAGGGGGAATAAACAGGCGAAAGGTCGCGAGCAAAAAATGGGGGCCTAATCTACAGAAGGAGGTACAAAGTGCTCACAGGACACGTACATCGGACCAATACGGAGTGGCAAGGGGAACTCAGAAGCATCAACACTGAGTCATCCCACAAGGGAAGAATTACTCAACAATGATAGGGCGGTGCGAAGGGGCCTGGAGCGGTTGCTGATAACCTCAATAATAACACAGAGGGATTGGGGAACACCGGAACCAGCGAAGGGCTGGCCCTCTGTAAAGAGTGGGGAACAGGGGGGGGTTAGAAGAGAAAAGAGCTATCTGTTCGGTGCGCATTGGGGCTCGAACATCATCCACAAGACAGTACAGACAAAACCCTGCGAGGACGCGGGGCATCCCAAAACATCGTGGGGAAGGGGAAGGGTCCACCAGCAGGTGGCCGACGTCAAGGTTGGGGACGGGCCAAGGGAATTACCAAAGAAGGAAACCGCCGGGGTGGGGGGGAGTGGGGGTATGCAGACTGGAGCCGACCAGGCGGTGTACATCACAAAATGAAAAAAAGAGTGGTCACATTGCCAGACAAAGAAATAGGGGGGGGGCAACGACGCTCAAGGGATCGCCAGAGGAAAAACAAAAATGCCATTATAAACAACGTGCGGTCATATACACTACCCGTAAAAAAGATCCAAAGGGAAAAACACACGGGCCGCAAGGAGCTTCATACATAAAAAAAAACAGGCGAAGGGGAAAGGAAAGTAAATGAGGGGGGAAAACTCCACTTACCGCCATTTAAAGAGAAAGGAAGTAAGGACATCTTCCTGGGAAAAAGAGAGATCACCAAAGAGACCCCGCGCCGGGGAAAAGGCAAAACGTGTCCAGAAAAGCGTACCAGGCTGGTCGTGGAAGAACTCACGTCGACATGGTTCAGATCACGTCGGAGGCACTTGAGTCACGGGAAGACGTCTCGGCCGTTCGCGGAAGGGCAAGACAAGGGCTGGAGACACAGAGAAGGGACCAAGGAAGCTCGAGCATGGGTACATCCAAGTCTCCGTAGGGAAAATCGAGGAACAGGTATGAAAGCAATCGGCCAGAGGGATCTGCGGAGAAAAGCGAAACAAACTCTGGAGGAATGAGCACCAGGGAAAACAGGATGGCGCCTGAATAAGAAAGGGTGTGTGGGGAAGCGCCATGGGGGGGGGAAATTTTTCCAGGGTCCGGAGGAGGTAGTATAGCGATTCGGATGACTCACTGTTCGGGGGGTTTGGGAACGGAAAACACTCAACTTCCAGGGAAAGGAGACCTAGGGGGTTTCAAAAGAGTCGGTCAACGGTCAATCTCAAGAGGAAAGTTACGGAAAGAAGAGAAGAGATACCGCGGAAAGGTTTTACAAAAAGGACTTAGAGGGGGGGATCCAAAAGATCGGAGAAGTTACAGCTAGGGCAACTGCAAACAGGGAAGGGGGGACGCTGGAGGGAACAAAGGGCCCGCAAGGGTTCAAAGGTCTACTGAAAGAAAAAGAAAGAGGCCTCAAAAAGCTCAAACCCGTGGAGTGGGAAAATTACCGAGGAGGTAAAAGTGCTTTATAGAAACGTATCTGAAATCTGAAAGAGTCCGAAGGAGGGCAACTGTTAGGTCAAGGGGGGGGGAAACAGCACCACGTCGAGGATAAAGGAGCAGAGTAGCACAAGAGGTCAGTAGATTTCGAAAAGCGAGACATCCTAGTAAAAAACCTGAGGTGGTCCCGAAAGCGTTCAGCCTGAGCAGGTGTGCCACGGGAGGAATGTTAATCATGTGGGGTTTGGAAAACCGTCTTGTTCGGTGGTAGGGACAAGGGGGGCGGCCTCCGGGGCCGACAACGGATACATTAGGCCGAAAGATGGGGAGGACGTGCAAAATAGAACCAAAATGGAGAACCTGCCAACAAACCAAGCGGGGGCCCGTGATGAACGTTGAACGAAGGACTAGTCAATATTTGTGACAGAAGTAAAGGCATATCGGACAGCAAACTCATCCGGTTCCCAAATGACACAACGCCACAGAAAGGAAAGCCCGCTGAGGACCGAGGAAAAAAACGAAGGGGCAGGGTGCTGCATCCGCTGCCCAAGTGAAACCATGGCACGGGGAAAAAATCGGGCACAGCCAAGGTGCTAAAGAAAAGAAGGAACGGACACGGGGGGAAAGAGCCACCAATAGCGACAAAGGGAAAAAACTATAAGGGTTGGGTGAGGAAAGGGATGGTAATACATGCAAAAAGAAAATCACAATGGCTTTGAAACCAAACAAAGGGAAAGTGGTGCGAAATAGGGTACGGCCAAAATTGGCAGAAGTCTCTCCAGGCCATGAAAAGGTGGGAGAGATAAGCCTATTGGACAAGCTCAGGAAATTCCACTTAATTGCCTTCCTCTGATGGAAGGGTAGAAGAAAAAGGGAGGGGAGCGCTAAAAGTGCCACGACGCCGCAAGACTTCGAATTAATCAAAGCACTGAAAGAGTAAGGGGGTCAACTCTCAAGCGGAGGGAAAAGAGGGGAAGTAGGGGAACCGGAAGAAAGGAGAGTGCCAAGGGGGGTGCGGTACTGCATAAAAATCCCGGTTACTAAACACCTTTGCCTCCTGGATCGGGTATGGGTAAGTGCACAACGCGAGGGATTCAGTACGGTAGCACCGGGGGAAAAGTCAATGAGATTGAAACGGGGGAACAAAGGGGGTGGGAGCCTCAGCTCTTTTACGGAGTTCAAAAGAGAAAAGGGAGCTCCAACAAGCAACCGACAAATTAAGAAAACTTCGCCGTGGAACGGGGGGGGGGGGGGTACGGAATGAAGCTCAAAGACCATTTCGTCCCACCGGGGGGTCGATGACCGGCGGCGAGGGATCTTCTGCGTAATAATACTCATGGAAGAGTATGAGGGACACAGAAGGAATCGTCCAGAGGAGGGAAAAAGACAAAACCGTGTCAGAATTCGGTCGCAAAAAAAAAACTGTCGGGGGGAAGAGAAGGGGAAACGGGGAGGGGGGGACACGAGGGTCCCGACTTCGGAATGAAAGGAAAAACAGACGGGCCATGGACCCGAAAAGAACCGATTGGGGGGCAACATCCAGAGGGAGGCCTGATCGAAAGTGAGGGAACAGCGTGACCCAAAAAAACCAAAACTCCCACACACTAACGGAAGCGGCAGTACCTCCTGGCGGACGGAAGACTTAAGTGTAGCTACGTGACCCAAAACATGAGACGCACTAAGACATGGATTTCATGAGGAGAAATGGGGCACTCAGACAAGGTCCTTCCAAGCTTGCGGGAATCGAGGTGACGTGATAAGCAATCCTGGGGGGACAGGGGGACATGTGGGCAGACTTCCAGATGCGGGGTTGTTTACGCATCTGGGATAGGGCGTGGAAAAAAAAATTGGCCGGCGGGGGGGCGGGTCAGTGACTGGGGGGAACACAACGGGGGGGACGAGACGGGCCCGGTCTCCGGTACGATGACCTAAGTAGCGCAAAAAAACTCCTTGGGAGGAAAAGAGAGCAGGGGAGGAAAGGGGGTGGATACAGCGAGGGGGGGGGCGCTAAGATGTTTCTGGAAGACCAAACTGTTTCTGGACTCCGTTCGCCGGCCTGACCGTTCCAAAGAGGGCAGAACTTCTGCGGGGACACACACGCTGCCAAAAACCGGACGGGTGGGGAGGAACCGAAAGGACAGGAAGGGTTAAGAGACAACAATTCCTGCGGAAAAGAATGGTCATTGCAGGGTCGAATGCAAACAACCGGGCACAACCACCCACAACAAAAACAGGAAAGAGACGCCCCATCGGACACACTAAAGAAAAGGAAAAGGAAGATTAACAGATTAAGATATCAGGGGGTAAATCAACAGAAGCCCTTCCGCCGATCAAACTATCTCCTCAAGGTGCCCTACAAACCAAATAGGACAATGAAGAATCTTCAGGTCAGAGCGCACAGAAGGGGCAGGAAAGAATGGGGTACAATTCTTTGGCAGAAAAGAGAAAAAAACGGAAAAAACGGCCGAATGGCAAAAAAAAAAAAAGAGAAAAAAAATACTATGATCGAAGTAAACTTCGAAAAAAAGGTCTGCAAAAAAGAGAGGGACAGGCGGACAGCAACTACAACGCGCAAAAGCAGAAGAAGGCACAAAAGAGAAGTTAAACGACAAAACAACCCAACTAAAAGGGATAGACACTGTTTCGAAAGGGAAAGAAGGGGGTGCATCCGGGGTCGCGTCTCAAGGAGGATTCGCGACTCGTAGGGGGAAACAAAAAGGGGACCGAAGGGACGTAGGTGAAAAAAACAGTAGCAACCAATGACTGGGGGGGCGTGTGGTGGGAAAAATACTAGTGTAAGGGGTCGGGGACAGCACAGTCAACGGGGGCTCCTGGTCCTATGAGGAAAACAAGAAAATAGAACTGCGAAAAGGAAACACAGCACCAATGGGGGTGGGGAGTGGCCGTAAACTTCCACTCAAAGGCCGGGGGGTTCAATAACCAGGGGTGAAGGCAATAAGAGGCAGGTTACCTAAACGTAACCATGGTTGACACAGCCCAAGACCTCGCAGAAAAAAAATGTTTTTGGGACTTGGCCGTGGGACTCGAAGGGGGGGGGAGGGGGGGGAAAATAGTCACCTACAAAATCCATCTGCTCGGAACGGCAAGGGAAGCTTCCTAACGGGGGAATTGAGGTGAGGCTCCAACTGGCGAAAAAAAGACACTGTAGGGCTTCTACTGTCGCCAGTATGGACGTGGGGGATCAAAGCGAAAAAAAAAGATGGGAAAAAACAATATAACGGGGGCTACTTAGCGCAGGCACCTTCAGGCTTCCGGTCAATAGACAAAAAAGTGAAACAGAATTGCCGAGAGCTTCCGTTCGCGGTACGGGGAAAAAGAACAACGGGGGAAAAATAGTGTCTAGAAGTGAGCGTCAAGGGTCGGGCGTTGGTGCAGCGAAAGACGCGGGCCCATCCTATAACATTGCGTACAAAAAAAAACATTCCATCATCAGTCTGGGAAGAGGGCGTTACGAAGGGACTCCGGGACAATGTGTTAGACATCCAGGGACCGGACAAGGGGGGAGGGGACACGGAAAAAAATTCGACCAAAAATGGTCGCGTGCGTGGGGGCGGAGTGCGAAACTATATCGCGCAAGTGGGGGGAATCCGTGAAGAGGGACAGAAAAGACCTCGGCGCATTAGGGGGGGGGGGGGGGAAGGAGGGGCAATCGAACCGGGCAGGGGGCGAAGAAGGGCAAAGAAAACCAACCCAATACGGGGAAACTGGGGGGGGGGGTAACAGAGCTCTTGTCCACATCAATGCCAAAACAACAGAAAAGAGAAGATGGGCACGGCAGTGGTTACAATCGGGAAGAGGCTCCGAACCGACCAAGACCTACGGACAATAAGCTTTGCCGCGGAGGGTGGGGGAAAACGAGTCTCCGTGGGCTGAAAAGCTTTCATCATTAAAAGACAGCGGCGGGACGGGGGGGACAAAAAATTAAAAAGGCAGCCAAGGAATGGCTCTTAGGCTTAATTTACACACCTGTGTCAGGTCTAACGGGAAAAAAAAAAAAGGGACACCACAAAGAGAGGGGAGGGAGGGAGCTCGAGCGCAAACTAACCAATTTCTTCAAAAAACACAAAGAATCAACAAGCACTGACAGGGGAAGAGTGGGGGGATGAGAAACCTACAAGGCGGTGGCGCAAACCAGCTTACGGCCCCACATACACAGGGGAAAGGTGCCGAGTAGGGGGACATTCACCGAGCTGGTTTACAAGAAAAAAGTAGAGGGGGGAGGGGGGGAAAGTGGTGGCAGACATGGGAGTGGGTGTAAAAAAAGCGTAGGAGCGCTCCATGTCCGTGAGAAAACTACGACGGGCCGAGATGGAGGCCGCATCATGGGGTAACTTATGTGTTGGAACACGTTAGGGAACGGGGGGGGGGTTTAAGACGCAAGGGGCAAGAAGAGGTTCGAAAGGGCAAACAGATCAATGAGCCCTGTTGGGACGAAAGGAGTTGCAGTGGACAAGTGGTGGGGAAAGTCAATGAGAGAAAAGGCGCAAGAGGAGTCAACCCCGGATGTCGTTGGCGGGCAAAAGGGGGGGGGGGGGGAAGGTGAGGAGCGTACAGGTCCACAGATGCGGGAGGGGAGGCTACGTGGAACGAGGGAAGCATGGAATAGTCGCTGGGAAAGCACGGGTAAGAGGTTCCAAGAAGCACCAATCCGCTGCATGCGACAAAAAGGGAAGGGGGGCGAAAGGGAAACGGTTGGAAATTGTGGCGTCTTAGCCCGACACAAAACCGTGCGAGGGAAACGCGTTCTGGAGTCATGGGCAGGGGTCGAAAGTCAAAGAAGGGGCGCACGCGGAATATACAGACGCGGTTCCGGGCGTAAAAAGGATTCGAGTGGGCCAATGCGGGGTGTCATAAGATCATACGTTGTGGCTTGATGTAAGGCCAATGTAAACTCTGAAGCCCTTTCGGGGACTAAGAGGTACGCTCCTAGCGAAAGGGACCCACTCAGAGGACTGAAACAACAAGCTCTGGGGGACCGAAGTGCCCCGCGTAGGGGGGCACGACTGAGGACAGGGGTGGCGACTCCCAAACTCTGAAGCCATCGAGGTCGAAAGCACCTGGGGTCCAATAATGCGGCCCGCGGGTTTAGTGCGAGTTGGTCACGTGGGGTCCCTGTGAATTAGTCTCGGTTCTTCGCTCTCAGTGTGACAGGGGGACGCCGAAAGAAAAATGATGGGCGGTGGTAGGGAAACGTGGTCATGAAAGGGAGGGGGACTTCCCATCAAAGGAGGAAAAGGAGCCGCGAGGAACGGGGGCCCCGTTTGCGTTCGGAATCTCGACCTACGGGGGAGACAAACAAGCGGAAAAAAACAATGTTTCTCACCGCACGCTAGGACATTGCAATGTGACAAAAGGGCCTAGGCATACGTCGACACTGGGGCCTGGACTTAAACAAATTGGAATTGGAAATAACAGCGGAATGTCCAGAACCTTGGAGATCTCACAGGCGAAACTCAGAGGAAATTAGGACTGGGGGTACTCATCGGGGCCTTGTTCGAGGACAGGGGGCAACAGAACCTCTTAACACACGAGAAGGGAACGGAAAAAAAAAAAAAGATAAAATGGGGTTCAAATAAAGGGAAGACGTCTACTAAAGGGACAATCCGATGAAAACTTACACCGGTACACCTCCTCCGTCACACAGGAGAACAAGAAAGGACGGAAAGACGTTAAAACCATGGAAACTCGAAAAACTGAGAGACGCCGCACCCGAGGACCAGTCCGGGGGACACACAGGAGGGAAGATAAGCAAGTTTGTGGGGTCAAAATGGGGAAAACACAATACAGCAACCGGGGCACTTTGTATTCATACCAAACGGGGATAAACGCGTATGCAAGGGTCAACCAGAGCTTAAGGGGGAAGGAACGGCCAAAAGAAAACTAGAACACCGGTTACTGGCCCAGTTGCCGCACGGATGGAAAGCGGCTGGGACTAAAGTCGCGCCCCAGGTGACGAACAAGAGTAAAAACACCCGGGGAACCGCAGGTAAAAAAGAAAAGTGTGACAAAAACACATCTCGCAAAAAGGTCTCACCCGCCCGGGTTGGGGCACTTCGGTGGGGAACGAAAAGGGGCAGGGACCTCGCAAAGAGAAATTAACTGCACAATCAGGAGGGTCTCGGACATCTTACCTGGGAAAAGGAAAGGTGGGTGGAGGAAGACTGTGCCATGTGGACAGTGCGGACTGTAAACTGCGCTTACAATGGGGCATGAGGAAGGGGGGGGGGGGGAAGGCTCCACAGCGGAGCGGCATAACGAAAACGCCGTCGGGACTGGGGAAGGGGCTCGACAAAAGAGCCTTGCTGAGGGGGGTTAAATCCAAGGAAAGGCCGCCTGGAGGAAAAAGAAGCCGCCCTGAAACACGGGTGGGAAGGGGAAGAAAAGTGTAAACGATCAGATACACTTGGCAAAAAAAAGCCCAGAAAACCCAACGAGGTAAAGGGGAGAACTCTAGAAAGAAAAAAAAAAAAAACGCAACTAAAGGAGACCAAATCATCGGGGGTACTACTACAATCATCAGCGAAGAAAGGGAGGTTGGATAACTAACTCGGGATGCGAAGGACAGGGGAAACTGGGGAAAAAAAAATAGCCCTACATCAAATTGCTCACGAAATGCCTAAACAACGTACGTAGGGAACAGGAAGAGAACACATGGAACGCCTGAGGCCACAAAGGAAAAACCGAGGGGGCTCCACCCGCAGCGCGCAGAAATCGCCAAATCATTGTGTAGAAAAACTCAAAAAAAGGGTTCCCGGTGTGGACGCCTCTATTCGAATGACACGCCCGAAAAAGAAGGGGGGGCGGGAAGTTAGGTAGTCAAACGGGAAAAAGGGAAGAAAAGGGAAAAAAGGGGGGGTCGTCCAATAAAAAACGTGAAGAGTAAACTGAAAGTGGGAAAGGGGGGACGTTCAAAAAAAAAGAGGTCCCACATCGAAGATGACCATAAAAAAAAAAACCACAACAAAGGAAAAGAAAAGAGGGGGGGGGGGGGGGAAGCTTTTTGAAACCCCACGGGGTCCCCAGCTAAGGACACAAGGCCTAGGAAAGGGGAAAAAACATTTTTCCATACGGAAATCAGGCAAACCGGTGAAAAGACCAGATCGCTACAATTATTCTTTGTCCCAACAGAAGAAGGGGGGGGGGGGGGAGGGACACGTAGCCTTTAAACGGAAATCGTGTAAAAAAAAAGTCTTTATGCTAGAGAGAAACGCGCAAGAAAGTTCAAACCCCTTTTACTCCGGGTAAGGGAAAAGGACAGGAGGGGAGGAGCCCCACGGTAGGGGGAATTAGTCACCAAAAGGGGAAAACGTCTGTGGGGGGGGGGGTGCAAACGGAAAAGGTCCTTGCGAAAACGCAAGACAGTGCGCTACTCCCAGAAAAGGAGCAAGAGAAAAAGGGGGGCGGTCGGACCAGGAAAAAAGACAGGGGTGGGGTGAACTAAAAATTTTGGAAAGGGGAATCTAAAAAGCGCAGACGAGAGGGGGAGGAAGTTCCAGAAAGTGAGAAAAGGAGGGAAAAAAAAACTTCACGTTCGTCCGGAACCAGGCACGCGAGAGGGTGCGGAAAGAACCGTCAAAACGGGAGGGGTGCCCATCAAGTACACAGGCCTCAAGTGTCGAGTGAAAAAATAAACATTCCGAGTCCTCAGCCCAAAGGGAAAAAAAAGGAAAATTATCCGGATCATACGCCGCCGGAACCTGGGGGTGCGAGGGACAAAAGGCGACAGCAAGAGGGCAGGTTCCTAGCAGAGGGGGGCACTTGCCATCGAGGGAAAAAGAAGGACCTGGGCCCGGAAGCCAACCAATAAACCAAAAAATAAGAAGGGGACCGCAGAATCCCCTAATTCACCGGAAGGGGAACCAAGGGAGGGGAGTGCTGAAACCGCAGCCACCCCATCAACGCGGAAAACTTTCTGAAAAAAGGAAAAAGGCGTTAAGAAAAAAAATAGAAAAGGACGGGGCCAAAACGTCCATCCAAAAAGAGATACAACGCACTAGAACGAAGAAAACACAAAAAAGGAAGACGGATTGGTTGGGGGGGACCACCCAGGGAAAAATTCCGAAATGGCCGTCTCCCTGTACGAAAGGCTCTCTTGGTACATGAGCACCTAGGAGGGGCAAACATAGAAACCAGCGAAAAAAAAATCACTTTGCCAGGGATAGCAGCTAAAAGGGCGGAAAAGAAAGAAAATCAAAACAAATGTCAAACAAAGTTTGGGCGGTTCGCTTGCAAAGGGGAATCACCACCATGACATCCCGGTATGAAGAACCACTTTCCATCTTTAGGACCTGGGGAAGATAGAGGGACGGTAAAAGAGGGGAACGAACCAGCGGCGTCATAAGACCCAGGCGGTCACACCCACACGAAGAGAGAAATCGATATCCCCAACGGAAGAAAAAATAAATGCCACCGGACTGGGTGGTAGGGAAGGAGCAGCATCTTTCAAATTGTCAGCCACTAGTCTTGTTCAAAAAAGGGGTAAACAAAGACCTGGCAAGCCGACACCCTCAACTAAAATAAACGTATATCACAACACCAACATGGGGCCACTGGCCGGACAACAGAACAAAACAGGTAAAAAGCAGCCGCTTCGGGGACTGAAAAAACACATAGAGTCAGGAGCAGGAGGGTGATAATGAGGGAAAAATGCCGTGGCCGTGGGGCCGGCCGTCATCCATCGCGCGCTGCAAAGGTCATTGCAAACTAAACACTGAGACAGGGACAGAGTGGCGACGCAGCCGGGTTCTTAAATTAACTTGGAAGGGAGACAGGGGGGGCCGGGGGAGGGGGGGGGGGGGGGGGGGGTGGGAAAGGAGGAGATGGGGGCGTCGCAGAATGAGGGAGGGGGGGGGGGGGGGGGGGGGGGGGGGGGGGGGGGGGGGGGGGCGGAGGACAATGTGGGGCGGGTGGCTCCGTGCACAGCGCTCGGCCCTGGAGCTCGTCCGGCCTCTGAAAATCCGCACCAGTCACACCATCCGTTCGCACGTGGAAGAGAGATCCTACACCCGAACCACAGAAGGACAACCAGCCCTTAACTTGTACACTCAGCTACTTCCCAGAGTGGACGGGCTAACATCCTGGCTGCCAATAAAAAGGGGGGAAGAACCTTGAATTGAGGGATCAAGGATCTTGGTCAAAAAAGAACAGCCAACAAGTGATCGTCGAAGGGGAATCTTCACAAAAAAAAAAACTCAAATGGAACGTCTCAGGCGGGGAGGGGGGGAACGCATCTCCCCACGCTGATGGTCACACTCCTCCCAAAACGAAGACAAGATGCACTACTCAAACGGGGTACCGCACGTGTAAAACATCGGAAATCAACAACTCGCTGGGTGACAGTAGTTCTGAAGCGTGGGAGACTACTAAAAGGAATTCTGCGGCCACAACATGAAACGCAAAAACCAACGGGGGAGAAGCGATTAAGGTAAGCACTTGACTGGAAAATTCGCCGGTTGAACGTGAATACTCTGAAGGGGGGTATGTGACGGGGCATCCAGGAAACGCCCCTCACGAATCCTTGACTCCTCATCCGGGATAAAGGAGATAATATAATAGACCACCAAACCGTCCGTCAACCTAGGAGACAAAAACGAGAAAACCGCGGCAATAAGGGGCGCTCGAACTAAAGCAAGAGGGGACTAAAACACAGGAAAAAAAATCTAAATAAATGCCTTCACAGCGCCTAAAACGCATCAGGAGAACTCAAGCACAGGGCGCGCGGGGAACAATTACATTTGGCAGGTATAAGGGCCACAGAACGGTGACGGGAAATGCAACAACAGCCACCGGGAAAAAAAACGTCGGGTAACAAGGAAAAACCGGAGTACTGCCAAAAGCAGAAAATCACCGGTGCCCACCAGACCAAGGTCAACGCCAAGCGTGAAACGAGGCCGAAAAACCGTTTCGGGCGGAGGGCAGGGAGAAGGTACGGGTGTCAAACACGAAGAAAAAAGGGAGTAAACAACGAGGCCGGACTCTGGCGCATTCGTGGGAATAAAAACCAAAGGATTGAGTTCAAATGGGCAACCACGCGTCTCCGGGCAGGGGACGGGGGGTAAAAAGGGCGTGTTTGCCGGTGGCCAGCTCTCGAGTATTTAGCCGATGGTCGAAAAGGATGAGAGGGGAGGGTTTGCTTCGGGGGCATCCGAGGAGCGAAAAAAAGGGGAAGAGCAGCGAAAACCTGAAGCGGCGCAACGGGGACTTGGATTCCCACTGTTTGCTAAGGCGGCCTCGAACACGGGAACCGATGCCACTCAACTAGTCCGTGAAAACACGATTCTAATGTGCTCGTAAAGAAAACGCGAAACTTAACGAGGGCCTTTTGGCGCAAGGGACTCGTTGGTTTTCCGCAATAATCCTCAGTGCCCAATAAAAAAAGTGCAAAACACAAAACCGACACGGGTTACGGTCTGAAGGGGAAATGTATGAGTGGAACGGGGGCGGGGGGGCGGGCCAGCCCAAACTCCCCACAGGATGGGGGTGAGAACGGAAAAGGAAGCACTCACATTTCCGGACTCCGGAATAACAGCAACCAAAAAAGCGGTATGAGTGAAACACCAACAACAATGGGGGTAATCTGTGGGGTAACAGGAGAGAGATTACGGCAAAATCACGAATAACTATGAAGACGTGTGGCGGGAAACAAAGCTACCAAGGAGAAAAGAAAAAAAAATAGCCAAGGCGGGGAGGGCGATCCTGGGTAAAGCGGGGGACGAAAACAGCAGCTGCACCGTAAAAAACTGGGGACTGAGGCCCCAGAGAAAGAAACCTCTAAGGGGGGAAAGACGAAAAGTCCAACAGATATAAAAAATAACAAGGGAGTTATCAGACCGTGGACAAATTTCGATGGAACTATAATTCATGTGCTCAAAGTCTACCGGAGGTTCAAACACGGAGGGGGGGATAACAATGGTGCAAAATCCCTGAACTGTCTTGGGTGGTAGAAAATGCCGTCTACAACCAAAAAAAAACCCGCGAAAACGGCTTCCCCGACTTGGTAAGTGATCAGCGGACCATACACAACCGGGAAGAAAAACAGGGGAGTTCCAATGAGCACAAAGGGTTGGTTCATGGCAAACGCCGGAGCCGGCAGTGAGCTCGCCGGGTGGGGAAACCCGACCCCAAGCGTACGAAAAAGCGCTCTCGCGGGTACATAGGCGGGGGATCACGGGTTGGACGTCTCCCCAGAAACAACAGGGTCGAAAAAACATACACCGGTAGAGCAAAAATATCAATCCAGAAAAAGGGTGTGCACGCAATCCACGAGACTAAAACTTATGGAAGAGTGAAACACGCCGCCGCGACGGTTGGGGGGTGGAAACAACGATGATACGACATCAAAAAAAAACACACTGTTAAACGGAAGTCCTACTCAAAAAAATCCACACACGAGGGAAAAAAGAAGGCATTGGGGGAGACAGATGATGTTGGAAAAAAATGCTAACATCAACCCGACAAAACGAAAAAGACCCTCCCGAGAAAGGTGCTCAAAGGCAACTCCGTTCATTGCGGAGGGGCGAAACAAAAATCCTACCCTAGGAAGTGCGGGGGGGTCCGCCGTAATTCACAAGTTTCAAAAAGAGTAGTCGGTGTCTGCAAGACAGGGGACCTGGCACGGAACCTCGGTGCAGGAATGAACTACACGTTCTAGGCATGATAACACCTAAAAAGGGTAAAATAGATGAATCTACAAAAAGCGCCCGAACTTTGGGAATCTACCCACAAGCGCGGATGACCAAGGGAAACCGGCCAACGAAATTCACACAGAAGGCGGGGACGCCCATCTCAAACCGTCGCCCAAACAAAAAGTCTAGAGAGGCAAAACGGGGAATTACGGGGTGGGACTCGTAACACAAGGCCTCCGCGCCGTGGGTTCGAGGAAGGGAAAAGGTACAGAAATCGCCGTGAGTGGCCAGAGGGAGGGGGAGCCAAGGGAGGCGGTCCCCTACATTTGGGGGTAAACGGACCGGTTCTATAAACAAAGTTGTCAAGCCCACTCTCTCAAATATGGACAGACCTCAATCGGGTACGGAGAGCTCCAAAAAAGGAATGAGGCAAGACTACAGGCCAGCCAAAAAAAATCAACGAGCGCCTCAACAAGCACGAGAAACAAAAAAAGGAAATCTAACGAGCGGCTGTCACCTAGGAAGGAAAAACACGGGAAGTGACGGACGAAACTGTGGTCGGGGGAAGAAAAGGGGCAGGGCAAGTGGCCAAATACACGGCCCAATTGGCACACATCTAGGAGATTCAGCAAAATCCAGGGGGGGCACCATGGATTAGAACGGAAGGAAACATCCACTCATTACGGACGCCAAAAAAAAAAAAGTAGGGACGGGAGAAAAGGGAGAATGGAGATTCGGTGGTATTTGGGGACAAAGCAGGGACAATGAAAGACCATTTACACAAGCCGCCGACACGCCTGGCAACCTCAAGGGCAGCAAAGGACTAGGTTAAAAAAGAATGCACCGACCGTCAATGTGGGGGGGACAAAAACTGTGCTGGGGAGCACGGGCAAAACGAGGACAGGAGGTCACTAGCTAGAATTAGCGGAGCTCAGGAAAAAAACGGTCCTTAAAAAAAAATGGGGGGGCGCGAGCCAGGATCCCAGACTAACATTCTGCGACCCTCAAGCTCTAGGCACATATCAATGAGGGTGGAGGTACCCACAAAATCACCTCGTGGAAAGGAACAACGGGAAGCCACGGAATAAACATCGACAGCGAGCCAGCACGGGGCCGGTTGTAAAAAAGAGTTATGCGAATAGCTGATAAAAATCTTTTCTAGTGGGTTTTCAGAGGAGAGGGGGAAAAGGAGCACGGTACTCCAAAAAAGCGGGCAAGTAGATAATTACATGGGGGAAACAAACTCCGAAGGAAAAGTCGACGTGTGTACACAACACGTGTGGGCTGTCGACACTCTCAGTCTAACCCAGGGTCATTAAACTCCGTAGTCACAAAGAAGGGTACTGGACTGGAGTACTTAGAGTAACAACAAGAGGGGACCTCCTCTTGCAATGCTGGTAATTGTCAGCGGACAACGTTGGTTACAAAAAGGTGGGATTACACCACTCAGAACTTGAGAAGTCGGAGGGTAACGGTGGTCAAATCTCTCCGTGTTCGCAAGGGCAGCGGGTATAAAAAGTAGCGTCTCCCTAGCGAGGCAGAACCCACTGCAGGTGGGGGAAAAAACACATTATAAGAGGAGTCAATCGGACGGAGATCACAGTAGCCATAGTAACAAAAGCGCGATACAGCGGAGAAACGTGGAAAAGGGGGAATTCCTTTCGGAAAAAGAACCCTCCAGGTGAAGGGAACGGAGAAAAAATCTGAACGGAGTCAACGCGTAAACGAACGCTGGACGACTATGGCACGGACACTGACAGAAGGTGTAAGCCCCTTGGGAAACGCCCGAATACTACTTGGAGAGGGGTAGGGGGAGACGCGGACACTGCCATTAAAGGGGCGCTCAAAGGGAGAAACATCACATCAGGAAAGTGAGGGGGCCCAAACGTCTCTCTGGAGCCGTCCAGGACGGAGAGAACAGGCAGAAAGCACAGAAATTAAAGGAAGGGGGGTGCGAGAACACTTTGGCCACGGAAAGGGAGGGGAAATAAGAAGGACGGTTGTTGACACAAAGGTGGGTTCCGGCAAAACACCTACTGGTCTCCTTGGGGATTGTGGAGGGACATGGGGGGAGGGGGGAAGACGGCAAGAACAACATGTTGAGAAGTGAGGGGGGAGCAGAGAAAACTGGGGGTGTCTTAAGGGTCGGCACCTGGAAAAAAAAAAAAAGATGAAACTGATTTTTGGGCTGGAAGGCAGCGAAAAAAAAGAGTGTGGGGGTAAAGCTTCCAGCTCCACTTTACAGAGGATCGGGGGAACGAGACACTTTACTGCCATCGGTGTGAGGGCGGTGAAACCGGGGGGAGATAGAATTCTCAAAAAAATAGAACAAAAAAGGCTTGAAACTGAGATGCACCACCACCACATTCGGGCAGGCGGAAAAATCAGCAATGCAGGGAGCTGAAGGAAGGGGAAAGAGGAATCGCAACACACGGTCAAACCAAAAAGACTTTTAAACAACCGCATCTCCCAGTCAAAAACGAGGTGAGCGGGGAGGGGGTGCAACTGATGCCTACGGGTGCCGACTTCATACTGTGAGGCCGAGGCCAGACGCTGGGGGGTTCCACTACGATAAGGGGAAAGGCCAACGCGCAAAGAAATTGGGGGGAGTCTCGGTCGGATACGTACCCAAGAGCTGGGTGAAACAACGGTGAAGAAATCCACGGAAACGGATTCTGTCATGTCGCTCTATGTCTTCTCGGGAACTGGAAGGGCACAAGTCGTTCAAGGATTTAACCATACACTGAAAAACAAAGGGTCAAACCAGGGGCGTGGAAAAGGAGAACAGGGGGGTTGGCAAAGCAACGTTCCCAAAACCCCCGTACAAGGAGCTCACGGGGTCGAGGTGGAAGCTGGAGGGCGTCGCGCGGTTAGGAAAAGGCCACGGGGGGAGGAGGCTGGAGCAAGGGGGGTGGGCAGTCTCGGGACTGGGGATGCCTGTGCAAGAAACACGTGCGAGAAGTAACAAAGGGAAAAGAAGGATTAGGGGCCTGGGTCACAAAATGTTACCGCACGCAGGTTATCGCCCACATTAAAATGGAAGGAGGCCTACGGAAAAAAAACAGACGGGTGGGTGTCACTGGCCCACGGGAAGCAGAAAAGCAACACTCAAGAAGGGCAAATGGGCACTCTCCGGCGGGGGCTACAATGCTCAGGTTGTAAGGGGACGATGATCAGGGGGGCAAACCTCCAAACAAAAAAAAAACAAGGGGCCAACGTGAAAGACCGGACCCCGACTTAGGCTGCGGCTACAGTGCACGCAACAAGACAACAAGCTGGGGGAAAATTAACGGGAAAGGAGGTAGGGCCCGAGAAATCCAAAAACCTGCAACGGCGATACGACGCGTGACGTCCTAAAGGGGGAAACTCACAGCCGGTCGGGGTACCCCGGGTCATGTTGGCACATGGGAGCGGGGCGTGTCGGTGTGGGTTCCCGTCCAAACACAGGGGGATGAGGGAGAACACATCCGTTGGTGGTGGGGTGCCACAGTACATGGGGAATGAAGAAACAGCGTTGCCAGAACCTCGAAGGGAAGAAATATTGGTGCACTGGAGGTCGCTCCAGGAGAGGTTCCAGTTCGATAGAAATCTAGGAAAAGGGGAAAAAAGGAAGGGGGCCACTTTGTCATGTTAAAAAAAAAGCCAGGACAGTGCACAATTCGACCCACTAGCTAACATAATACACCACCGGCCGTAAGCGCTTTTACCGGGAATGAGGGTCACTAGAGGAAAGAACCGAACATGTGACTGTACCCCGGTGTTGACACCCCCTTGAGGCCGTATCTACTCGTCCCACAATCCACAGCAAAGGCCATCGTGTCAGTGCGGGCGAAAGTCCCCTGGATGAAAGACGACAGCCGGGGGAATGCGAACACGCAAAATATCTCAAAAAAGGTGGAGGGAAACGTCGAAAACAAGGGGCGTGCAGTGAGTCAACTCCTCACAAATGACACGGTAGGAGCAAAAGAGGACGGCCAGGGGCCGAATGAGAGGCCTAGAGCCGCCCAGCCTCTTTCGCCTGGACTCGGGTGTGCATGAAAAAAGCGAATAACTGCCGCCATAATCAGGTTGGCAAAAACTTGTTACAACAAGAAGAGGAGCCTGCAACACTCTCTACCGCAAACGGGCCTATGGTCACGGAGGGGGGTCTAGGGAACTAAGTACATCAAACGGGGCAGAGAATACATGACACGAAAACACTCGAAAAATATGGGAAACATTTTGGTGGGCGCCAACGAAGAGGGAAGGGAGAATGCCGGCTTTCTCAAAACATTGGAGGTGCAGTCAATCCCTCGGGCCGCAAGTGCGAAAAAAAAAGCTCAGGGTCAGCGGTCGTACGGCCGCCTAAAAATCATATAGTGTACAAACGCTGAAGGGTGCTGCCAGGGGGACGGGGTTGGTGAACGGACGCGCCCCAGGTAAGGGGGGAGGGACGGTGCGGGGCATAGCGGGGAGTCGGCGAAGGGGGCCCCATCCTGGGTCATCGGGGTTGGCTGGGAAGGGACAAAAACCGCGGGGAGTTTCACATGGAGGACATAATGAAACGCAGGTTGCGGCGCCGCAGTCAGGGAACACTGTTCGTGGTGTCGGTTCAACGGACCAGCTGTCTAGCGTAGCCTACGCAATACTCAGAGCCCGGTGGGTCTGTACCGGGCGAGTGCGTAAACTAAGTGGAAAGGCGTCATGGCTGGGTACTATCCGCAATTAGACCTTGGCGAAGTGGCGAGAACGGTGAAGGAAAAAAGAGGGAAAAGGGGGGAGGGAAAGCAACTCTCTCCGTTTGTGGGGGTTACAAAAACAGGATTTCTGACATGGGGGACGGCGGCTAAGTGTACAAGGGATGGCAAAAGAGAAGAAAAGTCTTCACAAGAATCGAACCGCTAAAAAGGAGGACAGGGGACGGCTCGGCGGAACTGAACAATCAAGAAAGTATAACCACACGCGAACAAAGCGGTTTGACGAAAAGAAGGAGACTCTAATCCTACCGCATCCGGATTAAACACAATGGCGAGGAAAAAAGGGGGTTTTTAACACCTGGCACAAGGGGGGCGGGGGTACTCAAACCGGCAAACAAGAAACTTATGAAAATATGCTGAAAACTGGGAAGATGCGGAACGTCGGGCGATGCAAAAATGGAGGGGGAACACAACTCCCACGTGTACTAACACACTGTTGTGCGCAGTGACACATAAGTGGAGACCGCAACAGCCGTTGTACCTGGAGGGAGCCGTCGACCCGTTCGTAGGGGGGAGAAGTTTCTCAACCTCAAACCCTAGAAAAAGAGTGGGGAAAGAGAAAGGGGGGGGCAGTCCAAAAAAAGAGACGTGAGTGCATAGTTAAAAAGGGGGACACAGGAAAACGGGGGCTGAAGAGAGGAGGCCCAATTGTCAACTGTCCACGGAACCATATCGAATCTAAACAACAACTGGGGGAGAAAATAAAAATGTTGGTGGGAACCTTTGGACGGCGCGGAAAAGGAACCGGGGGAAAGGAAGAGTACACGAAATGAAAGAGACAAATCAAAGACGCACGAATCCTCTCAAAAAAAAATGGGGGCATCCAAGCTGGCCTGCAACCCTGGGATCAGCCCACCGTTCCCTAGGGGGGGGGGGGGGGGCGGGTGAGGTGGAAAGGAAGGCGGTATCCGAAGCTGGAAGGACACGAGGAAAGACAGACAAAAACGGGACCAGAGGGAGCGAATCATACGGGACAGTCCTGTGGATAGCATGCAACGCGAAATTGGGGGGGATCGAGGACCAAGTGGGGAAGAGGAAAAAAAACCGCCGACAACGTTAAAGAGCTCACTCGGAGCAGGGAAAAGGTGTTGGGTTCGGGAGGGAACCGACGGTTGGAAAAAACGACGAACGGACAGGTCAATGTGACCTCGAAAAAGGGCTCCAGGGCAAAAAAAGGCTCCGGCGCCATCGTCTTTCGCGGGGGGGACGGAACACCGGACCGGGAAAATAAAAACCAAAAATTTTGGCTAACAGATGGGGAATGGGGCGGGTGGGGCAGGTCGGTCTGCAATATGTGAGCACAGCGTGGGGGCGGGGGGGTGTTGAGAAAAAGGGGGCAAAGGTATCAAGGTAGCTGGGCAATTAAGTCGACTAGAGGAACTGGGGAAAAATCATGCGGGTAAAAGACCAGAACTACCAGGGCGGTAAGGCGGTTAATTTAAAACAAACAATCGATGGAAGTGGACGACGTCATGACCCAAAACTATTTCACTGAGACAGAGTAATGGGGGGGGTCTAGGCCATAGAAAAAGGAAGATCTAGAGGAACATCGCGGTCCCGGTGAAGCTTGGGGAAATGATCGATTTATCACGGAAGGAGGAACAGACGCACTGCGCGCTATGGCCGCGGCAAGCAGCCCCAGCCTGCCCCCCGGCACGTGGCTCACGGAAAAAACAAGGACACGTAAAGTGTGGCAAAAGATGGAATCCGAAAACGTGTATATTCGGCAAGACACAGGGACCCGAAGTGGACGGGATAGGGCAAACACAAAGCGGCAGCAATCTAAGTCAATGCGGGGGGAGGGAAGAAAAAGGAACGGAAAGGGAGGGGGTGTAAAGGAGTGCCATCTGGCAAGTCGGGAGGTGGGAGAAATTTAAGATCATAAAAAAAAATCGGCGTGGGGGCTCACACAAAAAAAAAAGATTGACCTGGGTGTAAGCATACAAGTCGCAGGGGGATGATAGTTCTCGACCTTAGGCCCTGCGACACAAGGGGTAAAATAAAAGCCCCAGAGGGTCCAGGAGGGGAGTCTTAAAAACCTGAGCAAAAACAAAGGGAAAAGCTGAAGGGTAGGGTCACGGAAGAATCAACGACCGATGCCCGGGTCTAGGCCCGCGGATTACAAGCGGTCAAAGCTAGGGGAGGAGCCTCTGCTGCGAAAAATTCGCTGGCACCGCGCCGAAAATTGACCTGGGGGGGGTTATTTCAAGAGTAGCAAAAGCCCTCCAAGAAAGGCACAACGCAGAAGGTCAGGGGGGGGGGGTGAAATGGTCGCGGCTAACTAAGCTCATTAAAGATGACCAGGCAGTTGGGGTCAACTCCAACTCACTTAAACTGACAGGCCGGTTAGCCAGGGGGCTACTTATGGCTTGAAACGTGAGGGTATTTCCAAAAAAAGAAACGGGGGCTCGGATTGGCTTGGGAAAGGGTCTGGGCGAGATGCGCACGGACATAGCACGGCAAAGGGGAAAAAGAAAGAGACGGCCGATTACCGCTGATTAATGCCTGTAAAACGTATGGATCAAGCCAAAAAACCATAAATTGCCAAAAGAAACTGCTATTTACGGAGGACAAAGGAATTAAAGAATAGTCAAAACTGACCAGACTCGAAAAATCACTAGACCAAGAATAAGGAAAAATGGAACCGGGCAACAAGGACACAACAGCGCCCAAAAACAAGCCGACCCGCGCTACAAACCAATTATCCAGGGGAAAAAAAAAAATCAGGCCCCAAAAGTCCGGTGGGGTAACCACCTAAGGAAAAAAAATGAAGGAGGGGAAAACTGCAAAGTCAAAGGGAAACAGAAATGACGTCAAACTCAAAAATTTGAAAAACTGCAAATAGATGCCAAAAAGGTGTCTAAAGTGGTATAGTAACACACATCGAACAATGTGACAAAAATAAGGGAATTGCTGGGCTGACGAGGAACATAGCCTCTGAGGGAAGGTGGGCCCTGGGGCGTGCACGAAATCGACGTATGATGAAAAAACTATGCCCGCACCGGGAAAAAATGCGCACGGCCAACTATTGGAAAAACAGCACGGGCGCACCGGTGGGGGAATGCGAGACAACGATTCCGGTAACGGCTAAGAAAAAAACAGTGCGCACGTGAAAAAAGGATTCCTGGGTGCGTGTGTGCGTAGGAAATGTGAACTGCACCGTCCGGAACACGTAAACCAGGGCACGATGCCAAACGAGAGGATACGGGGGGGAAGAGAACGAGAGGCACAAAAAGGACGTACCGGGCTCTGTAACGGACAAACCTGAAGGGGGGGAAATCGGGAAAAAGGATAGACACACGGAGGTCAACCCGAAAGGAGTCAGGAAGGGGGAGGGAAAAAAGAAACAAATTATAAACCAATGTGCGAAATCAAAACGGCCAAATACCGGCAGACTTTCCGAAAGGACGCGATGAAAATAACAACAGGGGGGGAGGGGAGCCTCCATAGGAGACGGGAATGGCGAACTGAAAAAGAGGAGGGAAAAAAGGTTGACTGCCTGCAAAGACAGGGAAAAGCATATAAAAATCCAGGGGGAGACCGGGACCGCCCCCGAAGTACGAGTGGTGGTACGTGAAAAAAGCTAATTGTAGGTATAAAGGCCGTGAGCAAAAACAAAAAAGTTTCCCAACGATCTTCCGTTCGGGGGAGGGATGGGCGGGCCCGAAATACAGAAGTGCATGGGCTCATGGTGAGCAGCGAGGGAAAAAAAAAGAAAACAGGGGGAGCTGAAGGTGCAGCCAAAGTGAGTGGGTGGGAACACCGGCTCGGCGAACCGGGGGCGGGGTGCGAGGGCCGTGTGCTACAACTTGGGACGAAAAGGGCTCGGAAGCGTCAACCTAACCCGGACATCTGTAGGACGCAAAAATCCCAGGGACCCAGCTTAGGAATAAAGTAGAACAAAAAGACGGTGTTCGCGAGGCACGAAAATAGAAACCTCACAAAGTTAATAGCCATTTGGCTTGGCCAGTGGACGCACACGAAGCGGGGACAGAAGAGGTTAAAAAGAGCGGAGACACACTGTCACTTGCGTCCGAGATGAAACCCGGTATGGTTGGGTGGGGTGAAAAGGTACCTGTGAGTGTACGACAGCATCCGCCCATACTTGCAGCAAACAGAACCGTATGGGTCCGGAAAAATAAAACGGAATCTGGCAAGAAAACATGTTTAGAATAAAAAAGTTAACCAGGGTGCAAAAGGGAGAAGTGAAACTAAGATCGGATTGTCGTAGAAGGGAAATAAAAATTAGGTTCAAGACCTGGAAGCAATCTAACGCCTACACAAGGAATCCTCCTATGGCGACGTAAGGGGGCGGTGATGAATAGTATTCCATGGGCGGGAAGAGTTCAGAGAGTCAAAATTTGTCATTTTTATTGAGGGGACACTTCGGGTCAGTTGACCTGCTTAAGGTCTCGGGGGGCATTCTTTCGATACCAAGCGTACAAAAAAAGGGCGCCAAGCACCAAGCGGAGGCGCGAATTCCCAAAGGTCCTGTGAGCGGAAGTCGGGAAAGCAAGACAAAGGACTCCGCAATCCGCAAAACCGTCAATCCTTCTTGGTTGGGAAAAAGAGGCCAGACACGCAAACGGGGAGGGAAAAGACTGGACCCGTGCAGCGGGAAAAACCAAAAGGGAAATCAATATACGGGCACGGGGGGGGTCAACGGAAAGGTAGGGCTGTGCACAGGTGGGGTAGCGGTCGTGGGGCCGTAGTGGGCTAGAAGAAACAGGTTTGCGGCGTGCCGGCCAACCCGCAGAAATCCAAGGGGGCACGGAAGAAAGAAGCAACGAACGGAAAAGCGGGCAAGAACTGCGGCCGACTATTTGAGGAGACCACGAAAAAATAAGTAACTGGAAGTCACAAAAGCCCCCCACCGAACCAGCGGACCGCCTTGGCGGGAGCGTAAATCGGTCGCGGATCCCGTGTCGGACAGGGGAATCAAAAGGGGCGGTGGTGCGGGGGGGTACACCCTCGGGGGTACACCTATCCAACATTCGGCGGGCATCAAGTGGGGAAGTTGACATAAGGAAGGTCTTGATTCAACTAAACTATGGTCAGAAAAGGGGCAGCTCACGGGACAGGGTGCTCAAAAACAAACACCGACGGAGTGGACTCTATGAACAACAATCCATGAGACACACGAAGTGGGGGGTTAGAAGAAAAGCAAGGGAGAACTATTTAAAGTTGCTCCGGGATCCCTCCCGTCGGCCGAGTATATAAAAGGGAATCAGCAGATAGAATTCAAGGTTTAGCTGACTCACCGCCCTCACGAAAAAGTAGGAAAGAGGGCGTGGTGGAACAACACGGTTAGCTAACGTCGGAAAACGAAAAAAGTTGAGGAATAGGGCGGATGCGGGTGGGTGACCCAAGGGAATCGAAGGGTGACACGTGGCACTACGAATTGGGGACACCACGACAAACGATATCGAGAGCCTCCCTCGGATACTCGTGGAAAAGGGTCTGAGAAAATGAATGCAGAGTTCATCACTTCACCGACAGGAGACAATTGAATCCAATGCATACTAGGTGTCATTAGCCTTCAGGTAGAGGCCAACTACTGACTGAGGGCACTATCAATCGACACGGGGAAATAGGGCGCCCGGGGGGAACAGACAAAGGCCGGACCTGAACCGTGCCAAATTCTAATCAAGAAAACAGAAATAGCTATTCAAAAATACAAACAAAAAGAGGGAGGTGAAAAGAAGATGCGAGTGAATCGCAGGGCCAGTGATCCTAAAAACACAAGGGGACTAAAAAGGGGAACCGAGCCCGGTCTCTCTTGTGGACGATTGGACCCAAAGAAAAAGAAACTCATACATTTTCGGTTATAAGGGTGGGGAGAGTGGCAACCTAGCAATTAGAGGGGGAGAAAAATCATTAGCAAAAAGTCATGACCCTCACCAAACAAAAAACACAGGAAAAGAGAGGTTTTGGGCCATCAAACTTGGTCGAGCACAAACAGAGTAACGGACCACAAAAAAAAAAAGGGGAAATTGTAAGGTTAGACCGTGCACTTGATATGAACCATGAGGCGGTGTCGGATGGCAACGCTTTGACAGCACACTCTTGTGAATCTAGAAGGCCTCCGCGGTAGCTCTATAAGGAAATCTGGGAACTTGGTACGTCAGCTGTTGGTCAGAAGGAGGAGGGAGAAAGCAGAGATGGTCGTTTCATCGAAGCAGGAATTCGGGTACGACATTGCCCTCGGATAAGGGGCGACATTTGAAAAGGACAAAAACCAGTGGAAAAAAGAGAGGGGCCCCGCAACCGGACCACAATGCTAAAAGCAAAGTACTCTTCAAATCGGTGTAGGTCCAAAAAAATAAAGCTGAAAAGGGAAAGTGCACACACCTCGTAGGAGTCGAAAAGGACAAGGCGAAAGAGGCGATCGTTTTCTCTGGGACTAGTAAAAGGGGGAAGGGGAAACTACGAAGAATTCACAATTTGGAAAAAGGGGGGTCGTCGGGAGACGTCCAGGGGCGTGGCGGGGATACAGGAAGGTGCGACATTTAACGCACGAGTGACCAACAATCTAAAGGAAAATTATCTCGTAGGGCTGATCGGGGAAAACAAGGTAGAGGAAAAGCTAACTGTTTAAAAAAACGCGCACAAGGAGGGAAAGAGGAGGGAATTCATATCAAAACATACGAAACTTCTGGGACTACCAAGGCGGGGGGTCTCCAAAAAGAAGACCGGGACGTGCACGTGCTGTCTAATCATGCAACTTCATCAACACAGTCGCGACCGGAAAAAAAAATCAGTGTAGGGGGGGGAGTGGAAAGAGGGCACGGTACTGCGAACGTTGTTTCGCCCGGGGATGACGCCAGGAAATGAAAGGAGGGGAAACAGATGATCCGAAGTTCGTATCTGGGGCGGCCAGGAAAAGGGGAATTAGAGGGAAACCATGGTAAGAGTTACCCTTAGCGAATAGTCACGGTGGGTGTTTTCCGGCCAAAAGGGGGAAACGTGGATGGACTAGCCGGGAATACGGGAATTTCGGACAAAAAAAAATCAAACTCCCTAAGATTGCTCCAAGCAAAAAAAAAAAAAATTGCATTCGCTGAACGCGGACGGCAAAGGGACACGAGCTCGGCCACGACCGGGGGGGTTTGAATTTGGAAAACCTGCACAGCCAGAAAAACCGACGTGGGGTTGTTGGGGAGAGGAAAGCACCGTCCAGGTGCAATTACGGGTAAAGGCTCACGGCAGATGGATGGAACGGTTTAGTGGGGGCAAAGGACCTCAATTGACAACAGGCCTTCAAAGTAACCGTCTCCCCATCGGGAGAGCAGAAAATCACATCTCGATTTCCCGAGTCAACAAATCAAGACCAAAGAAAACAGGGAAAAACCTCCGGGGAAAAAAATAACCAAGCCAAGGCCAGGGCGGTTGTGAAAGTCCTTGGTCTCTAGTCTGCAAGACCTTAGTGGGGGGGGTGGGAGAGTGGTCAAACTGACCACCAATCACTTATGGGGGGGAAAACGAAAAATACCGGGGAAAGTCTCGTGCCCTAGGGGAATATTGACGTGGGTCCCCGCCGTCAGCGGTGAGTGGAAAAAAACGATGGAAGGCGGTCACAGACAGCCAAGACAAAGGGAGGAGGGGGGGAGAGAGCAGCGCTGTGGCGAACTCTGTCCTGGAGGACGACCGTGGGCAGGTCTGGGTGGTTCCTCAGAAAAAAACAAACCAGGGTAGAAGAAGCGCCAATAGGAAAGGGCAGGCGGTAGTCCAAAAGCGGATGTCCTGGGCTCGTACAAACAGAAGGCCGGGGGAAGGCACAGGGGAGACGGGTGGGGGAAAGTTGAGTGGTGCGGAAAGGGAGACAACGGGAGACAAGGAGTCGGACGCTGCCAAAGGGGGGGATCAATACGACCGAATCCGGCAAAGGGGCACTAGGTCACTGGAACGTGAAGGGGCGCTCAATGCGGTTACAGGGGGTAACGAAAGGGAAAACCGCAAAAATGGTCTTGTTCGATCAAGCCCCTGCGACGACGGCACCGCAGGGGATTTCCTCTGGCCAGCAAATAGGCGGGAACATCAGCTGGGTGTGCTATGCAAGCAAAAGCTGGGGGCGTGAGGGACCGAAAAACTCGTGTCGAGCAAATAAAGTTGCTGCCCAGAGGCATCAAATGAAAAATGAAAGAAGGAGCTTGAAAACGCCCTAACAGCAAAAGAAGTGCAAAACATGAGGCGACAAAAACCCAGGGACGCGCCCTGGGCACGGGGGCGAAGAATTGTGGTTGGGCGACCTGTGGGGTCCACCCCTAGGGGATAGCGATGAATGAACGGGAGAGTGCTGGAAGATCAGAGGGGGGGAAAAAACGGCAGGGAAAAAAGTCGAACAAAAAGGGACGCTAGCGGGGGGAGCCACTGCAGAAAAACTTGGGTGAAAAAAAAAAAGAAAATGAAAGATGGTCGTACATCCAGGACGGAGCTCGCGCGAGGGGCAAAACGACGGCGTGTGGGGGTTGGACTATCAAAAAAAACCAACGGGGCAGGAGGTCAAACCGTCGACCATTGATAAACGGCGATAGACCGCGGAATAAACATCCGCGGGGGAGAAACTGAGGCAGGCGTACATGTGGTGGAATGGAATCAGT
>Ga0179593_1514257_pt1 | contig 32219 bp, 34 predicted proteins | sample CZODoug2_1_08_16_FD_185931 | JGI IMG/M metagenome (GOLD analysis project Ga0179593, IMG submission 185931) | Vadose zone soil fungal communities from Angelo Coast Range Reserve, California, USA - CZODoug2_1_08_16fungal (PacBio error correction) | ecosystem: Environmental > Terrestrial > Soil >...
GGGAAAAAGGCGCTGGCCACAAACCTCGTTGGACAAAGGTCTGGTGTAATTTCCTGAGAAGAAGGAAATTGAGAAGAGGAGGACCGATGGGATCGAAGTAAGAAAAAGGGATGAGAGCTGGGGTTAGCGGAAACCAAATGTAAACAGCCACGTGGGCTGATCGGAAAACCCAAGAAAGGGAAAAGGAAAGGGCGCAATGGGGGCGTAAAAAATGCATCGAATTCAAAGGTAGGATGGACCGGGGAGGGGGAAGTGACACTGGGTTGGCGATTACAGTGGGCTCATCGTCAGCGAACTCACAAGACTTAAGCAGGGAAAGAGGGTCAAAACCACGAGGTCAGGGAACCTCGAAGGGAAGTTCACCACATGCTCCCCTAAAGGAGCCGAAGAAAAGAGCTAAGGGCAGGATAAAAGGGAAACCCTGACAGTGACTAAATCCGTTTTTAACGCATCCGCTGGGGTGGAGGCGCTGACGAAAAAAGGAAAAACGAAAGGAGAATTAGGGACCGCCCGAGGGACTGCAGGGAAACTCCGAGTGATGTATGGGAAAGAAAACCAAATTCCCCCCCACACAGGCAAGGGACCGATGCAAAAAGGTAAGAAAAGGTAACATCTTCATTTGTGTTAAGAGAGTTCAAAGAAGTGAAACTCAGAAGGCGAGAACATTGAAAAACTGGGGAAAGAAAGTAGGGGAGGAGAGAACTTTAAAAGGTCAATACTACACTCAGCAAAAAGTGACTAAAAAACAGAGGAGCTCGCGATGAAACCGTGAGCAAGGGCGACTAGAAAACGTCACAAAAACAGGCGGGGTCATAAGGTGGAAAAGGGAAAAGTGCAAAGGATCTGATCCCCACGATATCGACGAGGCAAGTATGGAGAAGAGTCCGAGAGAAAAATTGGGGGGATAAGCGCGCGCGGTAGACCAAGGGTGGGAAGAAGGGATTAATAGTTTTACGGACCACAAAGAAGATGGGTGAGGGATTGGGCTCGCCACCGGGGTGAGGAAGAATATAGGCACACCGAGGGTGTGCGGAGAAGCAAGGGAAAACAAAAGAAAAAAGAACACCAAAGGGAATGCACCATGAAGGGAAATTTAATATGCGTGGAAGGGACCAGCGAAGGTGACTGACAGCAATTTCATAAGAGGAAGGGGCTGGGGCGAAGGTGTTGCTACGCCATAGGGTAAAAATGGGAAAAAGCGGGTGGGTCTTTAGGGGGGAGGGAGATGGATGGAAGGAAACCGCTTCGAATAAAAGGTCCGGTTAGGAATGTATGAATCCGGTGAAGAGAGAAACGTTCGGGGGGGAAAGTGACAGAAAAATTTCGGGAAGAAAGCAAAGGAAAATTCGAAGGAAGAGGCCATAAAAGGGGCAACGCGTGTGGGTCAAAAAAAAAGTATTCTTGGAATGTCGGCCGGCACATCTTACTGATTTTCACGATGGGAAAAAGAAGCGAAAGGGATCCGGAAGCCAGATAGGCCGGGCAAGAAAAAAAAAGAGGGGTAGGGAAAAAAAGAACTATGCAGTGTACCACGGGTTGCGTTGCAACGAAAAGGTAGTTTACGGCCCGTCCAGAACAGCATCCCTCCGAGAAAGGAGCCAGGCTTTCTTCCCCCCCAAGGTCGGAAAGGGACAGACGAGACCAAGAGGATACAACAGGGCCCGTATCACACACTGACGAAAGAAACGGGAGGAAGAAGGGGGGTGCGTTGGGGGGTGTGCAAGGAAAGGCGGAAGTTTTCATGGGTAGCAAGCGTTGGGGGAGAAAAAGGGGGTAGGGGCGAGATTAGGTGGGTTCACCGGAGAGACAAGGGCTGTGGAAAATTAAGGATTTTGAAAGGAAGGGCTTGAGAAAAGTTGGAAGGCAAACAGGCGGAGTGTTTCTGCACTATGGTCTGAAGGAAAATTAAGCGTCCGTCGCAGAAGAGGGAAAGCATAGGGGGGGGGGCAAACTTCGTTAACTGCGAACGGGAAGGTGGGAAAAAGCGGAGCTAACCGGTCATAAATGGGTGAGGAGAAAAAGCTCTGAAGAGAACGAACTCGCCCACTGGCTAAATACAGGCTTAAGGTCAGGAAAACCGACGGTGAGTAATTTCCAGAAGAATACTGCGAGAAAGGGGAAGTTCACTGGAGGGTGAAAGAGCGGAAAGAAAAAAAAAAGAGGGGGATTTAAAAAGAGGCTGGGGCGTGTCTACCAAGAGTTACAAAGGTAAAACAGGGGTCACCCGAAAAAAACTGAAACACAAAAAAACGAATGAAAGAAATGGGGCGATGAAAAGGGTGGGGGACCGTCTATAAGAAGAAGAGTTCTGAGGGGGGGCCGAGCAAAAGAATACAAGGTTGGAAGTTAAAAAAAGGAAAATGGTGAAGGTTTATGAGCACGACGAAAACCAACTCCGCTCGAAGGGGGAAAGACGGTGTGCACTTTCTCGGGGCGAAAAATTTTTAGGGGGGAGGGCCGTTTGAAAAACCTGAGCGAAAAGGAAAATCATATTACTGGCTTGGGGCAACTTAAAAGAAACTGAGAAAAGAATTGGCTCAAAAGAGGGGGGAGCAGATAAGGGGTATGGGACGAGAGAGGAAGTTCTAGCGGCCAGAGTGGTACAGAATGGAAGAATAAAAGATGAAAAAGGGGGGGACAATCCTACGCTAAGTGTGTGACGTATCCAAAAGCGTCAGCCCACACAGAAGGTGTACACCCCTTGGCTATGGAGTTGGTCGGAGGGAGAGCCAAGGTTAAACCGGGAGAAACGCTGTTCCAAACATGGACAAAGGAAATAAAAAAAAAAAGGAAGTTAAGAGTCATGGTGGGAAAAAAAAAAAGAGGATCCGGGTCCCATCAAAAAGGGGGGGGGAGGCACACTCCGAAGGATAAGCAACATTAGAGGATCTAAATACGTCGTCTCGCTGAAGGGAGGGACAGAAAGTAGCAGTTTCGGGAGAGGGGAAAAACTTACCGTAGAGAAATTTCAAAGTGAGCAACTTCGGCTTCTGGGTTGAAAGAGACGAGCTCTCAACAATGAGTTAGGAAAGAGATAAAAGCCTCCTAAAATGACGACAGAGGGGTCAAAAGTGCCTAGGGACACGGGAGCAGGGGGGTCCCTCACTAATTTAACAAGAGGGGAGGAATCGCGAGCCCGGGAGGAGAGCAGGGCTAAATGCTAGTAGAGAATATCGATTCAAGAGCCGCATCCACCAGGTTGGTCCTTAAGGACCAGAAGGAGAGTCGGGACGGGAAAAGCATCAATGACAGCATCGGGGAGGAAAAGAAAAATTGGGGGTGTGCTTGATTCTGGCCGGTGGGAGTGGGTATAAAAAGACCGGACTCTCCTACAAGGAGGAAGAAAAATCTAGCGACAAGGTGGAGAAGGAAGGGGACGAGGGACCGTTCAAGTCGCCAACGATACATTGGAAGGGAGCTCCCACTCGGGGTTCCAGAGGGAAATGACCGCACGACAAGGGGACAGGACACGCCGGAAAAAACTGAAAGAAGCAGAAGGGACCTTATGAAGGAATACAGGGGAAAAGCTGGAGCCATTCTCAGTACGGAGGGACGGTGAAGAAAAAAAGAAAATCAGTGAGGGAGGAATCAGCAAAATATTTGGACAGGAACTGAGAAACGTTATTAGCAAGAACAATAGAACTTATCAGCCTCAGTTAAGCAATAAAATTCAGTGGGGTATTCCCTCGGGCAGCAAACGAAAACCCGTTCAAATGGGAACTCTTATGGAAAAAATCCCAGGCGCGGAGAAGTGTCTTGAAGGCCAGAAAAGACTCAGCAAACGAAAGGAGCTCCTGAAAACCAGAGAGCCATGGTTCGTTAGAAAGGGGAGGGCGTGGAGACAGGGCTCCAGGAAAAAGGCGTCTCGATCTGAACAAGAGCCAAGAGAACGGAGAAACCGAAAAAAGAATGAATCGAAAAGTATTTTTGGGGAGTCTGGGGGAAAAACAGGGTAATAAAGGGTGCAAAAGGGAAGAGGGCTAGAGCCTATAGGACAAGTATTCTATAGAGAAGAGGGAGCTTGTGCCTAATGATTTATTCAAAAAAGATCGAGTAAAAAGTCCCCACCAGCAGGAAGTTCCGCTGGCAGGGGGGACAATCAACATGGGAAAAAAAAAAGGTTAAAAAACATGGAAGGATCCACCAGAAAGAAAAGTCGGAGCTAAAGAGCACGGATGTAAGGCACACGCTCAGCTTAAGAAACAACGGAAGCTATCAATCACCGAGGCACAAAAAAGAGAAATCTGGAACAGGCCCTTGCAGCAAGTGTAAAAGGGGGGGAGAAGAGCACAGACATCACATACTTAGGGAGAAGAAAACCAAGATCAAAGTAACGGAAAGGATTGGGATCCCCTTATAGAAGGAAAAAAAAGTAGGGACTCGATGGTGGGGAAACGTCGGATATAAGTGGCGGGTGAAAAAACTCACTTGGGGGAATAGGTAACGTGTCGAAAGCGACTGGATCCCCGGGAAGCAAAAATTTCACTTCAGGGAGGAGCGATGTTATCTAGGGAAAAAGGCATTTTAGTGAAGTAGCAAAAAAGAAATAGAGGGGGAACGACAAAAGCGGTCACTGCACAGGCCTGAAGAAATGCAGGGGTGTAATTGGGAACACAAGACGTCTGGGCCATCGAAAGAAAATGCACTTAAATTCATGGGAAAGAAAACACCCTTACAACAAAGGTCTCAACGAAAACAGCGAAAGGGGGCGCGATGGAAGAGGGAACTTTCACGAGGAAAAAGGGGAGTCATCAGTAGCGCCGCGCGGAATTCGCCTCCTCTAGCTGGAAAGTGAGGGAACATTCTAAAAAGTTCGGCTCCAGAAAAGGAACAGGAAAAAGGGAAAAAGGGGAGCATTCAACTCGACAGAGAGGAGCACAGGAGATCAACTACCAAGTAAAGTCCTAAACTGCTCAATGGGAAGCAACCAACTGCACGCTAAGGGGGGAAACGCAGGCGGCGGCAAAGATAGGAAACCGCCTTCGGAGAATAAGAACCAGAAAATGAGCAGCAGGGGGGTTCAAAAAACATAGTTGCTGGGACACAGCTTGTTCCCTGTTAGAGGAAGGGAAAAATCGCAGTACTTACACCCCTAGTGGACGTACTACAAGGGGAAGGACGATAGATCGGGTATGTGGGGGGAAGATAGTGACAAAGAAAACGAAAGGAACTGGAACGTGCAACAACGAAGCCGCAAACTAATCAAAGGGGGAGTAAAGAACGGGGGACGCGAATTTGGGAACGCGGGAATCAAAATCGTGAGGAAACGGGAAGAAAGGCAAAGGAAAGAAAGGCGGGGTTTGTGGTGGTGGAAGGAGAGGGAAGGATACGGGAAGAAGCGACCAATGACGGGGTCGTCGGGTAACAGAGCAGGCGGCATCCTCCAGTTCGACCGCTCAGGGAGCAAAGAGGGACTAAAAGGAGCCACGTCCGCAAGAGCGAAGCGGAAGAGGGAAAAGCAAAAACCACAGCTGGAAAGAGGGCGGGCGTTAGCCGGGAGTACATCTAGGCACATCTACGGAGCGTTAAACTCCATGGGGAAGAGAAAAAGTTTAGGACGAAAAAAAATCGCAGGCGCGAATCGGGAGAGGATCATAGGCGCACTGCGGGGGTCTGTAAAAAGGAAATGGGTCAGTAGAGCCTGACAGATCATTAAAACCAAAACGGTAACGCACACAATTTCCTCGGAGGGAGAGGGAGCAGTAAAAAACCGCTTTGTAACGCCAGAACTTTTAGATCGCGAGGAGAGAAAAACGAGGGCAGAACGGAAGAAGGGAAACGCCCGAAGGTCGGGAAGGAAAAAAAATCGTGCAAGATGGGGGCGGAACGCAGGACGTGTCAAACCAATTCTAGGAAGCTAAACTAAACAAAAGGACCAATACTACAAAGACAGGGAAGAGGGAGAAGTTGTAAGTCGCGGTAAGGAAGAGGGACAGAGCTCAAAAAAGTGGATGTGCCAAGAAAAAGGTAATAGACGGTCAAATATCGCAGTTCCAAACTGGAAGACAGCAATGGATCCAGGATCGGAACAGAGGAAAAAAAAAGGAACACGAGTCAGAGTAAGCCGCGAACGGAGGAAAACAAAGGGAGAGAGAGCAACAAAGAGGAGGAGGGGAAAATAGACAGAGGTCCAGGGCGGACGATACCACGGATCCGAATCGTCAACCCAACCTGTGGACAAGGTGAATGACATACGACTCAAAATGCACTCCTAGAGCCTCCGACAAGGGGAACATTAGCGTCTCGCTGGCGGGGCGGAATTAAAGAGAACAGGAAAGGGCGTACGAAAAAGAAAAGAGGATCGGGAATCAAGGGAAAAAAAACAGAAAGCAGCCAAGGAAAACATCGGGGACATGCACCTTCGAAGCAAGGGGGCTTTTCATGAACTTTGGGAAGACACGAAAAAGGGAAGGATATACAAGAAGAGTATTAAAACTGACAAAAAAAAGATTCGGATTTACGGAATTTCTCAGAACAGGAAAGAAGAGAATCGCCCGAAGGGGAATGGAAACGAGAAGGAACGAAGGGGACTGCTTGTTTACCCAGAAGGACGGGACGGAAGGCAGAAGTCTCACACGGAAATACACTACAGAACTTCTTTCTGAAACGAGAATGGAGGAAGGGACTCGCCTTGAAAGAGGAAAAAAAGGACTTGGGCTTAGCTGCACAGGAAGTGGAAGGGGGGACACTGGCTTGGGACGATCCAAAGGTTGCACTCCAAGTCGATGGTCACAAAGGGAGAAAGAAAAATGCTCCAACAGTTGCCGAAAGGGGAGGACTCTTGGAAAAAAAGGAGGGTGAAAGGGAGGGGAAGGAAGCAAGCCGAGAGATGTACAATAAAACGAGAACACCAGTTATTCACGGGGCAAACCGAGGAAACTGTAAAACATCAACAAACAAAGAGATGGGCACTGCGAAGGTTACATCGCGCTGAAATACCGAGCAAAAGAAACATACAGTATTATTCCCCAGCGACGGAACAGGAGACGCGTCAAACGGCGCTGATCAATTTTGATTAAACATGTAAAACACGCGAAAAAAATGAGAATACCAAGGGGTTCAAGACGAATGAGTTGAAATGGTACTTGCGACAGCCATCAGCACCGCGAGAAACAAAAACGCGAGGGGAGAAGTTTTTTATCTATTGGTGAAAGCCAGGGAGGTTCTCTAGAACGTATCAGAAGACACGAAAAAAAGACCAAAGAAATTACAAGGGAGAAGCCTGAAGATTCTTCGTGGGACATACGTGATAATTTATCCGATGAGGCCCCCGAGAAAGACGCGAAATGCATAAGCATTAACCGTTGCGCCACCAAGGTGGCACAGGGGGGACCATAGAACAGGAAAAAACTCACAACAGAGATAATTAAATCAGGGGGAAGAGAGGGGGGGCTAAAAACGTACAAACGGCAACTAACAAAGGTAAAGTAACGCAAAAACAGGACGCGAGGTGGAGGCTAGAAAACAAGGCTTACGCGCGAAAAAAGTCTGTGTTAAGGCAATAGAGGGCTGAGAGAGTGGGCGATTGAGGCAGTTCACTACACAAAAAGGGTACGGACTAACTGCCCGCACAAGGGGACATAGGTGTTGGCGGGGGCCTGATACAAAAATCACGGGATCAAAATGAGTAAGAAATGGGAAGACAGGCGAAAGGGCAACACATTCAAACAGAATGCTGACTAAAAGTTTCAAAGAAGAAAGGGGGGGGGGGGGAAGACAGAAGGCAAAGGTTGTAGTGACAAAAGAATGAACTAGCACCGTTGGAACACAACTGCGAAAAGGCATTTGCGGCAGCAAAGGAAAAGAAGAACTAAAAGTTGGCAAGACGAAAAAAAGGGCTGTTTAAGAACCCAAGAGGGAAAGAAAAAGCAGCAAGTCTGGGAGGAAGAAAAAAAGACGATTAAACTGACCAAAACAATAGGAAGAAAGCTTTGTGCTTTTGAGTAGGAAAGAGCATCTGCGACGGGGCCGTGATCAAAAGGACTGAAAGGGCGAGAAGTGATGAGGCGGCCAGAGTGATGGGGGAGATAAAGAAAAGATATGCGTGGGGGTCACGCCAGCACGCGGAGAAGGTTGGAAACTGAGGCGGGTTAAGGTGGTGGTGGAAAGGATGGTGAGTAGAGTACAATCGCACCAAGGGGGTGCGTGTAAAAATCTCGGGGTAGCGACGAGGGGGAAAGCTAAAGGAGACTCGAAGCCTTCGAAAGTTGACGAAGCATAAGGGGGGGCACCAACTGCCGGGGACTGACTGGGGAGAAAAGTGTGTGGAGGGGGTCAGGACATGCGCAGGGCAGGGGGGGATCTTTTCTTCAAAAAGTTGACGCTAGAAAAACTCAAAAAGGTGGGGGAGGAGAGCGCCCGCACGTAGCTATGGGGGGAAGAGGGGATAAGGAGGGCGAGTCAGAAACAAGACGGGAAACAATGGTCTGTCGTCAGGCAGAAAAGAAAAAAAGAACTCATTGGGTCGATTTCAAGAGTCGTTACGTGGGGTCAAGAGGGTAAAAGGGGCGGGTGGCAAGCATTCTATGAAAGGGTGCAGGGCCAGACAACATAACGAAAATACAAAGGATACGAACATTGGCGTGTGTGTAAGTTAAGAGATAAGAAGACGATAGGAGGGGGGCGGTGATGGCTGAGAAAAACTCAAGTGAAAAGTATCTGGGTTGGAAGTGCAGCAAAATAGAGGGGTAGGCAGCGGAGGGCGCCACCGCTGCGCTCTAAAGTGAAACAGGAGTGTGGAAAAATACCGAGGGCCGACGACTGACAAAAGACGAACCGAGTCTAAGGAGAGTGTAATTGACGGTGGGTAAAGTGAGGAATGCAAAGAGGGCACTCATGGCACAAGGCATTCGTGCTGGAAAAGATACGAAGTCACAAAAGGTGAGGGCGGGAAATTGGGTGTAAGAAAAAAGGGGGGGAAAGAAGAGTGAGGTACTTCGAGGCAATGCAACGAGAGAATGGTGGATAAGGGGGGGCCCGCGTAGGGAAGAAAAAGTGGGAAAAAGGGACTTTTAGCTGTGTGCTCAACGGATGAGGAAATAAAAAGAGAGGAAAAAACCGTGACCCCTTGAACCCGGAATACAAGGGCAATCTAAAAGCTATGTCAAGCGAAGCCACGAGATATTAGTGTTCCTCCTCCAAAACGATGGGGGGATGAAGTCGAGAAAACCGAATAGGCGAGAAATGCCGGACAATCTAAAGGGAGGGGAGGAGGAGATGGAGACCGCAGAGGAAGTGTACGGACTTTCTAGAAATCAAAACGGGCAGACACCGAGGCTTATTTTAAAGCTGGGTGAGAAAGGTCTAAACGAGAAAAAACGAGAGGAAAGAAAAAATTAGGATAAGAGGGTGAAGTGGCCCTAGGGAGAGTCAGCCGGACAGCACGAAAGGTCCCACAATAATGCAACGTCAATTGTCGATGAAGTCTCCTACGATCGGAGCAAGAGGGAGGAAGGTTAACTGCAGAAAAGCGGGTGGGGAAGAGCAAGATCAAGAGACAGAAGGAAAATGATAACATTCGATGGACATCAGGGGGGGTAATGAAAGGGAACACGGGCATCGGTTGAAACTCGAACGAAATATCACACGTCGTAGACCAAAACGCGAAGTAAGGAAAAGTACTGTTCTCAGGCACACGCGAAAGGAAACTAGAGGAGGGAGGGGGATTCAATCATCATGTTCACAAGCGGGGCAGGCGGAGTGGAACGCAGTCTGTAAATAATAGGAAAGAGGCTGCACTTTCAGTTCAGACAGGGGAGGATGGAGCCAGGAGAAAAAGGTCCGATCGGAAGCATCAATGGGAAGAAACGGGGACTACCGAGTTGCAACAGGACCGGAGATGCCCAGGAAACGAAGGGGGACTGTAGGCCCCGGGAACATGGAGGGTGCTCAAAAAAAGAAGGAAACTCAAAGATCAGAACCTTCAATGGGACGGGGGAGTCCCTAAGGCTGCAACACGCCTTGGAAAAGGAATAGTTGAAAGGCCCCCAAGAAGTCAGTTTCACAGCAAAGAAGAAAAGCGCTTAGAGTCGCCTTCTTGAAAGAGCACAAAATAGCATGAAAATGTTAGCTTGGGGTAAAGGGGGGGGGGCGGGGGACAACGAAGAATACGACGGTTAACCTAGACCGCAAGGCACGTCGAAAAAGAAATCAGCCAAAAAGGTTGCTGGGAAATTCTTATACCAGCGGGGGGCAACGCGGGCGAAGCGACTATTCACTAGATACACTGACGAAGAGGAACGGGCGCAGAAGAGAGGTTCTGGACGAAGTCTTAAACACAACGAAATCACGGACACGGGGCCTTGAACACTAAAAGTGAAAAGGTCACCCAAGCGTGATGAATCAAAAAAAGAAAGGGGGGGGGGGGGTGGTGGGTGTGGGTGTGGTGTGCGTCTGCGCGGAGAGGCGGAAGGATCTCGTAAGTACGCAGTAAAGAGGAAGCCATGCGCCAAGACAACATCAGAAGAAATAGAAAAGAGCTAAACCCTGGCAGTAGCAGTACCATTTGGCAAGTAGACTCATGAAGATTACAGATCAAGAGAAAAAGGGGACGCTGAGCGACAGAAAGTGCACGGAAGATCCAAAGGAGAGTGGTGAAGGGAAAGAAACGGTGCTGCATGGTCTGTTATCAGCCTGCCTTAGTTAAGGGGAAACATTTGGTAAACACACCTGGGAAACAATGTCTGACGGTGCGTAGGAACGATGTCAAATGGACGGTCAACAGACGGGGGAAGTCCGAGAAGGCCCAACGTAAACGTCTAGTAGCGGAAAAGGGGTTCAGAGGACTGGCCGTTGCAAGGAAACGTTTATCGAACACTTGCCCACGAGAACTGAAAAAGTGGCAGAACATATACTCCATGTAGCCAGGGGAGAACCAGGATATCTCACAACCATCAAAAGAGTGGAAAAAAAAGGGTGGGCAGACGGAAGCGCCATACCACCGGGATAAGAATAACCAGCCGGGCACCTTAGCTCCGGGATATAGGACGGAGGACGAAATTCTTTTGAAGGGGCTGCACTGCGCAGGTAAAACGACAAAAGAAAAGGGGAGCTGGGGCGGGTGCAAGAGACACGATCGAGAAAGACAAGAAAACCCAGCATTTACAGCACGGATAGAGGGTCTTATCAATTCAAACGATGAGAGCTGGGACAGCTGCATTGGGGGGCACGAAAAAGAGGACACTGCGGGAGAGAAAAGAAATACCAGTATCGCATGGGCAAATTTGAGACCAGGGGGTGGTAGGGTATAAAACTTGTTAGGGTCGGAACGATCGACCAGCCATCAAACCCTAGATGAAAGGAAAAAATAACCAGGGGCGCAGAAACATACAATCATCGGGGGGATGGGGAAAGGGGGCGTCAGAGGTCAGTGTCAACAAAAGGGGTATTAACCACCACCAGAATAGGCAAAAAAAAGGAAGCATCTGGAAGGAAGCGGGGGACGAAGCGAGTCACAGAATCAGGGGGCCTCAGGTCAGCGAATTTGAAAACAAAAAAGGGGAAAATAGCACAGGGCATAGAGAAAACAGAAAAGAAGCGATGATGTGTGCTGTGGTAGGTGACCCCTGGCAACAAGGAGGGAGAGCGCCTCAGGAGGTAGAGGAACGAGATGAGGGGGAGGTGCTTCTGAAAAAAGTTTTCACCAACGCCAAGAACGAGCAGACCGATCCCCAGTGCGACGAACGGATGGAAGGCAATGGCTGGACAAAAAGAAACAGCCCGAAATAAAAACATGCAAACATCCGCGCTGAGAGAAACCTGAACGCCGGCTCGGCAAAAAAAAATGGATCGGGAAAAAAAGAAAAAGACAAGAGGGGGAGGGGAGGCAGAAGTAACTTCACGTAAGTCAAATGGATTGTGACACGAAAACCAGTCAGGGAAAGCCAATTCTTAATCCCTACTTCGGTACCCCACTTCATGCACAGCAGGACAAGATAGGATCCTAAGAAAAGAAAGGACGGACGTGAGCGGCACTAGGGGGAAAAGAGCAGGAGAGAGGAAAGCACGCGTCGAGGAGCAAGGAAGGTACCACTGGACCAAATCGGAAAGCAGCAGGGGAGCGCGCAAAGTGACTGACCTGGATGAGAAGAAACAAAAAAAAAATCGCGACGGCGGGGCATGGCGGGAGAGCCGAGGGACGGAAGGGGACAGGTCCAGGTCAGGATGTGTACCATATCTAAGCACCACGAGGGGCCACGAACGTGCAAAAGACGGTAAGAAATCGCCAAAGAAGGGGGGGCTCTCAGGGGGAATGAACAAAAAGATACGACTCGGACAAAACAATCGTGGGAAGAAAGAAAGCAAACCTAGAAAAAAGGAGGCCAGGAATTCCGCTCACGAAAGAATGCAAGAACAACAGAACAAAAAAGGATAAGAGAAAACGGACGGGGGCACTGGGACTCTTTCCTTGGGTAGCCTAGTTTTTTGATTAATCAGGCACACAAGAAATCAAAGGCGTGCCAGGGGGATCAAAGGGATCGACGGGAGGGTCCTGACCGAGTGAAAGCAGGAAAGAATACTCAGAAGATCGGAACCACCTAAGCAGCACGACATCTCGCACCTGCCAACAAGCAGAGAGAAGAACACAAAAGAAAGGAAGGAACCGGGGTGGTGATATGATTAAAGTCAGGTTGCTAGCCAGCCCATCAACGAAAGAAGAGAAAAATTAAAACTGGGCAAGGCCATGGTGGAAAAAGCAGCTGAGATTGAGCGCCGGTGAAGACCGTGACAAAAGAACGAGACGCATACACGCCGACTTATAAGACGGTTCGGGGCAATGAAGAGTAGCGAGGAGGTGGACTGCGAACCGGGGCCCTGGCAGGAATAAAGGCGGACTCTGATGAAACCGGAGCGAATCTACTTGAAACTGTGTCTGGGATGGAGAAAAAAATGGGAAGTCGAAAGAGGATAAAGGGGAGGAGGGGTGTTCGGACACCAAGGAGGGCATGTTTAACCGGCAAGCCGAGAGGCACCGGGGCGGACAAGGTGCTCCTGAGTAGGGGAGATAGGCAGAAAAGAGGGGGGGGACGCCTGTCAGTTCGAAAATGGTAAAAGAAATCTAAGCATATAAGGGGCCCCTTTATCGTAATGAAAACAGGGAGGGACAAAAGGGCCAAAAAAAAAATCAAAACGGTACGACACCAGCTGGAGGGGAAAATACAGAGGCTACAGGTAATAAGAGACTGGACAACAAGCTAGAAATGTCTTATTTTCGGACGTGCAAAAGGGTTTGGGGCCTAACAAATCGGACTGGGGGGCCTTGTGAAAAAGGATCCGACGTTCCTGAGAGGCCCGGGGGGATTTGGTGAGAATTGAGGGAAGCCAAGGGGTGAAGACGTTAAAATCATATATTTCAATTTACTACCAAAAAAAGTACAAAGGGGAGGTTAAAACAAACCTCCGCTGGGTTTGACGAGAGGGAGAGAGAGGGGGGGTGAGGGCAGGCATAGATAGCTTACGGCAAAAGGACCAAAAAAAAAAAAATTCTACCCATGGGAGTCGGTCCAAAAGCGCTGAGATCAAATGGGAAGAGAGGAAAGCGAACCGATTGAAGGGTTCCATCCATAGGTATAAAGACACTGCCGAAAAAAAGACTTTTGGATGTCGGAAGCGTTAAAAAACTCTCAAGGGCTCACAGGGGTAAACCGTCGGGAGAGCCAAAGAACGACGAGTACTCTAATTCGCTGAGGGGGGGGGGGGGGGGGGGGGGGGGGGGGGCGGGAGCGGGGGGGGGGGGGGGGGGGGGGGGTCGACTGACTAAAACTTATATTGAAGCTCGCAATTTTCACATCGGGTAAGGGGAGACGGCTAAAAACTTGTTCTCCATCATTGAATTGAGAAGAGGGAAGATGGGAAAGAAATGAGGCTACAGTGTCACACCAAAACTACGAAAATTCAACATGACTAGTGGGGACAGACCATGGAAATCAAAAGGGGCTCCGCGGTTGTCGGACGAAAAAGAAAGCATGGACGCAGAAAGAAAACGATAACGCATCAGAGCTTACTTATGTCCATACTCACAACTCCTTTGCTAAAGGAAAAAACGAATCGGAATGCAGACACATGAAGAAAGGAAACTAAAAAGCGGAAGAACTGCTGGAACTTGGGGAGGCTCTCGCATTGGGTAACGGGGATCGGAAGGGTTTCATTCGGCCAAGGAGGTAGAGAAAAAGGGGTGGCTGACGGTGACAGGGAGTTCGCTTTGGGTGGGGGCCATTTCTTTAACCGAGAAAGTGGAAGGGGCCGGATTGGGGCAGGAGGGAAATGAGTAAGAAAGGGGAAGGTAACTGGGGAAGAGCCCACCACAGGGCTGGTGATCAGATGGGGGGGCAAAAAGTGCGTCAGGGGGAATTTGTCAAAAGAGCGCAGGGACAACTGGGGGAGAAGGGGGGAGGACGCTCAGCGTTACGCCTACAAACGGGTATCCACTTCTTCTGAAAAAAATCGAGAGAGGACTCGTAATGGGGAACGGAGCGGAACTAACAGAGGGGAAGGACAAAAGGTGGAGTGTCTCGGATGGAAAGGGAACTGTAGGTGCATTCGAGGTTACGTTTCGCTGGGATATAAGGGGGAGTTGGCACCTATTTAGAAAAGGAAAGGATAAAAAGAACGCAGAAGTATAAAAGGAAGAAAGAATCTATCATGGTGAGAAGGTGGATGGGAGTGAATCAAAAGGAGGCTTCCGAAAGGGAAGAAAACTTCGTAGATTTTGAAAAGAACGGAATTGGGAGGTGGAGGGGCAAGGGACAAAAAAACGGGAATCGTGGGAAAGGCTACTGCAAAAAAAAAAAGAAAGGTTACGACGACGTCGGGAAAAGGAAAAGGGCACTCAAGCAACGGTTTTTCCTGGGGGGGGAGGGGAAGGGAGCACATGGAAACGAAGGCGCGCAAAGGGATAACTTCTAGTAAGGACGGGAGTAAAGACGGAAGGTAGGAATATAAGTGGGTAAAAAAAATGTATCTCTCACTAATAAGCAAGTGCGCCTCCGAAAGAATACTATGTTTAAAGAGGGGAAGAGAAGTAGGGGCAACTATTAGGGGCCCACCGGGGGGTCGTGGGAGAGCATGGTAGTGACATAGGAGGTTCAAAAGATAAAACGGGAAAAAACGGGCCAAGTATAAACCAAAAATATCTATGGTTCATGAGGAGGTGCGTGACCAGAAAGGTCAAGGGGGCCTCCGAAAAAACCTGGGGCACTGTGGGGGGTACTTCTCTACAAGAGAAGAAGAGGAAGAGATAGAAGATGAAACGGAAAAACCTGAGGAGTGCGAAGCCGGGGAAGAGGGTCCATACTAAAGCGGAAAGGTGACAGGACGAGGTAATGGTCGAGAAAGGTAAAAAAAAGGCTTCTTTCCTTATAGCGAACACACAAAAGATGAGAGAGATCCATTAGGGCGGGCGAAGAAGGAGAGAAGAACTTGGTCAGCCCGTAAGTTCATGGTAAGGAGGTCAACTAAACTGACACCGGACACTAAGTCGCACGAGAGAGATCCAAGCCGGGAGGTCAAATAAATGGATCCGGAGAGTTCCTATTAGCGAAATAGTGGGGGGGGGGGGGGGACCAAGGATAGGCATCTAACACCGTACCAGGATCTTCTTTGCTGGGGACAAGAAAAGATTCGAAGAGGGGACTAAGAAAGGCTGAGAGTGGGTATTATTGGGCATTTGGGCGATCTTCAGAGAACTACGAGAATCGGAACAAGAAAAAATGGGAATATGGAAAGGTGGGACCGGAGTGATTCAGGCGACGGCGAAAATTCCCTCGACTGCGGTTGAGGAGGAAGACTAAGTGGGTTCAACAGGAGGGGGAGCGACAAGCGTAAACCAAAGCCAGGCATCCTCATGGTAGGAATCGTCACGATGGAAGTTACCGAGAGGGCGCAAAGGACTTGAGAAAGAAATAGACGCCTGACCCTTGCACTAACTGAAAAAGGGCCAAAAAAGGAGATGGATAGAGAATCTGGAAGGAAATAATGGTAGGGTGAGCGCCAAGCCGAAAAGATGAAAAATGGTAGCTGGGTTGGCGGGTAGATGAAAAAAAATCAGGGAAGGAAAAGTCATGTCTCGGTTGCTATAAATTTAAGTGTGGAGAGATCTAAGACAAAGAGGGGTCTTGGAACGCAAACACCTGAATAGATGGGAAAAGGGTGACTAAAGGGGGGTAGGGTTGTGGGTACCAATGTCGAAAAAGGGCTGCAATCTAGTCAAGAAAGTAGCCGGAAGAGCGAAAACTCTACAGAGTTGTTTGAGCGTGGCGAATCCAAAGTAACGCGGGGAGAAGTGGAGAAAAGAGGCTAGAAAATAAATCGCACAAAAGTCAACGCGGCGAAATTTCAGACGCGGCATTGGCATGCTAAACAAAGGGAAAAAAAGGACAAACAGAAACCAGGGCTGACGTTCCAAGGTGCTAACCCAGTGGCTCTAACTATATACTGGAACGAGGGACCCAAGTTAGAGAACCCAAAATGGAGGGCCGGAGAAATGAGAGGCCGGAATCTTGCGCAGAAAAAAGAAACCTGGCGACAGCCATGAGTCGCACGGAACCACAGATAGGATCTCAATCTGCCCTGAGCAATTAAAACGTGGGAGATTGAAATAATGACCCTCACAGGAGGGAAACACACAGAAATCAAAACCTAGACAAAAAGGAGCGCGGGGTAAACCGCCTTGCTATAATCCAAAGGCAAGCCGAAAAAAAGCATGGGGGGGCTGCGATTAGAGGGGGAGAAGGTGAGTGACCGGTGCCGAAATGGGCAGGCAGGGCTTTTCCAGGGCGAGGAAAATAGTACAGTTGAAGCCACAGAACAAAGTAGGCGGCAGCGATGTCAGGGACGGACAAGCAAATGAATATCGGGAAAAGAACAAGGGGAATCAGGGATGGGGGGGTAACTAACCTTGGAAGAACGACCTAAAAGTGTGGAAAGGACATCCTTCTTGAAAGCGCCCGAAAGAAGGAAAAGTCATAACTTACCATCATGAGGGAGGGGGAACGACAAGGAAAAAAGAGGGGGCCACTTGATGATCTGCCTTAGGGGGGCAGTCAGCCAAGATCTAGAGACGCGGGGAGTCAAGAGCAAAGCAGTTACACTTTGGCTGGAAGAAATGAAGGGGAGAAAGGGGAAACATTGGGAAGGTTGAGGCACTACACGCACCCCGTGCTAGCGGGGGCTGCCGTTATAAAAGGACCACTCATTCTCATCAACGATCAAAAAGGGGAGCACGGTGGCAGAACGCTCCGGGAAAAAGGGGGGGGGGGGGGGGACAATAAAATAATGATCATCTTGGTTCGACGGTTCGGTCAGGGGTTGCGTACGGAGAGGTACCTCCTCAAACCCTAACTAGCAAGGTTAAAACACAAAAAGAAAAAGAAGCTCTTCTGGGGTGGAAAGAAGAACTGGGAAGAGAAAAGGACAGGCCGAAAAGTTGTATGACCACTCAAGGCAGAGTCCTATAAACAGACTCGAAGTGGTCCGACCGTGGAACTCCGATTAACGTGGGAAAAGATCAACGGGCCAGTGTCAAACGGACAGGCGTGGGGTGGAGTGGGAGGGGCACATGGAACAAAACAGCTGCGTCGAGTGCGAGAGGACAGAGCGGATGAAACTTAGCCGACCTAGCCAAAGGGCTTTCCATCTTCCATGCAGAAGGGAAGAACAGAGAGGTCAATGGCAATGTATGGCCAGACTGAAAACCACCACCGGAGAAGACGGAAGTAGAAGAAAAGGTTTGGAAAAGGAGCGGTGGAAATAAAAATGACCAAAAGCAGGGGGCAGAATAAACTCCAGCATATCTAGAGACATACGTAAAATGAGCCGAAAGGAGACAAGAAGGGAAGGCAGGAGGCGTGGGAGGGGGACAAAAAATGAAGATTCCTAATGTAACCACGTCAAACGGGAGGGCGAAGGAGATGAAGTAGGGGTAAGTGGCACGTCACCTTGGATACTACACATAGATGGGGGGGGAAGAACGACGTCGAAATCGATAAGAAATGAAAAAAATAGTCAGGGAAAGGCAAAAAACTCTGGAAAGGTCGAGAACTGACGTTGCAAGTTTGCGCAAGGGAAAAACGATAACATCCATGGCGATGAGAAGAACACAGCGCGAACAGCGAGGCTGGTGAAGCAGTGCAGATGAACGGAGGGAGGTCCGGATTTGGGAAGATAAGCCCAAAAGGGGTTTGACACTTTCCGGAATCGGTCAACGGAAAGGAGGGAAAAGAAAAAAAAGATCGCATGAAACGGCTGACCACAAGATCCTAGGGCAAAAATTCCACCAGCCTGCAACAAGCCCCGACAGGAAAGCAAACAAACTCTCTAAAAGATAAAAGGAGGGAAAGGATAAGGGTCGGGGAAGGCGCGTGGAAAGGCTAGCAGTCGTTGTTACGCCCGTGTGCTGGTGGAATGACGGCAAGACTGGATTTGTCAAGAAGAAGACATCCGTATGTTAAGAAGCGATCCTCAGGCGGTCGCGGTGAAGGACCCGAGGAAAAGGGCTTAACAAGAAAGAGGGGGACGAAAGCACACATCACAGGACCCAAAAAAGAGAACGAAATCGGGTTCCACCGCATCGAAGGGGCAAGGGCACAGGGAAGCTGAATGGTCATAAGACAGAAGGAAGGGAAAAGATGCTTCCTCTCGAATCGGGAAAAGATAAACAAGGCTACGCAAGGAGGTTCAGTTTTCCCTGGGAACGAAGGAGGGGAAACCGAGCAGTTCCCAAGGAAAAGCAAGGAAGGGAAAGAAAATCTCCTGAGAAAGGATAAAAGTGGGAAAGGAGGAGGAACGATCCCCACTAGCTGCGGACCGCAGCCCGTCGAAAATGGGCTTGAAAAAAGAGGGACTAACCTCACCGAAAAGGCTATGAACGTAGCGCACGAGTCCGACGGGGACGAGGAGAGGGAGAAGGCTGGAGTGGAGGGAAGCACACCGGGCGTGGGAAGGGGGACCGCCTATTAACGGGGCAACGTGCTACTCATCCAGGAGGGTTGCAACGTCTAGGTCCGAATGTGAAAGGGGGGAAGTCGCTTCCGGACAGGGATGACGAGGATGAACGCGGGAGGAAACGGAAACTGGACAAGTCAGTAACACTCAGAGCTCCTCGAAAAAGCGAGGATCTCTATCCGTGAGGACAAGGGGAAAGGAAAAGAAGGTGGGCCGCACAAACCGCGTAGAACTGAGGGATGATGCGTAACAGGAGTACGGCCCACAAAAATCCCATGCGGCAAAGGAGAGGAGAGGAAGCCAGTTTGGAGTGGCCAGGGGAGGTCGGGTATAGAAAAGGCGGGTACGTAAAGAGGGAAATTTACGCGACAAGAGATGGGTACAAGATTGCGATTTCGCGCGGAAAAGGAAGTGCGAGGTGTCGCGATTCGTTCTAGACCGGTCAAAAACCACGCAGCAGGAAAAAAAAAGGAGAGGAGACATGCTGAATCACACAATGATATATGAAGCAAAAAGGGGACAGAGTGCAGAAAAAGGCACCGCGACGAGAGAAAGGGGGTGTTGCGGGGAAATGTAGATAACTTTCCGCGGGCGGGAGAGTCGAGGGGGGCTTCAACCGAACTCAATGGGCAACAATCAAAACGTGCCGATGAGATTCCGGACGGGGCCTGTTCAGATAATTAGAGATCGGGGGAAGGGAAAGTGGAGAGAGTGATAGAGGCCAGACCATGGAAAGCGAGGTGACCTTTTAGGAGAAAAGGGAGAAGGGTGGGTTCTCACGCATGAATTTAGGAGGTTGAATTCCTATAGGCTGAGGAAAAAGGGTTTCCCTAATCAGGATAGCCATCAAAACCAGATAACTATATGTGATTCGTAGGAAACTAAAAAGGGGTCATTTGCTGGGCAAAATGAGAAAGAAGTTAGTCGTGAGACAACGCCTCAGAGGGAACCTAAATAGACAAGGGAGGGGGAGACAAAAAATGAAGAAAGGAAAAAAGAAGGAGCCCCAATCGTTAGAACTGGTGGTGCTTGGATTTCATAAAAGGCTGGGAGCGCCGGGACTGGGTCGCATTTGTATTATGTGATAGGGTTGAGATATGACCAGGGGAACACCCTCGACGCCAGGGGGGGCCTAATTACGATGACGGCCCGGAGGTCTGTTGGCAATCTCCTGCCAGGGCCTGAGGGCGTTCGTCGAAAATTGAAGAAGTATAGAAGGCAGGGGATGGGAATCAGGTCCACCGGGACAAAATGGAAGGGCTCAAAATTCCTACAGGGGGGAAAGAAGTGTTTCTTTCTCTACAATTTTAGACTACAGACCACTGAGAAAAAACGCCTCGTCGCTAGAAAATGCTTAATATAAGAGAACGCGCGCGACCTGCAAAAGAACGTTCATCCATGAAAGAAAAAAAGAAGGGGATTTGTCATGTCATTTAACGGGGAGAAGTGAGTTGGATTCATTATCTTTATAACGGTCCAGCCAGCCAACAAAAATAAAATTGAGAAAAGAAAAAGAGGACAGGGGGGGGGATTGGTAAGCGTGAATTCAGTTCGGGGGCAGTCCTACAGAAAATTAGTAAAGGAAGAATTGACAATTGGGAAGGAAAGGCGGTTGGTGAGGGGAGCCGTAGATTCACCTCTCTAAGGGTGAAAAATCCTTTTTACGGGACGTCGGGTCGAAGAAATAGGGGAGCGAACGGGAAGGGAACAGAAAGACGAAGGACAAAAAAGAGAGAGTTTCGAGGGAGGGGGCCATGGAGTAAGATTCGATCGAATGGATAAAGTTCTACCCCAGGCGTGAACGATTCACAAATCTCGGAAGGAAAGTGGTAAAAAGAATGGGGAAGACTACAGTTAACAAGGACGCAAAAACGCAAGAGGGGAATGTATGAGCCTAGAAAGTGGGCCAAAGTTTCGATTAGGGATGTCAGCGACGTGATATAGACTCAAAGACGAAAACGGAAACTTGTACCAAATTAAGAAAAAAAAAGAAGAGTGAGAAGGAGGGGTCATCCCCGAGACGGTCAATCACCTGGGGGCCGTCTCTAAACTCTCGAGGAGAGAGAAGATGAAGATCTTCGGGGATCGCCGGACAGTGGAAAAGGCTCAGGAGGGGGCCTGAAAGAGAAGCCAGTGAATTCTTCCGGGCACCGAGAAGAAGGTGATTATTATCTTAAACACAAAAGGGGGATATAGAGAAAAATCTGGTGAAAAGAAAGGAGGAATTTACAGGGGGGAAAAGGGGCCTGAAAAAGAAAGAAGCGCAGATAACCAAATTGGTCTCTCATTTAGCAAGAGAAGTAAAGAATCTTCTTCTTTTCGGAGAAAGCCGGGTTTGGCGAGGGGGATCTCTCAACGCAATGACCCGAATGAAGGACCACTATCTCCGGAAGTAGGGGGGGCAACCAGTTTTTAACGGGGGAATCAGTGAACCTGGACTATATTCAAAACACAACCTCAAAGAGAAAAGGGAAAAAGGGCTCATAAGGACGCGGGTAAGGAAAAACTAGGAATGCGGGCTCAGTTTAACAAAGGAGGAGACTTCTTTACCAAAGGTCAGAAACTCTAACACGGGAGAATCCGAAGGGTCCCGAGAAAAGCAAGGAAAAACTTGACAAATCGGCCAGAGGAAGGCACAAAGTTCCAAAGCTAACGTCGGATCCTTCGCCTCGGAATCAAAGTAACGATAAGGTCGTTCATCCAGAGAAAGGAACAACTTCCCCGTCGGGAGCTGTGAGGCTCTGCAGACAAACACGATTCAAAACCAGATTGAATTAAACCAAGATCAGGAAGGAGTTGGGAGGAAAACCCGAAGACTAGGAGAACATACGACCATTCATCAGTGCGGGTACCAGCATGGAAAAAGGGGGGGTTGGGGACTGCTCGGACGGTACGGTTTGAACCTAAAAGTATACAACAAGAATTCAGAAAAACTGGGGTCTTGGAAAGCCTGCTACAAAAGGGGGGCAGGCCTAGCTAACTTACTAGAAGAAAGTACGCAAAGAGGCAGATTAATAAAGCAGAGGACGGGACCAAGGTGGGTAGGCGAAAGATGAAAGCCAATCCACAGGAGGCCAGTTGGCTTCCAAGTGGGACTAAAAAAAAAAAGGGCACGAAATGAATAAAAAGAACGAAACGGCGGAAAGGTTCACGCGAGCCGAAGCCGCAGACCGAGAGAAGAAAAGGAGGACAAGCAAAGGATGCCCCCGATAAATCGCGAAAAAAGGCCGCTTGTCACGCACGAACTCAAGACCAAGTCAAGGACAACATGCAAAAAAAAAAAAAGGCACCAGTAACCTTACTAAAAAAACTCCAAAGGCGGCGGCAGAGGTGTAGGGAGTAGGGGTGGGATCCCCGAACTTGCCTATCGTTCCACCGATTTGTCAGGATAGGAGCCGACGGATGAGGGGAGGTGGCAGGGGAACAGCAAAGAGACCTTTTAGGGGGGAAGGGGGGAAAAACAAGGGAATCAATGGTATGGTACCAATTGCGCTGCCGGCTTATACTGATCTGACATTTGAAGTAACTCGGAGAGAGACAGTAAATTGAAGGGACCTTGCGAACCTCATCTTCTCAAAAACAAGGAAAGAGAAACAAAGTGGCCGATTCAAGGAGACGGAACTGATAAGAAGGAAAAAAAAAGAAGGAAGACGAAGTCGCGAACGGCAGGGGGAGAGTGTGTCTTCCGCGAACGTGAAAAAAAACTTTCTCCGGTAGGTTGAAAGGGAAATAGGGACAACTGACACACAGCTGGCTTCAGGGAGTCGTTATAATCTCATGGAATACTCGAATTCAGGGAAGTGGGGGGAACGGAATGGGTTGGCACGAAGCGTAAACCTCATCATCATCAAAAGAGAAATGGGGGTCCAGTGCGAAGGGTTGGAGGGTGAGGGGGGAGGAAACAAGTACGGGTCTAAAAAACTACCAGGGAGAGAAAAAGCCGCTGGAGGGGTTTAAAGTCATGAAAGAGTCGCTAGAGGGGACACCACTGGTACCCGCCAAGGGCAGAGAAAGAAAACTCTAGCGACTGGGGGGAAAAGGGAACGGGATCCAAAGATCCTAAAAAAGGCACTAAGAACGAAGGACGGAACGACAGACTTGGAGAGGGTTAGTGAAAAGTTAGCCATAGGACTATCCGAGAGTAGGAACATTCAAAGGGGCGACCTGCTGGAGTTCTGAAAGGGGAAAAATCCAGTAGAAACGAAAGGAGGGGCCATCCAAAGAACGAAAGAAGAAAGGAGGGGGCTCAGGTTCGAAGAAACAAAGCAGTAAGAGAGCGGAAAATAGGGGGGAACATGGTGGTCAAACGGTCAGAACTATAAAGTAAACGCCGTGGTGAGAAAAACCTCATTTTCGAGCGGGCCGAAAAAGAAAGCAGAGCGCATCTTCACTTATCAGGGCGCGTTGAGGGACGTCAAGACATTCAATTCAGGGGCCCAATGCGGTAAACCGCAGCTTTCAGGAAACGTATGGGGCAAAAGGAGCACGAGACTACTTAATGGGGGTAATATGCTTTTCTCTGACGCAGAGAAATCCGAATCGGTCATCAGGAAACCCCTTACCATGGCAAGGGATCGCCTGAGGTTGGCGCAGCGAAAAAAAACTGTCAAAAAGTACAGAAACGAAAAACATTTTACTCAGGGGGACGATGGGGAGGGGGGAGCTGTCAACCTGTTACGACTAGAAAAGATTTCGGTGGCCAACGACTTCCGGCCTCGACCGGAACGAAAGCAAAGCCGAGGAGAACAGACCTCGACTTGACAGATCGGATGAGGAGTCCACCAAAAAACCGGCAACCAACAGGGGCCCCGATCCCGGCCGAAAATAAATCAGCAGAAAAAAAAAGGAAAGAGTCTTAGGGAAGAGAGGTCACAGGGGAGGCTGCCAAGAGACTGCGACGTTGTTAAAAAACAGCAGGTGGAAGGGGAAGCATACAAAGAAGGGTGATAGTCTCTTATTTCTCAATCTCGGGGGGAGGAGGGATGCCAGAAAGGAGACGCAGAAAAGCTCAACCTCAATTGTGGGCACACTATCTGAAACAGCACGGAAACAACCGACCGAGAAACTACTTGCGTCCAAAACCGAAATGACAATTCTCTCCCTGGTGCGGGTGGATGCTAAGGGGCGGAGGAGAAGGAGACAAAGTGGCTTAGATACGGCAAATGTCCTTGGAACCGGGGGTGATGATTGAAGCGTACGGGACAACAGCACCGAGAAACAAAATCATAGAGGGCAAAAGGAAAGAGGGGGGTAAAAAGAGAGAACGCAGTAAGGGGGAAAGTGAACTAGTGGTAGATAACAGGATAAAAGGTAAGGGCACTGAAATGATAAAGTAACAAAGAACTTAAGAGACACACATACACTGCTACTCAGCGAGCGTTAGAGGCGACAACATATTGTCTCGAGGGAGAGGCTAAAGAAGTGTACGGAAAAACCAGAGTTTACAAGTTCAAAAGTGCACAGGGTGACAAGGGAATGGTACATAGCCTCACTTGGTAACGGCGTTCAAGAAAGGTAAAAATGGTTCCACTGTAAGCGGAAGAGGATGAAAGTTGGGACGGACGCTAGCAAGGCGTAGGTGAATAGGGGTTATGGAGGTGAGGGAATAAGCTCTAGGGAAGACGACTCACCTCTAGGTGTCGCTGACAGTAGGGCCGATGCGGGACGTAGAAATCAGCAGCGTCAAAGAGCCTCGGCAGATAGTTCCTTGAGGTGACTTAGCGTGAAAGGAGGGAGTAAAAAAGTAACGCGGGACGGAAACCCGCGGACGTACAGGTCACAGAGTATCAGGGAAACAACCACCGGGGACTGGTAGGCCGGATGAGGCATTCAAGGGGGCAGGGTGAAAATTCGCGGTCACTGGGTCAGACAAAAGGGAAGATTGCTAGATTTCAGAGAAAATCTGGTTGACGGTCGTTTAAAGGGAGAGTGGGGTGGGCGGGAAGAACGGGAACAAAACATCAGGGCAAAAGGAGTACCACTGTCTCGATCGCAGCTGCTTGAATCCCGAGGACGATCAGTCAGTCCGGACCGGGGAAAAATGCAAGAGCCGTGGAGGGAGCCGAAGTTTGGGCCGACTTGGGTAGGATCTGCAAATTCACCGGGGCGATTGCGACGGATGTGGGGGCAAAAAAACAAATTTAAACGTGAAAGCTGGACGTTCCGGGGTAAAGGGGGGGTACGAATGGGGCGGAGAGGCGGGCAGAAGCGCTCGGGGAGGTTACTGAAGAGATTAAGACAAGGGGGATGGGAAGACTGCCATTGGGCACAACGAAAGTCATGTCCCGGGCCTGAGGGGGTACGAAAGAATATCAGTTCAAAAGGAATACCGGAAAAGGGAAGCATGATGCCCGCGTGCGCAAGCACGAAGCTGGGGAAAAAGGGTTGGGGAAAACCCCGGGGAAGAGAGGGCAGGGGGAGGTCAACCGGGGTTACTTGTACACACAACAAGGCTAGGACATGGAGGGGATAAAAAAGAAAGCCGTAGACCAACAACATCACCAGTAAGAAAGAAATTAAAAGGGGAGCCTGAGGGGAGGCTCCCAACCTAAAAATCGTGGGAAACATGAAAGGCAAGGAGGGGAGACCAAGAAAAAGTCAAAAAGAATGGACGGAAAGACGTTGCGCACTTGGGGATTATTCAGTTATGGCCTGGCGCTCACTGGTTAGGGGGGAGAAGGGGGAGAGAGTTAGGTGAGAGGGGGGAAGGGACAAGGGACCGAATAACGAGGGCTACCAGATTTAGAAGGTGTTTGGACCCGAGTGGACGGGAGGTCGGCTCACCTAATCGAGGGATTGGAAAATTCGGAATCGGAGCAAGGTGAAGCACAGGTAGAAGGGCTGGGGGTCATCATGTTGGGGAACGGCCCAAAGAAGTGCAGTAAAACCTAGGAAAGGGGATTATGAACACTGGGTCCGGGGCAAGAAGATCAGCTACAGTAATCGTAGTGAAGAGAGGAGAGAAGAGACGAGGAGTAAGTTCTACTAGCAGGCGAACCACTAAAAAGCTGAAGAAATTTAGGCTCAATAAAAAAGCAGGGATCAGGGGGGATTTCATTTGAGGTCAATGAAGTTCGACGAGATAGACGGAGGGTTCAAACCTATTGTCAGAAACCGGACGGGGAAAAAAGAAGAACCCATCAAAGGCAAAAAGAACATGCGTTGACATGGTTAAAGTAGTGGAGTGCGGATAAGACTCAGGAAGGTAGGATAGCAAACAACGAGTGAACAGTAGAATCGGGGGAGTGAGAAGCGAACTGGACATCAGGTAGTGCACGGGAAATGACAGGCAGTAACAACAAAGTCGCGTAAGGGGTAAAAGGGAGTCGGGAACGTTCTCTATGGTAGCGAACAAAAGGCACTGACAGGAAAGAGAGTACGTTCCAGACGAGGGGGAGACGGAACTCACTCGCAACGGTTAAATAGGGGGGGGCAAGTGAGACAATGGCAATAAGGACAAGATGAAGGTAAGCGAAGAAACATGCGACGGGCTGAAAAAGTCAAGAGCTGCGACAATGTTGCGAAAAGACAGGGGGGGGAGACGAAGACAGAAAGGAAGTGGCAAAGGAAGAAAGTCGATATCCAGAACAGTCAGGCGAGATAGCTGAATGAGAGAGAGCGATGAAGAGAATTGGGGTCACCTGGGCGATTTAGGCGTTGATGGGGCGATATAGAAGGGGGAAAGAAGTTAGGGGGAACCTCGTCAAAGCAAGGGGTTACCGACATGGGGGACCAAGTAGAGGAGAAAATATCGGACGAAGGAGAAGAAAGGTAATTGACAGAGAGAATCGGGTCCTCGACCACAGAATGTGTTATGCCTAAAACATCGAGTCGGGAGATTCTACCACCGAAGCAAAAATGGAATGCGAAAGCGGGGCCAATCTCGATTCGGAGAGGGGAGCCCAGCCGAGAGGGGGGGGCAGATGACGGGGCAGGTACAAATCGTAGGTGAGGAAAGGGGAGGAAAAGTCCCTCTCCTAGGGGCCGATCTCAACAAAAAAGAGTATGAGGACGATGAGAAAGCCGAAGACGTTCCTTAGCAAGAGGATGTGAGGGAAAGGAAGGAGTTAAACGGTCAAGCATCACCAGATGAAAAAGGCACTGAGGCATCACAACAACGAAAGGCCGGGGCGGCTAATCAGTGGTGTCCTCTCAAAGTTGCGTACAGGAGGGAATGTCAGAAGACTTGCAGGGAGGGCAAAGCGAGGGGGCACGGCTGTGACAAGTAATCTCGCAGTGGCTCTGCTCAAAATTTGGTGTCGGAGGGCCGAACGGGTGAATGTACGTGAGGGTTAAGGATGGACCAGAGGGCGTCGTGAGACCAATGAAAAGGTGGAGACTGGAGCGTAAGAGAATGGGATTGCTGGAAAGGCGCAACTCTGGTAAAAGAGGTCTAGGACGTTCATGCCAGCCAAAAAGGGGACACGGGGGGGGAGAGCACACCTTGCTCCGGCTAAGAGGGGGCAACATATAGAATTCGGAGCGCTTCCATGGGGGTAGCACGAAAAACGAGATTAGGGTTAAGGAAATCGGGAACTGCCGTCGATAAAGTGGGCTGCACATAGAACGCACACCTGAAACTTAGAGGAGGGTTGGAGGGCCGGAAAGCAACGAAGGTTCAACAGTTTCTCTTTAATGAAACCAAGGTAAGGGAAGGGGATGGGGGATGCAGGACGACCCTCCTCTGAGAAGAAAATGACGAGAAACACATGAAACAGAAATGACTTGTCTCTGGGGGGAGTGGCTCCGTACGGTGATAAAGAGTTGGGTATCGTCTATATCAAAAGGAGGGGGAAAAGAATCTACAGAAAAGATTTGGGGGGCTTAACAGGGAAAAGAGAAAATGAGAAAGGGCCAGTCGAGCATTCAACTAGATACGACACGAAAATCTCTATTCTCTACTGTGCAGGGTCCCAGGCGGAACAAGAAAACCCCGCCACAGAGGGAATCCCGGGAAGGAGGCAGTTTAAAACAAATTCAAGTTAAGACGGTGAACCCACATGATGTCACCAGCAGCGGCTTCAAACTGTCGTGAAAGGCGATAAAGGGAAATCAGACAAGATCCAAGCTCTGGGGCCAAAAAAAGAAAATAGGGGGGAACCCTTTCATCTATAACATGGGGGAATAGCTCGGCAGAACCAGAGGATACAAAAATGCACCATAGGAGCGCAAAAAGTACCCCAATTCCAAAGCACCAAGCAGGAGTGAGATGGGGCTCGTCGGGGAGAAAAGTCAAAGGTGTGGTTTATCCCCCCAGTATTGTCAAGGGAAAAAAAAATTTGGGGGGAGACATAAAAAGGAAGGAGAAAACTCCACGGAGGGGAGGGAGGGGGGTGTGACGGAAGAAAATGGAAGGGTTTAGTCCACGAACCGTGGCACAGCATGTGAACGAAACGGTGCGAGGAGTCCTGATAGGGAATTTCGAAACCTTGGAAGCAGTCCTTCAAAAATCGGTAACATCGGAAAGGCCTGGCGAAAAGAATGAAGTGGGAGGCTCAAAAAACAAGGACAAGAGTCATTGGTGGAAGCTTTCCTTCTACCTGACTGGGGAAGAAAAAATACCAGACCGGAGCTTCGAGCATCGCAGAAGCCCAAGGTAACGAGGGGTGATTTCCTACAAGAAAATGAAGTGCCCATTGGAGGGGTTAGGAATCGCGCAGCAAAAAAAAAACATTGAAGAGTATCGTTAAAAAAGTCAGGTAAACTGAAGCTCAAAATTGGCAAACGTGTGCCTCTCCCAACGTCATAACAGAAGAATATTTGGCGGGGGTGGGTTTCTGTTTCAAAGCTGGTGCAAAAAAAAGGGCAGAACCCACCAGAGATAGAAATGGAAGAGAAAAAGGAGAAATAGACAAGCACTAGGAAAAGTTTGTGGAGATTGAAATAGCGCAATAAGTAAGTGCAAAAAAAGGAGCCAGCGCCCCAGAGAGAAAAAAAGCACTCCGCGCGACTTTGTAAAAGGGGGGGGGGGAACGCTAGTTCGAAAAGCCAGGGCACCGGAAACACGCAGGAAGCCGGTGTTGGGGGGGAGGGGGGGGAAAACGGGGATTGCCCAGGGAAAAGGCCTGGCCTCAGAGTTGTCGGCGGGAACAGATCATTTCAACGAGAAGAAGGGTTACCTCTACCACTAACGGGGAAGCCGCCGCCTGTGGAGCGACGCAGGAAGAAGGCACTTTAATCGACGGGGGAAAAAAAAAAGCCTGAAAGAGCGCGAATGATAAAGTGCCCCTTGCCTAAGATAACAACCTACGAGTGGTGACGCTACACGCCTCATTGGTCGAGGAGAAAAACGTGGTACAATCGTTCACACAGTAGCGGTGCGGTACGAAGGGAGGTCAAAAGAAATACAGTCCGCGAAAGGAGGCTGCGTACAAAATTGAATCATGGGGGAGTGCTCCGATCAGAGGGGTATCGTTCAAGAAACTAGGGTCTTAATAGGGGAAAAAAGACGAGGGGGAACTAATCCGAAATGGGAGGGAAGGGGAAAAGTGGGAAAAAATGAAACTTTCAGGTATCGCACTGCGTACGCTGCGCATGACGTAACCAGGCTTGAAAAAAAAACCGTTCTCCCGGGAAGGACGAGGGACTACAATTCCTATGTGAGGGAGGTAGGGAAGGGATGGGAAAGATCTCAAGAACCCGATGGGGGGACACTTCCGACCGCGGAAAGTAAAAAAGTCAGCAATGTCGAGAATGCATCCTTCAGACGGATAGGATAAAATCATGATCTATGCTTATAACCAGGCCCCGGGAGGAAAAACAGAGTCCCGAAGTCCTCTCAGTCCGGAAAATAGAGACCAACAAACAAAAAAGATCGGGGTAAAAAGGGAAGCGAATTTCGACTGAAAGCGGGACCAAAAGAGAGGGAGGGTTTTGCGTCTGAAGGGTCTTGGTGGACCAGAGATTCCTGATTGATCCAAAGTCTAATTTTCGAGGAAGGCGGTCTGACTTGCGAGTTCGGGACAAAGGAAAGAAATCTGGCAAAAGCGGCTGATAAGAAAAGCCGCGGACACGAAGGTCCTACAATGGGACGAGAGAAGCCTCTCAATTCACAGTGACGCGAAAGGGGGGGCTCAGCAGAAGAAGGGGGACGTAGCAAATGCGAACTCAGCGTACTGGCTAGGGAGGGGGACGATGAAGAAGAAGTTTCGGATTCCGAAAAGACGTGAAAGAGCAACACGCCTCAAAAAAATCATACGGCGTCCGACAAGATTGTCGGGAGCCAAGGCCAAGAACGAAAGGAAGCTGGGTGTACAAAGGAAAAAAGAGGGGCAGGCGAAACAGACAGTCTACTTCTCCGGACGTATGGGAACTAAACTGCAGCCGAATAGGGGAGATCATGGAGGCAGTGGAGCAGGCAAACCACCAAGCGGGGGGAAAAGGTACGCAGTAACGGGGGGAAACAGGTGCTCCGTAAACGAGGGTCAAAGACGAAACTGCCGTGGGGATTTTTTTGAATAGGTGTGCGAAAAAAAAACAGGGTGTGCGGGATGGAACGTCCCTCCGTCGGTGGAGGATGACTTCAAGGTAGGGTAGAGGGGAAGGAACCGGTCTAATGCAGATCAACGAAGAAAGGGAACGATATGCTCGAGGAAGAGAGAAGACTCAGGAGGAAAAACCAACAATTCACACAACACCGGACGTGAAGGGGAATGTCTTAAGATTCGTATATGGCCCACGGAAGAGAAGGGACCTGCACACGGAAAAACTCTGCAGAAAAACTTGTCATAGGTTGTAGAGGGGATCAAAGTGTGAACGAGAAGGTCAAAAGATAATCACTCCACAAAAGGGGAAAAGAGCTGGGGGGAGAGGAGCACAAAGTGGTTCGTCGGTTCAAGTTAAAGAGGTGGCGGCAGGTAGACAAGCCGGGGACTTCCGAACAATAAATGCGACAATGCGGGAAGCGTGCACTTTGCAGAAGAGGGGGTATGGAAAAAAGCAGGGCAAAACATCACGAATCGTATAAGGGGACTAAGAGAAAGAACCGAAGGAGGGTAGGAAATTCTTCGTGCCTGAAGACGGCACTCAGTAAAAACTCAGTAACGTTCAGTAAAAGTTCCCGACCCACTCCGCATTGCGACTCGCTGCGGGTGAGGGGAGGAAGGTGAATAAAAATATGCCACGCCAAGGGTGCTGCAAGGTTGGGCCTGGGGCGAAAAAGAAGAGGTTCGCTTACAGGGCAAAGCGTGATAGATGGCAAAAATTTTCGCGCATTTGCCGAATGCAGTATACCGAATGGGCAATTTTAGTTACCCCATAAAAGACCGGGAGGGGGCCACTGGACGAATTGACGGAAAGAAAAAAGCATGGCTTAGGTAAAAACTCGCTCCTCATCACAAGTGGCAGCGACACACGAACAAGAGTGGGAAACAGTACAAAAGAAAGGGAGGGGATAAAAGAGAAAGTACTAAAAGAACGCCAACGTGGTGGCGGGGGGAGGAGGGAGCCACTTGGGAGGGGGAGGGATGGGGGTAGCTGAAGATGGTTGGCCGCTTGGAGTGAGTGAGACAAATCTCTGGGGAGAGGGAAGGGCAGGGACGCTGCAAAACATTATCAAGGGACAAACGCTGATTTGAATTTATGCACCTGACAAGGGCTTTCTGGATTAGCGAGGGGGCAGGCGCCTCAGTGAGGGTGATCAGAGGGGGGTTGGTGGGACAAAAAAGATGACTTGAGAGGTGTGGGGGGAAAAAGGGGGCACGGATGAGCTGTTTTCTGGGCTTCTCAGAGGAGTGAATACTACATCAACAGGCAGGAAAAAAAGCGCCGTAGTTGAGCGCGCAGTATCGTAATTGGGAGGAGGTAAAGTCCTTCTATAACAAAATCTAGGGCACATTCCCGGGAAAAAAAAGGAACCTGAAATTCAGAGTTAGGGATGGTCGGACCGAAAGGAGGAAGGATCGGGTCAAACATGGAACCGGGCAGAGCCCAGCAAATACGAAACAAGGGAGAAAGAAATTACAATTGCTTTATATGAGAGGGGGAAGGCGAGATGGGGAATGAACGAAAAAAAAGTACAGAGATGGGAAGGGCAACGAGGAATGGGAAGGCACGGGTTTCTAGGGGAGCCAACATCGGATAGGAAGGGGGAAGCTCATTTGATAGGGCGCGAACAGAAATGTTATAGGGACGGGAATGGCACACGAGGCGCTGGAAAGCAAATAGCGCGGGTTTGGACAAAAAAGAACAATGGGAAAGGAGAAAGAACTTTCTCAGAGGGCAGACCTTTAGGGCGGGAGAAGTATGCAACGCAGATTGAGTCGAGACTGGGAAAAGATGCA
>Ga0179593_1392714_pt1 | contig 32218 bp, 25 predicted proteins | sample CZODoug2_1_08_16_FD_185931 | JGI IMG/M metagenome (GOLD analysis project Ga0179593, IMG submission 185931) | Vadose zone soil fungal communities from Angelo Coast Range Reserve, California, USA - CZODoug2_1_08_16fungal (PacBio error correction) | ecosystem: Environmental > Terrestrial > Soil >...
GCGGAAGACGTTGCTACAGAATAATGATCTTTCGAGGCGCCAGAAAGAGGGAGGTTCGAGAAAGAAGCCTTCGGAACAACGCAAAGAAAGTGCGACATAGGAGTCCTAAAAGGTGCAGACGCCGCCTTCTATGAAGAGGGTAGAAAAATAAATTCGTAACGGGATTGCAAGAAGAGGACCGAGCTTATGGGTTTTGGTCCAGAACGAATAGATTCAAATATAGCCTGGTATGGTCATCTCTGGACGCAGCATAGTCGATTACGCGCAAGATTTTCATAGGGGGAAAAAAGGTCCGCAGGCCGATGTCCTGCCTGCGAAAACGTCTCGCAAGGAATCAAACGGGGGCCGTGCTGAATTGAGCCCTCTAATATCGGGCAGAGTCACAACGTCTTATTAGGGGGGAAAAAGAGTCGTGTAAAGGAAGAGGAAAAAAAAGTGGGATTCACGCTGAGAAGCACGGGCTTCGGCGAACAGATCTTCGGACACCATTACGCCAAACAGAAAGAGAGAATGTCCTTTCTCCGTAGATCAGGAGCAGAGAGAGTCACATCCACGAGATCCATAAACAGAAATCGGGACGAAAGGTCAGGTTTACGTAAAACACTCCGCGGACGAGGGAGTCATCGCCTAAAGAGAATTCTAAGTCCATAAATAAACGGGATCCTCCCTAAATGGCTCTGCCGAGAGATGGCGTGGTCAAAATAAATGGGCAACAGCGAGCGCAAAACTCGAACAGAAGAAAGACTGGACTTGACCAGCCCGGGGACTGCAATGGGGGTCAGCAAAGCAGACCCTACCGCAGAACCTGGCGGAATAATTCCGCGGGGGGGACGCAAGTATATCCCAGCTTACGGAGGCAGTAAAAGCCTGCCATCTAATGCTTCAAGCAATCAGTAGGCGGGGAGTTACTCTAAGGGCGTGCCGGACTCAGGGAAGAGGGGGGGCAATCTTGCCCTAAAGAGGAAAAAAACACCTCTAACAAAACTCAACTTAGTGATAAGGAGAGGGTTCGTCCGCCAGGGCGGGCTGGGTTGGCCTCAGATCTTCTCAGGAAGGCGGAGCTGGGTCGGGGACGGTCCTACTGAGAGAGAAAATCGCGAGTTGGAAAATCCAAAGGGGAAGCTCTTCACACGGAAACCGTTGAGGCCTCACTGCACGGGGTTAAGACTGGGTTCTCGCTGAGATAGACCGAGAGTAAAGCTCGCCGCGTGCCTCACGGGAAAAAGAGCGCTCGCAGAGATTATCCTGGAGAATAAACTCAGGATGGATGCCGTCAGCGGAAGTTTTGTTTCGGGAGAAAGGGGCACCGGAATCGAGGCGGCTAGAGGACGTTTTGCTCGGAAATCAGGGAGGATTGAGAGACATCGGCCCATGTGCTTCTTCCTAAAGCAATCGAAGGAGGACGGGAGAGGAGGATGGCATGGGTCACGGTGGCGGGCTGATCAGGCGGGTTGGGGTTTCGAAAAAAGGAAAGTTTCTCGACAAACGGGGGTTCTCCGACATCAGTTCTACAGTTGGACCAGTCTAAACATGGAGGGGGGAAACTGATAAAAAGGCACGTTGCTACAAATGGGCAAGAAACGGAATGACGAGGGGGCAGATCCTAGACTCGTCGTAGGAAGAAAAAGTTCGACAAAGGGGACGAATTCGAACAACCAGAGGAGATCTACCCGCCAAAAGAGTTCGCGGGCTTCACCACTCCAGTGAAAATGCCTTCCAAGGGCAAAGTTTTCAGGGGGAGCGCCTCTCAAGGGATACATCAAGATCTCCGTCCGATGGGAAGCGCAATAGGGCTGCCTCTAAGTGGGCGATCCTGCCTTTTGCCTATATCCTCACAGCCGACTAAGAATGGAAAGGGGCCGATGGGGGATCTAGTCCTCATCTCTTCCGAAGCTCGTTCCTATGACTGGGGAGGGGTCTTGGGCAGAAAGTTCTTTCTAGAACTAGGTCCAGAATTCGAAGGACCAAATGTGTGGCCTGGTAAAAGCGTACGAGAAGGCTTTACCCGAAAGTGCAGAAAAACCGGTTGAGAAAAAAAACCGCCAGGGGTCTTTCCGCAGGATTAGAAGAATCCATTCGAAAGAACTCCACGGTACTAAGAAACGAATACAAAAAAGGACCGGACGTAGGTCTGGAAAGAGGACGAGCTATTCTCAGAATGGAGTAGGCCTCAAGGAGGGCGTAAAGGGGGGCAGTCTAAACACTACTAGGGACCGCCAAAACATGTGGCCGAAGGCTGCAGTGTATCAAAAAAAGAAGAACGAGCTGTCAATCAGGCAAAAGGGCTCGGGCCAGGGAGGGGACGGGACTGGACTACTCAGGAGGACTAAGTAAGGCCATACAAGGGAGAATCGACTTCGGGTTAATAGGACTTCTACTTGAAACAGTGATGCTCTGTTTCAGGGAGATGAAGGGGAGGAGACGTTGCTGGCTGGTGATAGTGGTTTTGTGCACGGACCTCGATTATGAACCGTGAAAAATAGCTTGGGAAGAAGGATCACTAGGCAATCCTCCTTTTGAGTTCAAACGGCGAAAAATTCTTCGTGAGACGTTCCACAGGAAAGGAATCCACGGAAAAACACAAACGCGGCAGTCCAGAATTTTAATCCAGGGCTAAACCTTCTCTACGTTTCACACGATTCAAAACTGGTAAAGGAATTACAGAGAAAGATGAACCATTGCGGCATTAGCAAGTTGTAGGGCTATTACAATAGAAAAAAAAAAAAAGAAGGCATCTGTAGAGGCCGGAGATCAGTTACTTCAATTTCTATTGCAAATGCGGCAGCAATTCTAAAATAACGCAGGACCAAAACCATTTCAGGTGCTTGGTTCACGAAAGGGGAGGTTACCTGAAAATTATCCATCGGCAAAGAAAACTAAATTTTGAACCAGAAATGAAAGGGTGGCCCAAACTTAGCTCATGAAAAAGAATAACCGTGCCTGTGTACCCCGTCCTTGGAGGGGGGGCGCTCTTTGGGGAAGGTCCACAGAAAGTGGAACACTTACTGTGGGTTGACCAACCAGTTGCGGGAGCACTTAGTGAATTTCTTTGGGGAGGGTGAACAGGGGGGGGACTCCGAAGCCCTAGCACAGCTTTGTGGATGTGTTCACAGGGGCTATATTTACGGAAACTAAAAGGTAACGCAAGAAAGAAAAGTATGGGTACTTTCAGAGTCCAGTGCTGACACAGGGAGAGGGAACAAAAACTGCAAGTATGAGAAAATAGCACTTGACTCTATTAAGAAAAGGGGAGGTTTAAAATATTCGCCTTTAGGGGAGAAACGAAGGCACTATATTTCAATAGTCGGGGGACTTTCAAGAACTGAAGTGCGCCTGGAAGGATAAATAGTCCTGAAAGTAGAGGGAACAAAAACAACGAGGTTAGAAAGAGAGTTTTGCCGGAATTCAAATAATTTGTTCGCGGATGGATTCAAAAAAGGTCCACAACGAATTCGGCGATCGGTGATCGTAGGAAGGGATGGATCTTAAGAATAAGACATCCACGTGGAAAGGGAGGAGCCAGGGGGGGGCACCACGGCGTCCATTGACTCGTCCATAGAACTTGTCGTTCGTTTAAAAGCGTCGACGTTTACTTCCGAGTACTAATATGCATACTACAGACAAAAGTTAGTGGATGTTCAGGAAGTAACGGGATAGGAAAGAGAATTACCGCTATGCAAGATGGAAGGGGTTAGCTAAAAGCGTTGGCTAGCGATAGGTTCCTACATAAGTAGCGCCCTAAGGACACCAGTCCTTAGGGGTTCCCAGAACTTGGGTCGAGAGGCGTTCTGAGTAAATGGACAAGTTAGCAAAAGCGTTCTGATGATCCTTTTCCTGCGCTTCCACCTTAGGATATTCTAGGGTTGGAGGAGGAGGTTCCTCGGGGTACACCCTACGGGAATTGGCGCGGGTGGCGGGAAAAACCGCTTGAATTGGCAGCCACAGTCCAGAAATGGGTTGCTTTTGGTCGGATAAAAAGGGGAAGGACGTGGACTCTACGGGCTTCCTCAGCTCGTAACGAATATGGGGTCAGAGAATTTGGGGCATACAAAGCGGGTTGGAAACTCCCGTGTGCAAGAGAGAAGGTTTCCTAACGCCGGTTACCGAGGGAGGGGTAAACCCAAAGGGTTCGCAATATCCGAGAAATCGGGATGATAAGGGGACGAGGCGTGAAGGGGGAAAGAGGGTAAGTGCCGTCGTCCGTAAACCTTTGGGTACCGGCAATTTTTCTGCGCTGAGGGGGGCATTGGAACTCACACACTGAGGAACTCCGCCGTGCGTGAGGCGTTACGGACCCCGCATCGGGTGGGCCTGACCGAAAATCTGAGTTCCTTTGAAACAGAGTAATCGCGCAGCCATGGCGACAAGACTCAAGGACACGCGAGCAGAACACAAGGTGGCCACCGGTGTCAAGGAAAAAAGGGGACTGTACGCTGGCAGACGGGAAGGGGGTCTGAGGATAGATGTGATGAGAGCGGGAACGCGTTCAGACGTCAGAAGGGGGCTCAATGAAAAAATACTCTTCTGCAAGGGGAGTCTTTGGTCATCTGGCGTTCAAAAAAGGCCATAAGGAAGGCATAGTTCGTTTTAGGCAAGCTCCGCTCCCAGCAGGCATCACCACGCAGAGGGGAGCGAAGGAGGGAGCCTTCTCAAAGAACTAGGCCGGTCGTTTTGGGATCAGAAGGAGGAGTCGGGCGGGATATCTGGAGTATAGGGGGAAAACGATGAATAAGGGGCTATTATTCAAAAGACAAAGGCCGCTTCTGGGGGGGCCCAATTTGGGGCTTCACGGACCTCGGCGCCAATCCCTGCATAGAATGACGCCGGAAAAACGGTTCTCTCGCGTGAAAAACTGACTAAAGCCGTCGTCCCCATAAAGCCCCTCATGAGGCTCAGAGCGACAGAGATCATGGTGGTGGGGGGGGGGGGGGGGGGGGGGGGGGGGGGAGGGGGGGGGGGGGGGTGTGGTCTGCGGTAAACATTTTGAACAGGGAAAGGCAGTTTTGGCTGATAGGAGCATAAACGAGAGAAGTAGCGAAAATTGGACCATAAGGGCTGAACCCATGCCTCGGGTCATAGGTAGCGGAAAGTGTCATGGTTGGGTGGAATCTCTTGGTGCAGGAGAAAAAAGTGGGGGAGTGGGGATGGTTCTTTCCGCCGAGGAAGAAATAAATTCCTCTAGAAACTTGAGACGATGAAAAAGTATATATCTCCAGACGTAAGGGGGAATTCACGAAAGACTTTCCCATTCTAAGACCACGCTCATCCTGCAGTGAAAAATAAGTGGTCAACTCGTCCGCGCACAAAAGAAGCTGCTCTAAAAAAAGAAATTTCGTTCGAGTGAAGATACTCTTACCCAGCGTCCACGAAGCAAATTGCAGTAGAGAAACGACATAAAAAATACTTGGAAATGCGGACGCGGCAGACTAAGGGGAATGCAAAGGTTGCGAGAGAAAGTAGACTCACAAGACTCAAATCTAGTTAAGTGCAAAAGGGCGCCGCAAGGGCTAAGTTCAATCCAAAGAAAACATCAATAATTTGAGCCCTTATCGGAGCAAGGCCCGCGGTGCCGAGCAAGCGGCGAAAGCAACGAGGCGGGGTCTGCGCAGCGAGAAAAGGGGAGAAAGAGTTTGAAGGGGAGTCGATTTAGAGCCGTGTTTCGGAGGAAGAAGTGAATAGAAAAGAGCGGAACAATCGGCTAAAAACTGTGCCGCCTTTCAAACGAAAAAACTGAAAGTTCCTCAAATCGACGCACCATGAAGCATCGACAAATGAAGCCAGATGTGGTCGATGTGTCGTGGCAATAGGTTTAAAACAAGCTTCGCTCGGCACCGGAGATGACTCAAACACTCATAATGGCGGGAAAGCACCGAACGAGCTGCATAAAGGAAAATAAAAAGCATCGTCGCGGTGGTATACCGATTAATCATAAATCGGGCCCCCGTTTCCTATTAGCGGAGGGGACTGCTAGTCTGAAAAAAATCAGGAAGGGCTTCGAGGGAGCATACAGTATTCTATTTAAGGTCTCAAAGCATCCGGAGGCAGCACGTCCAATCCTTAGAAAAAGAAACCAAGGTCAAAATAGGACGGACCAATGGGGCGGAACGGCCACGGACTACTAAAAGAAAAAAGAAAGTATTCCAAGTCCTTTGATTGGCAGAAACGGCGACCTCGCGGGCCAACGAGGGGTAGTCCATGGAGAGCTTGAATCGCTGGAGGACGAACGGCGAAGTAAGGGAGTGCAAAAACATATGAAAGTCTTCGTTAGACATTTCCGGGAAGAGCGGAAGACGACCGGCGCACTCAGTGGTAGCCGGGGCGTCCCAGTCTGGAAAAAGTGACCAAAGTATCATCCTCTCAAAAAGGGGTAGGAAGAGATCTTCCTAGATATACGAAGGGAGAAAAAAGGGGGGAACAAACCGGCGATGAACGAAGAACCTTCGAATCGAATCGGGACAGAGCTCACGCAAAAGACTCAGTTATGGCCGCAGTTATAACTTCGCCGCGCAAACGGGGAGAAAAGACAAGAGATTGAAGCTCACCCTATCAGGGGAACGTCAAGTCAGGCCATCAAGCGAAAGAAGTCTGCTGTCATCCTCCTCAAGTCCTTCGGGGTCAAAAACCCCAACGACATCGCAGTCAACATACCGCAATTGTTCTGGAAAGCTAGCTGTCGGGGAATCTTTTCAAAGAATGAAGGGGGAGCTGTGCTGGACGTGTGGAGGGCGAAAAGAAAGATCCTACTGTCCTGCTCCAAAGGAGGTAACCGCCTGAAAGATGGGGAAGCCCATCCTGACCTCGCGGAATCTTTGGGGTTAACTTTCCTCGGATATCACGCAAGGAGAAGGTCCTACTACGGGGGGCAGAACATTAATGTTGAAAAATCTTGTACGTGAGCCGATCTCAGTGGGGGGGGCTCGGTTCACCCTGAAACCTCCAAACCGTACACAACCTATGGGATATGTCCTGACTCAGTCGATCCGGGTGAAGAAATTTGGCGAAGACTGGGGAACCCGGCGCCTAAAGATCGAAAAGATTCCCCTGAACTTTTTCTAAAAAGACGGGAAGATCCGGAGCTCGGAATCGAGGAAGCCGGAAATTCAGTGGCACCAAAAGGAGAAATTTTCCACCCCTCACCTTCAACCGTCACTGGAGCACTGCGGTGATCGCTGCTCTTCTTCATAATCCCTCCTAAAGGAAGAAACATATAGTTGGGGGGGACTCCTGGCTTGGAAAAAGTAAGCCTGGCGAAAATACCCTCATTTGGGAAAGAACGACCGTCGTTAGGTCAGGATAAAAATGAGGAGAAAAAATTCGAGTGGCGAGGGAGTCTTTTTCAATCTCTCAGAAGAAAGGAGGGACAGGCGGGACTAGGTTCGTACAGAGAGCATCAAGAGTAGCGCGGCGGAAGGGTCCCCCCGGTGTGCGGAGAATCACGGGGACGGGGGAAGCGTGGAGACCTCGCAACGGGGTTAGCTGACGAAAAGGAGTCGCGCGTACAGTCTCAAAGATGGGGGTCACTAGAGGGCGGGGAAGGAGGGGGGCTCGATGGGAACGGATGCGGAGGGAGTATCGGTTCGTCTCTAGTTCACGAGAAAGAAATCGGAAAACGCGCGTCAGCCGCAAAGAGTTCGCGGCTCAAAGCCTTTTCCAATCAGGAAAAAAAAAAAGGAACTAGTTGCACGGAAACCTCGTAGACAATGCAAACGGTGGGGGCCGGAGTGCGGAAGGGACCGTCGTCTGGGGTAGGGAGGCAGGTGCATTTGCACAAAAGACAACAACTGACCAAAGGACCTGGGGCTGACGCGCAGAGGAGGAGGGAGGCGTACCAAAGGGGTCGGGTCGAGGACGTGGATCCAAAGGGGGGGAAAGAGGGGGCAAAGAGACGCGACTAAATGGTTAAGCGAAGACGAATCGCCTTATGGGGGGAAGGGAGGGGCGACACAGTGAATCAAGAAAGCAATCGAGGAATCTCTGCAAGTCTACCAGAGAATCAGACCACCATCCGTATAGAAACAAAACCACTCGGAGAGGAACGCGTCTTTCGGAATCAGACGTGGGGAAAAAATGGCTGCGGGCCCGGCTGAACTACCAAGAACCTGCAAATCAGTTTTTCAGAGAAGGGACAGTTACTAGAACACCGCCGCGGAAGAAGAAGGGAAAAAGCCTGCTGCCGTGGCGGAAAGTATGTGCCGGGGACGAACTCTCGAAGGGAGAAAAGAGGAAAGAGAACGCTTACCACGTGAGCGATGAGGAAATCTTCGACTGCGCCTTTACCCCAGGGGGAGCTGAGTAGTGAGGGGACTCTGAGGGGGGAAGCGCACGACTGTGTCATCTGCAAGTGGGGGAATGTAAAAGCCGAGTATTATTACCGGGAAAAGTATGGGATACATGCGGGCTGCGCCTCTCCAGGGGAGTGGGTGAGCTTTGACATCAGGAGGCGACGAATTCCAGGTAGCCAGGGAAGTTCCGTACCCACGACTTCAAAATACCTTCATCAAGACCCTTATTCGCAGGAGAGGTCGCAACTCTTGTGGGGGGGGGAACCTGGGAAAAAAAAAAGAAAATCTGCACTTCCAGGAGGTCCAATCTCTCTGGGGACCAATGAGGTGGGGCCAAATGTCAGCTGGTCGGCATTAAAAAAAAAAACACAAGTAAGACTGGTGAATCCAGATGACAGATCTGTAAAGGGGGGGAGAAGAGCTGAGGGGGATAAAGGAACCCCCAGAAAAAGCGGGACAGGGGGCGGGAACTACTTTTTCTGGGGGGGATGGTGAAGTGGTATACGGGTTTCCCAGAGCGGGCCTGACACAAGTATTGGGAGACCTACCACACTGAGTCCGCCTTGACTCAGACCACAGAGAAAGGTCATTACCAGTCATGGCCGAGGTTGAGATAGTCGAACGAGTCAAATCCCCCACTCTGTTGCGAGTAACCGGCCGTCCGTAATAAATGGACGTTGAGGAGGGGGGGGGGGGAGGGGACCTTACTGGGCAAGTAAGAAACCGGCGCTGGGGGTAGACAGGGATCTTTAATTACGAGAAACGACCCTGAGGGGGAGCCAGAAAAAAATTTGTTAGCGCCTATGTTCTTGTGAGTCCCGTGGGAGGGGCCCCCAAATACATGGGTCACTTTTCAGGTTGGGAAGCAAAATTCTGTATAATTAGGGTTCCAAAGAGGGAAAACCTTACTTCTAAGAAGTCACATCTTCTGAGGGAGGTGAAAACATCGACTCCTATAACCGATTAAGTACAGGAAAATAATCAAAAAAAAGAGAGTATATATAAAAAAGAAAGTAGGGCATTAATATAGGACGGTTCAAGTTTATGAAACTCCAGTCAGGGGAGGAACTCGTTTTTCGCCGGTCAGGAAATCTTGGCACGGATCCGAAAAGTAAAGGGGGGAACAGCCCGGGAAAATCATTTGGGGGGGCGTAATTGAAAAAAGAAGCCTACGTTGCATCGGCTTCATGGCTCATCGAGAAAGCAGGGGAAAAATACCACCAAACCTGCAAAAGAAGGGGATTTAAAAGGGCAAGTAGAAGACACAAACGGACACTTGGAAAACGGAGATAAACCAAGGTCACCTTTGCATATTTCAGGGGGAACCCCTATCCCCCCTAACGGGGAAACACCCGGATGAAAAAGGTAATTCACATCTGAGGAAATTTGGGTGAAGTCCAGGCGGTACAAAAAGACTTTATCCACGGGGGACGCTTGAATAGAAAAGAAAGCAAAACGAAAAACTGGGAAAAAAACCGCACAGGAACGGGGGAGGGTCCACGGATAGAGGGATCCAAATGGAAAGATTACCACTTCAGACGATCGAGCCAAAGAGCTGTTTGGAATCTCACCATAGTATGGGTACACACGGTTCGATGCGACTTTTTCCCAAGGCAGGGGGAAGGGAGGTCATTCAAATTGAGGAAGTTAGAAGTCAACCGTTTAAAGTCTGAGATTGGTAAGAACTTCCAGCCCGTCGCGTTTATCCAAAGGAGGCTGTGCACAATCCGTGGAAAGGCAACCAGAATGAAAACCTGGGATCAGATCTCCTCACCATTATAGTGGGGGGGCTGGAGTCAAGTTAGTTCATCCCTAGGACACGAAAGGCAAACAACCGAAAACCACTAAAACGAGAAATGTAAAGCTCAGCGGCTTTAAGACGCTTGCGACGCAAGGGGGGTAGAGGATAATTGGGGGCTGGAGGGGGCGTTTTGAAAGGACACGAGGAAGAAGGCTAGATGCCGCAAGCTGTGGTTTCAACGCGAGGAAAATCATCTTTCGGGAGGTCAGTTGGGATGCCGAATGGAAGAAGACTTGATAGCAAAAGCTGGTTTCCGAGAAGATCGCCTTCTAAGCCGGAGGTCTCTTGGTGGGATAGAAGGCCTCGGGCGCGGATGGATGGATTGGGACGAGAGAATACGAGAGGAATACTGCTTTCTTAGGGGCCCACCTTGGATAAGAAAGGCCCGCGGAAGACAATTGAGAGGGTCCGCCGGCCAAAACTCGGAAGAGAGCTCTACACATACTTTCAACCGTACGTCAACAGAACCCGAACTAATAAGGGACAAGGGGAAATGTGGTCCGGACACAGTGATTAGAGGCTCAAAGTCCAGAAGTAGAGAACCTTAACCGCAAAAACTAAGAAAGAAAAGAGAATGAGTCTAACTAATTGGGGTACCAGAGTGGCAGCATTGGGAAATGCTGTGTGAAGCGAAATATTGGGAAAATGAGCTCTCGATACCAACTATTGAAAGGGAGCGCCGATCGAACGTAGAATACGAGGAAAAACGAGAAGCGGAAACAGGAGGGTCGATAAAGAAAGGGCCGTTTGGGAAAGCGAGCAACAAAGCTGCCGAAAGGGGCACAAAGAAAAAAAAATAATTGGGAGCAAGAAAAGGGGCGTCAGCTCGCTAACAACGGGATAGGAGTGGGAATCGACGAGTCACCACCGATCTCATAAACGTTGGCCGGAAGAGACAAGGGGAAGCATCGACTGAATGCCGGACGATGCATACGCTATCGGAAAGTTCACCATCAGGGGGTTCGGGGGGCTCAAAAAAAAAAAGGGGGGGGAAAAGGGGACGGGCCAGAGTTGGGCCGGAAATGTGCTCCGAAAAACGCCGGATGCCAAATGATGAAAGAAAACGTTGGGGGCTTATTATAACGCTCGTAGGATATCAAGAGCAGAGAAAGGGGCAAGACAGTGTCGGGGGTTCAGGATACGAGGGGCGAAAGAAGGAGAAAACGTGGTGTTCAAAATTTCGTTTAGAAAGAGAAAATTCGGATTTCACTGATTGGAAAGAGACATAGCGTTAACTCAGGGGAAGGTTAGTAAGGTCCCGGGGGAAAAGGTCAGAATACCTAAAAGAAACTGCCTCACACAGTAATAACGGAAAACTGGAAGACATCTCATGGGAGTTTTGTCGGGGTTACAGGGGCAAGAGGGGTCTTTTTTAACCACGAATGAAAATTAAAAAATTGACGGAAAAAAGAAAAGTCTCTTTTACATCACATTTCTGGAACCAGACCGATGGCCCAGGGAAAACGGACGCAAAAAGGAGGATCGGTATAGCCGAGGAACCTCTCTCAAAAAAAGAGGGGGGCAGCCCTAGCAGCGTAAAAGTGTCCTCGAGGGGAGGAGACATAGACATGCGGAGAGAATGTGACTCAGGTGAAAAATGTTTCGATGGACTCTCTAGAAGAGTCGAAGGGTTCATGAAACAAAGGGCGACATCGAAGGGGAGCAAATTTGGGAGCACCTATGAGATTCTGTGGGAGGTTGATGATTAGGAAGGGGGGCCCCGCTGCCGAGTTTATGTGGGAGACCTCCAACGACGAAGTGCCAAAGGGAACTATCTGGCGCTGCATAAATTGTTCGAAGGGAAGGCGAACGAGAGAGTGATAAAAGGAGAGAGTTCGTTTAGCTTGAAGAAAGACCGAGAAGGTCAGCCGTAGAGGAGAGAATTGTTCAGATCTGACCGGGGGAGAGGAACCTTTCGTCACCTGCCCTCGACTAAAGGGAGTAACTCAAAAAAAAAGAGGCGTAGGAAGGAACAGAGGTTACTAAAAGGGAAGGGCCAGAAAGTTCAAGTCGAGAAAGAAAGGACCTGGCGAAACGGAAGAGGGGGAGGGGGACATGCCATCTCAACCTGCGCCTGACTGCCGCAAGTAACTAAGGCGCCGCTCGACGATCCACGAGATGAAGCACCAAACCATCCTAGGCAACGAGGGAAGGAACATCATCGAGAACCGGCGGTAGAGAAGCTGGGGACGGAGTAAGAAAAAAAAGCATCAATCGCAAGTCAATTCCTTCCGCGAGGAAGCGGGCTAAACAGATTCGGGAAGGAAAAGGCGGGTCAGGCTTACGGTAAAAAAAAAGAAAGCGCCCTTCTCACCTAGAAGCGCCGGACCTCCTGAAACTGAAAAGAAAAACCTATCCTAGCGAGGCTCAACAAAACCAACTCTGATAGAGCCCTTAGCTGATGGGGGAATCAGGTTGGAAATCCCGATCCCTAAAAGCTACGACGCTTGGACAGGAAATAGTCCATCTAGTAGGCCTTCATACAGGAGGAAGAAAGGTAGTACTATGAGTGAACGGGGGGAAACTGGGGGGCGATTTCTTTTGCAAAAAAATAGAACAACCGCTACCAAACAAGTGGGAAAGGGCCATGCACAGAGGCAGAAGGTTCGGCGAAAGGAATCAGACGTAGCGCTAAATACAGAGGCCAAAAGAAACCTTGAGAATCTCGTGTTATAAAGAAGAGAAGAGAAGCTGCCGACAAACTTACGGCACCAAGAGGTTTCCCGGCAACCTGCACGGGGGGATAAAAAATGAGGGAAGATTCGGAAACCAAAACAGTCGCCCTTCGAAAAAGCGTGGAGCGGCAGAGCCGCTGAAGAGATCCTTGCGAAATTAACCAGGTGAGGAGCACTCAAAGAATCAGGGGAGTTTTACGGAGGAGAAGGGTGGAGCGGAGAGTAGGGGGTGTGCGCAATCGACGGAAACCGGGTCGGAGAGCGATGTTCGGCAAAGGCGTCGTAAGGAAGAGGAGCCAATCCTGTCTGGCAGGGGTAAGTCGCAAAGAAGGTGAAGGGAGACTAGAAGAAAGTCCGCGTGGGGCAAACTCCCTGTTCCGGAAAAAAGGACACAGGTTAAACCCATGGTGGGCCCCACGGAGGGAAAAGCAGGTGATCGAGAGCTAGGGAAAATGATGAATGCAGATTCCTGGATGGAATAGACTTACTTCTTCATTAACGAGGCTAGAAGGAAGAGCCAGGATCTATAAAGATCACAATAGGTTCTAGAGAGCCCTCTAATAGACCATTACCTATAGAGGACCAATTTGTAAGGACGGAGGGCCTTGACAGTGCGGAACGTCTGGAAGGAAAGGGTATATTCTAAGGGGGGCTTAGGTGCCGAAGAATAAAGACAGAAGGGAACAGGAAGCATGGTGGCGATCCAGAAATCGCGCCTGTTCTCGTATGCTAATGCCTCCCGGGCTTGAGACAGAAGGCCTATAAAATTCGGAGAGAGAAGAAGGGGGGAAAACCGGGATGGTGGAAGGCGGGGGGAAAAACCGGTCGGGGGTCGGGGAGAAAAAGCACGGGAAAACCGTCAGACTGCCGTCCGCGATCCATCGGAATGCATACGCGAAAGGAGCCAGCTCATACAACACAGGCACTCGATAAGGGGAAGCAACCCAATCTACTAGTGATGAGAATGCAAAGGGCGGACATCACTAGAGGGGGAGTATCCTAGTGTTCGCTGAAAAATGAAACATTAAAAATATCGCCAGAGTCCTGATGCTCAGCGGGGGAAAGTGATCCAAAGATACTAGAAGCACAGAGCGCTCGCGGGAGGATCCATTCCGGTTTAAACTCTCATGAAACATCACTATCAATACCCATGAATCGACAAAAAGATTCAGGTGAGGCTCGGGAGGCGTGAGAATTACACAGGGGATATTGGAGGGAAAGGGCGTCGCGTGGAGTCTTCGGCGGTTATCTGTGGTGCTTTTTTAAGAAATGTCATTGGTGACTAGAATTTATGACCGGCAAACTAGGGTTCTTCTACCATAGAAACATTTCGGGAGGGGTACGGGTATTGGGGGTGACTTGTCATCTTACGGGCGGCAACCGGCCTTGGCGCTCATGTCCGAGGGGGGCCTAAAAACCTCCAGCGGAAAAAGTCAAGGAGTCCAGTAAGACTTTGTAAACTGCGAGGGGCTCACATGACTGAAAGGGTTAAACCGAAGGTAATGAGAAACAGAGTTAAAAGCAGGAGCTTTCAATGAGGGAAAATTAAGAAAGGAAGCTGGTCGCTGTCTAAAAACGAAGGAGAAGCACCTAAGTAAAGAGGTCAGATGGGGGGAGAAAAAGGGTCAGATCAAGGAAACACTTGTGCTAAGACGCCCCAGAACTGGGCCGGGGCGGTTTCCAGAGGTTCTGATGGGAGGAGCAGAATGGGGTCCTCGGCACAGTAAAAGAAAAACGAGGGGGGAGAAAGACAAGTGGAAAGAAAGGAACATAAAAAAAGAAAATAGACCTGCAGGTGACAAACCTCTGAGGGGGGATCCCATGTTCCCACACTCTACCTCCCCCTGGAAACACAAAAAAAAACGTAATGGAGCGGGGACCTTTTGGAGATTTTGTCTAAGATTAAATCACTAATCCCAGGCTGGGATGTTGAAGGAGGTACAATAGAGTCAATACGAGGAGATAATTAAGCAAAAGTACCGAGTCAGTGGCGACTTACACCGTGAGCGACAACAACCTGTGCAAGGTGTCGCAATACACTTGGAAAGGGTCTGTCGTCAGAATCATACGGAAGGCGAGTCAAACAAAAAAAAACCTAGAGTAAGATGCGTTGCCTTGAAGAAATCTGACTCCTGAGACACCGAAAGGATTATATTACCGAAAAAAATAGAGCAAAAAAACAAAAACAGGAGGCAAAATAGAGAGTTTCTTACTCAAGTGAAATCTTGAATGAGTTCCAGGAAAAGGCCCGCGCAAGATAGGGGCGTCGCACCTGAATTATCTTGGAAACTGATAAAAAAAGGCATGGATCTGCAGAAAAATTGCCCCGTAGGGGTGGGTAAAGAAAGGAGACGGAAAGCCGCGGATTCGTTGTAGTAAAAGTTATGAGCGAGTTAAGACGTAGGGGAGAGCCTGCGCAGAGAAGCGAGAATTGCGGCGTCCTCAGAGAAATCTGACTGGACGACGAGAGCCCGACGAAAAACAAGAGGTCGCTTCATAGGGTGGACTACATAAGAAAAAGGACGGTTGCCCTGAAAGTTATGATCAGGGGTCATGCTCAAATTGGAGAAAAGGCGTTTCAATGGATGACACCCTCGTTATAAAGGGGGCCTCACATAGGGACAGGCGAACAGAAACCACAAATAAAGGCCCACTTTTTTTAGTGGGGATGGGAACTTAAGGACTAGAAGGCGTCGGCCCTGGGACCTAAGAGCTCACACTCGGGCTGAGATCGGATTGGTGTACTCGACGAGGAGTTGCACCGACATGGGCAAACGGGTAATACACGAGGCCGGGAAAAACGGAGAACGGCAGGTCAGAGAAGGCGCATGCCCGAGAACGGGTGGCCCGACGGATGTGGGTGAAAGCGGGGGGGACCGGCAGAAGGAAGGGGGGACCTAAGGCGGTGTCGCCGGCAAAAAAAGCTCAAAATCAAGAGGACAAGCCTCGTGCTCATTTCTCCACCAGGATAGGTGACTAACAGGACTGCTGAAAGTTAAATAAAGAGTAACTCTCCAGAGACAAAGAAAACCAGCCCGGAAGAGGTCGACAAAGATGCAAAAAGGGGGGAACGGGGAACGAGAGATGTCGAAAAGGAGGTCATGAAAAAACATTCACGGGTCTCGGAGAGAAGGCGTCGAGGAGTCTTTACTTCAGTAAAAGTCCAGCTCTAGCCTCAGGAATCAGGGCAGCCGCTGGTGGGACTCTACAGAACATGCACAGACCTCCAATCTGAAAATGGTCACGACCGTCGTCCTCCCAAATAGGCATCCAGAAATGAGAGAGACGCTCTGTTTGTTGGGGTGTTTCCTGCACCGTTGGGTGTTGGTTTTTGAGGGGGGGGGAGAGAGCCGGCCGCGAGCGCGAGGGAAGGGCGCCGTGGATGTACGGATAGGCCGCCGGGGCGATGGAAGTGACCAACGTTTGGGTCCGCCCCTTCTACTGCCACCGCCCAATTCTAGAACGAAACGGAACAATCTCGGGGGAGCGAGAACAACAGAACGTCCGGATCACGCTGGAGAACGCCGCCAGCCAAAACGAGAAAACGCAGCGAGACGCAGAGAAAATGCCAAGTAAAGCGATCCGTTGGTCTTATATAAATGCAGCGATCGAAGCGAACCGGACAGGAACCCATTAGACGCAGGGGGGGGGTGGTCGAAGTCATAGAGGCAACTATGCACTCGGTAAAGGGGGACCGTCCCGCAGGGAAATCGCTAGAAGTTGGGGGCGGGAATGGGAGCGCTCAGGGCCGTCAGATTAAGGAGCCTCTTACACTCGTAGAAAAGATCGATTTAGGGGCCCCCGCTCCCCCCATGACGATTGTCCGAAGGGCCGGGAGTATCCCCACGAGGCCAAACTGAAAGAACGGAACCATTTTCGACACGGACGCCGACCCTGGCGTTCAGCGCGCACCAAGGTGATCTCTCCCGAGAAAGAACCTACGGGCACTACACGGGGACAACTTCCGATAAAAAGAAGAAAGACTGTATCCAACACTTACTAGATCAGAGAAGAAATGGTATGAGCCGGAGGGGAGGAACAAAACGAAACAGAGATCGGTGTTACGCACAGGGAAAAACAGCGGATTTTGGTTTTCAAAAGAGCCGGAAGAGGAAAGCCTCAGGAGCTGGAATCACGAGTTGAAGAGTATCTACTAGTCGGGGTATGACCGAGCTAAGAAAACTCCTTTGGAACTTCATTTGGCCGGGGAACGTCGAGTGGGAGCGCCTTTGGATTTTCTGACTCGCGAGGTGATCTTTTGCTAGCTGAGGCTAGGCGTTCCGACAAGGAAGTTGAGGCTCTCGGAGAGAGGAACAACACAAAATGGCGGACGCGCGCCTGGCGGAATTCATCACCCCTATTTTTTCGGGAGTTGCCGCTTTATCTAAAAAAACGAGCCTCTGAGAGGACGGACAAGAGAGACGAAGGCGAAAAGAGAGTCCACTGCAGCACCGGTCTAGGAGGCGAGCAGAAGCTCAAGAGTAGATTAACCAGCACGCGAGGCACCTGATGGAACTGGTCCAGCAGCTGACTGATATGGTCCATCTGAAAATGTTGGAACTAAGGTCGCAGTAACGGTGTGCGTGGAGGGGGGAGACGCGGTCTGCTGCGTTCGATGAACATACCTTCTTACACCGAGCAAGGAGAAGTTCGCGATGCCCACAAGGCTTTGAAGGGAAGGAAGCGAAGGAAGGGTTGGTCAGATATCGGAGCCGCCTCGGCAGTATCTTATGTTTTTCTAGAAAGCGGTTCCACTAGACCTTTCTGGCTGTCAGAGGATGGCGAGGGGCAGCGGAAATCGGGAAATACTGCGCCGATGAGAAAGGAGAGGAAGGAGAATTTCACAAGTCTACAGCGGCAGCCTTTACATAGGGAGAGAAAACCAGTTCTGTCTAGAAAGAGAGGAAATATACAACAACAACAACGAGGTCTGATTAATATTCCTAAGATGAGTAAAAAAACGAAACTTAAAGCGCGTGAGATCAATTCCTCAAAAAGAAGACAGCGCGCTTTAAACGTAAAACACAAGAGTAGCCGCATTTGAAGCAGATAGCTACTACCTCTATCAGCTAAAGGAAAGAGATTAAGCGCCAATATCATAGGAAGTGTCACGGCGGGCTTGTGGAGGCCACAAAAAAATAAATGCGTCGGCTCAAGATATCGCATTAACGGGCCAGAAAAAAAGGATCCCGGGTCTGGACAGTAAAAAGAGAATTGCGCGGACTATTTGGATACCGGAGGCCTGGGTACGAGTCTTATTCGAGCAAACGTTTTGCGACGGGTAACCTCAGGCTAAGCTTCATGCACTTCTATAGAAACGCAAGGCAGTGGTCCGCAAGACGCAGAACCATGAAACGCTGCCCTCGACCCTGCAGGTCTAGGGGTGAGGCTTCCTATCGATCCAGAGGAACGACGTTGAGCAGTACTGATCAAGAGAGGGAGAGGGTGAAATGCAAGCTGCGCCCTGGGTGTGAACTATGAGGAAGTCTCTAGACCACGGACTCGGGCCACGTAATGCAAAAAAAACCGAACTCAAATCAACTAGCATGGGAGTAGACACTCGCGTTACCTACAGGTTGCAACGGAGAGAGGGGCCGTACGCGAATCGAAATGGAAAGTCTGCCAGAAAGGGTTTCCCGCCGATCTACTACTTATCGATCACTCGCCTGAAATCGAAAACGGAGGATCCAATAGCCCTTCAGGGAAAGTGACTCAATAGGAAAGGTGCACGGACGGTTATCTGGAACATAACAAATGTCGCCCCAGGAGCACGCGTTGCTCGGCATCCACTATCTGCTCGCGTAGCCTGGCGGGCCGAGTTGAGTGCCATCAGACCATACGTTGCAGGGGCCCCCTGAAGCTAAATCTCGACGCAAGCGGTATGGAGCAATCACATAAACAGAGATTGTAGCAAAAGGCGAGACATGGCAGATCTTCAGATAGAATCCGCGGATCATCCTTGGCACGGTGTATAAAAAATGAGGAAAAGCGTTCGGGAAAGCCGACATGTTCAATAGGAACAGACCAGGCGGGCGCGACGTGGGGCCCAGGTCGGTGAAAAAGGTCTCACCGTGTCGAGAAGGAAAATTGGGGGGGGGGAACGAGATAGAAAAAAGAAACTCGTCTAGCGAGTGAGACAGGCCTGGAAGGACCTTCAAGCGCATCAGCTCCAATAGAAAGTTGAGTTAGCGCGCTTCACCGTCCAGGAAAAAGAAAAACTGTGGGGGCCAAAAAAGTTTTCGATAAAAGCACCTTCGGTGGATCGGTCGCGGGGTACCGGCTAAATAGAAAGTTGCCAAATAGCAAAACAAGGTACATGGGAAACTAAAAAGCCAGGCGGTCGCGTCGGGAGTTCGATCCGGGAGGGAAGGGAGGCGTTCGAAGTGAAAGAGAAGGTCTTTTTTAGAGAGCGACGGAACCGCACATATAGGGTGGGGCCTACGGCTAATTCTCTGAGTGTTTTAAATCGAAGGCCACAGTGTGGGAATCATACCCTAGGGAAGCATAGGGACAGACAATTCACATCGCGCAAGAGCATACAGCAGAGAACGGACGAGACGAGAATCCTCAACCCCTCAAGACGCGGTGGATAGGACTAAGGCTCGAATCAGCGTGGAAGTCTTATTGATTGGGAACGCTGTATCTAAGAAACAAAAAGGACAGATAAGGGCGTCTGGTGCCGGCGGTGACGGTACCATAAAGAACGCCTTATCTTCAAAGCGGGGCAGTACGTGAAAAGGAACATGTCCCTCGCTCCAACTGAGAACCAAATTCGAAACTCTTAGTACAGGAATACGTAAGGAGGAGACTTGGCAGGAGGGGTTCGGGATGCTGGCTGGTCCGTGCTTTCTTGTAGAGGTGGCTATGATGGGGGAATGCGTGGATGGTCCGAAGAATCGAGTGGCAAGAATATAATGGGGGAGGGATCAATGAGCACGAAGAAACTTTCTCATGTATGTGGGAGCTTTGAGCGATGCTGACAAAATCAGGGCAAAAAGGCGGAGCGGCCCTTCATCCACGTCGCCCACCTAAATACATTGATTGAACCGGTATTGCGACAACCCTGTTATAGGTTGACTCGGGAACGCCAGGTTAAAGTCCGGATTGAACCAAGTAGGGAAAACTCCCAGCTGGACTCGGCGATCCAAAGAGTTGACCCTAGCGGGGAAGAAGGGAAAGCTGTCGGAGATCAAAGAATCGGAAAAAGCTATCGACCCCAAAATGATCCGGAGGGTCACACTTTGACAAGTGGATAAAAAAAAGAAAGTAATGTGTCCACCTCGGTCCCTTCAAATCAAGTTTAATAAAGGGAATGCATCCGCCCTTCGGCTCAAGCCGACACGGTTCTTTGGACCAACCCTTCCTGGGTATTTTTAGTCGGCGAACCTATGAGCAAACACGCTGGTGGGGGACAAAGTCGGGAGGTCGGGAATGCTATGGCGGAAGACTCAACTCCCAGATCTATGGGGGAGAAGAAAGGCTCTTCGATTAAGAAGGGCTCCAGTAGCTTAAAAATGCAAGGACAGGAATTATGTTGAAGCGCACGTTTTGAAGTTACGGAGGAAACCAAATGGAGTCTAAGGGGGAGGCAAAAGTGATCACAATTTATGTACGAGATTAATGGTACGATGATTCAAAAAGGGGGCAAGACGATAAAAATGAAGAAGTCCTTGGTCGGAACTCATCACCTCGCAGATAACAGGGGGAGTAGTATTCCGAAAATCTCGTCAACCAAACAAATATTCCTGCCAGGAGACGATATATGAACAGGGGGGTCTCGGCCAAATTTTAAACGGCCCCGATTGCGCCGATGCTTCGCCGTCCAGTTTTACTCATTGAATGAATAAGAGTAAAAGTTTATAGGTAAAAGTGCCCCGTGAAGTGGGTTCGATCAATAGAAGCTGGGGCTTATCCTTGGATGGTTGGCGGTCTCGGAAGATTCCTCGTAAATCTAATCCTGGAGCCACCCAGAAGCCTTTATTTGACGTAGGACACGCCTCACCCAGCCCTCAACGGATGGTATCAAAAATGTGTCTATCCATACGGGACCTTCATGGGGCCAGGACCTAAGTCCAAGTAACATAACGTTCACAGGCGATTATTAGGTCGGCGCAGTTGGGAACTCATTGTCTTGCCAGAGGGGGATGGGGCTTAAGGGTCCTCTCACCTACAGGGCATGAAAGCCCAGAAAACGTCCACCCAGAAGCGTTTCCGGGGCGGATAGAACGGGCCGGAAGAGAAGCTTAAAATTCGAGAAAAAGAGAGGCCGCCTCGTCTAAGATCGGATTTTTCGCCGACAAACTGTAATGGGGGGGGGGGGACACGCAAGGGGCAAGGTCCTGGGGGCGAACCGGGCCTGGGCGGATTATGGTTCAAAAGGCCATGCGCCAAGCCAAAAAATCCTGGGGGCCGTAGAGAGTTGCGTGGCCTAAAGGAAACGGCCACGCCTTAAACCGGGGGGCCAAGTAAGTGGGTAGAGCAGCCTAAAAAGATAACAGGGAATAGCACGAATACTCTGCTCACGACTCCTCACATGATGGGACTTACGAGTGAGTAGGTTACATCCAATAGGGGGCTATCGACCGATAAAAAAACGGACAGAAGGGCGATCGAACCCCGATGTGGTGATCCGCGCCGGAGAATCTGTGCGAATCAAAGGAGACCAACATTGAAAGAAAAAACTAACTAGAGACGTCGCGGGAAAGGAATGAAAAATCGGCACCCGGAAGGAAGCTCATTAAGAGTACGTAGGCAGTGGACGAAAGGGTCCAAGCGAAGGATCTGGCCGGGGCGTGGTATAGCAAGAGCATTTCGTACACCGTGAACATAAGACAAGGATGTCCGGAACAGGCGTAGACCTGCTCAAAAAAAAAAGCACGTCGGGGGGGTATACTCCGGCTCGAGCGGCTGTGAAGGGAGACGGGACGATGAAAGGATGACGATGAGGCCGAAGCGGCGTCTGGGAATTGAAAAGGGGCTTGCCCCAGCCCATGCCCAGCCGTCTCATGAACTGAGCCACGTCCAACCACTCCGGGGGGAAAAGGCGCGCCAGACTTAGAGATCGCCATGCGAAGGAAAGGAAAAGGGCGGCTGAAAAAAAGACCGGTCGCCGTCGGGGGGTGGAGTGAGAGAGTGTGGGTGGGGGTCGCGGCGAGGTTGGGGGGTGGATGTGATTCGGCAAAAGGGTGCCTCGATTGGAGAGGGGGGGCGGTCTGGGCCGAAAGAGGAAGGACGCCAGAAGGGACGATAAAGAATTGTAAAAAAAGTGTAGTTTTGACCAGGCGGGGGGGAAGCAGCAGAAAGGGGCGAATGAACGAAAAAAAGTCGAATGAACGGATTTAAAACGAGTAGACGGAAGAAACCGCTCATTTCGCGAACCGGGCAAGAAAGCCACCCGAAAGGACGCCGCCGGGCACAAATGGGAACGGAAGAACGGCGGGTTTCAGCGACGAAACTGGGCGGGAGAGGAAAGCTAACTGACCGGCCTGCTCTGACGAAACACCAGTGTCAGGGGGGGACTTATTCGCGCTCCATATCTTCTCCTGGGTGCCTCGGAGATTCGATATAAGGGGATGAAAGTTAAACCTAAACCGACAGACCGAGTTTTAAAAAAACCCCTCAGACCGAAAATAGGGAAGAATTGAAAAAAAGCCTTCGGGAGTGGAGGGGAGCATCCTACTCTGGGAAGAGCACGGCGGCGACGATTCAGGCGAGTCGGGGTTCACACTCTGCAGAGAGAACAACAAGTGAATGGGGAATGAAACGTAATGGTCCGGGCGCAGTTGAGGGTGCGTCACGCGCATTGATAGATCAGGATCGAGATCGAGCCGGTTGGATGCCACCTCACGCACGGATCGCAAAAAAACATCGCACCAGGGGGGGGAGACGACTCTAGACCGCACTGCGGCCGATCGTTGATTGTGAGAGGGTGATTAGGGGGGAATAGGTATCTGGGGGGGGGGGAACGAGTACGCGGATCTTCGCAAAGCACAGCTCGGCACATATAAAACAAGGGCGCCTGAGGCTGAAAGATAAAAAGTGCCGAGGGCTGCACGCAAAGGAGGTAAGTTACAGAGGGAACTAAAAAAACCGTATGGGGCCAGACCTTTCCATTGGCACGGGTCAGCTCGCGATACCATCTGCATCTGTTAAGGTTGGCTCTAAGTAGGAGATTGGGTAGGTCAGGAGAACGCTGAGGAGGGGAGATCCGCCGTCGGAAACTCACTCCAGGTAGAAGTTTCTGGGGCGCAAGGAGTATACTCCGGCGAGGAGCAAATGATGGGGTGAAAAGATCGAAGGATTCCCTCCGAAGATTGATTTTGGGGCAGAGACCTCCCCCCTAGAGGACCTGGGGAGAGTATCTGTATCTGGAAGGGTAGAGAGACGGGGGGGTCTGCAAGGGAAAGAAATTGTCGCAAGAATGGAGGCGGGTGGGAATGGCCGTTCCACTCCACGGCGACGGGGGAATAATGGGAGGAAGGGCCAGGTATGTGCCCCTCCCTCGTAATAAGATCTACTCAGGGAAGAAAAGGATAGGGGAATAGAGATGCAATCGATTAGGACTGAGTCAATAAAGGTTAAAAAAGGCCAAACCCGTGGCGCCGGCTACAGGAAGGGAGGGCGGGACAACCAGTCTAAAAGGAAGATCTCCTGGGAGAGGACTCCTATCCGAATGAGGATCGCCGGCCCTAAACATGAAGTCGCCATAAATACGTCTTGGAGGCGGGGCGATACCACACCTCAGGGCGCCCGGCGGCGGCATAAAAGGTAGAAAGTAGGGGAAAGTAAAAAAAAAGATAACTCCGGAAGGTTCATTCCGAAATTTCAACGGCAAAACTCGGGGGGCGACCTGTTCTGGCTTTGAATAATGGAGGAGTAATCAGACGAGAAAAAAAACTCGCAGGCGAACCTCGAAAGAGCTAATTGCCAATCCGCCTCAATGGTAGAACGGAAAGCAAGCAAAAGGGCCCCGACCAGGAAACTCTATTGGTTCGCGGTGAAGATTCACCGACCCGCGACAGCCGGGGGCTGCCGGGGTCCCATTAGGGCAGCATCATTACGGCGGTTAGGGAAGCAGTGCGTGCCTGCCGCGAGAACGGTCCTCTGTGTTCCGCCCACCCCTATACAGATGACACCAAGAAAAACCAAGAGGGGATCAGCAGCGCTGTAGGGCGTTCCCGCCATGGCTTGTCAAAGGAATGTTTCCACTCGCGCGGATCTAGACGCGGCCGACTGGGTTCCGAAGCGTAACCTGAATAGCATCGATCACCTCAGCGCGTGAAAGGAACTACAGCGGGCGCATCAGGTTCGACCAGGTCCACCTCAGCAACCTGAGGTGGCGGCACGTGACGGACAACTCGCGAGGGGGGCGCATAAAACCAAAAACTCGGAGGCCCGCCTGCTGGCAAATCCCGCCGCCGATCCTGGCGAAATACCAGCACGGTGATGGGGCCCAGAACGACCGCGTTTTTTAGGATCCCTGCCGGTGCGAAAAGCAATCGAGAGCTTATGGGCGCGAGAATGAATGGACTCCCATGAGGATGACGACTAGAGTTCCGCAGTGATCCAAGGGAAAAACTTAAAGAGGATGGATAAAAGGGGGGAAAAAAGGTCACGCAACTCGTAGGAGCAGAATGATGGAGCGGAGGATCCTAAGACGACACCGGGTGCGAAGTAACTTAAAAAAAGGTTGCCGGCGCTAAGTTCCATGGGACTAGGGGACGTATGTTTGGAAACTGATGAATAAGCATGGTGGAAAGAAAGGGAAAAAAGGGCTTCCGGGAGAAAATGGAACGGAGGGGAGATCTGACGCTCCAGACCGGAATATTCGTCTAACGGGTGGAGAGGACAATCAGGTCGTCCCGCTCGATAAATTAGCTGCTATTCGTCTCTATAAACCCAGCGACTGCAGGACCCTCTTAAAAGAGGTCGACAGAGTATCGACATGGCGCAAAAGGGCGCTTGGTCCGGGTCCGGTTCCGGTACTTGAGGTCAATAGGGGGGGGAGGGGGGAGGTTTTCCTAATATCAAAGAAAAAAATTGCCTGGAAAATTGGTCGATCGGACGAGCGGTCGATCCCTTCTCGGAAAACGTTGCGGTGCCGAGAGACTGAAGGAACCTCGACGTCTTTGCAGACCGAGAAAGCCTGAGAGGGGTGGCAAATGTCGTGGGGGAAAGGGAAGGGAGCTGAGAAGGGAGACACCACCTTTGGGCCAAAAAATCCGTCTGGAGTCATACTACAAGTAGGGACATGAGAAATCACAGGAAGGCTCATGCTGAGATCCTCAACAACCGACCTGACTCTGGTTGGGAGGATGAACCAGACTCTTAATCCTCAGAAGGAGAGTACAGTTCAGAGTTCGGGCTGAAGAGGACGAAGACCAAAACTTATGAGGGCCAGGATTTACCAGGGTTTCGATCCCATCCAAGAGGGCACATAATCCTGAAATTGATTCTCTCAGGGGCTGCCCTACTTTCCGAATTTCCGCTCTCGAACTCCAGCTCTTCCGAAAAGCTAGTGAAACAAGCGGCTGGAAAAAAATGAAAAAAAGACAGTGACAAAAGGGGTGACTCTGTTCGCTTCAGCGCTGATCAGGAGATGGGGGGGGGGGAGTGGCCTCTGGGTGCAAGGACAGATGTAGAAAACTGGGCGGCCGGAGGACCGGCAAAAATGGGCGGAGAAAATCCAAAGAGAAGGCGGGAGCTCCTTTTTGTTAGCTTTCAAGAAAAATTACAAAACGGGGTGCCGGGGAAAAGGCCCCGCAGAAAATCAAAACGACCGGGCAACATCCTTTTCGCCGGAGAGTCGCAATTAATCTTACGGGGGTGGGGACCACAAAGGCAGGTCCAGGGAAACTGAAGAAAAAAGTCGCGCTTGGGCCCAAGGTTGTCCACTTCCTAGAGAAGGAAAAATTACAAAAACCAATACGATAGAAAGAGGCGGAAGATCGGGGGAGAAAGAGATCTCATGGCCGGCGGCGAAATCAACACCCCGAAACCGTGGTTCGGGTGTTGCAAGAAAGGGTGTTCGTTTTTTGGGAATAGGGTGAAAAGACCGATAACCTCACGATGGAGCCGCAATTAAAGTACGGGACGAGAAGCATAAGTCGTGCAGGTGGCGATCGTGGAGGGGCGGGGATGCCCATAGTAAAGCGACACGCTGATAAGGGATGGGGTAGAAAAGGTCAGGGACCGTTTGCGGGTCCGAATTGGGCCTCCAGGGGCACATGAAATGCGACTGCAATGTGAAAGGGGACTAAGGAGATAATCAAAAAGGCTTTCGCAACGCAAGGAGATAAAACGAAAATTGAAAAAAAAAAAGGGGGGGTCTGAAACCCCGAAATACCTTTAATCGTTCAGCGCGGTCGAGAGGACTCGGCGTAGATGCCAGGACGGGGAAGAAGACCTATAGAGGGCGCCAAGGCGGGGGCCGGGACGGAACACTCTTATAACCACAGAGTATATATTCCAACGGAAATCTTAACAACACAAACTTATGAAAAAGGAAGGTTCAGGGAAGAGTCACCGTTAAGCGGACATAGGTTCCTGACGGCCACGAACGGTATGTGAGGAGGGCCGTTCGAGCAGAGAAAGAAGGAAGCCTCACCTAAAGTGTATACGGGCAAGTTGAAAAGGAGTGGGTAAAAGCACAGGGGTCGACCTAAGGTTCGAGGAAATTCTCCTTGTCGTGGGGGGAGTTCAATTTGGGGATCCTAATCGAAGAAGGTAACGCAGTCCAAATGGGAAGAAGAAAGGGCCGTGAAGGGTAGACAGAGCAAACGAACCTACTTGGTGGTCTATCAACCAGCAGTGGGTCGCGTCATTTGTGGAAACATACCGGTGGGGGAAACTGCACAGGAAGGATGGGTCAGCACGGCGGAAGGAGGTGCATAAGGTAACACTCGGGGGGAGGCCGATTTAGAGGAGAGCATTAAATCACCAGAAACCTTAGGCAACACCGCCCCATGTTTGGGGTTCAACCTTACGGCATAAGGAGATAACCAATCTTCCTACGGAAAGAAGAGTTCAAAAAGGTGGGGGTATCCGACAGAATCATGAGTGTTGCCCCGCACATGGGAAGCGCGCTTGGGGGTAGAACATGCCAAGGGGGGGGGATAGGGGTTAAAAACCCGAAAAAAGGTTCTCACGCAGATCCGGGAAAGGACAGGAGGCGTGACTCGGCCGGAAGGAAGTCACGTGGGGAAAGGAGGAATCCGCCGAAAAGCAACAAAACAATTGGAGACCTGCAGCAACGAATGATAAACGAAATTGGTTTTGGGGGGGGATTCCCGAGGGCTTCAGGTAACAATAATGAAAAAAGGAGCACCAGAAAGCACAAGCCCACCCGGAAGAGGGGGCAGAGAAACCACGGACCTGGCGTCAAAAGGTAGAATCCCTACAGTTTACGAAGCGTCTTCATGTATGAGCAAGGTGGGTTGGAGTACTTCTGAAATCCCTTCATGACGCCCTTGCAAGTGGAAATCAAGTTAAGGCAGGCCTCCGGCTATGTTGCTCGTACTTCCCGGGAGGACACTACCCGAAAGGTGGGGGCATTTAGTTTTATTACCGCTCCGCCGGCCGCAGCAAAACCTAGGACCTAAAGAGAAGTAATCGTCCTGGGCCTTCTACATCAAGAGGCTGGACGAAGTTTTAGGGGTCTAATGGAGATAAAGGGACTTCTTGGCATAGAAGAGTATTAGGGCGCTATGAATCGAGGGAGGAAAAGGAGTCTGCTGAAAGGAAGAGGTCACCAACATGTGCTTACGGACACTTTTTTTCTCCGAGAAAATAAAAGGGGCTTTATACTCTCGAAACAACCCTCTAGGGTCGCGCTCGTCTTACCTCAGCTCGCTATCACGCCTTAGACAACAAGGCAATCCCCGGCGAAAAGCCAAGACAGATCGCATCAGGGACGGCCATTTTCCATGGACAAGAAGTGTTTCATTAATGTCGCAAAGAAGCAAAGATAAGGGAAGACGGAAACGGAAAGGTAAGGCCTACCAAAGATGGCACAGTGGACATAGATGAAAAAGATTGGCAAAGTTGTCATGAAGGGGGCTCTGGGTGCGCAAGGAAAGTGGGCGGATAAGCGCGGGGGGGGGTCAGGCAAAGATACCTCGGGAAGGAACGGTAGAATAACCGATCAGTTATCTGCACCGCGCCTTCAATGCGCGGCCGAAGAGTGAATCTGGGTCAGATCACCAAAATGAGCAGTCCGTCCAAAAACGCAAATTGCAAGGTAAGTCGAGCCTACACAAATTTCAACAAGAAAGCAAACACGGGGGTATGCTCCCGAAACCGGGTACCAAGGCTTAACAGAAACATTGCAGGAATCCTCGAAAGGGGAAGGACGAGGAGTCGAAGTGGGACTAAACCTCCGCATCATATGAAATAAGGTTGTGAGGTAAGAGTGACAGACCGGAGGAAAAACCGCAGTCTGGGGAAAGGCGTCTCCGAGGGACGCCTGCCAAAGTTACGAAAAATGCATCAAAATCACCTTAGGGTATTGCGCCAGATATCGAGGAAGGAGGCGCGTTAAAGAGAAGGGCGACGAATGGCGACGAGGTGGTGGAGCCGCAGCAAATGTCGCTGCGCCAAACGGGCAGGGACAATGAAACGTGTAAAGGGACGAGCGCGTGTCAGGGGTACTAAGAGGGAGCTGGGTCATTATCGTAAAGAGGAAAGAGTACCAAAAAAAGACTTTCAAGCCTGGCTCATAGAAGGGCCAGCCACAATCCGCCAGTACCATGAGGACGCCCGAGACGGGAGAAAGAAAAAAGGAAGAGGGAAGGGGTTGGCCGTGAGGTTTTCGAAGATTTCTCGTTTGAAATATGTCCCCTTACGCGCGAGGGAAAGAAAACCGGGGGAAACCTCGAAAACATGAACAAGTACGGTCACCCGCCCTGGATTGGTAGAATTGACTGAGAAAATGCTATCGTGCGGGGGGTCTAGGAAAGGCGCTACACTAGAAAGGAGAGAGTTCTTTGCAGCTGGGTTGATTCTCGTCCAAACTCTGCATCGGGAGAAGGAGATACAAGGGAGAGGTCTAGTTCGCCGTCGAGGGATGAGGTAATTCTGGGATCCTCCCTCGGAAAAAAAATCTCCAGCTTTTCGAACGGCCCGGAGGGGAAAGTGAGGGAAGGGACGGGCCAGAGAAGATGTCTGGACTAAGAAATGGAACTAGAGGAGCCCCGAGTAAAAGAGATCTTGGGGGGGGCACACCTAAAAGAGGCGGCCCTATATATTCCTGTCGAGGAGAGTAGAGCTTTTAGGCCGGATCGCAAGATAAGAAAGTTCTCCGAAATGAGGGATAGGTCGGAGCAGGAAGGCTATTGGAGCCGAAAAGGGGAGAGGGCAAATTAAATCGTCCCTCGGAAAAGTTCTTCCCTTCCGTAATAATCTATGGAAGTACCACAAGTATGGTGAAATGAAAATAAAGATGAGAAGGCATCGATTGTAAGAGGAGAGGGGACTGTAAAGGGAGGTTTCAGGCTCTCCCGTCTCAAGGGCGACAGCTCGTTACATGACCAGTCACACCGGGACATCTCTCCTTTGAAAGAATGGGCGCAATATCGAGATAGCTCTCAAGGAAAAGACCACTCTGAGGAAAGAGAAAGAGATGCGGCAAGATCGGCGTATGTATAACCACCGACTCTGCCGGGGGAAGAACAGCGAGGGGGGGTGTCTGTACAGACCAGCATCATCGACGGAGCCATCCAAAGTTGATCCCGAAAAGACGCGGCGTTGAGGTTTGGAAAGAAAGGTCTTAAGACGCCGGCGTCTCGGCTACCTTCTCCTAAAAAAAATGTGGTCCTGAAGGAAGAAGATCACATCCTCAATCTCAAGAAATCAAAACCCTCGTGCCCTCGACCCAGTTCAGGAAAATCTATGGGGTTTCGCGTCGGTGGAGATGATCCAAGAAACGGAGGACTCCCTGTTGACTCGGAAAAGAAGTTATAGGGGGGGGAACAAGCTTACGGTGCGTGGTCCGGGAAGGGGCATCTGAAAGGTTGCTTTTGACGAATCTCAGCCCTCGGTGGAAAAAATAGAAAAAAAAGAAAAAAAAACCCATCGCAAACAAAAAAAAGAGAGGGATTCCAGAAAACGGAGGGCAGCCAAATTGTGGAGGCTCATGCTCGGCGCGACGACGCGAAGGACCTAAAAAAAGTGTTCAAGGGGCGGGAATCAAAAACGGATCCTGGATCGAGAAAAAAACTCTCTTGGCCTCCGAATCACGACACTGGGAAGCAAAAAGCGAACTGGGAAGAAGACTTCCTCGGAAAGGAAAAAGGGTGAAACTGTTAGACGCTGAGTCAAAAACACGACACGTGAGCCATAGAGCTGAAGGGGACGAATCCTCTCTCCTGGCCCGGGCGCAATCAAACCTCAGTTATGGGATGGGAACTCATCGAGGATCTGCTTGGGTGGGGAACGCACTGCACGTTAAGAAAAGCTCCGCGAGGTAAGAGGTCTGGGGGGCGTGCGCAAAAGAGTAATCCCATGAAAGTGTGAAGGTGACTCTGTTCTTCAAGGGAGCATCCTGAGGAGAAGAATCCTTCCCGAAGTTGGTCCGGGGGCAGCGTGGGGCCGGGGCACTCCCTACACCGGTGGTTTCACCGGCACGATAAGCTCGGGGTGCCATTCGACCCAAGAGTGGGAAAAGGGCGGTTGCAGAGGAGGGGGGAGCGATTTGGAATTTGTCGCTCTAAATGGACGTGACTGTTCTTCGCGAGTGCTCCTTCTTCAGTACGTTCGACGAGTCGCCTAATAAAACCCGCTCATCGATCTGTCCTGACTGAGACGCTCTATCCAACCAGCTACTGGGAGGATGACCAAACCCATTTCGGGCAAGATATTAAAAGTAGCTCTTAGGCCTTAAGGAGTTCGCACGCCGCGAGATTGGGGGAAAGGACTCGGAATTCTAATATTAGTAAAGAGACGTCAAGGAAAGTTAAACATGTCCTGCCTCTCGCTCCGAAACGTCGGAGGAAGTCCGTCCGGCTGGAGGCGATGTATTTTGTCAGCAGTCCCCGGGGCGAAGGCAGCTACAAACCCTATCCGAATTTGCCCTTCCAACGCTTCAGCAAAATGGGTTCAAGAGTCCTCTGAGAAATGCGAATGCAAACCGGTGAATCATCCGGCTTCCGCGATGGAACATTGATGACAAAGGCCATATCGAAAACTGAACGGAAGGACGCTCCGGAGATAAAGAAAACCCCTCTCGACGCGGAAGGCAGGGAGAAGGCGACTACTGGCGACGGAGCGAAGAACTTGGGAAGCGGGTTGCAGGGCGGAGGGGATATAGAGCTCTACCACAAAAAAGAATCTGACTATCCTGCGGATTGGCCGCGCGAAAAAGTTGTCGAGCCCGGAGAAGACAGGCATTATCCTCCTGGATCCTCTCGAGTCGTCCGAGTTCAGGAATGACCGCGCTAAAACTGAAAGGACAAATTACCTAGAAAAAAAGACTCGGCATAAAGGGGAAGGACTGCGGGAATGATTCTCGGCGCGGCGACAAGTTGACACTGCCAGGGTAAAGGCTGAGGAAGATGGCCTGGCTGTCGGAAATGGTGTTGCAGCGGGGGCGGAAGAGGGAACGGAAGCCTAGAGTGGACCCGACAAAAATATAAGGGGGATAGGAGGACACGGGAGGGGGGCCAGGGCAGGTTTGTAATTTGCAGGGTTAAAGGGGGGGGGGGGACCAGGACCGGATGTTCAAACTTTCTCGTCCTGAGAAAGGCGTAATAAAGGGGGGGGGAAAGACATCCCTTAATTTCTCAAAAAATATTTTCTCCCCAGTATCTTTACTTTGGGGGGTAACCCCGTGTATAAAACACCCAGGGGAACAATTCGAGCTGAAAGCGGGGGGGAAACTTCCATCTTCACTTTTGGGAGCGCTAAAGGACAGATAAAGAGAAGGACTTTCCCTAAATCAGATATCGTAGGAATCATTTCTATCTACATTGCACAAGGATATACCGAACTAAGAAACAGTGCAAGTGTTTGACCCTACTGAGGTTTCAAGATTGGGACAGTAACGATCACATCAGAAAAAGGTGTAAAGCAGAAAAGGGGAGTTCAGGGGGAAAAAAAGAATCCTGAAAACTGTAGTTGAACCACGTTCACTTCTTGACAATTAAGCGAACGCTGGTAAAGACAACGTCCCGGGATCAAGGGAGGGGCCTTGGTGCGGGGTTCGACATACGGGAATCGAAACATCTTGAGGGGGGGACGAACAGGCTTAGAGCAGGAAAGGGGGACTCAAGCTAGGGATGATAATTTCCGCGCCAAATTGTCGGAAGGCCGGTGACGAAAAGAAAAAGTACCGGGGGCAGCAGCTTCCAGATAAACGGAATATAATGCGTTTCAATATGGCCTTGCTAACGATCACATTGGCGCAATGAGGGGGGAACTGTGGGGAGGGAGACATGGCGCCGGAAAAAACTTGAGAGAAAAATTAA
>Ga0179593_1512191_pt1 | contig 32188 bp, 38 predicted proteins | sample CZODoug2_1_08_16_FD_185931 | JGI IMG/M metagenome (GOLD analysis project Ga0179593, IMG submission 185931) | Vadose zone soil fungal communities from Angelo Coast Range Reserve, California, USA - CZODoug2_1_08_16fungal (PacBio error correction) | ecosystem: Environmental > Terrestrial > Soil >...
GAGTTGGAAAGAAAGTTCTGGAGGGGAAGAAAGAAAAGGATCGAAGCAACTTGGGTCACTTCGGTCGTTAAAGGCTGGATCTAGAGCTTTAGAAGGAAGTCTAAATCACATCGTGTAAGGAAAAGAAAGGGAGGAGGAAGCTGGATTAAACTGGATGGGGCATTCCCCTGAATGTTGGGGGGGGGGTTGGAAAAGGGCTCACGATTATTGGGAGGGGGGGGCACTGCCACAGGAATGCACGCTGCTACGGAGGGGGGGTTAATCAAACTGAACGAGAATGAGCGGAACAGCGTAGACAAGAAGGGGGAAAGGAGTTGCGTGATCCGAATTACAATACCACCAAGAATGGAGAAGGTCGACAAAAGAGAAAAAAAATACATCGTTCAGAGACGGAGCCGTCGCAGCTTGCGAGCCGGCTGAGGCAGAAGGTTGAGAGGCAATCACAAACACACAATGCCAAAACAGGGGGGGAGAAACACCGTTCCAAAACTTAGCTCGAAACGTAGCGTGAAATCGCCGCGACGTTCCGGCTGATGTTTTAGGGGTGTTTCCAAGGCGGATGTGATGCGCCGGGAGATGGAAAACGGGGGAAATGTCTAGGACCATGATCTATATCCGTGATCGGGGTGTTTTATCTGAGTACACTGTGTCCAATCCTGCAGAGAGGGGAGCGATAGTGGGTCAAAACCCTTCAGTGGATTCCAAAGACGGTTTCGACGAAGAAATCGTGAGGAGGACTAAGGGCACCCCGATTGAGTCCTAAAATGTTGAGTCAGATGCTGGAGCAGGAGGAATCTCAATGGGAGGACTGACTTCTCTGAGGAGAAGTGACCACCGTGGTGATAAATAGTCCTAAGGTCAAACTGGGGCGTGCGAAGCAACGGAAAAGGCGATTGGTAGGAGAGGAATAATTTAGCGGTCGTTGCGACAATACTCGGCGGTGAACCAGCTAAGGGAGAGAGAGTGATAACGGCCATTGGGGTGACAATCTGCTTTGTGTACAAATGGTAAAGACTTTCCCGGTGAACGAACGAAAGAGTTCCGCAAAAAAACAGTAAGAGGAAGAAACTCGGACAGGTATACTTGCGATGGCTCGCACGGGTGCTTGGTGCTCCAATCAGTCAACGATCGGGTGAAAAAAGGGATGGGGGAAAAAGCGGGGGTCACTGCAAGGTGTGAGGATCTTCAAAAGTTCCCCATGGTTCATTATGAGGATGTCGAAAAGGAGGAGCGGTAGGGGTGCTTTGTAATGTTTTTCTGTCCTCTAGTGGTTGGGCGTAACTTAAAAATAAATGGGTGAAGACCGGGGGGGGCAAGGATGGGCAGTGAATCCCCACACGCAAGAGGTTAAAAAGTCCCCGCACGAATGTTGGATAAGATAAAGGTGTGAAGTTTTGGGAAATCGTTCCTAACCAGTATTGAAGTTCCGAAAAAGCAGCTTTCACACCAAAAAAAAAGGTCTGGGTTTCGGTTGCATCAATTCGCCAGGAGCGGGTAAGCAAAATCGCTGGGAGGGAGAGGGCCGAATGACTTTGTAGGGGAGGTTGGGGTCGGCTGGGGTCAAACAGCCGAGTGACGGAAGCGATCACCTGACACAACGAGACCGAAACGGAAAGGACCCGAAAAAGCTGGGGTGCTCCTAAAGTCTTCATTTAGGAAGACTTTGAAGTAATCTGGTTCTGGTCCTGGTAAACTAAAGGGGGACTATCCGGCCCTTATGTTCTGTCATTAGAATGCCGATGGTTAACAGCTGCTGGACAATGAGGCAATCTTGCAAACAATTCGATGTCAGCTCGATTGAGTCGTGAACACCGCTCTTTAGGCAAGTTTGTACTTGCGTACGAGCCTTTCTGAGGCCCTAGAATTGGTGCAGGGTGTGGATTGAGGGGTTTTAAAGTGGGAGCCTCCACAACTTGCAAATCCTCTCGGCCTCATCCCGAAATGGCTGGGAATCAATCCGTGTTGAAGAGGGAAGATCTCGCGGGGAAGGGGGGCGTGGAAAGGTCTCGGGAGAAAAAACAGGGTTCAAAACGACGGTGAGGGGGGGGGGGGGGGGGGGGGGGGAGTAGGGGTACTAATCCGAGATAAGGGGTTGTACATCTTCATACTGCGGCGTTAATAGAGGGGGCGGGTCACCAGAAAGGGGAAAAGTGGCGAAAAACTGAAGCATCAGAAACAATGGCGAGGGTTTCCTCTTGCACTTGACGTACTAGACTAGTCACAACAGGAGTTGTGGGACAGGAGACCAAAGCTGTCGAAAGGGAGCACGAAGCACTTTGGCTGAGAGAAAGAAACCCTCTCTAACAGCGGAAGATATGAACCGCGTAGGGCCACTGAAAAAATGTAGTCACACCAATAGTGTTCATTCAAAAAGAAAATTTTACTAGCGCAGCGTGTGCCGGAGGTCGTTAAAAAAATGACTAACCGATTCCAAACGACTTACTCCGGACAGTTCTCAGCGGGGCCCACCAGCTCGAAGGGCACTGGAGCGAGACAGCCACAGCCCTCACCCGCACTCGTGCAAGTGAATAGGAGGGGAAAAGATGAAAAGCACTGACTCCGGAAACTGGCATTCAGCTAACCGAGGAGGGGTAAACCTGCCTGCAATATATATAGAATAAGGGTCACAACAAGAAGGTAGGAGGAGACAAAGAGAGATGGACCGGTTGAAAAAGATCACTCTTCATGTGTTCAAGTTTGGAAAACGAAAGGAGGATGAAGCTAAGGAAGCTGAAGGAGGTTTCATAGAATAAAGAAGATAGTCCATACGGCCATGGATTTGCATGGCTGATCTGATAAGAAGGTCTAGGAGTTTGGGAGAGGGGAATGGGATTAATCGAGGAACGGAATACGCCGCTCGGGGATGGGAAAGAAGATGTTGACTCCTTTCACGATGCGGCTCAGGGGGGGGAAAGAGGGAGGATATGGAAGAAAGACGTGTTTTAAAAATGCAAAAGATACATCAAGAGATGACTTCGATCAGTGGACGAGGAGAATTGATCTCAGCCAAAAATGGAAAAGAGAAATCGAAAAAGGAGGGAGGGAACATTCAGGAACAGCCTTGTGACAGATCAGGGAATAAACCGGGTGAAAGGTCAAATCTTCAATTTCATGGCTGATGCTTGAAAAAAAGATGAAGGATGGGTGAGGAAGAAGCCCAGAAGCCCGTTTCTAATCCGACAATGGGGATGAGATTAGTAAAACCAAGGAGGATCAGTCACATATCAATTCCGAACCCCGTGCTATGAAACCTAGGAGAGAGGAAAATTATATGACTCAAAACTGAGACCCTGGAGATAAGTTGGAGGAGACGGATTGTTTGGGTGGGGCGGGCAGTCGGTGTGCTGTGGATGAGAAAAGCCATGTAGGGTGTCGGCGCGAGCTAGAAAAGTGGGGGGCATCTTTCAACAAAGAAAGAACGGACTTTCGGAGACGGGTGAGACCAGGGGGCGAAAACCGGGGTTTCAACGGCAAATCTCTCAATCAAGGAAACAGGGATGCCACAACCCCCCCAAAAAAAGGGGAGAGTACATGGGGCACCTGGGGGAGGCGGAAGTAAGACGAAGAAGAATCAATAAAGCAAAACATGAGTATTTTTCATTTGGCTAGAAAGAAAGAATGCGAGACGAGTCAGAAAATAAATAAGGCGTAATGAACGCGTTCCTGAACACTGAAGAGTTCATACCGCTTCTAGGGTAGAACGGGATCTTGAGGTCCGAAATCCTTTACATGCTAAGGAAACGACAAAAGAAACGGAAAACAGAAAGCGGATCATCGATCCAAAAGTCATGATGCAAGAAAGGGGAAAAAGACGGGGTTTGGGGGGATGGGAGGGGAAAGCTGTTCAGATGGGAAAGGAAGAGGGGGAATGGAAGAAAATAAAGCACGGGGCTGCAAAAGCTCAAAACTTAGAGGAGAAAAACCCGATAGTATCTCTGGGGAGAACTCAAACTAATGTTGGATACAAAGATGAATGGATTACTGTGAATTTTGGAAAGGGGGAGAAAAAAAGAGACAAATTACCATCCAAAATCCAGTTAGAGGAGCCGAGGGGGGGGTAAAATTTCTACATGGGGGGAAAAAAAGTACAAAGGGGGGGAAGAAGATGGAAAGCACAAAGATTAAAGTAACCATGGGGCCTTTCCTGACAGTCCTTTAAACGAGGGATGGGCTTAGAAAAAAAAAAAAAAAAATATGGGAGAGAAGTGAGGGGAAAGATAAGGCAGTCCATATTGAGAGAAGGCGGGGGACGGGGTCAGGGCCTGAAAGGTGAGGGGTTAAGTCAATTGTCAAAAGGCCTCGCCCAAAGGAGAAGAATTCAGGAAATTTAGAGAGGAACAGTCAGGAGGGGGAAGCATACAGAGTGGGGGGCATGAAAAAGTCAGATACCTCTAGTACGATAAGTGCAAAGGCCAGGAGCGCCCGAGGGAAAGAGCATTATCAGGGTACAAGTAACTTGAGCATACCCACTTTGTAAGAGGCTTCCGGAAGGGGGGAAGGGGACTTATATTAAAAATCAACACAAAAAAGAGAAAACACGAGACCAGAAGAAAAATCGATAAATGAATTAACAAAGTCCGGAGCCAAGACACTTGAAATAAAGAAAATGCAACCATTCGGGGCGCGTCAGGGAAGGAGGGAGGAGGAACAATGCGGGGGTAGAAACCCGGCAATCAGTTTACTATCCTAGAACTAAAAAAGGACGAGGGCAAGAAGGGGGACATTACGAGCAAGTGAAAAGTGAAAAAAAAGGGGGAGGTCATTTGCACAAATGGGGGGCTGTGAAAATAAACATCATCGGGTCAAGTAGGGGGGGATAGACACGATTGACGGACGTAAAAAAAAAAATTATCATTTGTACAAACCAGGGGGAAAGTAGGGGGCATTGCAGGTGTGGGGGGGAAAGATTAAAAAAGCAAACCAAACCGTCATTAGGATAAAAGTAGTAAACTTAGCAGGAGAAACGGGCACTCTTCAAGGCTCTTTTGGGGTACTCTGGGAGCAACGGAGGTTGGATTTAAGTCTTGAGGGGGGGCACTTCGCAAGTTAGGAGGTTACTAAGCTCAGGGAGGGGGAGGAGCGCGAAGGGGGTACAAAGAAGCAGAGGGAGGTGTCATCATGCCTACCAAGGGCAAAGATTTATCTTTCGTAAAGATGCGAAGGGGGGTGGGGGCGTGGGGGGGTACCGCCATTACTGGGGGCCAAATACATAGGCATTCACAAAGGGAGGGGGTAGGGGAGGTGAAATTGCATGAATACAAAGAATAGAGGGAGGGAAAGAAATCGAGAAAAAAAACTGAGTGACTTCGATTCTCCGAAGGAATATCTCCAGAAAAAAACACAAGGGGGATGCAAAAGCAGACCGGGGATAGGGGGGGGCGGAAATCAAAGGGCCCTGGGTCATAAGGCACTGGCAGGGAAAGGGGACACGAACAGTATAAAAAAAAAAAAGAAGAGGGTCAGAAAAGATTTCGGGGCCAAAAGTTTATGCGTGGGGGGCAGGAAATGAAGGGGGAGGGTTTATTATTCCCGAAAATTGGGAAAGAGGAGAGGGGGACTGCCAAGAAAGCAACGCTATAAAGTGGAAAAAGAAAGGAGAAACACCACATATGGACAGAAAAGGAAGCCGCAGTGAGTTGTGTAAACCTACAAACAAGTACGTAGATCGATCAGAATGGTGAAAAAGAGAATAGGGGAGAAGGAGCCTTCGAATGACACAGCTTCAAGCAAGTAGCGTTTCATCAAGTAGACAAAAGAAAAATGGGTGAAAGTGTCCAAGGAAAGACTGGACTAAAAACGATGTCTCGCGACGCCAACTACGTCTGAAGTCAGAGGGGGGGGAACTGATGCCAAAACTAAAAATCAAAAAAGGGTCATGGGTACACAAAGGGGTGAGCTTAAAATAGGGGAAAAAAGGGAAAAAAAGAGGTCAGTGTGAAGGGTTGTCTTCAACAAACTGTGCTTCAGCCAAAAGGATGGGGGGGCTAGCAATAAAGGTGGGGGAATCCTCCCTTGCAGTGCAAGACTGTTGAAAAGTTTTCCGAAGAGTTTCGGGGGGGAGGGCCGTAATAGGGGTCTACGAGGGAGTGATTCGTTAAGGCTGGGAGAGTCAGTCAGGTCAGGCAGAGTCACGCCAGAAAAATTAAGGGTCTCGACAGCAGAAAGGGCCAAAGTGGTTAAGGAGGCCTAGTCAAAAGATGCTAAAAGGGGAGGAGCGTGGAGAGGGAGGAAAAGGAATGAGTACTGGGGCAGAAGAAAAAGAGAAGGCTGTAACAGATCGACAGTTCATTGAAAAGGAAAGGGGGTCGGAGCAAAGCTGGATCCGAATCTAAAGTTGGTGGGGCCGAGAGGACATGGGGTGCCGGGGGCGGGGGGGAAAGGACGAGGAAGAACATAAGGCCTGCACCACTCTTCGAAAGTCGCCTAGCTACAGGGCCTGGTAAAAAAAAGGGGATTGTGGAATTCAGTGACAGAAGAAGTCTTGCACATTAGGGGTCAGAGGTCAAGTGAGGATGGGCACTTAACAACAAGGGAAGGGGGGTAAGGAGTAGGAGTAAAACCAGAAGGGGGAAATGGCAAAAAAGGGGGTTGGAGGAAAAGTGCTTCGGTTGGTCGGAAAAGGGTGTGTAGAGGGGGGAAAATCTTGGTATATTAGGAAAAGACCCACACTGAAGTGGGGGGGCGGCCGCGAGACTCGTGTTGGGGGGGGGAGCATAGAACGGAGAGTGTTAGATTCAAGCCAGGAAAAGGGTGACAATAAAGGGGGCGAAGTAAGGGCAGAGGGTGATAGACCTTTCACTAACCGACGAAAAAAAAAAACGGGGGAAATGGGGGGGGGGGGGTGGAAAAACCGGAACTTCGCTGTATCAGCGGGTGAAAAAAGAGAGAAAAAAATCGTATCTACGCAAGGGGGGTTTGGGGGGGTCACAAATTGGGGACGGAGTATAAGAACCGATTCTCAAATATCAAAGGAAAAAAAAGACACAGGAAAAAAATGAATGACATATATGAACAAAAGGAAAGAAGTCTGTCCGGAGGACGGGAAGACGTTTAGAAAGGAAAGTTCTGAGGACCGAACGGGGGTGACCCTCCTCAGGGAGAAAAGTTGTGGGGGACGGTCCTGGAGAGGTAGAGGAGGGGAACACTCAAGAGACTTGGATTGGGGTGGGGGGGAACAGGCCCACTGGGAAACCGTCCATGAAGGAAGAGATCTCCGGGTGAGTCGTTGACCCCAGCACCATAGTGTGCTTCCTAGGACCGTGCTAATCAAACAGCCTTTAAGGTCGGGATGAAAGGTGGGTTGGATTGAATGACTGTCTCCACCCACAAGGAAAAAAAAGCGTCAAGAGGGCAAACCCTAATGAGATTCATATCAATGGCAGGGGGTCAAATTGTAGGCAAGCAGAGGAAGAGGAGGGGAGAGGGGGAGTTCCGAAACTATTGTGCTCTAAAAAGTTCAGGACGACAGGGTTCGGCGAAGTCTAGATGCTCAGTGGGAAGGTAAAAAAAATCTGAAAAAGAAAGAGAGTATCGCACGGCGGACGATGGCAAAAGTGGAAAAAGTTAAAAAAGGGAGGGGAAGAAGAGGAAAAAGACTCCGTCTGAAAAAACGGGAATGCACGTGGGAGGAAAGGGATCATTAGATTGGGGTTTGGGAAGGGAAGTAGAAGGCTTCTGAAAGGGAGATCACAATGGGAGGAAAATGGCGCATCAGCGCGAAAAGACGAAGGAGAACCCTATTAGGAGTGACGAAGGGAGAAAAATTGGTATCACCATTTTACGGTCCTCATGAAAAAATGGAAAAACTTAACTTAGTCGCCCCGGAAAAGAAGGATCTGTCCAGCAAAGAGGCAAAATACCGCGGGGAATGAAAGAAAAAAGGAAAGATTAAAAAGTCCTTAGGGAAAAAAAGGGGAAGGAGGTCGAAATAATCAAGGAAACCGATAGGAGAATGAGGAAAGAAAATCGGTACCATATCAAAAGGAAGGGGGAAGAATCCGCCGACGGAGAACCGGGAACTACGAGTACACGTTAAAAAAGACTCCGAAGTCAGAGGAAGAACGAAGGATCATAGGTCTCTCACACAACAAAAGATAAATAGGGAGAGGGAAGGAGTGAAACAGACTGAGGTTTGGGAACCTAATCGGTGAGAGATTCATTGGAGAAGCTAGGAGCTTTGTGTCGTGAGACTAAGAGAAAATCGGCTGTGAAAAGGAATTTGGCGGAGAAAAAGACGTGAAAGAGAGTTATGGTTGGCTTGAGAACTGTCCGGAGCTTGACTAGGGGGGCGAAAGATATAATTGAAAAGACGGGGGACCGGGGGGGAAAGAAAAAAGTTTCAATAGGAATACGAATTTTTCAGCAAACTATACCGACTGTTGATGAGGATTCATGAGGGAGCGAGGAAGAGTTAGCAAGCCTGCACAAAAAGCGCAAGGAGGAGAGGGGAAGAGATGAACGAGAAAAGGGGGAAAGATCACCTTCAGGCTAAAAACTCTTAAAAAAAAGAAGTGGATTTAATTCTCTGAAAGGAGGGGGGATGTGGGAGGGATCCCACTTTCCTGGCTTAAAACAACGGGGAGGAGAAGAAAAAAAGGGGGGATCTGAGGAAAAAACCATTGGATGCTGAGAAGAGGTGACCATATACTCCAAGACCAGATTGAGGGGAAACGGAGGGGATATAATTCAGCGCCCAAAAGGGGGGGCTCCACTGAGGGGAGAGTAAAAATTAATCGAATTCTGGGGGGGCATTCTTCCCGGAGACGAAGTTTTTTTATGAGAGACCAAGAAAAAAAAGAAAAACCTACTTCACAATAAAGAACAGAGGCGCGTAGGGGAAAAAGATAAAATATTATCTAATTCGCAGGTTCTTCCCCCCCAACCCAACAACAACCCAACCCCCCCCCCCAACCACCCCGGGACAACTCCGCGGGCGCCGCGCCCCAACCACAAAAAAAAGTGTGAGACTCAAATGTAGAGTAAATATCATCTCATGCACAACAATGAATTCGGATTGACCCAGGGTAAAGCCCAAAGGGGGGGAAGGAACGGTTTGCCGAATGAATGAAGGGAGAAAGGTGGAAATCTGTCATCCTTAGGGGCGGGGTGAAAAAACTGTAGGAGTTGGGGGTCTTTCATGTGTAAAAAAAAAAACTTTGGGGGGAAAAGGAGAGGAGGGGATGGAGAGAAAAAACAGCCTTTAACCTCGAAATAGATGTTAAAACCAGAGTGTCTGGCAGGACGTCTGGTGTAAAAATGGTTAAAAGCAAACGACAAAGAAAAAGGGTTTATTTGGGGAAGACTTTGACAAAAGGGGGAAATTCATGGCGTTCAATTACGGGAAAGTAGTCGAAAATAAGGAAGGCAAAACTCGGGATGAAGGAAAAAAAAAAAAGACAAAAAGAGAGAGTGACAAACTACATGAATGGGGGATAAAAAAGAGGAGGGGAACGGGACGATAACCACTTGATTGAGCAAAAAAAAAGAAAAGAATGCCCAGCACCCACCCTACTCTGTGGGGGTAAGAAGAGAACCACTCCCGAAGAAGAAAAAAAACCCAGTTGAATAATACAGTATGACCCGCTGGAAAGAAAAGGCAACCGGGAGGCCTCAACTGGAGGGGGGCAAAAGAATGGAGGAAGAAAATGTAAAAACGCTCCGAGGGGGAGAAAGACGGGAAAGGGGGGGGGGGAAAAATGGAAACAAAAAGGTTGGGAAAATACAGGGAAAATGGGACCCAATGCTCCTAAAGGAAAAGAAGGGGCATAGAAGGGGAAGCTGCTTTAGTAAAAAGAGAACCGATCAACACAGGAGAAAAGAAAGGGCAAGGAGGAAATTTGACGGGTCGTCGGAATAAAAGAGGGGGGAAATCTTGCAATTAGAAAAAAAGGTTGCATAGAAGGATAAAAACTCCCATATCAGGACCCTTTAGAATTACAGCCGGGGGGGAGCCGCACTGCAAGGAATGGGGACTGCAACAGGAACGCATAACTCAGGCTGTCGGGATAAAAAAAAAAGCCCGCAGATGAAACTTGGGAAAGAGAAAAATACGAAACTAAAGGGAAAGTAGATCCATGGGGGGAGCAAGAGATGAAATCACTGCGCAGGGGAAGGGCAGCGTTGTTGGAGGCGAAGAAATCAGCGAAGTCTTCTGAAAAGGGGAGACGTAAAGAAGGGGCTGAGCAGAACAAGTGGACAGTGAGGGGAAACATTGATTGGGGGGGCGGGAAGAAGAAAGCAGAAAGCGTCGAGAGAAAGAGAAGCCACTAGGAGAGGGTTAGCTCGGGGGGGAGAGGGAGAGGGGTGGTATTTGACGAAGAAACAAAGGGAACAATAGTTCTTACGAGGGAAGGGATTGGAGGAAAAAGCATCTATTGCAAGAGGGCATGAAGGGCATTAAAGACGTTGAGCTTAAAATAAAAATCCAACCGGCAGGACTGAAACCGAGGGGTCATCAAGGGGGAAGAGGAGACGGGGGATTGCAGGATAGAAGGGCAGAAATATTGGAAAGCAGCAGGCGAGTTTCCGGGAAGAAAATTTCGGCGAAAAAAACTGTAAAGAAAAGGAAGAAACACCACACGAGAGGGGGGGGTCGTTTGACCGCGGCTCAGAAAAAAGGGAGAAGAAAACTTGAGAGAGGGAGGGAGGGGATCAAAGAATTTTGCCGGAGGAAAAAAGTCTACTCATGAGAGGGGGATGCCAGGGAGCGATTTTTGGTACCTGCCGGTTGGTGGTTGGGAGGAGTGCCTATCGAAGCAGAAGATGAGGACTGCCCGAGGAAAAGAAGAAAACGGTGGGGGGAAAGGAAAGAGAAGTAGCGAAAGAAGGAGAAAAAAAAAGAAAAAGGAGAACCGAAGAAAGAAAAAGGCCGTTTTCGAACACCGAAGAAATGTGGACAACGAGGCCTTAACTCTGAAAAAAGGAGGAACGCAAGAAAAGTTGGGAAAAAAGAAAGCAGCAAGTTCCATACTTGGGGGGGGAAACTTGGGGGAAAGAAAAACACTCAGGAAAAAATACGGGGAGAAGGGCTACGAAAAATACTCGACACGGCTTGAGTAGGGGGTGGGGGGGTTCCTGCACTAAAACCAAAAGAAGAAAGCACTCGGATAAATGCTTAGTTGAAGAGGGAAGGGTGAAAGAGGAGAAGGTGTTTCGGGTATCTGAAAAAGAACTTCAACAGCTGCCTCTCGGCGGGTCTCTCAAGAGAGGGGGAAGCGCGAGGCAGGCAAAAAAAAAAGGGGCCTATCGAAGGGGTGAGGTGTCTGAATCACGGTTAATCTTTAACTAGGGGGTGAGGGGGAATGGGCGAAAAAAGAGAAGGATTTTCCAACGAAAAGTACTAATAAAGACTTACTGAGAGAAGAAATGCCACGTGCAAAAATTAAAAGGGGGGGCAAAATATAGCGCTTTAGAAAGAAGCAGGCGGAAGGATAGAATAAGTCGGACTGTCTAACTTAAAGGAGGGAAAAGGGGAGGGAAGAGGATGAAGGGTAGTTCTTAAGCGCGAGAAAGCGGGCCAACTGGTAGGCCACCGGGAAAATGGGGCACGACATAATTAAATCAGAAAAAGGGAGAATAGGAGAGATTTGCTGAACTTTGGCTGGGGGTAGAGAAAGAAGAGGTGATGGGGAATGTTAAAAAAGTACGGACGAAGTCCACTCGGAAACATTCTGTTAACTGGGGAAGGCCTGGACTGGGGGAATTCGGCCATAGAGAGAGTTATAAGAAGTGGAAAGATACTGGGAAAGTATGGTTTGTTAAGAATTAAGGTTCGATATTGGGGAGCTGGCAAAAAGTTTTTAGCTCAAGAAGGGGAAAAAGATAGTGCGAGGAGAGAACAAGAAAACATATTAGGTCTATCTTCCCTAGAAGGGAGGGGGGGGGAATGGGCAACAGAGAAAGCAAATTGGATTACTCAGTGGATCAGAAAGGAAGGCACAGGGCCTTCAAGCAGGGAAGAGAGGCCTCAAAAACCGTCGTTGGGCTTTAAAAGCGGAGGCAAGGAACAGCAAGTTAATCTAAATAAGGCATGGAGGGGAATGGGGGGGGGAACCGGCTGTTGAGGGAGGGGTCGTCAGGGTCATAAAGGCATTCGGAACACAAATCAATTAATAAGAACGCTTACAAAAAGAGCAGTGGAGGGAAGAAAGTGAAAAGACTCCAATCTTCAAAAGGAGGTAAGAATGAGCGGTCGGCTTGGTGCAACAAAGTCAAGGAAGGGGAAAGGTCCATTGATAGGGAAGCGGGAATCAGAGGGGAATTGCATCAATGGGGAAAACTTTGCAGAGGACGAGGCCAGCTCTCGCTTCATGTAAAAGAAAAATCAAAAGGGGCATTTAAGGTTATGGGGGGGAGTGGGAGGGGGAAGTGGAGAGAGACACCCGGGGGAGGAGAGGAACAAAGCACCCCGAAATGGGATCCGAAATTTTTGGTCGGGAGAAAAAAGAAATCTTCCAAGAGGGAGAGGCTGATTCACGGCTAAAGTTGTCAAAACGACGTTCCTCGAATGTGAACTTTCCCGAAGAGGGGGGTGATTAAGAGCTTAAGTCGATTGCAGGGTCTAAATGGGGGGAAGATGAAATAAAAAAGAGAAGGAGGTCAACGTTCATAATTCAAGTGCGGATCTGACGCTGGAAAGGGGGCATACGAAAGTCACACAATGGAGTGCGGTCCGGGAAAAAAGAGAAGGAAAGGAGCAGAGAAAACGTTTGATGCTATAAAAACTAGGATCCACGACTATTAGCGAAACCGCTGAGGTGGGGGAAAAGGGAAAATGTAGGAAGAATGGGGACTTCCTCTTACCTTAGCAAAACGGAAGAAGAAAAACACGCAATTCATCTGTACATCCAAGACGCGTACGTAACGCCCGGGGAACAGGGAAAAACATCCCTACCCTCCAGAAAAGTACTTCGGCCGCGAAGTCACGAAAAGAAAAGGGCAAGGGGGATGGGAAAAGGCTAAAAAGTCTCGACCGCGACCCCCCCAGAAAGACGCCTTCGAGCAAAGGAGGAAAAAAAGGGGTCCAGCTGAATCTAGGAATAACCAAAACAAGGGGTAGGGAAAAGAATAAATGATTGCGAGAAAGAGGAGAACTTTTTTACAAGGATAAAAGGGAGGATGAAGAGGGGGGGAAGGGGTGCGGAGGGAGAAGGGCAGGTATGACTCCCTAATGCTGAAACCAGAAGGAGAGAGGAGCAACGCAGTGAAGGGGTTTAGGACAACTGGGATAAGTAAGAAGGGGAAGGGGGGAAATAGATTGATGGCAAGAAGTGCGCGAGGAGGAGAATTCACTATTGCTACATTTTCGAAAATTTAAAAAAGAAATTGAAGGGAGGCTTAGACCTGGGAGCATGACGAAGGGGGCAGAGGCAGAACTTCTAAGAGGGGGGAAGCAAATCTGAACAAGGTCGCCTGTTTACTCAAAACGAAACCGTTAAAAAAAACAGCGTCAATAGGGGGAGGGTCACTGAAGGCAGGACGTAAAAAAAAAAAAATGTGGGATGTAAATCCCACGGGTGAATGTACCCAAAGGGGGGGACGATTAAGATGAGATTCGTAAAACGGGGGGGGGAGAGGACCCAGAAGCGAAAAAGTAAAAACTGTTCTTCAATACAAGAAAGCCGAATATAGGTGGTCTCACTGGGGGGGGACGAAAGAGTGGGAAAGACATTGTCGGTGGTCAGGCTAGAGGAAAAAAGGGGGAGCTCAAAAAGGCATAAAACAACACAGAAACTGGGAAAAAGGGGATTGAGGGAAAGAAGAAGCGATGGAACAATCGGACTCAGGGAAAGGGAAGGCACACCCCCCACCCCCCCCCCCCCACCCCACCCCGCACCACTGCCCCCCCCCCGGCCTCCCCTCACAAGCCAACACCGGATCCCGCCCCCCCGAAAACGCCGACCGAAGGAATCCCGAAGCGTACCAAGAGGGGGGAGTTGGCAAGGACTCCAGGAAAACAGAGCTTCTTCCCTCGGCTCTAAAAACAATTAAGGGAATTTCCCCTTGTGACCGAATTCGTCCCAGATGTGATTCAAGAAAAAAAAAAAAAAAGTGACTGGGCGTGGCGTTGAAGAAAAAAAGTGGGCGTGAAGTTTGGGGGGCTTGCAGGGAAAAGAAAGGGGAGGGGGGGGACCGAAATAGGGAGGAATATAACTAAGACGCCGGACCTCCAAATAAAGAAAGGGAGAACGGGAAAAAAGCTAGTAAAAAAAAAGGATGTCTTAGGGAAGATCAAACTGGTGAAGGGGGGGTATTGAAAAGTATGCTTTAAAACTGATTCATCAGAGGAATGGGGGCCCGTTAGGACTTGGCAACACATCTTAGCAAAAAGAGGAGTAACATAAATAGATTGAGGGCTATGGCTATCTCATTGTAAAGATGAGACCACATTGGGAAAAAAAACTAGAGGAAGATCAAATACCCTATTCCATGGTTGGAAAGGGAAAGGAGGGCCCTTAAAAGGGGAATTTGAGAAAACATGAATTTAAAAGGAACATCGGGAGAAGGTCGTCGGCGCTAATGACAATGCAGAAGGATGTTAAGGAGCCTTCAGGAGAGGTAGGCAGAGGGTTGGGGTGAGAATGCTTGGGAAATGGGAAGGGGTGGCAACGGATGTCTGAGTTCAGGGTCGAGAGAGACTCGTGAATTACTGACAGGGGAGGAATCTGCTAAAGTAGAGGGGTTGAAAGGTGATTTTACAAAAAATTACCGCTATTACGCATCTTGAGGAGAGAAACACAATCATGAACAGGGACGGTAGGATAAGAAAAAAAAATGGACATAGTTGAAAATCATCAAGTAGGGGGTCTTGAAACAGAAAAAAAGCCTGCACTCCCAGGCTGTACGCCATTAAACTATGAAAAAAGGAGGGGACAGGGAGCCAAACTGGAAAATGACAAGGCTTGTGAGAAGAAAGGCGGAGCTCGGACAAGTGAGCTCAGGCTAGCCCATCAACACAGGGGGTCACGAAACTAAAAAAAGAAGAAGATTAAAGTAGAGAGGGTTAGGATAAGAGGAGGGAACAGACTTTCCGCAGTGGGAGCTCTTTTGGAGCGAAAAGGCCGGATACTGAGAAAAAAGAAGAAAGGAGTGGGGAACTTAAGATCGATTGCTTATAAAAAGGTGGGTAGCATTCGACATTGTGAGGGGTGTTGAGCGGGCACGCTCAAACGGCTAGGTCAAAGAAGCGAATCACTCCGGGATACGAGGAAAAACCGCTGAGAGCGTTTGGAAGGGAGAAACGACTGTCTTGGAAAAAGGGGTCGCGCGCACGTCGAGTTCCAAATAGGATCGGTGGAGTTGATGACCGTGCACGAAACAGTTTCAAAAAGAAAATCGTCCACCAGGGATAAAAATCACAGGAGGGAGGACAAAATACGCAAACGCGGAATCTGTGATAGATGGGACGACTTTGCGAAAAGGGAGGAGAAAACGAAGAAAGAATGTTCAAGAATGAAGTTCGTTTTATCAAAAAATAAAAGAATAGATAGAAAAACACAAAGGAGGAAGAAAAAGAGAAGAGGGAGTTGTAAAAAACCGTGGTAGGCCAGCCGTCTCCGGACTTCTCGCTTGGATGGCTTGGGAAAGAAAAGGAGAACCTGTATTTACAAAGGCATGGGGGAGAAGATAAATCGGGGGATGCAGGGGGGGGGATACAAGCCCGGTTGTAGTTAGAAAAAGCAAAAGCCTGCGATTACAGTCTAAAGGGGAAGGCGGACGACATAGAAAGGGGAAATAAGCTGAAGGAGAAGAAGGTTGAGGGCAGAGTCAAGCAATACGGAGTCCGGAAAAAAGAGCACGCAACAAATTCCAAGAAGAAGAGGACCTGATGGACTCTTCCTGGTTGAGACTTTCCACATAAGAGAACAAGGCTATGCCAGACTGTACCAATTGATCACACATTCTTCAGAATTTGAGGCTGGAGGGAGAGGGAGACTCCCGTCTAGATTGTGAGGGGGGAGTTTTACCTGAGAAGACAAATACCGGGCAAAGGAGAAAGGGGAAAGGGTTCAACTGAGGTGATCGTGCATCAGTTTCTCTGCAGGTGTTTGCGGAGGGAGAAAAAAGGTTTCATGGGAAGCGCTGCTCGAATACGGGTGGGGGGTCCAAACGACCGTGGACAGTTATTGAAAGGGCCAATGTTCAGTCTTACGGGGAGAAAAAACTCAAGAAGCGGGATAGTGTCTAGTCGGTAGTTTCTGGGCGAGAGGCGAGAACCGAGGAAGGAAAAAAGGGAGCGAAAAAATAATCGAAGAAAATCGGGCTAAGGGAAGGGAAAAGGGCGCGATAGCCAATTAGGCAAGTGGATTCTTGATGAGGAGATCGGGTTAGATAACGGGGGAACAATCACTCGGCTCGTCAACCTCAACAGCTTGGGGGGGCTGGGACGACAGGGGGGGGTACAGGCCTTAACACTTTATTAACTCGACGGGTGAAAGGTTTAAGGACCTGAAAGATCGCAACTGAGAATGAGGATCTGTGGGGATGCATACTTAAAAATCAAAGGGGCTCTCAGTTGAGGGGGGGGCCTTGCCAGGAAGGAAAAAAGGCACGATCCGTCGTCCCACAGAGTTCTTACCTAACTTAGGAAATGGGAGGAGAGTAGGTGCTGGATTGTAATAAAAAAACCCAAACAACCCCACCCCAGTATGGAACTTATTTAATTTAACAAAAAAAATGGGCACCTGTCTCATGGGGAGGAAGGAAAAAAAAAAGGGGGTTGTTATCGTACCTTAAGGTAGGGTGAGGGACCCACAATTAAGGAAAGGGATTGGCTCCCCGCGATGAAGAGAAAAAAAAGTTTGAAGAGCGTTAATGAAGTTTGACCGAAGGAAAAAGGGGACGATGACTGAAAGTTTAAAAGAAATGCACTAAAAAAAATCAAACGTGGTGGGAGTGGGGATTTAACGAAAACCACTGAGATGAACTTTGAAAGAGAGAGGGGAAAGGAATGAAAGCAACATTTTGGGCAAGGAGGGGAAAGGGGGGGAGCTATCATGAAAAGATTTGAGGGGGAACAAGCAAGGCACCGGAGAAAGGAATAAGTAAAAGATAAGGGATCAACGGAAAAAGGAGAAGGGGAAAAAAAAAAAAAGGAGGGCAGAATCTTCCGGAACGGGAGGGGGGAAAAAACGCAAGAAAGGGGAAAAGGCCGACTTAAATTGTTGCTCAGGGGAGGGCCGTTTAAAAAAAATGGAACCTTGATGAAAAGGGGTTGTTCTTAGAAGAGAATTCAGGCTTACAAGCTCTTTGAAAAGGGGGACCCAGGCGAAATCCCCAGAATTGTGGGAATTTTAGGTGAATTGACAGTTAGTGGAAAGAGAGCGAATCCCCGAAATGGAGGAGACAGTGTTATGGGAACCAAACAACTCTCCTTCTGATCAGGGAGAAAATTCTCGTGAGACGGTTCAGACGGGTTTAGGCGTCTATGAGGGCTCAGGGGGGAAGAAATTAAAGAACGCGAAGTGCAGCCGGGGAAGTTTGATCAGTCATAAAGAGTGGATGGACGCAGGGAAAAAGCGGTTCAAGCGACTTCTTCCTGTTTAGTACTGGAAATCAGGAGGAAAAAGGAATTTTTGATTCGCAGAAGGGAGGCTCTTCGAACATTGCTGGCGAGAAACTGATAAAAGCGCTCCAAACCCACCAAAAAAAAAGCGGATCGCAGTATCTGTGACGGGAAAAAAATGGGGAAAAGGAAGAAATTTAATTCATCCTCGTGAAAAACACCTGAGCCGCAGAGTGAAAGCTTTCCCATAATTAGGATAGGAAAAGATAACTTACGGTGCAATTCTCATCAAAGAAGACAAACCCTTAGAAGCTTAAATGACGGGGCGATCCCGCTAGAATGAGGAGAAAGCGGGGCAAAGCTCCTCAAGCGCGAAGGACTCGCCGTCAAAGAGAGTAGTCAAAACGTTGCATCCATAAAGAAGCGGTAATATAGGAAGGATCAAGATAGAAAAAAAAAAGGGGGAGGAAAGAGAGAGGCGACATTAGCAGAAGGAGGGGCAGGGTGCACGGTTTTTACCCTAGGCAAGGATGAAGGAGGAGGCAGGGAAAACGAAATGAACGGGAGGGGGACACGGGAAGCGAGGAAGATGGGGGGAGGAAACGAGACGCAGTAGTAATAGGGGGAAAAAGAGAGGGGGTGGGGAGCCTTGGACGGGAAGGACTCGAAGTGATGGGCAGAGAAGAAGCGACGACGGCACCAATGCGGAGAAGGACACAATAAGTTGGAGGAAGGGAAGAACGACCACAGCGGTAGAGGGGGCGTACGAGGAAGGCATTTGAGGCAAAAGCCAAATTGGGGAAAGCTCCCTTAAAAGGCCTGAAGTATATGAAACTCCAGGCCAGGTTAGAAAGGACAAAAAGGAGACGCGGTCGCAAGAGGTTCTGGGCAGGAACGTCATCGGAAGATGTAAGGGAAAGATCCCGGGGCACCCTGTGGGTGAAAAAAAAAGGGGGAAGATTACGCCGCCTTGAAGCAGCCCTTAAAGGTTCCCCGAGAACAAAAACAGGAAGGGAAAAAATAGAGCAGGATTTAGCAACTAAAACTCAAAGAGAAAAACGGGAGGGTGCTTCCCTGCGAAGGTTCAGAAAAGAAGGGACGGGGAAAAATTCCGCGACATTTTGGGGCGGAATCAAATTAATAACACGCAATCAAAAAAAAAAAACTTGGATTGGGAGTAAGACTCGAGGGTCACTGCTAAAATAGTGAGGGGAAAATTCCCGGCTGGAACCCCCCAAAGTTTGAGCAATGGGTTGCCGGCAGCAGGGGAAAGATCACGCACTGACGCGCGGTTTTCCCTTTGGAATAAAGACCGAATTCAGTTAAAATGATGAAGATGAAGGACCGTCTGCAGTGACGAGGAAGAATTGAGCCTGTGATCGTTCGGAGGTGAAAGAGAGAAGAACCAGAAACAGCAAGGAACAAAAGACGGGAATCATCATCCACGAGGGAGGATACCGCTGCATGCAAAGAGAAGGCCGGCGCAACAGACACATTTAAAAATGCGTGGAAAAAAAAGGGGGGATTATCGCGGTCGCACTTTTCGAAAAAAGGGCACTCGACCGAGGAGCTGTACAAAACCCGCGGAGAGAGGTAAAAAAACGGGAAAAAAAGCTCAGGAATACTCAGAAGAAAACCATTACTGCGGGCACTTTAGTTCCACTAAAGGGGGCAGCCCAAGCGGAAAAAAATGCTCTGTGTAAATTAGCCCTAATCATCCCATAAAAGAAAAGAGGAGAAAAGGAAGCAGTGCATAAAAAACGCATGTGCGACTACTGATCTGTTGCTATACCTTCCTAAGGCCAAGCAGAGGTAGTCTCAATAACCAAATCTGAGTTAGAAAGGGGGGTTGAGAAAGTAAATCTGAGAGGTTGGAACCGGAAAATGGGGATAGTTTAATCCAGTGTCGCGGATCTTGGAACAGACTCCCGGGAGGAATGCATCTTCAATAAGTGGAATATCCTAGTTGTCAAAACATGTAGTACGAAGAGACAACAAGACTCCAAGTGATCTCTCCAGGCAATATCAGCGCACAGGGTAACAGAATAAAAAGGGGGAAAAAAAAAGGGCCTATAATAAGGGGCGCATTAGACTAGAATGGGGAAGCTCGCCGCAGAATAGGACGAAGCCTTAGAAAGATACAGACCAGTTCCCGCGCATACACGAAACTCAGCGGGGAGATAAATGGAAGGCTTCGTTATGAAAAAAAGAAATCAAGAATAGTGAAGAAAAAATGACGATCACATAGAGATTGCCCTCTCCCAACTCATACGTTCAGGGAACGGCCCCTTGGTTGAAAAGGCGAAGTTTTGAAGCAAGGAAAAAAAGAGGAAAATAAGAAGGGAATTCGCGAAACAACAGGAGATTTCGAGTAAGGGCTTGAGACTGGGGGTATACAAAAGTTGGGAACAGATTTTTGGGGGAGGACCTTAAGTGAAGATAATCCGGATCAGGAAAAAATGTGCGTCATCTTGAGCCGAGGGTCGAACAAGAGGGATTTTTTCCGATAAGGGGTTTTTTGACTTCCGTAGCGAAAAAAAGTAGTCCAATGCAGGTTACGCGAATCGTCAGAGGGGCGAAAGTGAATTTGGAAACCGAGGGGATGAGGACGAAGGGCAGAAGAGAGCTCCAGGAGCTACAAAAAAGAAAGGGGGCAAAGGGAAGCCATACTAATAAAAGCAGGACGAAAGCCGTATTAGTTATGATTGTGGCATTAGAAGGAAAAGGAAGCGAGGTATAATGGGGGACGACAAATAGGGCTGAAAAAAAACGGAAAAGAATCTTACAGAGAGGGGGGAAAGATGTTCAGGGGCTCCGGGGGTAGACCTCAAGCATTAAAGCAGGCATTCACATACTAGGGGGTTTCTGAGGGAGTAGAAAAAAAAGGGTAGGAAATGCCAGCAACACACGATCTATCCTCCTAGGAGTGCTGAGCCGCGTGGTCGTGGCCTGCCGGTGGATATAGCCAAGAAGGGAGGGACATGGACGGACGTCGAGCAAAAGGAGAAGTGGGATCAAACTGAAAATTCACGAAAGAACAAGCGTAGGAACGCAGCCACGTGGAGAGTAAATAAAAAAAGGCAGGAAAGAACCAAACGCTCAAGAGGGTTGACAGAAGGGGGCCGTCGCAGTCTGGAAACAGCCGGCGGAAGCGGAGTGGGGCGCACTAATAAAAATGTACCAAAGCAGTATCTTACGGAGAGAGAGCAACTCAAGTCCGGAAAATATGTGAGGGGTGTGAAAGAAGGAGAAACACCAAGGCTCCAGGTCTCTGTAATATTTCTCGACCAGGGAGGAGCGTGAAATCGCGCAGTGTAGGGGAGGGGGCGGTCAACAACACGGCGAAGACTGCCCTCTAGAGGCGCTCATCATCAGCTCGAGTGTGCGCAAAGGGGGGGGGTCGGGATGTTGGTTGCTTCGGACGGTAAAGGTCTAAAGGGAGTAGGGGAAATTCTAGTCTGTGGCTTAGAATCTGAGACCTTTGAAGAGCCGCCCAAGGAGGGGGCTCATCTGCCCGCGCTCGCAACCGTTGTTAGAAGGTAGTCATAAAGTACGTCATTCTAGAGCTGTCGCATCAGGGAGGAAGGGGGAGAGCGGAAGATGGTGAAGCTAAGTGGGGGGTGGGAGACAATCAACCAAGCGGCTCGAAAAAACTCGACTAAGTGATTAACTTTCTGAGGGAGTGGGGAAAGACGACTCGGACAATTTTTAAACGGACAGCGGGTGAAAACAACGGAGAAGGCTCGGAGCACTGTTGAGGGATAGACTTGAAACGCACCCTGTCTGGTAGGACAAAAAAGAGCCAGCAGACGATCAGTGGCCATGCGTCATCGGGTCAAAGAAGGTCTGGCATCTTCTGATTTCCCCATGGTTCAGCGGGGGGGAAAAAAAAGGGGGGGGGGAAGAGAGGGACCCACTTGGTATTGGATCAATATTTTTGGTCGTAAACTGAAAAGTGGTGTAGACCGGCAGGGAAGGATATGCAACAGGGCATTGGTCGTCCGCGATAGTTACGAAAAAAAAGGTTTGATGGCAGAATCCACGTTGTGATTCCTTACGTGGGAATAGCCCATTGAGAATGGCCTAGGTTTGAAAGAAGAGGAAAAAGGCCCCTCACTTTGGGGGGAGGACAAACTTCGTGAAGAAAAGGAAACAAGGCGAGGTCGATGAAGGCAGGGGACTTTTTTTGGGCACCGCGGAGTTCTATCAGGGAAAAAGAAAGGGAGGGGAAACACGTCCCTATAAACTAGAAAGAAAAAAGACAGGAGGCCAGAATGCTTGCACGAAAATGTATTAAACAAATCGTTGAAGTAGGTCGGGGGAGGAAAAAGCAAAAAGGGGGCGACTTGGGGCATGGGGATGCCTCTTTACTCAGAGGGCCTGCCAAGGGGCCGCCGACCGTGTGCAGCAATGCATTACAGACTGAAACATGAAGAGAGGAAGGAAAATCACGAATAAAACCCAGATGTTTTCTGTGATTGGGGGGGAGGGGCAATGGATGGACTAAAAAAAAAAGGGTGCGGCTAAGCGGCAGCAAAACGAAATGGAAGGCGTTATTACAAGGGAAGATATTAGGATAGGGGGAAAGAGGCCGAAATGTCGGTCAGACGACGGGGGAAAAGAAGGGAGGAAGGACTCGCGCTCAAGGTGTTCGGAAGTCAGAAAGCTGAGTTGAGAAAAAAGGTCGACCAGTGGGGATCGCATAAAAGACGTCTAAAAAGTTCATAAAGAAAGAGAAGCGTCACGTTGTTCAGGGAAAACAAGGCAAAAAAGAGGGGGTTCAGAAACGTTCGCAAAGCTATTGGAGAGGAGCTCTTCTGACAAACGGTGGGCTCACACAGCGAGAAATAGGGAAGCGCAGCGTTTAGAAAAGTATGAAACTTGAAGAAAGGGGGGGCTCACCAGGGACTTCCAATCCAAAAAGAAATCAAAGGGGGTGCCAAGCGTCTTTCCCTCAATAAAGGTAAGGTCCTGACTCGTGTTCCCTCGCTTACGTAAGAAGAAAGGTCTCAAATGCTTCATCCCTCCCTCGCTCAACGAAATATGACTTGAAAGCCGCGAAGTCCGACAGCCTCAAGAGCAAGGACGATAAGCTTTTAGTAAGGAGCTAAGTCAGACCGCGAAAAAAAGAGGAAGAAGGCCTAGTCCGTTAGGGGGGGGAAGAAAAAGAACACTTCAGCGGAGAGTCAAAATCAGGTAATATAGGAAATCAACAACAACAACGGGGAGAGGGTATAATCCTTAGGAGCTAAAGCGTCGGCATTGATGAAAAGGGGGGGAAAAGATGGAATGAAGGGATATTTCGAGGCTGGGTTCGCTATGAAAATCAGTCTACTTTGTCAAGATGTAAAAAGTGAGATCGCGACCGCAGGAAGTCAGTTCCGATATATTGGATAGAAAACGGGTAAAAGAGTACGTAGAGGTGATTTCAAGGGATAAAATTGAAAGATGATCATGGGGAAGGAGAGAAACTATGGTGAAAAATGAGATTTGTTCTCTTGATAACGAACTAGTAGTCGAGCGTGGTATCGAGGGTTGAGGGGGAAATCCAAAAGTGGGCGAAGCTTCAAGAGGTTGATACAAGTCATCTGAAAAACTCTAGTTGAACTCAAGGAGAAATAAGACGGAAAGAAGAAAGCGTGCTTTCAATGCTTCGTCGAAGGGGGGGATGAAGAGCCCACTTTGGGCCACGGCACCGCATGCGTATTAGAAGGACTTATTAAAGCAACCAAAGAAGGAATTAACAGTACTACCGACTGCTTAAAAAAGGAGGAAAGGGGAGATTTTCGTGCTACAACCAGATCCCGGAAGAAGAAAATCCCTCGTGACTAATGAACCAAAGGTCTGAGAGGGGGAGGGAAATCGGCAACTTTTTTTTATCTAAAGCATTCAAACAAAAAAGAACTGCACAATTCTGGGTTTGAAGTCATGAAAAAAAGGATGTTGCAGAGAAGAAAAAAGGTGTCATGATGCCCTTCCCACCCACACCCACCCCAAAAGTTACTCTTTTCCATGCGGACCTCTAAAAAGTACAGAAAAAAAGAGGAGGGCAGTTTCCCCTGTCGACCGGGGGGAGGGGACAAAGAAGGGAGGTTAACTTCAAAAGGAAGACAAGGGCGCGTGAAAGTCTGGATAAAGAAGTTCGTAAATTCTGGAAGGTGGAAAGAGGGGAAGATGGGGTCGTTACAAAACAAAAAAAAAATGAAATCACTGGCATCATCTAGCCAGGATGCTGCTGGGTACAGGCTGGATGCAGGCGACGGCGGGAACCCGAAAAAGAACGTTATTTTTGGGGGGGGGGGGAAAGGATCTGTTCACTGAGGGAAGGAGGAAGGGTCGCCCTTACACGTTCTGAAAAGAGATCTGTCTATCAAAAAACGCCCGGAGGCAGGGACGAACTAGAATGGGTGGGATAATACTATCCTTATGTCGAAAAATTTTTAAGTGGAAAGAAAAAAAAAAAACCTGACACTGCGATGACATACGGAAATCGCTCTGGTATCAATTTTCGGCCCGAAGTCCAAGTCACTTACCATGGTAGAATATCTCATCAAATAAGTGCAGGGACCCGCGGTTGCAAAACACGACTATCGGTAAAAGGAGCACCCAGAGGGCCAGTGCGAATTTATAACTGAGTCAGGGGGGGAAAAAGAGAGTGTCTTGGCCCGGACAGAAGGGAACCCAAATGTCAAACGCTCGTGACCAATTCGCGGAAGAAATCCTGCATATTCGACTGAGCGGGGGAAAAAGAACCGAGATCGCAAAAGTACTCACAGACACTCCATCAGACAAAAAGATGAGGTCTCCAGCGATCTTGAACGACGGAGAAAAAAAGCATGCTTCTGACCGATGGGCGGAGGAAAGGAAGAAAGGCAAAGAAGAAGAATGCATGCTCCCAGGAATCCTACGGATACTCTGGCAGAATTACGCCGATCAATAGTGCTTAGTCGGTAAGGAAGAGTTAGCTCTCCTGAGAGAACGGCCTAGTGAGACAAGTGGGTTATCACTATAAACACCTATGCAACCATTTCCCGAGGGACCACTCGGAGTGAAAAAGCGACTCCGCCTTGCAAAGGGTTTGTAGGGAACACCTCACTCAGGGAGGGATGGAGAAGGCGAGAACACCGGAGAGTACTTAAGATAACGGCGAAAGGTGGTCAGCTTGTCCTTCTGGGGAACCTGTGTTTGGGAGGGAACCAAACCCTTCAGACGAGAGAAAGCCTGCCGAGGGAACTTCTACCTTGAGAAAGTGTGTACTCGGCGAAAAGATTTTAAGGGGCAAGTATCACGGCGAGTGTTCCTCTCTCCCGTATGGGGGGGGAGAGGGGAAGTGATAACAGGTACCCGCCTAGTGGGCGTTTCGACCGGGGAAACAGACATGTCATTATCGCTCAAAAATAAGACCCAGGATACGCAAACAACGAGAAGAACGAAGCGAGTATATCGAAGAGAAATTGCCTCCCGAGTTGGAGGAAGCAGCCGAAAAGAGAGGAAGGTTACGGACGGAAGTGGCGATGCTCCCTACCAACGTTAAAGCTACTCAACAACAACACATGGAAAAAGATATTTCTGTAGTGCGCCTCTCCGGAAAGGGGGAACCCGCAACGGGATCGCTTTCGGCTGGGGATCGCAAGACGTAGGTGTATTTTCATAAAAGATCGATCTAAACATCAGCTTTCGGATTGATGCCGGGGGAAAAGTTGCCATTTTGGTTTTGTCGCCCGGAGAGAAAAGGCGGGGAAGATGTCGGACTGACAAGATCACGCTTCTGGCCGGTGAACAACAAGATGAACCTCCGCCGGGACTAATTGTGCCCGCCCGTAGTCAATACCCATGTCAGAGAAGCCCGTACCTCTCATCGGTTCGAAGAGGCAGGGAAGTATTGACTTCTCAGGTTTTGAAGGACGAATCCGCTCACAACCAAGCCCTTCAGAAGGGCCCGGGGGGCAAAAAGCGAACCTTATCTGACGTCATCTACTGGCCTTCTCAGAAGACTTCCGCTGAGGCTTTTTTTAACTTGCTAGCCAAAAACGAGCCAGCGTCAAAGCGCGCCAGGCGCTTTCACCTGAAGAGGGTCTCAGGACCAGAGATATTCGGGAACGGAAATGTTTTTCGTTAGTGAAACATGTGTAGCCGGGGCGGCACGCGCTCATACATTCAACGCGGCAATGGGAAGCGCACAGGGGGGGTTCTTGGTTCCTGCGTGTTGTCAAGCTCACGCCGTACTGAATAGCTTTTCGTCTGTACGGCTATCGCAGGGAAAAAATCGCCTTGGAATCCCTTCCAAGAGGAAACTGGGTTAATGGCGACGTAGGACGCAACATTCGCAGTAGGAAAAGATGGAGAGCATCAGGTTTTTTGGATTCTCCTAGGCCGTTTAAAAAAAACGACAATCACTCCCGTCACGCGAATTGGAGAAAAAGGAGGAGTGATTTACGGTAGGCCGCGGGTCAAAGCTGCGTTCTCGGAAAATTGGATTAACCCGACGTTGCCAACTCCACGCAGATCTCTCAACCTCTGCGACCTCAAGGGAATGAGATACTTGTCATGGCTCTCACTCGGGCTTAAAACCTTCTCCAGGGGGAGCGCAAGACGTGACATTTGGACACCCAGGGCTGTGTGGAGATAGGAGGAAAAGGGCGGGATGAAGGGACTTAGGTTTCAGACTTTAAGATAGCCGGGGGAGTCTTGGGATGGGTGGGGAAGGGAGGGGCTCTGTTTTGTTGCAAGACTAAAGTGTTATCGATTCAGAAGAGAGGTTCGCTTCCAAAGCAGGGGAGTGTTGAGAAAAAAAAAGTATCTCGTTTTGATCAGAAGGAGAGTTTGGGGGGGGGGGGAAAAAGGCCAGGTAACCGTTCCGACCATGCGGGATGATTTAATCGGGGATTTTCGAACACTCAAAAAAAATCACCGTGGCTTGGTTCTTGGGGCTCACCAGGGCCTTCCAGCCAGAGGGATCAGTCAGGGGGGGGCCAAATGGAAGCTTGTCCCGGGGTGGGGACGTCTTAGCATAGTCGGAACAATTCACGAGACCGCAAGAACGAGACAAACTCTTCAGTTCCTGGAGTCACGGACAAATCGTCAAAGTACAGAGGCGGGGGGGGGAAAAAGTCGGTCTGGGAGTGCAGCAAAGTGGAAAACAAGAAGCCTAATTTGGGAGGAGTACCTCGGATCTTTCCAATTTATGCCGGGGAAGGAATTTGCATTCGATGCAGAAGGAGTAGAGGTGAAAAACAGCCGCGCTTTGCTTCCCCGTCGAATCCAAGAATGGGTTCATGGGATTGAGTGTTCGGGGGGGGCAAGTGATGAGCAGTGACATCGAGAGTCGGGCCGCAGCCCAATGGTGCTTCACGATCCTTTCAAGTGCACGAAGGGAGCAATATCTTGACGGGCAAGATCTTGAAAAAAGGTGGTTCAAACGGGGGCGATAGGATCGGGCTTAACTTACTCAGTCCGGGTGCTTACGGTCGTGAGCGGACCTCATGTTGCAAATGTGGGATCTTCAAATATAGATGTACTAAAGTGGGAAAAAAGAAACGCGGCGAGGCGAGGACTAACTTTTTGAGGGGTAGACCGCGACCATATATTGGGGGAAGAAGTAAGGGGCAGCAAAAGCTCGTCCGGAGAACTCTCCGCCACTCGGCTGCTAAAAAAACATTCCTCCCCAACTCTAGGAAAGACGGAAAAAAACCTCTTGAGGGTTTTCGGGCACTTGAACCAAATGAGGACAGCAGGACTCCTGACCCCCAAGAAGAATGCTTATCGTTCCCAATCGTCTCCTGTCCGAAAGCGGCGGAAAAAGGACAGTTCTCAGCGGGAATCCCATTCTAAACTCCTTAACTTCAAAAGTCGAGATAGAGCTACTGGAAAGGCGGGGGGGCTCGAGAGCTCCTCAGAGAGAGAAGGAGCCGAAGCATACGCCCCTTTGTAAAAATATCAGCCGCGCTGTATCTCTCTCTCAGGATCATATCAGCTCAAAACAAACGGATAATAGATAGAATCCTGAGGATTGAGATATCTCGTCAGTTACGTTTTGATCAGAAAGGGGAAAGGGAAGCGGAGCAGGTCGCGAGGGATAGGATTTTCTATATGGGACAGAAAAGGACGACTTGCAGGGATGTCTTGGATCGCGTTCAGGCTAGAGGATGGGAGTGAGACTTCGCGCCGTCATTACAGGAGAGGAAAAACGAGGGAGGAACTATCATACCGCTGCGGCTAAGTTTGAAGGAGACCACGATGGATGACTCCTTTGTTGAGAAAGATACCTAGCGGACGATTGCCGAGGCTTTTATCGAGGGAATGTCGCAGACCTCCAAAGGCCCAGAAAGAGTGGGTAATCTTGAAACAAATTAACTGGGACAGCAGGAAATCTTAGCACCATTACCTGAAAAGGGAAGAGTGAACTTGCTGAATGCTTCGTGTCAAATTAAGACTTTTTGGAGGAACCACTGTGGCCTTACACCCGACATAATTGAACGCCGACTTGAAGTAAGCTTCGTAAGCACGGAGGCGCGAGAAGCCATAGAAGCACTAGCCACTCCGTCGGCTACATACGCAACAGTTTCGTCAAAACTCGAAGCCGGAGAGGTTCTCCTTCTGAGAAAGGAGCGGTACGAGCTCAAGTTTGGGTGTGCGAGAGAGCATTTTGTGCTCAAATCCACTTGGCACAGAAACACGAAATCACAGAAAAAGCACAATGAAGGGGTTGAACGGAAAGGGATGTTTCACTAGAAAATAAGAGGGGCATCGAATGCCCTTATCCCCCCAGGACACCCCAACCCCAACAACCCCCCCAAAGTGTGCGGACTGCACTTCTTGTGCAAAGGATGAGTAAAGAGGCAATCTCATCCACAAGCTGGCTGAATTCCAGCCATCCAAAGAAGAGTGGAGGGGATTCAAAGCAGGTCGGGGCTAATAAGACTTTTGCGTCCAAAGGCGGCATATATGATCTGCCGTGAGAGGGGGGAGTGTTCCATAGGCCTTTCAGCGAACGACAACGGGACTCCAAAAAAGTCAAGACTGGCCGCTCGAGAAAGGGGCTGACCGCTGGCCAATAAAGAGACCATAAATTTTGAGTGGGGGGGAAGGATGCTTTTCAAATGCTCGGTCGCAGGGAATCGAAAATAAGGAAGGCAAAACGCCGAGAAAAAACCCGCCGAGAAGTAATACGGGCGAACTCTAAAGGAAGTGTGCTATAACGGAGTACAAGGACGGTCGAGACCACATGGGAGTTAAGCAAAACTAATACCAACTGCCCAGAAAAGAAAGTAGGACATACGGTCATTAGCTCTGTTCAGGGTTCTGCCTAAGTAGATCCCGGACGCCCATGGGGACCAGTTCAGAAAACACATGTGGCACAAAATGCTGAACCTTGAGGCAAAGGGAGGGGCCATTGAGACAGGCTTCATAAACCTAGAGAAAATGGAGAGGGTTAGGGATCTGTGTGACGGGGCGTTGGCACCTGTGTTTACCAGTTTGCGCGAGAAAAAGGAAGATTTGGACAATAAGTAAATAATGAAGGAGCCATTCAGTGGTGACGACACGTGTATGGGGAGGAAAAGACGCGCACCGTATTCCTCTCACAGACGCAATGATATTGGAAATCAGGAGGTGAGGTAGGAGATCGCATAGGTGGAGTCGGGCTGGCCCAAAAGTCAGGGGCTATTAAATTACTAGAGGACAAAGCATGTAGCCCGAATATAATACCCATGAACATAGTCCGGGGGGGGAGCCGAACGAAAAGTAAGGCAGATAAGGACACAGTCTGTGCGCCTGGCAAGGGCGTCTGCAAAAGCGGCCCGAAAAAGGTGCAGACACAGTGTGAACTAAACCTGGAAGAGGGAAGCGATAGAAGCCATTGGTCAAGAGTCATCTCAATGGAAAGCGACCTGGACCTTTGCACGGTGTTTGGCTAACCGGAAACTCTTAAAAGATTAGAGCATCCATAGAGGAGGACTAATATCAGGCTTGAGCCTTTGTGTAGGTGAAAGCTGGCCATGGCTGGTTTGATCGGAAGTCACGCTCAAAAAGGACATGCGTGCAGACGGTCGCAGCGGTGCCTCGTAGATCTGTGGACGAGAACGTTGTGTGATTCTCAGGAAAAGAAGTAGACACGGCTGAGGTTCATAAGATCTTACGTATTGCGCGTGAATTGTAACACGGGGAAGCAGTTTGAGCTCTCAGGCAAAGCCATAACGTGAGCGGGGACAAGAAAAAAGCAACGCATTTTTTCACCACGGCGGAAGAAAAAAGAAAAGGGAGAGTATATCGATGTGCGAATAAGGGCCTACAGTGGGTCAAGCGAGAAGGTTCTGACGGAATTCTATGCGCCCACAAAATAGCTCTCACAACACAGGAGGAGTAAGAGAGTTCTTTTACGTTGTGCGTTCGCCGAGAAGGAAAAGGGACAGGGCCCCCGGCATCTTCTCTGGCTGATCGACTCGCTGTAGCATGTATTAAATGCAAGAGATCTACTCACAGAGTCACGTGGCCGCGGGGGAATTTTTCAGACACTCTTTGTATGGGGAAGTAGTCAAGCTACACTCTGTGCCTGCATATACGGCCTGCCCGGTCCGAAAGCAAAGGAGCGGCCGTTTTAAAGTGCAAAACCCATACCAACTAGACGGACAGGAGCGAAGGAACCTCCCACCCCAGGGGTTTTTTGTTTTGAGCGGAAAAGTCAATAACCAGTATTGGCTCCCAGTACACACGCCACTATGTAGCATCACGCAGCAGGCGAACATGCCTGTGTGTAGCGTTTCACTCCGGCTCACAAATGAAGACTGACACTTCAAAGAGCAGCCCTTCGCGAATCCAGTTCAGAGAAAGAAAGCGCTGATGTTTCTTGGGGTTTTCCCCTGCTGCCAAAACGAGTGCAAAAGGGGGGGAAAGGTCGCTTTCACTGGAATGGGAGACTGGAAAAATGGCTCACTAAGAGGGAAGCAATGCACGGGTGGGAAAAATGGGGTCTGCACTCTGCCGGTCTCGCTCACATTTTTGCAGAAAAAATTTTCCCAAAATGCTCACATCTTGGGAAAATCAGTCGTACAGAAGGCACGCTGGACAGGGGATAACAGGGGTATTGATTCTATTACTGGACCGAGTGCTAGCCTAAAGGGGATCTACATTCTCCGTCCTCGGAAAAAGACCACTTATGCGAAGAAGTCAACTGGCAGAGGCGCTGGGGGCTTGATGCAGAGCTGTAGTTACTGGGGCCATCACTCGATCGTCAAAGAGAGGGCTTGTTACGGGAAAATTGGGGGTCAAAGGATCGAGGACAGGGCCTCAATACATGGCCAGGGACCACAGCCACTCCATCGAAAAAAAAGGAGGGAATCGCGTCTGGCAGGCTATATTGCGCAACTTTCTCATCACCTTGGGTGCCTATCAGACTGACGCGTCCTCCTGAGTGCAGCGGTCACTGCAAGTCCTGTAGCATCGATTCCCCATACTGGGTATTAGGGTACGGAGGGCAAAGGGTAACCAGAGCGACAAGTATTTCATTGGGGGGAATTGGACCTGTCTACCTTTGGGCATTAACTGGATTCTTCTGGAAAGGGGTTCCGTATAAACAACTTCATTGGTGTTCGTCCAGACTATTGGAAAACGAGCGTTTGAATTACCTAGGGGTGAGGCGCTCCATGGAGAGGAAATTGGAAAATCGTTGAAAAGCACAGTAACATCCCCAAACCAAAAGGGCGTTGGGGCTAAGCCTAGGGTCCAGCTAAACAAGAGGAGGTACGGGGAGGGGACTTTTTGGTTAAGGAGGTTGGCTGGTCGTCTAAACGCCGATTTCTAACAAGCACGCAGGCAGCGCAGTACAAAGTTTATGCCAGAACCAAGTCTTCGGGGGTACATCGTCTGTTTACTGGGGCTTGCGCAAAGGGGAAACTTCTACTTATTGTTGCTTCATTGAGAAATTGCACCGAGAGGGCCAAGGAGAACCGACTTTGCAGCAAGGAAAGGCCAAGCTATTTGTCCGATTACTGCAAGTACCCAAATTTGGTGCAGTTTAATGATTGGTGTCTTGCAGAGGAATTGCTAGCTAGTCCTCCGGGTCTCTCACGAGAAACGGGAGGGTCACGAAAAGTAGCACCTGGATCGTTTAGCTGGCAGGGGGACGAAAGTTCGTTGCGCTACTGTAGACTACGGGTAAACGGCTCGAGGGGAACCTAGAGAGCCCAGATAAGGGGCTTTCATCAAGCGGGAGGTGTCTCAGCCTTGAACACGGGAGAACTTCCTCAAAAGAATAGAAGAGTTCACAATCTTCTCTGAGTACGAACGGGCTTCAGGGGGAGTACGAAGTCAGCGTCACACAATATGGTTTCATAGACGTTCGCAAGCTCGTGGGGAGCTCTTCAAAGCCCAGTGGCGGCATACGCTCCAAACGAGATCGCTAACACGGTGTTCTCAGCTTAGAAAAATGTGTCTCAAAAGAGGGGACTTCCGCCTTCAACTGACGCCGTGCCACGCGGGCAGTGAAACAGTCTCTGTCATTTCTACTCCGGACAGTTCAGCTTCACAATCCCTCCCGACCCTCTCGCACTCCGGATAACTGTCCGATCCGCAAAAGCCAACCTATTAAGGCGAGATTTTCGGTAGAATCCTGCGCTCGCGACGGAGAACCTTACCCATTACAAACCGGGAAAGAAAGGGAAGCGCGGATATCGCAATCCTCAGGATCAT
>Ga0179593_1384946_pt1 | contig 32181 bp, 42 predicted proteins | sample CZODoug2_1_08_16_FD_185931 | JGI IMG/M metagenome (GOLD analysis project Ga0179593, IMG submission 185931) | Vadose zone soil fungal communities from Angelo Coast Range Reserve, California, USA - CZODoug2_1_08_16fungal (PacBio error correction) | ecosystem: Environmental > Terrestrial > Soil >...
TGGCATCGCAGGACGACTCCTTCCAGCTGAAAGCAAGGACGAGGAATAAAGAATCCGCCCGCTTGTTTCAAAACCGCCTCCAGTGCGGCGTCTTTGATGGCCGCTGGTGATTTTCGCTGGGGTCAAGTTTGGGGCAAGCGGAAGGGAAGAAAAAAAGATGGGCAAGCGCGGTATATGCTGAAGAGGACTCATGCCATGCGCATGCCGCGAAGTCATACGCGAAGGGGGAGCCTGAATGTCAAAAATCACCACATCGGGGAAATTTTGGGAGGATCTTGTTCAATGAAAAAGGCAAAGGGTACCATGCAGCTCGGTGGGGGAATTCCCCAAAGGCGAGGAAAGATCGAACCGTCCCCAGGGGGAAAACCGCCGAAAGACAATTCTCCCGCCTCTTCTTAGCAAAAGGTGATGGCCGATTAATGGTTCACGAAGGAAAACGCGGGCGTTAGCCGGGATTTTTCTGAGGTCTCTTTCCTGGCTGCCGGTCTTTGATAGACGCGCCGGCATCAAAAAATGCGATCAAGGCATTTTTGAGGGTAACTCAATCAGTAAAATCCCGTGGTGAGCGAGGGATACTGAAAGGGGCGGGGACTTTCCTCTGAAAATAGGGGGAGGGAGGGATTGGATTTGGGAAGGAATTTTAGAAAAAAATCCTTGCGGCGAGGGCGATTCCTTCTAAAATCTAACGTGAGGCATAGGCCGCCCTGAAAAAAGCTAAGAGGTGCGTGGAACGCAGCGGAAGCTTCGGACCAAATTGATCGGGACTACGAGTTGTAGGTGCAAGACGAACGCGACGCGTGTGTTTTGGGTGCGTGCCGGGAGGGCGAATGGAATGACTTCGTAGAGAAGCGCACGCTTTTCTGGACGGGATCCTCCGGGCGGAAAGAGGGCAGCGAACATCCCTGGTATACATGGTTCAGGCGAAGCAACTCGATCGCGAAAGGCGTTCAGGGTGAAAGGGGTGTCGGTTGCAGCAAAGGAAGGTGTATGCAACGTGGGGGGGAAAGAAAAATGCGTGATCAAAGGCCCACGGAAGCCACGGGTGGGCAAAGAGTGCCGCCCATCTGGGAAAAACGATAAGAGGTACTCCGGGTTGAGATGAAAATAAAGACTTATCCTGGTCGCGGAAAAAGAAGCTATTCGGGCCTATGCTGGGCGAATGAGAAAAGAAAAGAGGAAATTTTTGTTGAGGTGCGGAGGGGGCAAGGCGTAATTCCATAAAAGGCATCGCCGATTCCAGGAAAGGGCACCTGATATCATGTTGGAAAAAATCATCGAAGGCCGGGGCAGTGTGACAGGCAAATCAAATCATTTCGGAATAATGAAAACTCTAGTCCCCAATGCTCTGCAAAAAATGATGACCGGGATGAAAAACGCAAAAAAAAAGGGGGCCGGAAAAAATGCCTAGGATTGATTGGGGCTTCTGCAGGGTCTTTTGCTGGAGCCGACCGCACTGGAGGAAGACCAGAAGCAAAAAAGGCCGCTTGAGAGACTACCCAAAGCAGGAAACCTTCGCTAAAAGACTCCGTCCAGAAATAAAGGGTGTTGTTATCAAGAAGAAAACAGAGTGAATGGAGAGGTGTGGGCTGAAAAACCGAAGCCCCAACCGAGGGACCAACATTACAACCGCGCCAATGCCGAAAGTTCCGGTAAAAAGAAAAATAAAATAGGGAAAAATATAGCGCTCCGTCAGTAATGTGTTAGAGGAAGGAATGCGCCAGCGTTCGGTGAACAAATAGACGCAAAAAAAGGATGGTGAGTCGAACAGAGAAAAAAAATCTCAGCAAAAGCGGAGGAAACGCCTAAGAAGCCTTTAACATTTGAGACGGAACAGGAAGCGCAAAAGAAAGAAAGGTGAAGAAAAAAAGACCCAGTCGCCAATACATGAAAGAAGAAACCTTTCGACGATTCCAGTATTCAGATCCTAAGAACGGCAGAAACGGAGCGAAGTTACCGGGTCCAGGTGTTACCGGGGCCAAAAATAAACTTCCTTAATACGAAAACCAGCTTATCGAATAGCATCCAACAACAGCCCAAGAAAGATAATGGAGGAAATTTAAGGGGGGGACCAAGCGGACGTGATAAATGTCACGGCTGGAAAAACTAAGAAACCATGCTATCTGAAAACTCTCTGCGCCAGCACACGAAAGGAACGCCCGCGGCGGGGAAATATCGGAGACCGCCTCTTGGGTGTGTGTGGTCACACCCCTGCAAAAAAAAATTGGGTTTTTGTTTGAGCATAGGAATGGTGGATTGAAGGAGGTAGAGGTCGCAAGGGGCAGAAAGGGGAATCAAAAAAAACGCGGCGGATTAAGTAAGAACAGAAAACATCCCGGGAAAAAGAGATGGAGACGGTGAAAAAATCCAATGACAAGAGAACTTAAACAGTTTGTCAAGACCAGCTAATATCATGGAGAGGTTAACTTAAAAAAGGGCAGATGGGCTATGCGGGCGAGGGGGGGGATAATAGGGGAAGAAAAAAAAAGTAAAAAGGTATGTGATCCGAAAATTTCTGAAATCCTAAGGGAGGAAGTAAACATCAAAAACAAGACACGAAAAAAGGGAGTTTGGGGGAAAACCAAAACATTCAGCGCAAACAGGATTTCTATAAGCAAAAGAAGCAGATGTCCATTCGGGTCTCACAGGAAGCTTTCAAACCCTTGAGTGCGGAAACGAGTCGAACAGACGGAAAAGTTCGATTTATAGAATCTTAACAATGGACCGATTTGGTCGGGCTGAAAATACACAAACCGAAGAAAGATGGGTTGCTGGGACAGGCGAATCTTGGGGGATTGAGAAGATCTGGGACGAAAGGGTACGAAAAAAAATCGGATATGGGGGAAATTTTCTGTTCGGAAACGCTCAGACGGCCAAACAAGACCCTGGTGGCGAAAGGCAAAAATTGGGGGTGGAGGAAGGGGGAATAAACGATGCCCGCGGGCAGGGCAACGGAAACGGGCAGGTTGGGTCAGTCGGTACAGTAAGGAGGGGAAAAAAACGCGCGCTGCGGAAAGGCAAATTAATTAGTTGAGCGCTTGAACTCCATTGTGAAGAATAAAAAACTCTCCGCGATGAAAGAAAAAATTGGGGGGGGGAGTGATCGAACGAGGACTAAATAAAAGGTGGTCTGAGGGCTTTACTGTTCTTAAGAAAACTGGGGGGGGACATATTATCGGGACCTTTCAATTCGGAGAAATTGAAGTGAGTTACGCAAAATTGTCCAGGGGTTCAACCCTGGAAAGGAAGGGGACCACTTCGTGGACGGGAGGCGAATTCGAGGAAATATCACAAGAGAGATTGAAAAAGGAACGATCTTCGGGGTAAAAAAAAAACTTGAGGACTGAAGGAGGAACTCATGAACAGATGCAGCTCTACAAAAGCGACGTCTCGATTTGTAAGAAAACGATATTCAAGAAAAAATACTTCCAACAACATGAAAAGGGGGAAAACTACAATGCAACAACTCTCTGATAATAGGGTCCCCTTATACTTCACGCCTCGAGGAAAATTTTTCAAAATTGGTCAAATCGACTCAACGTCGCAAGAGGGGTGACGCACCGGGCGAAAATCGGTACAATGAGAGGACCCCTGTTCATTCATCTCCCAAATAACGAGGAAAAATGCTTAAGTTAAGAAGGTCTTGTCAAACCGATTGATAAGCGATTAGTAGAACGAGAAAGCGCGCAGGTCGGGTTCTGAGCCGGCGGCAAATCGGTTTTTCTGCGAGAAAGTCGTTAAAAGCTTGTACGCGGACAAAGGACGGCTGCGGATTTCTGGAGTGCAATCAGAATCCTAGGGGGAGTAAATTCAGAAGGGAGCCTGGCTTAATCCTCGAGTTTAATTCCTTAATCTCTTCCCTCTGTTTTGGCGCGGTGAGAAACACGCGGCGCGTGGCGGCAAGGAGGGACCATGGGGGAGGCCGACCGGAAAAAAGAGCTGACGATCCTTTGAAAGCGCCTCTATCGTGGGGTGTCTGAAGGAAAGAGGGAAAGGGATTCATGGGTGGAGGTAGGGTAGTGAAGCTCTGTGAGGGGGGTGGAAAGCGTTTTTTCCAACTCACTGGGGAAAAGGGGTTAAAGAGGTCCGGGTGAGGAGGCGCGAGGTCATCAACGCCTTGGGGGGGGTAGAACACCAAGCCAAAAGAAGCGTCTATCACTTAGTCGTCAGTTTAAAGCACCGACAACGAATGGTACTGAATCGCAGGGTGTGGAATTGTTTATGAACGAGAAGGGCATGTGGAAGAAGCCAGGAAGATAATCCACGGGCAAGAAAATCACGGCCCGATAAAACGGCAAGGCAAAGGGTGTAGGGGAGCCGCCGCGGAGATCATAAAAATGTCGATGCAACTGGGGGGGGGGAGTGCGAAACAGTGAGAAATGCAAAACGACACCAAAAACACATACAGGGGGATAAAAGAGGCCCGCTCGCGGAAAGGACTGGAACATAATAAAAAACCACGTCGAAGAAACCGAGACCCCGCCTGATTACACAACAACCACTTGTGATCTTAGACCACCCGTTGTGGGTGGCAAGGAATGGCTCGCTTCCGGCGAACCAACAAATTGGCGAACGCGAGTGCTTCCTGTAAGCCCCTTAGAGGGAAAACTACCAAAGCTAAAGGCAAAAAAGTTATTGGGGGGAAAGGGGGGGTGGAATAAAAAAGCATCTTCCCTTTGGAAAGAGATCCGGTCTTTTCGAACGTAGCAAAAATAACTAGTCCTGCGCTGTCTCCCTCTTTCAAGTTGGATGCCGAGTGCCAGTATCGTCACGGGTTGGGTCTGAGTGCCGGAAACGAACCGATCTGTTAGAAAGGGTGTTGCGGTAACTTGCGCACACACTTTGTGGGGATCTAAGACGGTGAAGGGGGTCACCAATCTAGCAAGACAGAGGGAAAGGGAAACCATGAACCTGCGTAATTTGAAAAGTGAAGGTCGATGTTAATGGGGGTCCGTAGAAATAATCTTTTTTATGGTGGAACTCATTCCGGAATCCAGAAAAGTACTGTGTATTAAAAGCGGGCGTCAACTAGCACTAAACAAGGGGCGACGCAAAACAAATTAAAGGAGCGGGCTAGATGAGGGGTCCGGAGCGTCTGAATTCGACAGAAAAGGAAGGGAGAATGGTTTTTTTTTTTGGAAGTCGAATCGCGGGAAAGAACGAAGGAAGGGACTGGACAAATGAATGGAAAAGTCTTTAGGGGGGAGGGGGGTGGGGGGGCGGTGGAATATGTGGGGTTCTCGGCGGGTATTTGGTGAACATGGACCAACAAAAAGGGAAAGGGGGGAAATTCGTTTTCTGTGGGACGCGGTAGTTCTGACGTAAAGAGTTGGATGGGAAGGGAAGGGAGTGGTCAACTGGGGGCTCCAGTAGGGAGAGATTCCTTTGGCGCTCACAAGAAGAATGCAAATATTTACCCAAGAGGGGGGGGGGAGGGATGGTCAAAAATGGTGAGGAGGGGGGGGGAAGGTAGAACATCGCATTTCTAAACACTGTTCCGATTGAATAAAAGTTGTTTTATTGCGGAATGATGGCATTGACGGAGGAGCGTTGGGGGAATACGTGGTGGTGGGGGATAACTCACCGGACTTCAAGGGGGGCGCTAATACCACACCGAGGGGACAGGATTCAAGGAATAGTGTGTTTCAAACCGTGTCTTCTTTCCCGGATGGTTTTCTGCAAAAATCTGAAGGAGGGGAAAGTGTTGGCGAGAAATCAAATCCGCTGGCATTAGAAGTTTGTTCAATTTCCTCGGGGTATGCTGGATGGTTGAAATGACGAGGATCGAAAGGGGAGATTTAGTTCATTTCGGCAGGAAGAGAGTACTTAGAGACAGGAAGAGAGGGTTCTAGGGGCCGATTACGCACGTCGTTAAAACGGCACGCCCAACAAAGGAAGACTATTTCGTTTTGGGAAAAAGTGAAACCCAGGGGGACGAGGCAGCGGAACGGCCTAGTTTGAGAAACCGGGAACCCGTTTGAAAAGGGAGGGGGGGCAGTTTTGGAGGAAAACGGGAAAGGTCCCCCACTACTGGGAGTGCGATCACAGAAGGAGAGGGACACACGTTTAGCACCTGTCCCGGGATAAATCGGAACGAGGGTTCTCAGCAGCGGGACAGCGACTGGGGCCGGGAGGGGGTAATTCTCAAAAACGGCTTATCTTCGGCTCGGGGAAAGAAGACGCGCTGAAAAGCTGAGCGAAGTAGGACTAGAAGGGGACAATCTAAAGAGCAGGAGCCGTCAGGGCATGCAGAAGGGAGTAGTTTGAAGTAACTTCATCTCGGGGGGTTCCACATCGGGTGGGGAGCAGGAAGAGGGAGTCTCTGGAGGAGGTACAGAAAGGGAGCCTAACTCAATCCTTGTTAGTTTTTCGAAAAATTCTTAAAACTGTTAACAAAAATCAAAAAGTATCTATGATGGCAGAGGACAAACTTGCCGATTCAAAAGGGAAAAAAAGGGCGTGGGATCTCCACTGTGACGGGGGTTATGCCGGAGGCCGGCTAACTGGCCCCCCAATCCAAAAGGGCCTTACTCGCCAGCAACTCGCCTCTTTTTTTGGCAACGGTAAAAAAGAAACTCACGCCAGTGGGAGCTGATCGGTGACGGCGACTTGTCTTCGTTCGGGGAAAGAAAATATGTGAGTACGTCACCTTGGGAATTCTGAAAAGATCGCGACTGGAAAGCCCATCTCTCCAAGGTTCAGTGTCGGTAAAGCAGTAGGAAAGAAAAGCCGGGACCCTTGTTAGAAAAGAGTTCGAGCGACGGAATAGATATAGCCCCACGGGGCCGCGGCGAGTGGAAAAAAAGTCTTAGTCAATAGACCGCCGAAAATCGCTTAGAGCCGCCTAAGGCTGAGAAATAAAAGCAGGGAGGTTGAAGGGAAAATGTTGAGGTATCTGGGTAACGCGATCCCCGGGAGTCAAAGGAGGCGCCTATGGTAGTAAAAAAGCCGAACTGGAGTAAAAGTAGGACTCACATCAAAGTTGGGAAAGGGATAAAAGGGGACAATTACTCTTACGAACTGTTTCATCCGACATGAAAAATGTAGAATTTGATTGCGGTGAAATGGGGAAACGCTACGAAAGTGAGTTGAAAGTGAAGAATATAAGGGAGGAAAAAAGTGAAAGACGGGTCGGGAAGGAGGAAAATATAGGGGAGGGGACAAAGCAAAATAGGTCCTCTCACACACTTAAAAGAGGAATAGATAGATTCTCGAAGAGGGGGAAAGTCAGCATTCCCCGAACTGGCCCGGAATAAGTAGTTCCGCCTCGGACTCTCAAAAAAAAGGGACCTTCGTCGACAGGGGGGTTTCTCTGTCAACTTGCAATTATTCAACTTAAAGGAAGTTTCATCAATCCTGCTCCCAGAGGGGTGAAGGTCCTGGACAAAAGCAAGACTTGGACTCCAAATGATAACTCAAACCAAAGGTTTACATGGACTCAGGGCAGGGGAACGCCAATCAAAAGTTCAGAAAATGCAGATTGGCTTAGGAACGGAGCGAGGGGGGAAAATTTAGACCAAAGAGCATCGCCACTTCACAAGCAAGGTGGTTCCCGTCTGGGAGGGAGCTTTTGTAGGGAGGAGTCGGCGGGGCGCTTTGGACGCCGAATACCAGGGAATCCAGGGGGATCAAAAGGGGCAGTAGCGGAGCTAAGGCCGATGCAAACGAAAAAAAAGACCAGAAACCTAAGCGCCTGGAGGCGCCTCAGCACAGAGCCGGCCGGAAAAGGTGGGGGGGAGGCAGGCCTTCACAGCGGAAAAGTAAACCTCGGGTTTGCAAGGCGGAAAAAACCAAAACGCGACGCCCATCGTTAATAAGGGGAATAAAAGCAAAGTCCAAGGCCAAGAAAGCTCAGATTTGGGGTAAGGGGGGGGGATCTGGAACCAAAAATCAAAACTCGGCGCGTCAAATGGGGGACGAAGGCTAAATTAAACCGAAAGACGGAAAGGGAGGCAAGTACCGCCTCGTCGAGAAAGGCGACCCCAGGGGATGGATCAAAAAACGAAAGGAGGGGACGCATGGGGGTCAAATGTGAGTAGTTCTGACTCTGGCCGAGATCAGAAGGGTGATTTGGGGGGAGAAGTTTATGAAAAGAATGGGGCACGGGAAAAAGGGCGATGCATATTTACGTGAAGGTTGCCGCCAGGAGCCTGCGGCGTGAAGGAAGCCGCATTAGAGAGGGCTCTTCGGAAATTTATACCAAAGCAGGCTTAGTGCAACGAGTACTCTTGGGTTGTGGCGCAGCAGAAAGCACGAAATGGATAGGAAGAGAAAACAGGCAGCGGCAGTCTTTCTGGGACAGGGACGGGAATCGGTCGACGCCTCAGTCAGGGACCCGTAAATTTTTCATTAGATCAAGGGTCCGATCTTGACATTAGAGGGAAGGATGGGTGATGAACTGGGGCACAATGTCTGGGACAATGTGCTCTAATCTGGGGTGATCTAAAGGGGGAAAGGGAACTCACAAGCAGAAAGAAACGACAGGACCATCGTTATAAGAGCTAGATTCTCGGGTGGAAGAAAAGCAGAAAAAGGGGGGAGGAGCACAGCCGTAGCCCGAGAGGAGGGGAACGGCGGGGAGGAGTCAAAAAGGGAGGGGGGGTTGGGGCTTGACTCGGGATTCAAGAGGCAAATCTTCCGCAATGGAAAAAAAAAACGAGTCTTCCATGGGGCACAAAAATCAACATCGATGCTGGGATGTACAGGAAAGATCAGGCAAAACTAGACGCATCCCAGCATGCCACAGAAGTAGACCGGATGAAAAAACCGGCGCCAAAGCGCGGAGGGGGAGGGTGAGGAGCCAAGTCCTCCGATATGGGGAAAGAAAAAACAATAGGGGGACAGCCAGGGGGGAAGACAAGAAACAATCATCAAACTCCTCAAAAAAATCCGGTAGTTTTGTTCAAATAAAAAGGGAAGGGGGGAAAAAAAGGGAGAGGGTGGCAGAAAAAAACCCAACAGGAAAATACTAAGGGAAACACTCCTGGTGAATCAAACGAAACATATAAGAATTCGAAGGATCGAAGGAGGGTCGGGGTGAGAAAAAAACATGAAGCTAACAGCTGGGGGGAAGGAGGAAAAAAAACTCAAGAGGGAAAAAATCCAGCCAAGAGGAACCTAATATAATTGCAAGTTTCGGGGAACATGGGAAGGGACGGACCAGAAAACACACCGGCTAACAAGGAAAGCCAAGAATCCAGGGCAATCCATGGCCCTGCTCCAGTATTAAAACGCAAGGCTCCGGAAAGGGAGGGAAAAAAAGGAAAAACGAAAGTGGGGGCAGGGGCCAGTGTGGGGTAAGGTGGCAAAAATGAGGAAAAAACTCAACCCAAAACCCGAAATTAGTCCCTACCCCACTCAAAACTCAATAACAAGAGGAGAAAGGGAATGGGAACCGGAGAAGGAAAAGCGTAATGGGGGGGGGAAAGAGAACGACGCAAAAGAGTGGAAGGAGAAAGTCCCAAAATCCTTCCTCAGTATCGGGAGCGATCTTTGGGTTGGGGGGGGAAACACAGAAAAGAAGGGAGATCTTTAAAAAAAAAAAGGGGGGGTGAAGGGCTGGGGGGCTGGCCGCCTGCATCATTTAAGAAACAAAACGAGGGAAAGTCTTGAGGGAACCTTCCAAAAAAAACTAAACAGCTAAAAAATAGGATTTTCGAAGAACCCATTCCAATACGGAAAAGAAAGGTTCAAGGCACCCACAAGGAGGGGGGAGGGGGATGCAAACTGCGGAATGGGGGGCCAGGTCTTCCTCCTAAGCGACACCAAATTCAAATTGATGGGGGAAGACGAAATTTCAGAAAAAAAAAAAACGAAAAGGCTTAGCAAAGGAAAGAAAAGTTCTTTGAAACTTCACGTGCAAGGTGATAAACTAGAGGAGGGGAAAGCAGAGAGGACATTCTAATCGTCACAAGAGGGACGCATATAGAGAACTCCTTTCGGTGATACCGCAAAAGGGACATCGGGGAAGTAGAACAGGTAACCGGAAAACAGGGAAAGGGGGGGAAGAGGAAAACAGCGTGGGAACAAAATCGCTGAGGGCCAGGTAAGGAAAAAACACGCGGGTTAAAGTGGGAAAGGGGGTATCCGACTAATGAACCTTAAACAAAGCTTTTGCAGGGGAAAAAGTCCAATTGGGGTCGGAGGGGGAAAGGAACCTCCAAGCGAAAGGCGACTCAAAGAACGGCCATGTCATCCGACCATCGCGGAAGGGGAAAAGAAGTACTAGAAAAAGAGTTGTTCAGGGAGGGAAGAAACACACTGGACAAAACACATCTGAAGAATGAACATAATATTTGGGGAGTTATCGCGCGGCGGATAAAGTGTGGGCAAGCCGGTTGGGAAGTGGGCCGGGACTGGTAAGCCAGGTTTGACCCCGTATCGTGAACTGTAAGGCGGCGAAATATGAAGGGTGCGGACGTCTTCATAGTGCGGGCGGGAAAGCAAAGGGAGGTAAGGAAAACGAGGGCGGGAGGGGGGGGAGAAGTCGCTGAGAGGTACCAGGTGATTCTGGTTGGGGCTTTCCTAAAAAAACGTGTATTACTGCTAAGAATCTCCTACTTTCAAGAAGAGCGGACAACACACTCGGAGAATTTGGGAAAAGGAACCTGAGAAAAAAATCTCATCGGTCACTATTACTAAGGAAAAATCCGGCAGATAATCCGAAATAAAAGCACAAGGATGGGTAGCACGTATGCAGGGATCACAGGGAATTCGCGAGAAAAACGGTGGTCAAAGAGGAGCAAAGAAAAAGAAGATTGGAAAAAGCGAAAAAATCGTATCTCCTACATGGAGGGAAGGAAACAGAAGGAAAAAATACGCCGAAAAAAAAGGGGGAAGGGGTAGCGATCGTGAAGCCATCTAATTAAGTCAGGTCTCTCAATTACCGATGAAAGAAGAAACGGCGTTTGAGACGTAGGGAATAAGTTGGGGGGGGGGGAGAGCTATCACAACCCACGTTAGAAAAAAAGATCCTAAACAATCGACAAAGAAGGAAGGGCAAAAAAAAAGGTAATGGTGGCACGAGGCCCTATTCTCGATAGGTACACGAGCTTTCCGGAGTTGGAGGAATTGATATGGGGAATGCGAGAAAGCTGCCTAGAGAAGGGGGGGTCGCGGGGGACCAAAAAAAGGGGGCCGTGCTATCGATTACATTAGGGGGCATCCTCGATCGACGAAGAGGGAAAATACTCGAAAGACGGGGCGGAAAAAGAGACAGAACTTCCGAGCGTGGAAAGTGCGGCAAAAGGGGAGGTGCTGTTTTCGTCATTGGCGCATCTGAGGGGTGGTGAAATACGGAGAGGGGGGTAGGGGGATCGCCGGAGACGGGGGGATAAAAAAAAAAAGAGAGGGTGTCAGAAGAGGCGAACGAAGAAAAAAGATTTTGTGAAACCAAGCCCAGAATGAAAAAAATTTCAGTTCAGCTTTTGTGTCAGCGAAGGAGAAAACAGGGGAAAGGGCAGGGAACAATCGAAAGGGGGACTCTCAGGGAAGGAAAGGAGCGCGATTAGGCTCAACCAAAAAATAATAGGGGGCACCGGTGATGCATGACCGCCCGTAGCCCAAACGGGGGAAAAAAGGGGGTCGGGTTGGTTTTTTTTGTTGTTTTTGGTGTTTGTTTTTTGGTGTTGTGTTTGTTTTTTTTTTTTGTTTGGGTTTTTTTGGGTTGGGTTGGTTTTTTTTTGTTGTTTGTGTGTTGGTTTGTGTGTTGGCGGGGTTGGGTTTTTTGTTGTGTTTGTAATTTTTGTGGGTTAGTTGATTGTGTTTGTGGGGTTGGTGGTGCCCCCCGACCCCCCCACCCCCCCCCCCCACCCCCCCCCAACGCGGACAACGACCCCGCCCCCCCCCGCCAGCCCCCAACCCCCCCACGTGTTGGGTTTTTTGTGTCAACGCCGCGAAAACACCCCCCAACCCCCCCCCCCAATCCCCCCCCCCCCCACTCCCCCCACCACAAAAACAAAACAAGCCCCCGCCACGCATCCCCCCGCCCCCCCCACCACCAAAAACACCGCCGACGGCGAAACCAATTTTGGGTATTTTATGCTTATTTTGTTCTGTAAAATAGAAAGGTTCACTCGAGAAAGAGGGGACTGCCCATGAGACAGTGAAAAGCGGGTCAACTTTAAGTAACTCTCGGATGCTTGACAAAAATTCCCAAGGAAGCTAGGAGGAGCATCAACAAAATGGGGGAAACCCAGAAAATTTTTGTTGCTCGGGGTGTTAAAGGGAAGGAGAAAAACGCAAAGAGAACATTTCGTGCGTGGCCCTCCGCGGGAGGAAAGAAAAACAGAGGGTGACGAAGGGGAAAGAAACATGATTAAGGGTAATTGGTTCGGGAGGAAACCACGATGAGTTCAGAAAAAGCAAATAAATGGCCGTCATGTTCATCTCAGATGAACCTGGACGCGGAGGAGAAGACAAGAGCGTTACACGCAGGGGGAAGGCCGAGTGAGGGTAAAAGAGTCTAAAATGGTTGCAAAAAGAGGGGGGGGGAGTGTGCACTTCTGCTTGGTGGGGTGTTAAGACTTTCCTGCCGTTGGAGAGACACTGGGTTGGGGGGGGGAGAAAAAAAAAGCATGTGACGAAACTAGTCCGGCGAAAAGCCTCGTCATCGTCTCCGAGTACAGCACTGGAGAACGTGAGAGGGGGACCGTTGAAAAAAAGGTTGCAGGGATTTGTCAGGGGTGGGGGGTTCAAGGCGAGTTTTATTGGATGGCCTCCGGGACATTATAAAGACGGAACTTTTTTTTGGGGGGAGGAAATGAGAAAAGATACCCACATCCGAGCCGGAAAAAAAAAAACAATTGAAAGGTTGCTTCAAACCAAAGGCTGTTCCTAATAGAGGGAGGAGGGGAGTACGGAGGCCCGAAGAGGAAAAGGAGAATTGGGAGAAGGAATCATTTACAAACGAGAAGGTGTAAAATTAACCCTGAAACATTCGCCCTTGGTCTTGGCTGGTGGTATGGAGGAAGACTTGGAAAAGAGGGTGTGGGATGCGCGTGCCGGTAGGAGGGGGGGGAAAAAAATGCGCAAAGGAAAAAAGGGGAACTTCGCGGGGTCATTACTTGAGAAGGGGTAAAAAGAGAAGGTGCGAAGGACAGGACGGAAGCGGGGGATGCTTGTCTGAGTGGTCACTGGGGAAATCTGCAAGTGAAAGGAAGGGGGGGGTCTGACAATGCCTTCCGAAAAATGATTAGTCTTATGGGTCCAGAATATTGGGGAGGGGGTGATCTGGAGAAAAAAAAAAAGGGTTAGTCCTGGCCAACTGGGGGGGGGGGAGAACCCTGGCGAACGACGAGACGCCGGCTCTTGAATCTGGATGTGGGGTGGGGGGAGGGAAGGGGAGGAAGGCGTAGGAGTTGTGAATAGGCTGATGTTCAAAACACCGGCTCACAGGGACTCCCGTGGCTCTGAAGCCACAGAAAAGGTGCTGGCAAAGGCTTGCAGGGGAGGAAGGTTGGGAAACCGGGGGAGAGGGGACTAGAAACGTAGTGGGCCATAGTATTTAAATCCCTAGTGCTCCTGTTTGTTTGACGGAAAATCAAGGGAGCGAGTGTGGGGAGAATGCGGAGAGGGGGGGAAGGGAATTGAGGTCAGTTAGGGGGGGGAAGGGGGGCACATTCTGCCACTCTCGGATTATTGCTGGACACCACTGGAAGAATCGGGCATTGCGATCAGAGTCGATGAAGGAACGGCAAAGTCTTTGCCACTCAGACTAAAAAACGGAAGGATTTCGGGGGGAGAACGGCGAAGAGGAGAAGTGACAGAGGATCTCGACGTAGGGGAATCTACATCGCCAACGGTCATCTCAAACAAAAGGAAAAAAGACAAAGAGTGCAAGAGAGGAGAATGTGTTGCGGGGGGAAACTGGGGGAAGGCGTGATAGCATTCTATCCCAATTGATGACAAGGGAAAAAAAAAGCAAATGGAAGGGAGCAAAGTTTAAAAAGAACGAAAGGTCTGCGTCGGAACGGGAAAAAAGGGGGAAGAAAATGGCGACATTTTTAAGAGGCGCGCTGGAAGAGAGGGAGACCGGGGTGGGGAAAAGAAGAGCCTTTATCGAATGAAGGCAGACGACACGACTCAAACAACACGCAGTAAGTCTGAAAGACTTCTGCAGAAAGGGGGAAGGAAAGTAGAGGAGGGAGTTTGGCGAATCTCCTGGTCCCACAAATCCGCTTTGTCCCCCATGGATTGAGTCAGGGAAGGGGCACGTTCCAGTAATATCCTAAACAGCAAGCTCTTTTTCGTAAAAAATTCCTGAAAGGGACCCAAACCAAAATTCTCGATCGCGCTGGGGATGCAGAAGGGGAATACCCACCGACTCATGAGGGGAACCTATAAGGGCTCAAAAAAACTTCCCGATGTCAGGGGCAGACCGAAAAAAATCCTGTTTCCACAAGGGAAAAAGGCCACGGTGAAACAGAGAAGGCCGTTCCTTAAGATCCTGAAAAAATCAAAAGGAGAAAGCTCCTCGTGGGATTTTGGGGGAGGGAAAAAAACAAAATCAGACACTGTTGCGACATAGGGAGCGACTTTGGTTTGAGCGGTCAGGGAAAGAATGGGGGATTTTCGAGTACGTGTAGAATAGGGGCAGGAAACAAAAGGAATTGGAAAGAAAAAAAGCGTTTAATGCAAAAGTGGTGAGTAAGCCTCATATACGCAGTTCTTGCAACACAGTGTTAAAGGGCCAGAACTGAAGGGGAGAAACCACAGGGTCTCAGTAACTTAAAAATGGCGCGCCATCGCATAGGAACATTACTCGAGGGCTTTCAAGGTCGAAAAAAGAAAGAAATAGAAAACACAAGGGGGAAGATACACCAGTAAAGTAAAACCGCCAAAGGGACTGCGAAACCATCAATGGCGAGGGTGGACGGTTTGACGCTCTCTTCCCTAAGGGGAGGCGGGCCGGGGAAAAGGTGGGGTGTTAACAAGGAGGAGGGAGAAAAGCGCTCGGAAGGGGAAGCCATGCTTTTAGTTCAGGGGCCTAGAAAGGGAAACTTGTGGAGGAGAGGGGGGATGAGTGAGACAAATGGGGGGAAAAAAAAGTTGCGGATGGTTTCAGGGGGAAAGAGGAAGGGAGAAGCCACGAGTCAGTAACTTTTGGCTTAAGCATAAATGACTGCAGCTTTTACTGTTGCAATTTGAAAAAGAAGGAAAGGGAGGACAAGGAGTGTAAATTTTAGGATTATAGAAACGAAGTAGGAAAAAAGGAGAAGGGGGGACGGGGAAAAAGGGAGGGACGGGCTGAGAAGAAAAGGAAAGAATCATGCTCTCAATTATTAAGAAATAGAAGATTTCTCTCTGGCGGGGCCTGGGAAGTCATCCCGACCAAGGAGACGAGAAAGGATAGATCTCCCCGAGAGAAGAGCACATCACCTGGGGAACGTCAGACAAGGGGAACGGTCGGGGGGGGAATCAAAAAACTGCAAAAAGGAAAGAGAAGGTTCAGTGGCCTTCGGGGACTGTTCCTGCGTCCATGCTTCTTGGAAACGGGTCAATCAGGCAAACAAGGACTTGCCCCGTGGTGCGAAAAAGGGGGCCGAAGAAAGGACCGGCTAGGCAAAAAAAGGGGAAGTCGCACTTACACCTAGGGCCTGCCGATTACAGTTCTTACGGAATAGGAAAACCGGTCCCAAAGCTAACTACCAGGAAAGCTCCTCAGCGAGAGGGGCAAATTGCACCAAAAAAAAACTGTGCTGAAGAAGGGAGGCGGCTCTTCTGGAAACTAATTGGTGAGATTGAGGCTCTTGGGTCTCAGGAAGCCATGGGAAAACCAAAGAAAATAGTTGAGTTAGGTGAGAAGGCAGGGTATGGAGAAAAAAAGCGAAGCCGAAGCTCTACCGGGAGACGGTACGCGCCGAAGTCTTAAAGCCCACGGAGCACGGCAAGAACACTGGGAAAGAAAATGGGCATGAAGAAAGAGAGAAAAAGGGAAACTCACAGCTTTTGCACGAAGGCGTCGTTATTTCCAACGGAAAAAAGAAGCATCTGGGGAAAAAAGAACCGACGAAGAAACAGGAAACAGAATCTGGCTTTGCGCGCAAAATGTTTAAGTTATGAGGGAAAAAATCCCAAACCAGAGGCGCGGGAGAAACGGCAGGGGGATGAGGAGAGAGAAGCCAGTGCCTGTAACGAGGGGCCGCCTAAGGCGATCCCTTCGATCAAAAGGATTGTCGGTAGGCAAACCGACGCGCTGAGGGGGAGGGAGAGGGGTAGAAAAAAAAGGCGGAAAAGAGTGTTCTGTCTTTCTCTGCATCAGATCTGTAGGGGAGAATTTTGGATTTGGGGTTATAAAAAAAAATAGCTCGGAGCGCGGAAGAGGCAGCGGAGAAAAATTCGGAAAGGGAGGCAAAAGAGGAAGACAAAGAAAAAGGGAAAAGGGAGGGTCGTACTCGCATCAAAAAGTCCTTTTCTCGCCAAATTGATAGGGAAACGTTATAAGGAACGGGGAGGGACGGTCAAGCAGGGAAGTCCGCATTGGGGGAGAACGTCTGGCGACCGAAATGTAGATTTGCTGCGATAACAGCGCGCCGTTTTTTAAAAGAGGCGGCCGGGAAAACTCCTCATCTCACTGGTCACCTGCGAAAAAGAAATGGGAAGGAAGGGGCGATAAGGCGAAGAGCCAAATCTCAGAAGGGTTATCATGGGGGGCAGGAACCGGACGTTGGAAATTTCGGTGAAAAACTTGGTACTCGAAGAAAAAGAGGAAGATTCATTGAAAAAAAATAACGCGGGGGAAGGAAAAAAGGAACTCCCATCTGCATTAGAAAAAACGGGTTGATCAAAAGCCCACCAAAAAACAAAAACAAAAAAAAACAAAAAAAAATAAAAAAAGAAAAAAACACAAAAAAAAAACACAACCCAACCAAAAAAAAAAAAAAAAAAACCCACCCCCCCCAACCCCACACACAAATCGACCGTGTCTTCAGAATCTTTCTAGGGACCTCCGCTGCAAGGAGGACCCTCAAAGGAAAGGTTACAAAGCGAAATATATGCGTTTGTAGGGAGGATGCGCGTGCGTGGAAATCTCAACTAAGATTCCGAAAGCACCTCTTCGGACATGGTGGCCGCGCAAATCAGCGGGCAAGGAATAAAGGTGACAGTGGAAGGGTACGCGGAAGACCAGCACCCAATCCAGCATCTTACAACCCAGGAGGAAACCAGGATGAAAACCCGGGCAAACCCGGCGCATGCAGAACGGGGGAAAGGGGCTGCAACGCCAAGGAAGAAGAAAATGCCGCCACACTCCGGGTCCCAAGCCCTTGCTCTCCTGAGCGGCTCGAAGCGCCACAAAACTGGAGGGGGGGTGTATCAGCGCAAAAGGGGAAATGGCGCGGTGTTGGGAGGAAACCCAAAAACAGCCCCACCGCACCAACAGACTCCGCCCCAATGCCGAACATTCAAAGGTCAACTCACCCAACTACAGTCGATTGCAAAGTGCCGGTGAAAAGGAAGTATATGGGGGATCCATTGGCTGCTCCCCCGCTGGGGCCTTCGTCAAAAGACCTAAAAAGGTGACTTGTCAAAAAAAAGCAAAAACATAAAAAAGAGGATGCAACCGAGAGCATTGGGAGTTGCGAAAGGGAGGGGGAAAAACTCCTGCTCCCGGATAATCAGGAAGGAAAGAGACCAGTTCACAAATCCCTGCAAGCAACCAAAAGCCGGATGAACAGGAAATCGCAAAGCGCGGGAATTTAAAAGCGGGGGCAAAAGAAAAAGAAATCGAATTACCCCTTTGCCATGGTTGGGGTCCATGGTGCAAAAAAGAAAAAAAAGCCGCACGAGAACGAAACACCACCGACACAAACCAAAGGCAACCAACCCCCAGGAATATTAATGTCCATTGTTGGAAAACTGGAAAGACCTAAAAGATGGGTTCCCCGCACGGGAAGACGAAAACCAAGGATAATTCAAACAAAGAAAAAATGCAAAGGAAAAGGAAATACTTCCGCCCGCTGCGGCGTCGTGAAGACCTCAGGGACTTTTTGGTGGGAACAGAACAGGGCCAGGTAAGGGGGGGGGGGGGGGGGGGGGGGGGGAGCTCCCGTGGGGGTGGAATTGAGGCTGTAAGTGCGCAAAGAGACATACATCCCCAAAACGCGAAAAGAGGTCCGTAAAAAAACCCCCGAGGAAAAAAGAAAGAGAGACGTGAACCAACCAGCCCATCGAAGGAAAACCCGATTTTTTTAAGTCCCAGATAAGGTATTGAATAATGGACTAGACGTAGTATTACGCTGAGAGGAGAGGAGTCAAATAAGCTTACAAGCCAGTTGATTGGTTAGGGGGGAATCACAGTCGTACTGAATAAAAGCGTAAAGGCGTAGAGCAAAAGGAAGACGAACAGATAAAAGAGGGGTCGCAACCTGAACCCTCTCCCATATTGGCTCAAAAGAAGCAAAGTAGGACATTACAAATGGGGGGGGCTGGAAACCCCTGATGTAAAAAAAAAAGCGCAGCGTACCTTATCTCGAGTAACCAGACGGGCCATGGACAGGGGATGAAACATCGGTCAAAAAGGTATCACTAGCTGTCTCGAATCTACAAAGGAACCGGTCACAAAGGAGTCCCTGGACCCCATAATGGAGAAACGGGGGGGGGGGGGTGCTTTGTAACTAATCGAACGGGAGGGAAAAAAAGGAAAAAAAACGAACATCCTATGGGTTGACCGCTGGTCAAGAAAGCGCGAAGATCCAGATTAAAAAAAGAGCGGTTGGAAGGGAAAAATGGGTGGGGAATTTTAAAAGAAACCCGCGGAAGCTCTCGCATCACGCTGTACACATCAATTTGGTTGCCCGAGTCGTTCCATGAGGGAACTAGAATCGGAGGAGGAAAGGAAGTCCTCGAAAATATGTCTAAGGTCGGTAATATCGCAAAAATGTTGGACAAACAAACAACTCCCTTCAGCATTCACAGCGGGGTCCATTGTGGGAAGTGAGAGTACGGGGAAGCGCGAAAAAAAGGTGGGTACGGTCCGTTTGAAAAAAGGGTCCGGGACTGGGGCGGAGGAATTGCACTATTATTTTAAGCCTCTAAAAAGAGGTTGACGGACGCGCTGAAAGAAAAAGGGGAAAAGAGGGAACAGGATGAGGGAAAAGCTTTGACGCGTTGCGAATCCTTCACTCGGAAAAAGATGCGTGACGGAAAGTTCTGTTTATGGCTGGCAACAGTGGCCTGGGAGGCAGCCTCGAATGAAAGAAGACGACGAAAAAATCATGCAGAAGGAAAAAGGGGGGGGCGGCTTTGGACGAACCCAAAAAGTAGGAAAAACCTCCACAGAATGACTTACAAAAAAATGCAAAACCGAGATCCGCAACACAATGATAGCGGGGGAAGCTCCAAGGAGAGCGACTATGAGAGGAGAGGAGGGGAGCAAAACTGGTTACGACGCGCACGCAAAAACTTTACGCCCGTCGAAAATCGTTCTAGTTAGAGGAAAGCCGAGGCAAGACGGGAAGAGAGGACGCCAAAGAGGAGGGAAAAGAAGCTCGTTAATAGTATTCCAAGATTTGTGATATCAGGGCAAAGGAACGCCGAAAACACGCAGCCCGAGGGGCGCAGGAGCCAATTGTTTTGGGAAGACACCTCTCTCAACAAAAACCCCTTAAAAAAGGATCAGAAAATGCTCCGGGACTAAGAAACAAAATCTGCGGGGGTACTCGAGAAGGGGAGAGGAGAACTGGAAGGGAAAGGGCACGCAGGGGAAAGAAGGGAAGGTAACACACGCTTTCTTAGTGGGAGGGGGAGCTGGCGCGGAGCGAGGACAGCGCTGAAAGATTTTCCGGGTGAAGAACCCAAAAAGTTGGGGATGGCGCGTGAGGGGAAAAGGGAGGAGAAGAGACAGCCTCATATTTAGGCGAGGACCTGATCCTCTAGACTAGTATAACTTCCGAGAAGGGGTTCGATTGATCGAAGGGAGGGAAGTGGACAGGGAACCGGGCAGAGGGGGAGGGGGGGGGGGGAAACGATCGTTTGGTCTTAAACATGGCGCGCCTGCGAGGGGTTGTAAGAGGCAATAATTGTCATTTCCTGGACTTCTCGCCGATCTAAAAGTAAGTTTGGGGAACCACCCAAAGAAAAAAAAAAGAGACGAAGCGTCACTTCGGGGGCGGAGATAAATTCGTACAGCACGCCGTGGGAAAAGGCACGCCGTGTTGATGCGCAAAAAAGAACATGAAGCGCGTGAGGGGAGAAAATAAAGAGGAGCGGGCCAGGGAGGAATAATAGGGGGAAAAGGGTGCACCCGCCATAAAGGGCCCCGGAGAACCTGTACAAAAAGGGTTCGACGCCGCTCAAATCACGAAAAAATTGCGAGGGTCGGGAAAGGCGGAGGGGTGTTGAGTTCGACAAGGAGATGGGCACCAACATGCGGGGACAGCTCGACTTTAAAACGCTCGTCGGAAAAAGACGGGAACAAGAAGGCAAAAAAGGAGGGTAAGCAGAACTCGCGTCCGCTCATTTTCAATCCGCCAACCACGGGGAATCGGAAAACCAGAAGTTGTGTTGGTTGCCGTGGTCTTCGAGCCGGGCGAAAGGGCCAGGAAAAAAGAAACTCGATGGGTGGGAGGGGGACAAGTGTCACGCCGTATAGGCAACGCAACCTCTTGTCGCAGGTATTGGCGAAGGTATGGAGGTTTTGGCAAGGGTACGTGGTCGAAAAAAGTAGGGGGAAGGGGAACAACAGGGAACGGCATGCTGTATAAATCGAATGCAGTCTGTGCGATATAGCAATAGAAGGTTAGGCGGCCATCATTAGGTCTTTTCGATGATAATGCAAGCGCTTTCTGCTCAAATCTTATAGACAGAAACGGGTGATCTTAAATGAAAAGGCTGTTCAAGAGGAGGGAGAGTGCTGGTAATGTGGTACTCGATACTACTTTCCCGTCGTGCGGGTTAGATAAAAAGGAGACCTTGTCCGGGGGGGAAAGAGGAGGCCGAAGAGGGGGGCAGCAGGAAAGACGTCCAAGACTGGAAAAGATCCATGATCCTAGTGACTGGTCCGGGGAGCGGTTCCGTCAGAGGGTGCTGGGTTCCTAGAACCTCTTGGGTATGGATGGGGAATACTGTTGCCGTAATCAAGACGTTAAGTTGTGTTTAGAGGTCAGGGCGGCACGGCTCCGCCTGCATCCCCAGTTCCGAACGCATAAAAAAATGTTGAAAGGAGGAGTCTGTGCAAAGAAAAAAAAGGGGGCGGTAAACCCGAGCTCAAAAGGGAGGAAGGAGTTCTGTTTCCAGAATTGAGATAGAATGGGTTGTTCGCCTCCGGCCTTGGGGACAATCCGCGCAGGGCCAATAGGGAATTACGGAGAAGGAGAAGGGCGGTGCGTGGAAGTTGGGTGCTGTCGGATGCCTGGCATTTTTTTTTCTTCGGTTTGGGTGGTGCACTGGCTCAACACCTTTGAAAAGGGAAATTCGAGTTTCAGGAGGGTGCCAGACGGGTTGGGCCTGATCTGGAAAGGATAATACAGGGCGGTATTTGCCAGTTTTGGGTTCGAACTGATTCGCTTCGCGAGGAGCAAGAAGGGGGGGGCGCTGAAAGGAAGTCCCAAAATTTAGTAGGAGGTTCATCTATTGTTGGAATTTTGGGGTCTAAATCAAAAGCATTTATATCAGGGTGCAAGGGAAAAAAAAGGGTGGTCAGGCCAGGAAGACAGATTACGACAGGAGAAAAGAGGGGCAATCCTTGTGATTTGAAAAAAACTTGAAAAGGAGGGGCACGGGGCGGCGCATGTGGGGGAAAAGGTAGTGTTTTTGTTCCTCAAAAGGCGAACAGGAAAGGACAAGTTGTCGCAGAGAAAAAGACCGAGGGCGGGGCGAGGATGGCGGACCGAGGGTGTGGTGGGGAGGGGGGAAAGAAAAGGGGCTTGCTGAGCGGAGTTGTTGGGGGAGCGGACGCAGGAGGAAGGTGGGGCTCATAAAAAGCATCAGAAGGCATGCGAAGGGGTTGGCAAGGGGAGAAGAGGAGAGGTGGTGTGGGAGGCGGGACGTGAGGGGACGCTAGGGACGGGCCATGACGGAGTCTGAACGAAAGCCAGCACGATGAATGGTCGTCTTAAACAAAGGAAGAATCGGGCCATGGCGGAAGAGGAGAGGTTCAAAGGAAGGAAACACGTCGTTGAAAAAAGGAATACAACAACGAATGCATTCGATTGGAAACACGTGCCGAAGGTCCGACTTGGGGGCCGGCGGAGGGGCAACGCGCCGGCGAGCATCCCACGAGGGGCTCTTTCAGCTCACAAAGAGAAGCTCGCAAAAGAGGGGGGAGAAAATAGGGTCGCAGTTGTTGGGGAAGGACCAGCATTTCCTGCTGTTAGGGGGGAAAGAATCAGGCGATACACATTACACACGGTGAAAAACTCCAACTCCTTCTTCAACAGTGGTCATCACCAGACTAAATCTAAAGTATTCTGGAGAGAGGGTAGCGCCTTACAAGGGGACAGTTAAGAAGGGATCTCGCCAGGTGAAATCATGAGTGACCGGACTTCGTGCGCCGGTGCCCAAAACTAACTGGAGCTGGAGGAGGGAAAAGGCCTTAGACAGTGACCAGGCCAACGCGAAACACAGCGAACCAGGCGTTCTTGCTAGAAAGCGTCCGTCGTCATTGGGCTAAGAGACCCGGGGCTCTCTGGCCCACCAGTAAGGAGGGGGCAGCGGTTCGGAAGGTAAAGCGCGCACGGATCAGGAAGATGCCAGCTGACAAGCTCGCAATCTATTGCATTGGGCTAAATTCTGTCCGCCCAATCCAAATGAGATCGGGAGAGATGACTAGGAGAAAAAGACCCCCTGGAAAAGGAAGAAGAGACTCGCGCACACCGGGCAACGCAGCGGGCGGTTATCCCCACCATTGCCTGTTAGAGAAGAGAGAACGGAGCGGGGAGAGCAATGAACCAAAGCTTCACGGGAAATATCTACGGAAAACGGAAAAGGGTGTGGACTTTTTGTCGGGACAAATCAGGAAGAAGACCAAAAACCCACCAAACCCTTGCGTCGAACAAGAGGGAGAGTCGACTTGGGTTTCGTCGGAATGCGCTTTCAAGGGCGGTACGGAAGAGGGGATCGGGGGACGCCACGACAGTCGGGAAAGCAAACGCCGAGGAAGGGGCAATCCTGAAGGCCCATTACTACCAAGTTGTTGACGGATACGGGAATGGTCGTGAGCCGAAAGAAGGAAACGCGGAAACCTTAGCGGTAGCTTCGCGGGAGTGGAGAGGAAGCAGAAGAGATCGCTAAGGCAAGGAGAGGCTGGCTTTCAACAAGCTTTGTTCTTCGGCAACAAAGCAAAACGCAGAAAGAATCACACAGAGAAAGAAAAGAAAGAAAGCCGGCGGAAAGAAAATAAAAAAAGAGGTGACTTTTCCCGGATGAAATTGTCAGGTGCGCCCATTTTTGGCCGGCTCACTTAGGCCAGAGAAATAAGAAGAACGAGCGACCTAGGAGGGGGGATTGGGCGAGGAACGAAAAAAACCTGTCAAGGGGGGGGGCGGAGCGTGAAGACTAGCGGATCACCCCGGGGCAAGGATGTGGCATGGTGTGTGTGGTGGGGGGGAGGGGTTGGTGCGGGAAGTCCTCTTTCCAAAAGGCGGACTTTGAAAGTCACCGAGCCGGGGACTTAAAAAAAGTTATTCCCTTTTTGAAGCGAAGAAAAAAATCCAAGGTCGACAGGGAGGGTGAAGGCGATAAGGGAAATAAGGAAAAGGTAGAGGAGGGGATAAGGGGCAAGCGTAATCAAGGCAATGAGGAGAGGGAAAAGAGCAGATACCACACAGAGGAGGAAAGGATTAGCTCACTTGCGTGATTCAACCACCCTCGTGAACAGTAAACGAGATATACGGGCTTTCCGCTCGAGTATCCGGAGTCGAAAGGGAAAAGGGAAGCAACTTATTGAACGGGTTCAGAAGGGGAAAAAGAGGGGGCTTTCAACGGAATTCTGCCATTGAAGAAAAGGAGGAACTTCCGGGACTTCAAACTTTCCTGCGGAGGGAGTAGGTCCCCAGGGAAGGAAACTGAAAAAGCCTTGTCCTGGACACGGGGGAGCCAAGGGAGAAAAACCAGGATCCGGGGAAAAGGGCGAAACGCCCGAACAATCAACACAAAAAGCGGCAAAGAAGGGGGAAATTCGGAGGAGGGGGGAGAGGAGCAGCCCAAATGCGACTCAAGAAAGTCAAGAAAGGAGAGAGCGGCAAACCTCGCAATGTTCTTGCACAAGGCCTTCTTAGAGGGCGTCTGGAAACTGAGGAGGTGAGGGGAGTTAGGCGGGTTGGGGAAGAGGAGGGGGGGTCAAACACTCTGGGGGAAACAAAAAGAGCATCATGGTTTCTAGAAGATTGCGCCATCGAGAAATAATCTCTAAAGAAACTACCACCGATGAAGGACGCCGGAAGGGGAGGGGGGGAGACACACCCACGGAGACGTAAAACTAAGTGGGAGAGGATGGCTGCGGCGCGAGGACATGACCATACAACGACGCTAACTGGGGGGGGGGAAAAAGGAACGAAGGCGCAGAAAGAGCGACAACTCTAAAAAAGCGGGACTACCAGGGTCCGGGAAGAAAAAAAAGCAAAGTCGCCGCCTACCTCGGCGCGGAAAAGGGTTGTACGTTCTGACTGGTGACGACCAAAGTCACTCCTGCTGCGTTCGACAGGGCGGGGGCCAGCAAGAAGGGCCTGAGGGCGGCCATTGCAGACGACCGCCACGGCGTATACACTTCGAAGTCCCCGGCTTGGTGGCGGAGCAACTAAACAAAGGGGCTTTGATGAGGGCTTAAAAGTGTGTGGAGGGCTCCCTCTTCCATCCAGGGATAGAAATGTGGGGGTTGGGGGGGGGGGGGGAGGAGAAGGGGAAAAAATAGGTGCGGCGGACGGCGGAAGAAGAGAACTTCTGTACCTTGGCGGGCCCTCGCAGCGGATTGGGGTATACAACGCGCGCGCAGGACAGCGCAAAAATTGATGAAAAGGGAGATGGAAGTTTAAGAGAACAGGGCCACCGCGTTTTTGAAAGAAACGGGGCGAGAAATGGGCTTCGATCCGCTCTTCTCTTTCTGGAAACGTCTCCAGAAAAAGTTCAAGCGCCGCGGTCCCAGAAAAGCCTCCGGAGAAGAAAGGGGGTCAGAGCCGGTCGCGATCGCAGAAGACCGTTTCGTTCAGATGGTTTTATCACGGTTGCAAACCGGCAAGTTGATGGATTCAAGGGGGGGGTCAAAGAGAGGGGGAATCGAACATGTGAAACCACCAAGAAGGAAAATAACGATTGAAATTCAGCAATCCTGCTAAACGATGAGAGATGAAAGGTAGGGAGAGGGAAAGGGGGAGGAAGGCCACTGTCAGCGAAGACGCCCGAGTCGATGAGGAAAGGGCTCACAAAATAGGAGTGATGGGCGGGGCCACGGGACCAGTCAATCTGCAGTATTCCGACAGGACCAAAAGGACTTGAAATGGGGGGGGTCCATGAAAAAAAGAAAGAATGCATGGCAAGGTGGAAAGGGGGGAGAAAAGGAGTCGATAAGCCGAACGGAAAAAAGAATCTGAAAAGATAAGAGATGACTAAAAACCAAATGCCGCGGATGGTATTGGAATTCGCCAAAATTCCATAAGGCTATGGGAAAAAAAAAACACTCCAAGAAGAACAAAATGCCTGTCCCGACACAAAAATCCCAGAAGCGCAGAAGAAAAGACCTCAAGGTTGTTTTGGGGGGGGCATAGCACCATTTACTTCCCTGGCTAGTTGGGGTGCCTGAAACACAAATCAGAACAAAAGAACCAAAGGCGAAGGAATAAAATGAAGACCTCCGGAAGCAACGCCACAAATAAAAGGGAAGGGACAGATAGCCGGCGTATGGGGTATCATGCCTGCACCCCTTTTTCATTGGGCAACAAGGATCTCCCAGGGGGGGGGAGGGTGGATCAAGAAAAATAAAGGCACAAATATACAGCCGAATAATCCTGAACAAAGGAGGGGAAGATGGAAGCGCCAATCAAGAACTCCGGAATACGTCATATCCTCCAAGGAGAACAACATCAAAGCAAAAATAAACTGGCCCTGCGGGAAGGGAAGACATCGAGGAAAACATGCTGAAAAAAGAACAGTTACAGGCAGTTTGGTCACAGTGTGCAAAAATAAAAAGTAGCCCATCACGAGAAACGGAACAACACCCACCGATGGAGGCCGACCACTACAACAAGCCAAGCCCGAAATGATGACTTTCCCTGGGTTAAAGGACTGGACCTGCGCGTAGGAAAGGCAGGGAAAAAAGTCTATCTTCAACGACGCGCGGGGGGACCCATAACAATCCCGTCCGCCGGACCTGCAACCCAGGGATCGTGTTGTGTGGTTGGGGGAAAAGAAATTTCTATAGTTATGGTTTGCGCGGCAAGAAGTGCTTGACAGCGGTATCTGGGAAGACCGCAAGGGGAGAACAAAACGGGGAGGAAAAAGTCTTGGCCGGACCAACGTCAACACATCCTACAGCTATACCATGCAGCGACTCTGAAACCCGAGTGTTTTTCACCGGAACACATCAGGGGAGAATCAGGGAGGACTTGTAATCGGGACCTGGGGGGAAGAGGGGGGAGCTGGCAGGAACCAGATGAGACAAAGTGAAATTAAATCCTCAAGGGAAGATGACTGCCTTAAAGGGAGGTAAGCGAAACACATGACCAAGAACCATAGAAAGAAGGAGGGAACAGCAAAAACTTCGAAAACCAGATTAAGAAATAAGAAAAGAAGCTCTTCCAAACGATTAACACATTGCCGCGAACAGGATGACAGAGGGAAAATACGGGGGAGAAGGATCCGCATATGAAAGGGGGGAAGCTCTTGTTCTAGAAGGAACACGGAACCGCATAAGAAATTGTCTTCCCACCTTTGCCGGTTTGCGTTGCACGTCAGGGCGGGGGACCAAAAAGAAATCGCTGGAGGTAAAATGGGGAGGGGGTGAGGCCGAAGAATACAAGTAAAAAACAATTCACTTGGCGCCTATTAAAAAAAAGTGGGGGGGTGATTATTTGGGGGGGAAGAAAAGAGAGTGACGGCGCCAAAAAAACTGAATAGGGGGGGGGGCTTCTTTCTGACAGTTGGACCGCGCCGTCTGAAAAATGAGCCTCTGAGACACTATATGGGGAAGGCTTGATATAGCAACTGGGTAAGGAAACAAAAACTCAAAGAAAATGAACCTCGGAAAGGTTTTAACTAAGGGGACAACCCTTTGGGTACGGACTGTGTTCCTTGGGCCGGACTTTGGTGGGAGACACTGGGCCAGAATTGGACCAAGATTATTTCCTGGAGGCTCTCTGGGATGAGGGAGAAAAGCTTCAGATGGAGCAAAAACGCTGCAGTAACTTCTTGACGCGGTGGTTCGAATGGAAGAGAACTGAAAAAAAAATCTTGAAGGATAGAGTTGGGGGAGTGGGGGGCCTACAAACGGACTGGGGAGTGATAGCTGATCCGACTAGTACAATCGAAAAAGCGCGCGATTTGGGAATAAAATAAAACCACAAAAAGAAAGGGCGCACTAAAGGAAGAACAGGAAGATCGCTCCATAAAAGCAATGGGAGTGTATCGCAGACAGAATGCTAGCTATTACTATGCTCTAACTGATCAGAAAAACTGTAACATAGAATAACTAGCAACGACAAAGATAACGAGGGGGGAAACCAAAGTGAACGGGGCTCAACCCCTCTGTAGCTTCGAAAGACATAGAGGACATGAAAAAGGATAAAATTAACGAAAACCGCCACGAGAGGAAAGATCTCGGTTTGATCAAGTCGTCCCTCGACTTTAAGCATGCTCGCCAATAAAGAGAGAAGAACCAGCGTTGCGCTGCAGAGGATTGGGTGTGTTGTCGGATAGCATCCCCACACCCACTTCTGAATAAAATAGTAGAGATCCGAAAAAAAAGGAGGGAAGGGGGCCGGAGCGCAAGCGGCTGCGGATCGAGGGAGATGGAGCTTTCTTAGGAGAGTCTTGCTTAAAACTCGTCTTTAGCTAGTGGAGGTCGAAAAGGGGGAGGCGGCAGGCGGGAAAGAGCAGGGGGAAGAAAAAAGAACCATTTTTAGGGCGGGGGAGCAACGTCTGGCGTTTCTTGGACGATGACACATGGTTGCGGGCTCCGCGTAGGTCCTAAGGTCCATAGCTAGGGGGGTGAACCGGTGCAGAGAAAAAGGGGGTCCATAAAAAAAAGAAAAAAAAACCGAGCGTTGACGCGCCTTTTTCCTTTTTTGGCTTAAAAAAATTGGAGGGTGCAGAAGATGAGTGGGTTGTGGGGGGGGAGATCGGATAGGGGGGAGGGACAATGCGCGCCGAGGGGGAAATGCGGCGATTCAGCGTAAGTCGATGATGGATATCCTACGTCCTTTTGAAGGGGAAAAAACGCCAAGAAAAGAATCTGCGGGAGAGTTCGCGAAAAAAGGTGGATCGGGAAGGGCAGGGAAAGGAGGAAAAAGCAAAGGTAGGCATCGGGGACTTAACGACCAGTTCGATGAAGCTTCTCGAAATCATTCAAAGAAAATGACCGTAAAAGAGGGGGTACAGGATCAGAACGCCCCAGGCCTCAAAAAGGGAAAAACGGCATGGACCAATTGTTTCGTCTCAGCCGCAAGGATCACGTAACAAATGTCTCTGTTCATTCTCAGGCGGATTTTTGAGTTCGGGAAAGCGAGGGAAAGAGAGGAATATTGGGACGGGGGAAAAGAGGAAATTTAGAGAAAGCTCGCTGAAAGGAAAGGAAAAGGAAAAGAGAATGAAGCGAATGCTCTCGCGTCAGTCGACATTCAAAGAAGCCCAACACTTTTGGAAAATGCGAAACAAAGGGGTGGTTTTAAGATCGGAGCGTGCAAAAACAAAAAAAAACGCACAGAAAGAGGACAAGAGAGTTGTTTTTCACAGGGCCACAGGGGGAGAAAAACAGATGGTCTCAGAGGGAGAACCATTTCTTAGGGGGTGGAAGGGTCGAAGGAACTGTCCATTTTTCATATGCGATGAAGAAAAAATGGCCGTAGGGGCTCGTGCTCAAGAAAGGTGAGAGTGAAAACATCAAGCGTGGGGGGAAGCAAAGGGAAAAAGCATCAAGATGCTTACAGGCGAATTTGTTGCGAGGGAAGCTTGCGGGGGGAAAAAAAAACTTCTGAGAGGCATGGGGTGGGGAAAGATAATTTCGGCGGTGAGCATCCAAGGGGGGGAGGATAAAAAGAACATCAGGGAAATGGTTCCAGTGCGAATCGAGAGGGGGGACAGCGGCAGTCCCGACTCCCGCAGTAAAATGAGGTCAGAAATTAAGAGGTGACCTTGGGGGGGGGGGGGGGGAAAATCGGGGGTACGGTAGAGGGGACATGGGGGAAAGCGCACTCAGGGGGGGTTTAGTAATCCGGGTTGGACTGAATCAAGCGTTTAAACAAGGTTTTTTGTAGGCCATGATGCGGGGGAGGCCACGCTAAACCAGGGGCAAAGCAACAAGTAAAAGGATGAAAAAAATTAATTACGGGTCAACAAAAAAAGAAGGAGTCTTAAAACCCTAGATTCAGAGAGGGTCATGCAAGTTTACTTGGACTGGGGGGAAAGGATAGAGTGAAGAGAGAAAGGGGGGTTAGAGATACGGGGCGTGAAAGCCGGGGAGACATTCCGTCCAAATTACATGACTTCAGTGTTGCTGTGGCGTGGTGGGGCTGGGTCGGACGCCACTGGGAAGAGGGGTGTGGGGTACGTAGAGTGCACTATGGGTTGGTTGAACTGGAAAAAAACTGCCCAGGAAACGGATGCGGGGTCATGCTTTGTCCGACTGTTGTAATAGGGATCCTTGAAAAAAATACGGGGAAAGGGGGGAAGGGTGGTTGCCTTGAGGGGGGGGGGGGAGACTAGGCTCAAGTTCTTTATGGGCTGAGGGACTACATGCAGGTACCTGAACCTTGCAATATAAATGTTGACAGAAGAAAGTGAGTTGGGGCTATGGAGAAAAGAAAGGAAGGAAGGGGGGGAATTGGAAAGGCCCAAGGGGTAAAGGAAAGGATAAACAGACGGAGCGCCGATCTGGGGAAACTCACTGTATGTGGGGGAGTTTAATTCCGGGAAGGTTCGGGCATTGTCGGGGCGGAAGGGGGGGTGGACGCTGTTGGGACTGACTGGGGGGGGAAAGCACAACGCGAAAGGATTCAGGGGGGGGGAGAAGAAGAAACCGGAGTGGAGAGTATTGCGGGAGAGGATGATGTTTGTCGTGGGAACCGCTGCTCTATACCCGGAGTTGTTTTGGAAAACTCTAGGGGGGGAGTTGGCGAAGCAGAAAGAAGGACGAGGAGGAGACGGGGGGGGCAGGAATCCGGGTCTACTCAGGGGGAAAATTCTTTGCAGTAAGGCTAGGGGACGGGGAAAGGGGAAATTTTTGCACTGTCACAGAGCCCATGCATAGATGACTGGCGCGCACAAAGGAGAAAGAGGGGGGGAAACATGGCGGAAAGAAAAAAAGTGAAGATGATTACGCACGTGTTTGAAACAAAAAGAAAAAAACGAACAGGTTGATTTTGCGCACGGCAACATTGGACGAATTCAGGCTGAGCCGGACCGGCGGTAGAAGGGCCACGTAGGAGGTATTTTGAATCTCAACCCAGGAAAAGAGGCAGCGTTGCGGGCAAGGAGGGGGCGAAAGTTTTGCAGTAAAAGGGGGAGTGAATCTGTGTCAATAATAGTGAGTCAACCCCGCCAAGTCTAGTCCCACACTTGCACAAAAAGAACCAAAAGGACCGGAAGGTCAAAACAGGAAAAAGCCGAACGAAAAAGGGAAGTACACTGGCGAGAGGGGGGATGGGAAAAGGGGGATCGACAAAATGACATATTTGTCCCACGGTTACCGCTGAGGATCTGACCTGAGGCGGGGGTAGGTAAAGGGAAATCAACCCGCGAGAGACTGAAAAAACCGAGGCATTAGAAAGTTCTAAAGCCAGCGACACAACCCTCGGACGACATGCGCGGAGGACTCCCTTCCTAAAGAGTCGTCCGATCAAATTTGTCTAAGGGGAAAAGGGGGGGGGGAAACGCGCGAGGTGGGTCAAAAAACAATCCGCTTTGACAAACAAACAAACTTCGAAGGGCGGGACGGAAAAACGGAATACGTTGCCAATAGACGATGCATCTCCTCCTAAGCAAAGATTTTCTGTGAAAAGAGCCGGTAACCAAAGAAAATTATCTATACGGAGAGGGAGAAAGAGACCGACCACATTGTACTCAGCAACTCGGACGCAAAAGGGTCAAAAGAGCGTCGGAATTTGCATCAAAAAGCCAACCAATGAGATCCGCGTGATCTCCGAGCGGCGCAAAGCGTCCATGGCCCTGCCTTACTCTACAGACCAAAGGAGCTAGAAGAGGGGGGGGGGGACTGGGGGGGGTATGCAATAAAAATAGAAAAAATTCATCGGGTGCGCGCGAACAGATCATTGGCGACTGGGGGAGGGTACCTGCTGCGGTAGGTCCGTGGCGGTGATAGAAACGGTGAAGCGTCTTTGACCGAAACCGAATGCTCGTTTTGGCCGCGCCTTTGAAGGGCAGAAATCTCTACAAAATTCAAAAAAAAAGAAGGAGAAGGGGGGGAATGCGGTGAGAATACTTCAGGCGCAGAAAAGGCGGGGAGGAGCTGAGGGAGTCTTCGAAAGGGTCGGTTCACATAGAAAAAAAAAAAAAAAAAAAAAAAAAAAAAATAAAAAGGTCTGGGGTCGCTGAAGGGGAAAAGGTCAAGAAGACCATCCATCGGGGGAACCGAAAAAAAAAGCGCAAGGAACAATAACGCACTCAAACGTGCGGAAATAACAAGAAAGTTCGGGGTAAGGGGCCCGATGCTGGGATGAATTCCAGGAAAGGTGGGAAGGAAATAAAGTCGCAGAAGGGACTAATGCTTTCAACTCGCGTGTTGGGATTTCAAGAAGTTGCCGAGCTCATTCGCCTCCTTTTTTCTGAACTGAGGACTGAAATAAAAGTTACACAAAGTAAGGAATGGGGGGCAGGGGGAGACCTAGGGAACAGGCAAGGGGGGACAAAGAAGTTGAACGTCAAGAATTGCCATCCGTAAGGAAAAAAGGGATAAGGGGGAAAGGGGGGTGTTGAAAAAAGAACCCGGGAAAAGGGGGTCAAGTGTGAAAGTTACCAGGATAGAAGCTAGAGATAAAGAAGTAGTCAGGAAGGACGTGGAATGGCTGGTATCAGCAGGAGAAA
>Ga0179593_1292638_pt1 | contig 32176 bp, 26 predicted proteins | sample CZODoug2_1_08_16_FD_185931 | JGI IMG/M metagenome (GOLD analysis project Ga0179593, IMG submission 185931) | Vadose zone soil fungal communities from Angelo Coast Range Reserve, California, USA - CZODoug2_1_08_16fungal (PacBio error correction) | ecosystem: Environmental > Terrestrial > Soil >...
CTGATCGGCATATGCAGAAACTTGAGAAGAGGGCGTCTTAGGATATTCTAGACTACGACTGGCGTGACTAAAGTCGGGGAGGGGACATGTACGTGTGGGCTCAGAAAGCGAGCCTCGAAACGCTCAGGCGGCTCCCGCTAGGACGGCTGATCAAGAGGGAGGAATAGCTATAAGAAAAAGAAAGGAGAGGGTGATAAACAAAATACGTTTATAAGTGGGGGTTCCACCACCACACTCGAGGCCGGGTGGGAAGGGGCCGCCCAAACCTGGCGGACGGCAGCCAGGACCGGGAATCAAGACGGAGCATTAAAAGACGCTTTGAGAGGAGAGGAGGGGGGTGGGGCATTCCAGAGTCGGGGGACCATCATCCAATATTCCTCTAGGGGGTTGAACCGCACAGCTCCTAGAGGGCGACTCGACGAATCATTGTCAAATAGAGAATAGGCAATACCCAAGGGATGGGGGGAAATATAGGAGGGCAAGAAGAAAAAAAAAAAATTGGCTCGGCAGGTGGGGTAGGCAATATTGGGTTATTTCGTAGACCCGCCGACTACCAGCGGAGAGGGTCAAGGACGTCCATGTATGTAGAGGGGTGAACATCTGGGAGGGGGGGACGAAACCTTGGAAAAGTCAATTGTCCTGAAAAGGATACTTGATTATGCGCAATCTGTCGGGCTCCTCCTCATCGGGGGGGATGGGAAAAGAAACGGGTTTTAAGGAGAAACGCAAAAGGAATGGAGTGGGAATGGGTCTCTCTATCTGTGGCCTTATGAACGGGTGGAGGATGAAACAGCTTATAGAACGAAGAACCTGAAGGGGAGGTCGCGTCGAAAGAAGTCACTGCCTAGGTATCTTCCAAAAAAAGGCATCTCATTGGGTTGTGTCCACTTCTCTAAAAACGCGCCGCGGGCCCGAAAATCAAATCAAAAAGGAAAGGCGCAGAACCCTAGTTGGGTGCGCAACTGACAATCAATAAGAGTCACGCCAACTAGCAGAATATGTAAAACTAAGTGGAAAACGGAGGACCAAACAAAAGAGAGAGCCGGATAACATTGACCCCGGCTTACCTCTCTAAACGGTGCGCGTGATCAAAAGAGCGGGGACCTTCCAGCAACTTAACCAACAAGAGATGGATCCATCTAACCATAAGAGGAGACCCGGAACGGGGGTAAAAAACTCACCATGTGCTCTTAAGAGCGGTTCATACTTCTCGGTTTACAACGAGTAAATAGCCTCAAACCTGAGAGACGAGAGGGGAGCGGCAGCAAACATCGAAAGTTCCCGAGAATGAGGGAGAAACTTACAGCCGGGTGTGATCGCAGAAATGGGGCTGGCGAAAAGAGCGAGTTCTCTAGAGGACCCGCATCATTAGAGGGGATCGGTTCAGGGGAGGTACTTTTAGAAGGGCCAATGCTTTCTAGTCATCATGGGAAACTGAGCGGTACTCTGACCTGTAACGGAAAAGAAGAGTCAGCCTATCGGCACGGGAGTTGTAGGGGGAGATGGGGGAAATCAAAACGCTACTATCTTACAGAGACGAGGCGCTCCGGCAGACGCAGAATAAAAAGGAAGAATCAAATCTTAAAAAGGTTGAAAAGGGGAACATACTAAAAGGTTCGAGAATCCCAAAGATTACTCCTACCGCGTCTTCAAAATTAGAATAGTGCTATTTTCTTAGCTAACAATCCCGTAGCAAGTCGACGGACGTCTAAGGGGAAACTTGAATCAACTTCCGCCCGAGAGAGGGGAAAGAGACCAGGGTCTGAGGTTCCGAAAGACCTGTCAGTACGTTTTCAGCATCACGGTCCGCGAACGACCGCCCACTCTTATCTGGGGGAAATCGTTGGGAGACTCGGTCCAGGATTTTCTAAAGACTTCGGAGGGTCAAGGGGGGGGCGCCCCTAAGACCGGGGACCGGGTGCTTCGGCTACCCAATATTTGGAGAAAGAAGGTCGGAAGTTTACTACTCTTCCCGGGGGGTGGTCACCCAGGATCTAAAAATAAAGGTTCTAAACAGCCCGCGGCAGAGGGACCTTTGCAAAAAAAAGGACTAAAACTTGAAGACAAAAAGAGAAACATAAGAGGAAAGCCTTAAAAAAAGGAGAAATCGCGTAGTTTCGTTGATAGCGGGGGAGAAACCGACGATTTTTTCCAAGCCTTGAACGAAAGAAAGGTCATACCATCTCGGCCTCAAGAAGGGACCTCGCGCGCTCGAAGAAGGAGATCTGCCCGCGTCTAGTCGAGTCACTCCACCGTCGGCTGAAAAGACCAGCACAACCTATAGAAGAAGCCAGTCAAACTACATCAGTAGCCCAGGTCGAAAAACTGCAGAAACGCCCGAATCTTTCGGAGTTTCGGAAGGATAGAACGATCCGTCCCGTGTCACGACCTCGATAAGAATTCGCAGAAGAAGTAAGCCTCGCACAGACCAACACCATACAGAACTTCCCGGGTATTTTGGTTTCAAAGGAGGTAGGGATGGCTGTGAAAAACACTCACTCTAAAAAAGAAGGGGGAGTGAGGGGACATCAGGGTCGTTTTCACTCCTTTTAGACTGATGTGGATGTTAGGGAGCGGCCAAGAAACGCAGCATCATTCAGAAGAAGCGAAGGAGACAAAAGTGTCTCCAAGAGAAAAAAAGGTCTAAACGAAGATTCGACATTCTTCTACAAAAACACGCCACAACATCACAGACGCCAGTTGTTCAAGGCTTGCAGAATGGCCGAGGCGCCGAAAAACCAATTACAAGGAACTTAAACGTATTAGACGGTCACGAACGTACTCGGGGTGGAAAAATAGGCTAAGCCGATGAAATAACAGGAGAACAGAAGCATAACCAAAACTTCCCTACTCAAGAGGACTCGGCAACGACGAGGAGCGATGGAAGGAAAGGGCGATTTGAAATGAGGGGAAGGAATCCAAAACAAAAGGGGAGCTATCAAAAAAAAAAAAACTCAGTCGGCGAAGCGGCGGTATTCCGAAGGATTCAAATCGCTTCTGGTAAGGATCACGTCGTGATGGCAACTGAAAGAAGTGGAATTGGCGGCCGAGTGGAGACCGATCAAATAGACCTAGTTGGGTTGGAAATGGAAGTTTGCAATGGGCGTCCCACCCAAGCTCATGACATGGAGACGGGCGTGATCAATAAAAGGGGCTAACATCGCCAGTAGCTGGGGGCTAAGCCAAGAATCAGAATCCTCGAAGTGATCCGAGAACCCGGGGAATAGGGATACCTTGCTTCTAAACCCTATAATTCGGCTCGGGTCGGACGCGCCCTTCTAGATGACAAAGTGGCGACGAAATATCTTTCTGGAGATGCGCGAGGGGTGGGGGAACGAAGGATCTAAGGGGGTATGCATCTATGCCGCGTCCTTTACAACCAAGGGGAAAATCATGCGAACTGGAAGCCTGAAAGGACAAGGCTTCCTAAGAGGAAATGCTAGTCTTCGGGAATAAACGTCGCGTAAACCAACGTAACAACGGGCCAAAAGCCAAAAACGCTTAAGGGAGATCTCTCGCCCATAAATCCGCCGGTCGCGACATGCCCGACAATTGAACGAAACGCCTACTCGCCCGTCTTAGGGGAGAGCTGGAACCTACGCCAACGCCCATAGATGGATGATAGCGGAACAAAAACCCTTAGGTAATAGGGGAAATAAACGGAAAACCGTGCTTTCTTCTAGCATGCCGATCGACCAAGGGACTCAAGCGTAGGAGTCGCGCCGCTCCTTTTTCTTGGAATGGGTAAGCCCGAGGCGGAAAAGATCTAAGAAGGAAATAGAAAAAAAGAAAAAGAGTGAGTGTTTTTTTAACAGTGGCGACGAAAAAAAGAGGAGGGTTGGGTCCTCGCCGACGGCCCGAAGGAGAAAAAAGGGGAACTGAGTCAGTACGACGGGGGAACGAGAATGCTACCCTCCCGGGGCTGTCGTTTAACGGACGCGGCCTCAAAACCGAGACCACTTACTGGAAGAGTGCGCGGCTTGCTCGTCAAAAGGAGACTAAAACGGCCGTAGAGACGTCTTCCACGCGTCCTGCGCATTCTTAGAGCGAGAAGCAGGGGAGAGGGGGGACTCAACTCAAATACAAGGAAACTATAGGATTCTATAGCACTCGATTCTGAATGGCGAACAAGAGACTGTTCTATGAGCAATTAGCACGAAAGTCGAAAAGCGACTGCGCTGGGGGGGGAACCAAGCAGAAACGAAGGAAAAGAGGATATGGGGAAACCAGGGAGAGGGGGGGGGAGCCCGAATCCCAGAACACGTTCTGCATCCCACTACTGAGAGGCGACCCAGACGTTCAACCGGAGTAGAAAAAAAAAAGAAAAAAAAAGGCGTAGGCGTTATAGCTACAAGTGTGGAATTGACGGGAGGAAGTCCGAAGGGAACTTGAGAACACTAAATAAAAAAAAGGCCTCTTCCCGTAGCGGGAGTGTAGTCTATCAGGACATGCGGTGCGCTCGTTAGTTGGATGGGAGCGAAAAAAAATCGTTACGCGACCGGGATTTGTCCTTTCCATGTCAATGGATCCATTGCCGGGTGATGGGAGGCGGGGCCTAGGCACGCCCATCCCTGGGGCCCGGGAAGGTCTAGTAACGCTTCCAGTGTAGGCCGAGTCGACTCGTCGCCGGGAATCGGAGGGGATACTGAGACCCTGGGAGGGCGACCTTGATGAAGAAATGGCCAGCGGCTGGTAAGGACCACAGGCTTGAATCAAAAAAAGGGAGCTTGAGTAAAAGGGCCAACCTCCCTGGTGATCTATCGGGAGGGGGCGAATCTTACCGACCGGAAACAACACACGTCCTCCGGCACAGGCCTCTCAGGGGAAAAAAGGTGTCAACGGATCAGTAGACGAAGGATAGCGGCTGTCAAAAAAAAAAGTGAAAGGGGAATGGAGCGGCTCACTATCGAGATTCGGGTGACAGATCCAAGTGATGCCGGTGGACGGCCCGTCGAGACCGCCCGGGATCGAGGGAACAGGGAGGCTTAAGAAGGGGAAGAAACAAAATATTGGTAACAATAGCCCTAAGAAGCGGAGGGCGAGAAGACGCCGCGAGACAGTGAGAAGACTAGGAAAAATGGGAGGCGCAAGGTCAAAACATCGTCGGACAGAGGGAAAAACCGGAGGGAACAAAGGCTGAAGCGTTATAGGGGCACTCTGGTCGAGAACGGGCCTATGATCTGAATCAAGTGTGCTGCACCTTGTGTTTTGGGACCGGGCAGGGAGGGCAGGTCTTCTGAGTTCATCCTTTCATGAGAGGACTTCTCAGCTTACCGGATACTCCACCGACAAAAAATGCGGGTGCGCATACCGAACTTGGAGGGAAAGGCCGGCAGGAAAAAGGAGAGGGGAATGCGTCGTCCTCTAAGTTCAAAAAAAGTCTCACCATCACAAGCTTCGTTGCAAGGGACTGGAAACGGCGCTTCCAGAGCGGAACGTCGTCGACGGGAACGCAACTCAGTCTACCATGACGCAGTGAGGAGACGAACAAGAGCCGCCGAGGAAAAAAGAAGAATGCCTTCCCAAGAAAAAAAGCCTGGCCGGAACTCCTTCAAACTGTCCGAGTAGGACTAGTGGTGACAGAGGGGGGGACAGGTCCACGATCAGTGGCAAAGTGCATACTTCTGACGAACGGGGGGGGGGAATGACCGTCAAAAACGCTCGCGGAGGCAGGAACGTCCGCGAGGGACGAGCTTCAAGGGGGGAAGCGCGTTAATCAACCTAACTAGGCGGTGCCGATCGGGGCAGGCATCGATGGCGGCGGTAATGGGCCGCTCAGCGGGGGCCTGACCCAAAAAGGGGTAATTAGCAGAGGGGGATTTACAGGCAGCCGACCAAACTATAAGTTAAGGGGGGTGCAATCGCTAGCAAAGAAGCCCGAATTCCAATTCTAACACCGTTGAGGAAGGGAAGAGGACGATAAAAGGGGGTAAGAGGCAAACGAAATTAACTAGAGAGGTCTAAGGGGGATCTTCAGGACTGGAACCTCTATAAAGAGATGGGGGGGAAGACGCAACAGGAATCGTCGGACGCTGGGTCCGAACCACCCGGCGGCCTCAATCATTAATGTGACCTAGAGTCCGAGTAGGAGAGATGCATCACAAAGGAGGGGGGGAATCCTTGAATCGTCATCTCTCGCACGCACACGTAGTATTCGGTCTCTCAATTGGACGGAAATGTGAGAAAGTACAGTCCTGCGGACTCGTGTTTAGACGTGCGACACGGTAGTGTTAACAGATAGGGGACAGACTTGGGAGTTGATATGCGGTCGTCATCCCTACTCGGATCCTCCCGAGGGAAAGGGCAGGGGGGCTTGCAAGGTTTCACGGGCACGGGTGAGAGTTACACTCTTAAATACGGGCAAGTAACGAGTGTTGGGGGGGACGAGGTAGTACAGGAGGCCGGTTCAACTTGACCCTCCCTCTTGAGCGCAAACGTCGATCATCTGGACAAAAAAGAAACATCAGCATACCACCACGAGAAAAAGACCAAGATTGGGAAAAAAAAAAGTACCTTAAGTCTTTCGTGACCGGAAAACCCTTTCAGGGGGAAAAACTCACCGCCGAGAAAGCATGGCCATCAAACATTTGCTGACTCCTCAATCAGGTCACTCAAAGCAAAGGAGAAAGGGAAGGTAAAAATTTTACATCTTTAACTCTATTAACCCAAGGGAACGGAAGTCCAGGGACACCCAAGCTGCTGTGACGGCCGGACGTCGAGCAGAGATAAAAGCTTAAAATTGGAAAAGGGGAGGCCCATTCTTGCCCTACATATATTCTCATCGAGAAGGACACTCTCGGGGTCAAGAAACCTAGGAAGCGATGAGCAGCCATCGCGGATCTCCTCGAGAGCTGGGGCAATAAAAACGAGAGGTTCTCAAAAAAAGGAACTTAAGGGATCCAAGAGAGCTAAAGAACCTTGTCCTTCTCCTCCCGCTGGACCTTGCCGCCCACAAAAACGAGGGAACGGGGGGACGACCCCGGCCTAGTGGCTGTGGAAAACTTCATTCGTAGATGCAGTTCTCAACTAATACCGGACAGGGACTTGCGCGGGGCGGTCAGCAATACGAAAAAACTAAGGGAGAGTCTGTCGGAAATATCGAGGACGTAGTCCCCACATAAAGGAAGGAGGGACAGACGTCACGCTCAACTTCGATTCTCGCCGAAAAACCGACTCGCTGACGCCTAAATGGCTCGGGGCGGGGAAGAAAAGATCTCTCAAAAACTTATTATGGGAAGAGAATATAGAATACCCGGGAATAATCACATGCGAAGCGCTCTGTGCGTTGGGATAGGCTGATAACGAGCAATGAGGCGGAAATGACCTGAATCAGGAAGGGGAAGGGGGGGGGGGGAGAAATCCATCTATCGCGCGGGCTCTCCCGAACGAGCGGGGGACCTGAGGCGAGGGTCGGTCATCTGCGATAAATAGGCCCCGAGACTGTCCTTAGAGGGGAGGGATCACTTCATAAGGGGGTAAAACAGAGGGGGGCGGCGGTTTCGGCGACTCCTCCTCGGTGGAGAAATGGCTTCGGATAAAAGGAGAAAGGACCCGGCAAGGGGGGAAAACCTAGATAGCGTTAGCATGAAAGCTCCGTTCTCCGGCAAGGGAGAGACGCGAATGCCTGGGGAGAGGAAAAAGGCAGCCTAAAAAGGAAGGAGAGAGGAAACTCATACTGCCGTCTGCTGCCGCTAATTTTTAAACATAGAAGGGGATGCGGAAGAAGAAGGGTGGAAAAGGGACCCTTGTCGAGTCTACACAAAGGGAATGTGCTTGGTAGAGAGGAGAGAGAAAGAAAGGACGTGAAAGCAAAAGAGGGGAGAAAAAAGTTCACGGACTTCGAATTTTACATCGGGAAAAAAAAGAGGGTGGAGAAAAGTTGGCACTGAATGGCCTTGGACTGGCAGGGAGGATGGAACGGAGAGAAATCGAAATAAGAGAGAGGACTCAGCAGACGGAAGGGTAAAACGGAGTTGCAGATGAAACACACAGCAAAGTTGCGGTACCGCCGAGCTGCTTCGCGCTGGGTGTCGGCATGCCATGGGGAGAATAATGAGGCTCGACGGTGTCAAGAAAACCTGGACGTGTGTCACGACGTAGACGGACTCACGAAACATAAGGAAATAAATCAAAGTTTCCTCGTAAGTATGAAGGTCCCACGCTGAGAGACAAAGAAGAAGAAGGAAAAGACCATGCCGTTTCCCTCTCAGAGACCGGGGGGAAGCCTCGAAGAAGGGCTTGGTATTTTGGACGCCGCCGTGCAAATCAAGAGCGTCAAACACCAGATGTAACCCCAAAGGTGGGAGGGGAAAAATCTGGGAACCCTCTGCTGCTAATACAGGGGCGCCATGCGATGCGAGAAACCCTCTGACTGCGGGAAGTGCCCGGCGGGGGGACCAAAAAACGGCAAACGGGGAGGGCTCTTAAAAAACTTCCAAGGGGAGTTCATCAAGATACTAACGCCGGCAGTAAAACCCTCAGGCGCGAAGTGGCGAAAAAAGAATAGGAGAGGTTACACCGCTTCAGAAGACGATCTGACCTCAAACCGTCGCGACGGGGCCGCAGCGAGGGCATTAGGTAGGCGAAGGCGCCAAAAAAAGACAATATAAGATTAAAAGCGTCCATCGTTCCCGGTGGGAGGCAAGACTTTGGCTGGCCAGGGCACATAGGGAAAGCGAACAAATGCTAAACCAACCCGGAATCATGAAGGGGGTTCGGGGGTCACTGCTGTCCGTTCCTAAAAAAAAAACGGCCGCATTCGATCCGGGGCAGGCGATGACGGCTCAGCCGTGAACCGGCGAGGAGAACGAAAAGGAAAAGATCGGAAAAAAGCTCTTCTTGGTTTCATCGCTAGGAGATGGACGCTACTATCAACGAGAGCGGCGAGCAGGCATCGAAAGAGCACCCGGGGGGCGAGGGTCCTGAGGAAAGTCAAGTCAGGGAATCGGTGGTCTAAAAAAGAAAACAGGCTACAGAAAGAACGGAGGGAAAAAAGAAAAGTCGTTCGAGGAACTCATTACAAGTCGACGGAAGGGGTCGTGACAGCGGGGGTCTTCCGCGAGATGGAAAAGCGACGGGGGAAGAAGTACCCTGTTCTAACGGAGGGGAATAGGCCGGCGACTACGAACTCGCTTGGGGGGAGCTGGCCTTTGAAAAACCAAAAGGAGAAGAAACTGGGGAGAGTTTCTCCACATCTGTGCGATTTTAAGAAGTGCTACTAAACCAGATCGGCTTGGCCCCGGCCCCCGGAACAAGAGTCCCCTAGGGGACGAATCTCTAACCTTTTTATCGGAAAGATACTGGTCAAAGGAGGGGCTAGTCTGGCAGCCTTCGAGGATGGTTACCTGCCAGAAAAACACAGAAAAGATGTCATCCTCCACGACGCAATAGGGACCGGTGCAAAAACCAAGGGGCCAAACACGTGACTAGTCATAGCAAGGATCGTTAAGAAAAAATCGCGGGAGGGAAAAGCTCCGTAGCGGGACACTACGGAGAACTAGGGGGGGAGGTCGATATTGGGGGGGGAGCGGGGTACTATCCGACAAGGTTTGGAAAAGACCCAAGAAGCCTCATGAGGAACTAGCCAATCTGTCGGGGGACTATCGGAAAAGCAGAGGAGCTTCATAAAGAGGGAAGATCGATTAGCTCGTTCAATGGAGGGCGTAGAGAAAAGAACGTAGAGTCACGTAAAAAAGGCTAAAAAAATGGCGTATTCGCACTGAAACTGGGATCAGAGTCCCGCTAGTCCCCTCCGTCTCTCACTGACGGCCGCAAGAGAGGAAGGAGGTCAGCAACCAGCGATAGGGAAAGGAGTATAAAGAAGGAAAGAAAGAAACCTCTACAATCCTCGCCCCGAGATATACATCAGGAGAAAGATTCTACAGCCCCCGAGAAGTAGAGGAGTGGGGGAGCAAGGGGTATAAAGGGGGGGTGAAAACTTTCAGGGGGGGGGGGGGGGTAAAAAGGGGGATCTCTGTCCCAGCCGATCGCAGAGGGGAAGGGGCATCAAGATCTTCAGGATGTGGCAAAAAAAAAGGGGGGAAATCGTGGGGGAGAAGAGGAAATGAAAAAAGCGAATCGACTGCGACAATTGTGGCACGATCACCCGGGGGGACAGGGCGACAGGATCAAGCCTAGACACTGAAAGAAATATCTAAACATATACAGGGGGGGTGGAAAAGGAAGGAATGGCACGGAAGAAACGAAGGGTAACCTTGAGGTATCAAGATTGGTAACGTCAGCACATACCGAGGTTACTAGGCTCATCAGATCCACAAGAACGCGAAAGGTGATCCTTATCGAAAGGAGCAAGAAGGGGGGACCTTAGCAGCTCCAAGCGAGCCTCTCATCTATGGAAACAGAGAGAAATTCGGACAAACAAGACTCCACGTTGCACACTTGTATCTATCCAGACGCACGGCCGAAAAGGGGGAAAGGGACCAGGGGGGGGGGGCACCGGAGGCTAAATCTCTGTGTTCAGAGAACGTAGTGGAGGCCCGACCTCGGCGGGGGGCAGATGAGGGAACTAAGAAGGAAGAGACGTATAGAGTGGCCTCTTTCGTCGAAAAAAAGCGCTTGGAAAACTGGTCGACTGGGGGGGGGGCTTATGAAAAGAGAATCTCCAGCGGGGCTGTATAACGCCAACCTCTCCTCGCCGCTAAAGGGGAGAAGGAAAAAAGGAAGGCATTCTGAGGTGCTCAAAGGTACTGGTGCAACAGGGGAGACTCGGTCGGCGCAACCAAATTAGGGCGGGGACCGCAGGGGAAAGGAGATACTGTCTGGAGGGAGAAGATCGGTGTAAAGCAGGATCGACCGAATTATATCCCAGTGGAGGGAAAATGCTAAGGCGTGAATCGGGCGAGGAATCTTCCAGGGTAAACCTTGCCCATTGGGAGGGCGTTCAAATCAAGGGCCCTTCCTAGGCCTTGACTCGGGCCAACCTGGATGGTAAGGGGGGGGATGATTTCTCAAAAAACATGAAAGCTTCGCGAAATTTCTTGGCACAAAAAAAAACAATAACTCTCAATGAGGTAGACTCAGGAAAAAGGAGATAAGGGGGACAAGGGATGGTCTACATTCCAAGGGGACTAACGCTAACAGCCTACGCGTAGAAGTCTGAAGAAGAAGGGGCTAACCACACCGTATCTGACCTCCTCTATCAGCAACATGATTACTAGGAAAGGAAAAAAAGCGGAGGGGGGAGGCATCAATCTCAGGTTGGCTTATTATGCATCCTCTCGGGGACGCCGGCCGCAAGGGATAGGAGGAGGAGGCCGGGTAGAAGCAAGCAGAAAATGAGCTCGTCCGAACTCCTCAGCGATTTCTTAGTGCGGGTGAACGCAAAAGTTTGGCGACGATCTGCGGTAAGAGACGACTTCGAAAGAGAAGAACGAAGGTCCCTGGGTCAAGCACAAAAACGGTAAAGGCCGAAAAAAGTCCCACCCAATTGGCCCTTTGGAAGTCAGCGTACACACACAAAAAAAAAAAAACTCGGGGGCTCTCGGGCCGGGGCCTGCAACGATAAATCACCCGAACACACTCCGGTCCGTTCGAATACGGGCTAGGAAATCCCTTGCATTCCACAAGCCGGGTGGTAGGCTGCAAGCTCTCAGGCCAGACTGTGGGGTCTTGGGGCCAAGGCCGGGGAGGCGCTGCAACTAGGGGAAGAAGGGACGTCCTTTGGCACCAAAGACTACAGAAGGGGACGAATAATGGGGAGCCTGGAAGGAAGCAACTTAGAGCGAGGCGAGCAGTATTTAAGGCCCAAAAAATTTACTGGAGGGAGGTGATCAAGTGCACGCCGTCGAACTTAAGGAGAACTGGTTGGTGGAGAAGAGAAGAAGGTATCCACGATCGGGAGATCAGCCTCTTATCTTTAAAGCTGAAGGAACTCCACAACTTGGAAGGGGCCAAAACTACTTATCGGCGAACAAGACAAATAGTAAAAGCCCTGCCGAAAAGAGACGGTCCAGGACTCTTCTTGAGGGATCCTGACAGGGGAAGGGGACGAGTTGAGTCCGAATTTGAATGACTGTCCTTGAGAGAAAAGGGATCAGGGCTGGAAAGGCACTTCTCTGTTCTTTAGGACAAGATAAGGAACAAGGAAGGGGTGGCGGCTGATTGGGCAGTAGGCGGAGCCACAAAAAGGGGGGTTGGGGCTACCGTAGGCTGTACCTATGATGTCTAACATGTCGGGGGGAAAGGCCGAAGAAGATAATTAGGCACAACCAGGCGTCGTGACATTCTGCTTACAACGTTAGCCGGGCCGCAGGCAAATAGGGGGGAACAGGAGAGGCATTGAAAGACCACGCAGTCGCTCATATCGGAAGGAGGAGGCGACGCGAAACCGACATCAACAGAGAGAAAACGACGTGAAAATAAACGAAAACAGAAGGGGAAAGTCCGAAAGAAAAGACTGGTGATCTTCTGCGTATATCTCCCTACCCGTGAAACCACAAGACGTACCCAAATGGCAAGCCACGCACTAGTCCGTTAGAGGGGGGGAGGACCGGAGGGCTGCAAAGAGCAAGATTAGACGGGGACGTGTATAAAACGGAGGGGGCGAGACTAGAAAAGGGAGATTGAACATATCCCGGTACTGCAGGTGCGGGGGGACGCCGTCATGGAGAAAGGCAGGGGGGATAGAGGGCGAACCGTACTTCTTCTCGCTTTTTTTACCGTGACGCCGGGACGTGAATTTTCCAACGTAGGCCCGAACTAATATCCAGAAAGAACACCGAGGTAAAGTCCAAAGGGGTTCGGGGACCGATCAGATCGTAGAAAAGAGACTCAAAAGGCGTCATGGTCGGGTTACACGAGTCTGACTCCTGAAAAACAAAGAAAAAACGATTGCCAAATCTCCGAGAGTTCCGATCAGGAGGGTCGTAACGACCCGGAGAACGTTAAAGATTATCGAGACAAGGGTCTGAATTTGTGGGCACCGGGGGAAGGATTCGTCAAAGGGTATGAGGGACATTTATGGTCGCAAGGGGGTGGAAAAGGGTGAAGATATCGGGGGAGGAAGGGTCCGACTGCCTCGAAAGGTAGAGCCCACAATTGTTTCCGCGCGGGACCTCTCGTGACTCAAGGGGGAATGACGTCATCAGGCTATACAGGTCATCTCGGAGAAATTCCTCGGGGGAAAGGGGACAAAAGTGCATAAAAAAAGAGACCCTATACGAGCTCGGCGTTCAGTTGTCAAGGGAGAACAATAGCTTGACTGTCGATTAACCAAGTCGTACAAAGGGGGAGAGGAAAAAACGCTATCTCTCGTGAACTGCTGCGGGGACCACATTATACCTCTCCTTGACGGCAGGTCCTCCCGGAAGGAAGGAGGAGAGGGGGGTAAGATGTTGTGGGATCGAAAAAAGAGTCAGAAGACCTAATCTGCAACTTATACTACCTGGCCGGTAGGAAGGTGGGGCGCTCGCGAAGGACCGAAAGACGGGAAAAAAAAGGGCCCGCTTCTTCATTCGTTGGGGGACCCTAATAAGTTGCCCGATAGGATGACCGGGGAGGAGCTGCCGGGCATTAAAGCTCATCGCAGGAAAAGATGAATCTAACGTCCGACTCGTGTAGGGAAAGGAGTGGGGTCAACGAGGGAAGGAACCGACAAGGAGTCCGGGGTAACAGCTCCGAAGCGGCTAAGTAGCCCGAAGAAAAAGAGGATATACACCAGCGGTTGTCTCGAGGACGGGGAAAATTTGGGAAGGGGAGAGGGGGGGAATACCTAAGGATAGGGACGTCGGAAATTGTGAGAGGCCTCAGGCTATTCTTGCCGCTTTGGGGTAACAAGGGAAGTGAGAAGTTGCGCTCACCTGCTTCGGGGGGGGGTAGGGGGTCTCCTCCACGCCGGCGGCGAGGAGTAAATAGAGCCTATTGAGGTATTGATAAACCAATAGCGAGTTCACTTGGCGATTGCCAGACAAAAAGGCGAACTAAGGAAAGGCTGGGTCACTCGAACGTTGGGGGGAGTCATGAGCAACGTAAATAAATCCGAAAAATGTGGAAGAAAAGTGAACACTGTAGTACAGATTCCAGGGGGGGGGGGGGGTGAATCTTCATCTTGGGAGTCAAAGCAAGCCCTGACGGGGAAGTCTCTTTATGCAGGGGGCGGGGTGGCAAGCGTGGAATTAATTTTCTTTGGGGGGGGACCGCAAGACTGCTCGCAGGTTGGGAGAGATGTAGCCGTGAGGTCCGTAGCTTCTGGGGAAAAGCCCGGAAAAAAGGGGGGGTTTAAAGGGTCCCCTTCCGGATAAGATTTCGAAGACAATGCAGTCCAAAAGCTCATATAGCAGCTCCCCGGGCTGGTACCAAGACCAGTAAGGTCAGGAGGGAGGTGATCCTTCAAAACCGTTCTTTACAAAATACCGGACTATTATTCTGAAGCCTATCACCGGGGGGGTCTACAATACACCTTAGACACAAACCAGAAAACACAGCTTGCATTCAAAAGGGTCGTAAGAAGCTGTTTCACCGATTTACCCGAAATCGTCGAAGCCGGACCTGAGGCTAGGGGGGGGGAGGAAGGGAACTCTCACTAAAAAAAAACATCTTACAAGTATTTTCGAACAAGGCGACAAAAGGGCAACAACGGCTAACTGTTGCGCCACCTATATGCAATCTCAGGGGGGGGGGAAAAGATCCTCGGAGGAGAAAGGACAGGAAAAAGTCGGCAGATTCCTCAGGGAGATCCATACGTCGGGAGAGGGGGGGGGGGGGCAACCCTGTCAAGGCACGTCGAAAGGAAACAGGTGGCAGTCGAGGAACTCTGCTTTTCCTGCTCTCTTGAAAGAAAACGGAAAACCTGGAAAGGGGGGTCATCACTAATGTCGCGACACAGGCCAGGGGAGAGTTGAGGTTCAAGGAGTTTCTACAGAGAGGAGGGATCTCACGGAAAGTCCTTACCTCCGGGAAAGGTTGGCTCTAGAGGGAAAGACAAGACAAAGAAAGGGAAAACCGAATCTCGTTTGCAGGGTAAGAGGTATCTCGTGTACTAATCCAAAAAGGACAGAGGAGGGCAAGTCACGCTCCAGCAATGAGTTCTAAAAGGAAACGAAAAAAAAAGGAAGAAGGTGCGGGAGGAGCTTGGTCGGTGCCGCGATAGCGACTGAAACAACAAACTTATTAGGTAGTAAAAGAGATCGATCGAAGACCGAGAGAAAGGATTCAGAAAGGGGTCGTTGAGTGAGAGGGGGGTCTATAAATTCTCTTGGTTAGTACGGCTTCTAAGCACGGGGTACGGGGGTCTACGGTATCATTAAACTCAATAGATGCAACTCGAGTATCAAAAAAAGAGTCTGAAGGAGGTAATTGTGGTGACTACCCTCGTCATGCACCAAAGGCTCGGTTGATCACTGCCTCTAGGATTTTATTTTTTCCACCATAAACTCGGCGGGAAGTGGGGAGTCGAAAAGAGAATCTTTGGAATTGTAAGCGAATCAGAGGGGGGAGGAACTGCATAGGGTCGTAGGACCGTTTAGCAAGAGCCAGGGGGCTAAAAGGCTGAGAGACTATGGAAAGCGCGATCTTATGGCCGCTCCTCGATTAGACGCTCAGGAAGGCTCATGAGAGAAAGGTCAGACGGACCCCGAAGGTGGCATATAGATAAAGCAGTTTGCGTCCGGGGGAACCCGCTTTCACGTGTTAACCTACACGTTGGAAGATTTGGAGAGATGGGGAAGTGGTCTCCTTGGAGTAGAGGACCGGGCCTAAAACCATATCGAAGTGGGGTTCACTAAGGGTTGATTCTACATTCCTTTATCTAGGGGGTTACCATCTTTCTGGGAGATAAAAACGGTTGGCATTGTTGGGGTAAGGTCTGCGTGGAAATGATGAGACTCTTACAATCGGTCTGAAAGCCGAGGGGAGAAAATAAATCGGGTCGGGTGTGTCCGGGGGGGGGGACCGTGGGTTCCGTTATCAACGGAAGACACATGTCGGGGGGTACTAAGGCCGCTTCTAGAGGCATGTGGGGGGGGTAATGCATGATTTGCGTAGGCCCCCTTAAAGCCAGACGTGCCACGCTTCCCACAAGGGGGGTCGTTGCGTAAGCCGCGAGGAAAAAAATTATAACGAGATTCCCATAAGCCGAGAGTTGAAGGTCACATCCGACCCCGCCGCGGAAGAAAAAAATTGAAACGGACAGAAATGGCAAGTGTCAACAGCAGGGGAGGCTACCAGGAATGAGGATGCGCACACCTCAAGAGGTCACCCAAACGAAATCTGTAACAAACACTAGAACGTCTTGGACAAGCGGAGGAGCCGAAAGGATAGACGGGAAAAAGACGACACGGCGAGGGTCGACGGCGTGAAGCAGCTCGACGGAACTTCAGGGACCACGGACGGGCGGGATGGATAGAGAAAAGAATGGAGGTCATCAAGGAAAGCCGGAGTAGGATACCCACGCATACGAGAGGTACGCAGGGAAAAAGAGAGGAAGTCTAGCAACCCGGGAGCATCGGGAATACAACCTTCGCTAGCGCTAGTCAGGAAGGTATTCGCCGGCTCGGGCAAAAGGCGGACATAGGAAGACGATAAAGAAGAAAATTGGGATAATGGGCTTGGGACAGGGAGGGGAATCTGTGCTACATAGCTTAAAACCAGTAAGCATTCCGTTCTGTTTGAAAGGGGCTTGAGGGCAGTCACGGCCCGAAAAGATAGGAAAATGCGTACTGGCATGCGATTAGCAAAACGTCCAGGAAAGGAACTGAATCGCGTACGTGAAGATTCGGCACCGTAAGAACCTTATGGAGGGGGGAAGGAGAGGCTATATACGACGCTACTATCTGAAAAAGATAACGCGTCGAATCTCTTCACCGGAAGGGACCATTTAGGAAGGAGGGACTGTAAGGAGAATTATGAGAGGGAACGGTCAAATCCCAAACCTAAGGGGAAAACCTCGAGAAGTTCAGAAGAAGTACTTCGAAGGGGGGAAACGGAAACGAAAGGAAAGGCGAACGGACGTCTAAGGAGGGGGAAGCATCTCCCAAATCATTTGGTCAGGAGCTTCTCATCTCGCGGGTACTGCTTTCATCAGTCCTACTATGGGATTTTGCCAAGTCTATTAAGAACTACCGCCAGGAGGCGTGCTACGGGGAGGGGGCGCAGAGAAAAAAGGGCGGGATGGGTTAAGAGATCGTGCTGGAAGGAAGGAACACCGTTAACTATTATATTTCTCTGGAGGAGAAAAACCCGAACTCGGGGGGGGGGGGGATGAGATGGACAAGATTAGAGCGGTTTCGGAAGGTAGTCATTCCTGAACTACCATCAAGAGGGGAGAGACGCCGACTCGTAGGAAGGGCCACAAAAGAAGCTGATAGGGTCATCGAAACGGTCTCGACGAAACAAAAACTCTTAAAGTCTACCTTATCTCCCGGATCGCGTAGTTGAGTGGGGGGTCGAGGGTAAAAAGGAAAAAGTCCGACGATGGGACCGAAAACTGCCCGAACTGCAAGGGACGAGGAGAAACGTACGCGTCGGCTTTCTCGCCCGAGGAACACCTTTCGGGCGATGGTAGGCGAGGGACGAAAAAGGGTCTCCCGGTCACGGACCTCAAACAACTCTCTGCAGGGCTGATTTCTCCACTATCGAAACCGGTGAGAGTAGCCCTGAAAGGGGAGACGAAAGGGAAGAAAAAACATGGAGTCCCCGAATAGGCATTTCGAGGCGGGGGTATAGACCTGAAGTTCTACCTGGGGGCGTCGACCATAGAGAATCAGAGAAGAAGAGGGGGAGCAAAACTCCGGACTCGGGAGAAAAAGGAGGCCTTATTCCCCGGGGGGGGGGGGAGGATTTGTGGGGAAAGTCTGGGTTTCTAAGTGCTTTCGGAAGGATCTGGAACAACAGAGGGTATGTTATGACCTAACATATTTTGCGGGGGGAAAAAATTTTCTTGGTCTAAAAAGGGGGTGTCGGCCGGGCATGCGATCCCTTAGTTAGCGACTGCTACAATTGGCCAAGAAAAAGGAAACGCAAGGAAGGAACGGCGGAAAGGGAGTATAATAGGCGTCCACAAGGCCAAGGCAGAGACCCCGGGGGCATGTTGTGTCGTGAAGGGCAGATGCAGAAGAAGGAAACGGAAAGGAGGAGACAATGCCTTGAAGGTATTCAAATGGGAAAGTCGGGGGATCCTTTTGGGGTGTTCCGGAGTCCTCCGATCCACTAACGGGAGGGAAGCACAAGGGGGAGACTGATAGAAGTACTCCGGTCCCAAAAGGAGCCTCTCCTACTTTAGAAGAGAAATTACATTCTAGGACATGTCAGGTGTAATGACTCCGTAAAAGGGGGGGGGGAAAATTGTGTGGGGCTATCTCGCATCAGACTCAAAGGAAATGTACGACTTCTGGGGACTGCAGGATGCAGAAAATCTTATGGGGGTCGCAAGGTCAAGTTTTCACGAACCAAACTACAAGGTTTCGACTACCTATGGAGAAAGGATAAAAGAGGCTTATCGAAGCGTTGAGACGGATGCGGGGCGACACACCCCTCTATGCGCCGAGAACGGAGGGGTAGCAATCCTAAGATCGAGGGGGGCCCATCATCCTAAGATCTCTACGGGCTCGCGAAACGGGCAGGGGCCTTAATATGTACTACTCTGTGTCGGCTTGGTGAACCTTAGGACTCGATCGAGCTCCCTGGGAAAACTGACGAGGGGGAAAATGCGAGGGCGACTACATCTTCTCGATCTCTGTTTGATTTAAGAAGAACGCTGATAGGTCGAGGACAGATTGTGGGCAGAGGTCGCATTTCCGATTCAAAAAAAAAAAATTGTAAAAATACTCAAAATTTCCTTTTCTTATTAGCACGGATAACGCGCAGAAAAGGACTTGAAGGGAAGCAGGGAAATCTTGTAGCTTCGGATGAAAGGTTAACCCAAAAATAGGAGCACCTTGACGTGACACGCAACATAGCACGGAAAGCGACTGTTGCTCGAATATCAGCGGGCTAGGAGGCTGGGATACAAGGCCATAAAAAGGAAAGAGAACGCTACGGGGCCGGAGTCGGCTGACCTAAACCGCGAAAGCGTAGCATTTCACAGCCCTCAAAACAACAAAAAGGAGGATGAAGTAAGGGGGAGGAGTCCAAGAGAAGGGGAGGAGGGCGGAAAAAGAGGTCCGAAATCGTTTTCCCCCTTGAATTAGAAGCCCTTCTCGTGCCTGGGAGCACTAGGGAAATCCGAGCTAAAGGGGAAGCCGCGAATAGGAGGGGGCGTGTCAAAAATGCGACCTCTGTGTCCGAGACCTGGGAAACTGTACAATGCCGTGTCCGGGGATTTCACTAACAACCTGGGGGGAAAAGGGGGAACCGGAGAAGGGGGGGGGGAGGACAACGAACGACTCACTTGATGTACCGCAACAAGGCATCTATATCACCTATATCACGACGGGGGGGCCGATCGACGGGCGGAGAAGGACGGAATAACCGGGTCGCGCTGGAAATAATATTCGGAGGAACGCGGTGAGGTGAGCAGGCAAGGAGAGAGGAAGGAGTCTCTGTTCCACAAGAGCCGAGCCCGAAGAGGGCCGAAGTTGAACCTAAGAGTAGATCTGCTTGCGAGAAAAACAGACAGAAACTTCGCCGGGGGGGGGGGGGGAGGGAAGAAATGATCAAAAGAAAGGAGAAGGAGAGAGCTTGTGTGAAACCGCCCTCCACTCATCCCGCTGCAGCCTATTATCGTCCTAACAGAGGGGTAAACGTCAAAAGAAAAGGGTGTTCCGCACGACGAATAGGCGACCCAAGGGGAGGGACGAAGGCTGCCTCCTCCTCTCGATCGCGCGGCGGCGTAGGGAGGCGAACAAGTGGTGCAAGGGTTAAAGGAGTGCCGGAAGAAATGGATAACGCCTGGTTTGGCAGGCGCCTGAATAACGGAAAAGTTCGTGCCCGTAGCGGGCGTAGGAGCTCTCAGGCAAGGAGAGGAATGGGCGGAGGGGCAGAAGGCAACCGAGGTAACTTGCCTAAGGTCAAGTACTAGAGCCTGGTGGAGCCAGTGCCTTTTTAGTGTGGCGCCGCGGAAAGCTGCCATGAAGGGCCAACGGCGATGGTCGTCGGGGAAGTTGGCGTGCCCGCCTCTGAGCATGTCCTCCTGATCTTTGGGGAAAAGGGAGAAATGGTGAGTCGAGACATGACATCTAACGTCTGAGCCAAGGTCCGACCACTCCCCATCAAAGACACTATAGTGAAAAGGCACTAAAATATCTGAAAGTCATGGAAGCACCTAAACGGGGGGGAAATCAGATCGAGGGGGGGAGTCTATAACCGACCTGAACCCGACTGGGCAGCCAAAGTCCTCTAGGGTATCCAAAGTGGGATAGAATGAATAGTATTAGCGAGTCGAAAAGGAAGGACTAGGGGAAGGTGAAGTAGGCCAGACTTGCTACATCTAAGGGAAGTCGGTTGAAAAGGACGATAAGGGGCCGTGTGCGACTATGATCCTCTCAAAGAAGGCGTGGGACAGATCTGCAGGGTTGCTTCGTACAAGACGGGGATGCAGCAGATATCCGATAATAACTAAGGGGGGACAAGAGGGGAGAAGAGGGGAAGAAAACCCGCAGCTAAAGCGATCATGATATATGGCTAGTCCTCTCGTTCGCAATTTTCGGGGCAGACATCGTAAAGGTACGAGGGATACAAAAGAATCAAAAAACTCCGCGTTCGCCGCGCCGTATTTTGGATCGGGGTGGCGTAACCGAGAAGGGACGGGGGGATAAAAGCGTCGGGGGGGGGATGGCGTCCGGGCGCTCTAAAGCTTGAGAAAACGGAAGTAATCTCAATAATTTCTTGGGGGGGGGGGGGGGGGGGGGATAGGAAAGAGGGACCAAGCATCTGGATCCCACAGGAGAGCGCGGCGACGCGAATCTTAAAGGGTCAAAAATGAAAAGGAAGTATCTCGGTCAGATGGGGCGGCACAAGCGGCCGCAAAGGGTGGCGAAGGAAAAAAAAGCAGTCGAGAGAGCGCGGCAAAAATGCGCGGAAAGAGGATGCAAGATGCATGGGGCTCTTCACGTCCGTGGAGGACCAGGCGCATGAGAACAACAAGAAGGAAGACGGCGCTGGGAAAAAGAAAGGATAAACAGCCTTTGACGAGGGCCCGCCTCGCTTTGGGGGGTCTCTGGTGGAGGTACGGGGTTTGGGCACGGAGAAAAATCGGAAAGCCGGAATACATGCAAGACGTCGACGTAGACGCCATCGCTTCTCGCGGGACCGGGCGGGCCCGGGGAGGGAAAACGGTGGAAGGGAGGAACGAGGGAGAGGCGGTAGAAGCATCGAGACCGACGAGCGTAAAAATGTCTTGCCAGGCACGGGAAGTCAGACATGAGACCGCCACGAACGACCCAGCGAGGCCGGGGAAGCGAGGGGGGTACCGTGGCCCTAATCGGCTAAACAATAAGCAGCCGGGGAGGAGAGCGAAAGCGCCAGGAGAAAAGAGAAGCAAGGCGTTGACGGGCGATTGGCCAGTGGTTTGTGTATTTGGGTTTTTTGGACAGCGAATAACACAGAAAGGAGAGGGACGCGAAGGGGGAAGGAAGAGGGAGAGGTCGTGGACGCGTTGTAAACCGTTAATCTGGCCGGCAAGCGGGGGGCATCACACCGTCCAACGGCGCTCAGATGTTGAAAAAAAAAAAAAAAAAAAAAAAAAAATAGGGAGACTCGATGGGGGGAGGGGAAGAGAAACTCTGGTCCGCCTGGAAGCGAAGCACTCGAGAAAAAGAGCAGTACGGAGGGGCTCTGAGTTGGCGGTTACCACGATAAAGGGCGGGGCGCGAGGACCGGAAAGGGAGGGGGGGGAAAGATTAATCTTGGGCGCTTCGTTGGCAGCTTTGGGAAAAAATCAAGAAGGAAGGGGTTAGCCTCCGCTCTTTACGGGACGTGGGAAAGGGGAAGGGAAGAGGCGACAGGAAGGGTTTTTCAAACTGCGAAACGTATTTAGACTCGATGCTTGCGTCCGGTACGCTGCGTGACCCGAAAGACGTGTAGCGGCCCACGGAAGACTCAGGAGGACGCACAGAGAGAAAAACGAGAGACACGCCCGGGTACCCGCCAGGACCTTCGTTAACCGGAAAAAAGGAAAGGGAACTCAAAGGCTTAGGTGCTAAACCAAAGAACCGAGTGGGGAGGAGAGATCATCCTCCCGGCATTCCAAGGGCAATGGTACTTGCCAGTTGTCGTCCGCAACTGGGAGGAAAACCTAGGAGGAAACGAAGTCCGTCCGGAAACCTGAGACGCGCTAGTCATAAGTACTACGAGCATCTCAACACATCTTAACCATAGGTGTCGACCAAGGGGGAGAAATGCGGGGAAAAGAGCACAGATACGCATCCCTATGACACTGGGGGCAGAGCCTATTTAGGAAGAACCACTGAGGACACTCTATTAGGGGGGGGGGCCCAAAGACGCTCGTCAACGTGGGCGGGACTAGAAGGGAAGGGCGCAGGAATGGGAAGATAAAGCGTACAGCTAGGAAGCCCGGGTGGGGATCTCCTCGGGACACACCCTTGCCTCCTGTCAAAGGGAGATCTGAGGAAACAACCCTTAACTCCCGTGTTACTTGGTTGGACAAGTTATAGAATTGATGGTCTCAACAATCTCCTAGTCACTCCTTGAAGGCGGGTCAGGAGAGCCAAGGAAGAAACGAAGAATGACAGAGAGCGGCTCCAGGGGTATCTTTCTAGCAGGGACGGGGGGAAACGTCAGGGGAAAAAACGAAAGTCGCTTAAAGTGTCTGCCTTCAGACAAAGAAAGCGAGGCGGTCTACGAAGCAACCTGAGTCTTGAAGAAGTAGGAGAGGGCGGGGGAACCGATCTATCCTACAAAATCAACTTGGTGAGGCCGATATATAGATATCTTCAAAAAAAGAATATAAAGTTAATGCGGCGCGTCGGTTTCTTTGAAGCGGAGAAAGACGCTGAGAGGGAGGATAAGGGAATGTCAGTTGCTAGAAGGAAAACCCCTCAGAAGGAGAGAGAAAGCGAGGCGCGCGCGATCGCATTCGAGCGGGGTGAGAAAACTATGGCCTAATCCCCCGTCAGGACGTCAGAAGATAGGTCTCCCTTACAGCGAATATCAAGTTTGGAAGAAAACGAGGGATCGGCTTGTTCTTCCCATCGAAAACTCGGTGGAGGGACGTGGCACCGGTTCCGTGCATTATTGCAGGAAATTCCGTCGTTCCGATGAAGAGTTAGCAGAAGAACTACGACGTCCGGAGATGATCATAATACGTCTCGGATCTTCGGACAAAATCCTAGGGAAGAGGAACCTCTCAACGGAGTAAAAGAGGCTCTGCCCACTAATTTAAGAGAGGGGAAATTTTCTCAGTTTCAAACCGGGTAGGGAGGGGTACTCCGCAGTGAAAGTGGGGGCTTTGGAAAAAAAAAAGGGATTAGTCAATCTAATCGGCGGCTGCTGTAAGTAACCGAGCAGGGGGGAGGAAGTTTACTTACCCTTGGAGCCAGGTGAGGTAAAAACATCAGGTTCCAAGCTTGGGAGTACTAGCTTTGAAACTTGTCAGGTGCTGGGGTGTGCAATGGGGAGAGTGTGGGGAGGGGGGGGGGGGGAGTCTTTACTTCGTTGTCTCGTCTTCTCTGGGGTACACGGGGGGGGGGCGGCTAGAAGGTGCGAGGGTGAGGTAGGGGGGACACACACACCCGATTAGCAGATTCGAATTAACGTACAGAGCTGATCCAATGAGGAAGGGGGGCGGAGGGCGGGTCGCTCAGAGGCGGTGGGAGACAACGGGGGGGGGGGGGGGCAGGAAGGAAGAAAATCCTAGGGGGGCTGGGGGATTGGAAAGGGAGAAGGGGGTAAGGGGAGAGGCGAGGTGAGGGGGTATAGATTGGTGGGGGAGGGAATGGAAGTTTGGAGAGGAGGAGGATGGAAACGCGTGTGAAGTGTGGATGGGGGATGGGGGGGGGGGGGGAGAAGGCGGAAATGGTGTGGATTTGTTTTCGGAAGGGGTGTGGTACCGCACGTGAAGGGCAAGACGCTGTATTGCGCCTGGTTTTGAATCTCCGCCGGTTGGGGGAGGCACGCTGGGGGGCGTGAGGTTGGGGAGGCGAGTCATACGGGGGATGGTCGTTTCATGTCCTTTGCGTCTCGTCGGCGAATCGGGCAAAAGTCTCGGTCTGGCTTGTCCGCGAGGCACGAGGAAGGGGGAACAACCGATTAGTTTCTGAGGTGGCCCGTGGGCCCGACGGCCTCAGGAGAAGAGAGTACTGTGAAAGGACCTGTTCCTCCGGCATTTAAAGCTCTCACAAAGCTCTCACCGAAAAAAGTTGGGGACGCCCATTCCGTGAAAAAGGAGGCTAAAAAAAAAAAAAAGAGAAAAATGAGTCTGACGCCCCTAACTTGAAGTCACCCACGAGCGAACTTAGACCGGGAATCAACATATCTTAGGGGGGCTGCACTAGACTGGGCTCAAATTACGCAACACGGGGGAGAACATAGAATGAGGGATAGTGCTCCCGGATCTCCGGGCCATCCGGACCACTCGGGATAGGAACGCTCCTAGGTCATAAAGATCGAGAAGACGGCTGGGGAGGAAAGGGGAAAAAGCACGAAAGAAGACGATGTGTCAGGCCAATCGTCTAAGTTGGAGGGGGAACCTCGGGGGCAAATATCAGTTAAAAATTCTCTACGAAGAGGGTCAGAGGTAGGCGCCGGAGAGCAGGAAAAAAGAGACATCCGATCGCCGGGTTTGTGGTCGATTTTCATTTCGGCAGAATATCGGCGCTAGCGACCGGGCGAAATTAAAATCGTGTGAGGCTGGCGGACGGGAAAAAAGTTGGGACCTACCGAGCGGCAAAGAATACGATCCGCTGGATGTCATGCAGATGAAGGGGAGACATGGAAACAGGGGAAAGGGAAGCAGCGCTGCAAGCCTGAGTCCCGGAGTGGGTCTCTCTAAAAAGACGGGGACGAGGAGAGTCGGCACGCGTAGCTCTCCACAACGCAGAACACCGCGAAAGACGGTCGAAGGGGAAGGGAGCATGCGCGTTACGGCGATGACAGTATCTATAAACCACAAGACGACCAAACAATCCGCGCGACGCGCGAAATTCTGGAGGGTAAATGAAAAAAAAAACGGGACTAAAGGCGGAAGGAGGAGAAACGTCCCTGTTCCTTCCGGCTTCAGACCGAAAAGTCCTGGAGCAATGCTACTTCTTTCGAAAACGTTCTGGAAGAAAGGGACGAGCAGGTGGGAAAGAGCAGGAAAAAGGACCCCGGGTTGATATCTACTCAGTTTGACCGCGAAAAACTTGGATTATATTTGCGCCGCTCGGGGGACCTACGGGCATGACGGCACGATAATGGTCGAATCAACCAAAGGGTGCAAGCAAACGCAAGTTTTTAAGCAGATGGGATGGTCAATACTCAGGTTCGCCCGTGAGAGATGTACCCCGGCTGAAAAGCAAGAGTTGCGTTCCCTGAAGAGTCTTCCCTGTTCCACCACATTCCAACGGACTAAAGAGAGAGGACAAACTGTGGGAGAGGTAAAAAAAAAACATCGGAAAAAATGATGCTATGCGAAATAAGCTTATGGGGGACGGGGGGGGGGGGGGGGGGGGGGGGGGGGGGGGGGGGGTGGATAGGGGATAAAGAAGATACGATGTTGTCCCAAGACCCGTGCTCACGTGCGCGATGGGCCATATAGGAAAAGCTACGAGAAGTGAGTCTAGGTCGGTCTTTTCCTCGCCTAATCAAAACTCAGGGACGGGCTGTGCCGGTCTACTTAAGAGGCAAGTCCAACGGAGGAGTAAGAAACTGGAGAAAAGACCTGGGTCTCTAGCATCCTCACAACACGTATCTGTATGTCTGAGGGGAGACATACCTGCCCGGGTCCTCAAAAACGGAGGAACCTTGAGAGTCACCACTCTTCAATTCGAAGTCGAGCCTATCCTCCCCGGGGAAAGCGAGGGGGAGAATACGCTCTCGAAGACATATCGCGCCCAGATCCTCAACAGAAAGAAGGAAGCGTCGTGTCAAAAAAGGGTAAACGGATGTGAAAGGATCAAAGTAAATCTGATGAAAACCAACGTATATAAACAGAGGGGAGGACAGGCTCAGATATGGTTCGTGATTCAAGAGAGGGTCAGCCGGGGGGGGAATGTCGCAGGAACCATGGCGCCAGTCCGAAAAGGATAAAACCGTGGTAAAGAGGAAAAGCCAAGATCAGCAGGAAGGGAAAGGGCGAAACCAGAGAGAGTACAACAAAGGCCCCTCATCGACGGAGATGAGACAGGGGGTGAAAGGATGCAATGCCTATACAGAAAACGGCCAAAGGATACATGAGTTCTCGAGCAGTAACGGTCAACGCAGCACGGAAAAGGGGGGGGGTGCTCGGTAATAAGGGAGAGCAACCGCAAAAAGGGCTTGACAAAAAAAAAGAAAACGAGATTTCCCTAAAACGACGAGGCGCGAGCGAAAGGCAGGCGAAAAATCTTACGCACGAAGGAAAGGGGCAAACGGGAAGAACCTGGCGACGCCTCGCATCGCCCCTGGCGGTCTGCACCATGCTTCCGCTCTGGGCACGGGCAGAGAAAAAGTGACGTTGAGGAAAGACCAGAAGGGGGAGGGGGTCAAGACGTGCAACGATCACTGGTCGAGCAAATACGGGTCCTAGACTGGGTCAGGAAAATACTGTGGCTCACAAACCCAAAAGGATCAGTTCAGGAACGGAGTGGATCACCCTTACAGATCTCCAAAACTGGGTGACTCTTAAAAGAATCGAAATCTCTCTAGTGGACCGAAGGGGGAAGGGAGTACTCGGATAAAAGAAGGTGATGGGGATGACCCTATGTCTCTCGTTCGGGTAAACTCCCCCTTATTCAGCCAGCCGCGGGGGCCTGGAGGGGGACGACGAGGGTGACGAGCGCGTACTCTTAAAAAAATTAATCGGAGGGGTACAATAGTGCACAGTGAGGAGTCAGGGGAAGCCGAAAGGAAGGTTATAAACAAGTTCCCCTAAGGGGTGTCTTAGTTCATCAAAGGCGGACCGGCCTACAAGGGGACGTGCGACTCAGGACCGGATGTAAACGGAGGGAGGGTATCACGTCTATCCACATAAGATCCGTTTCGGACAAAATTACTTGACACGCAACATAATATCATAAGAGGGGGGATAGGTGAAATTACTATAGTAAGAGTGACTAGCCAGGGCTTACAATTAAAGGCGTCGGGCGGTCACCTAAAGAGGCCGGCTTAATCTGGATCCTACGACAAAGAAAGGGAGACTGGAAGACCAGAAGATCACAAAACAAACTTTAAAGATATTATTGCCATCTAAAAACCCTTTCTCTGGGGGAAGGTAAGAATGAAATCGGAGGTCCGCCGCAAGCGAGTCGGAAACACCATGTTAGGCCAGGGGGGAGGAAAAAGGGATCTCGGAAGTAAGAGAGAAGAAGGCACGAGTGCTTCTTTGATTTGTCAACGCACGTTTTACATATGAGGGGGGCTAGGGGGAAGTATCCCTAAGCCGCAGCCGTGGACCCTGATGTAAAGCATCGACCGGTATGAAAGGAAAAGCCGGTGAAAAGGGGGAAGAACAACGAGCCGTGGCTATAATTAGCGGCATCTCCTTCAAAAAAACTAATGGGCTCAATAGGTCCCGAGGATAAAAGCTTCGCTGCGGCCAAAACGGCGAGAGAGGAAGACAGAATCGGAGTCCGCGGCGCATCTGAAGGGGCGAAGACCAGACGCTCAGGGGTTCACCCTCCTACGCCGGGAAGAAAGTTAAAAGAAGGGGAAGGAGAACAAGGAGAGGAGGAGGCGAAGGAGTGAGCACCATCCAGTGGCGCGAAGGTCACCGACGAAGCGAATGCCTGGGGGTTCGAAGCCAAAAAGCACACACCTGAGGAGAGGAGCCGAGAGTTGGGTCCATCGGCGCCTCCGACCACCTTGCGGCGTGCCTTGGAGTCGAGAACCACGGACAGTCCTTTCAGCCCTCTCCTCGCTATGCGGAAGCTGAGGCGGGAGGAGGGGGTAGGCTAACCAGGGGGGAAGTTTACGGAGTAAAGAAGGGAGCCATATCTTCGGGGCAATGCGTCTGTCGCTCTCCGGGAACCGTTCTTGAGGGGTGAGTACTATCCTGACATCTTTTCGGAGGTTAGTGACTCTCTGAGCATAAAACACGAGGTACTTGCGCCTTGGAAGATGATAAAAAGAGCAATCGTTCAGGACAGATTGCCGTTGGGGCCGCCCAAAAGCTGAACATCCTTGAAAACAAAACTTTGGAAAAATGGAGGAGGGAAGGCTCTGGTGTAGATTCATTCGCCTCGGTATTCCTCGGCGGTGGAATGGCGAAAACTTTTCTATGAGAGACAGAAGAAGAGATTGGGAGGCCAGCACGGCCGACATCCATCAACGTGAAAAGACGACATGACTGGGGAGACATGTCCTCACCCCTGATGGTGAGACGAGCAGGGCAGGGGAAGATCTCCAGGACGAAAGGAAAAACATACAGACGGGTAAAATTGAAAACGAGATCTCTTGGGAGAGATGAATGGGGTTTCCCTGAGCTATGGAGCGAGAGTGAAGAAAGAGCGCGAGGGAACGGGACGGAGCGCATCGACATCCGTAGGGGTTACTCACAGACGGTGCAAATGCCGTTTTGCTCAGGGAGAACGATCCATGGGGATACTAGAGGGGAGACCAGGGAGGGGAGAAGCGGTGTGAGCAACAAAAAATTAAAAAAGACCCGGTTGGCTAATAGTCCTCCCTAAGAGCCCGCAGAGTAAGCCGAAAAGCACGACCTTAGGAGTAAAAAGAGGGAGAACACGCAGAAGGGCGACAAGGGTAAACAGAGGGGGAAAATCTTTAAACAAACGGATCAACTAACTAAAGCAAAAGGGCGGCTCTGAAACGGATTGTCCTATCTCTAGGGTAGAAAAGGGAGTGGAAAGAAATGGAGAGGAGGGGGTGCATGGATGGTGGGGGGGCCCCGGGACTTCGTCTGTTAGCGACATCTGATTGGGTCTAGGCTTGGCTGCGACCGGGGAGGTCTGGGGCCATCTTGAAAAAAAACTGAAGTCAAAGAAGGGAGGGTCAGAAAGAAACTAGGGAACGTGCGCAAGGGCCGGCCTCACCTAGTCTGTAAAACTTAATATCTCCTGACCTTGGGGGGACTAGGGAGCACACACGCGAGGAATAACGAGCGCGGAGCGAGGTAGCTTCAAGAGGAAAGGAGCGTCGCGGCAACCCCACGAATACTCGCATAAAGACATCTCTCGGCGCACGCCTTATAAAAAGGGAACGAAGGGAGGACGGGGACTCGGGAGGTCAGGGACAGAAGCCGGCCTGCGCCGGATAGAGGTAGTACGTGTAAAGATCACACTTCATCAGTCGAGCAGGATACTCGCGATGGCCTGACTGTGCGCTCATAGGAAGGAAGAGGAAAAGGGCGTGACGAGTAGGAGGGGGCAATAGAGTAGGAAAAGGATGCGGTCCGGATTGCGCGTCTGGACGGGCAAATGAAGAGTCATCTCCTGACCAGGGGAGAGGGGAGGAACGGCAAGAGAGTTGATGGAACGTACGCCCGACGACCAAAACCGAACGAGAATGATGCTTTTTAACTCTCCGTATAGTAAAAAGGAGAACATCTCTCTAAACACCCGGGCGAATTTCTCAGGCGGGGCGAATTTTGACGAGCGAGGGCCCTCCGGAAAGGAGGGAGAGGAAGTTGAGGAAGAGGAGAGTCGTCCTCGGTGTTAACCGAGTAAAGACGGCCGCGCACCCTCTTGGGTTCTCCCCGGGGACCTTGGGGAGTTGTTAAAAAAAAAAAAAAGGATCATCCGAGGTCAGTATTCATCCTCGAAGAGTGGAACGGGCCTGAAGAGGAGAGAGGGAAACAAAATCCGTCAGCGGTAGGCCGTTGTCGTCATTGGCGGAACGTCTATTATACGGACGTGTGCAAGACGTCTTACGTACTGTGGAAGTAACGATCTTGGATGACACTTGAAGGGGGGGGGAGGAAAAAGTCCCGAGGAAAGGGGGGGGCCTCCCGCGGGCTGCAATTTCGGCGCGCTCGCGGGTACTAATCAATACTGAGAAAGGGGGAAGACCGATTTGTTCGCGGGCGTCCTTCCCCCCCAACCCAACCCCGTTGGACCGGCCTTTAAAAGAATAGAAGGGGAGAGGAAAAAAGAATCAGGAGGACCCCTAGGACCATTCAAAAAAAGCGCGAGCAGCTCCGATTACAAAGCAAGATTTTCTTCTGCCTCAAACCCTTTAGAAAACGCCTCCTAAGACTGAGGAAAAGGAGAAAAGAGTGAGAAAATAAAGAGAAGGTCAATCACCCTAGGACCATTGTTAAAGGCTCCTCAATCGTTCAAACCCAAAAGGCGCTGTACCCTAAGGGAAATACGAAGGGGGGAAACGGACGGCGTTGGGAGTCAGACGATCTAGCACGGCTCTACCATCAATAGTTGGTTTAAAAAGGCTTGCCCGGAGCAATATGTAGCATCCTAATGAAGACTCGGGGGAAGAAGAAGAAGGACGATGAATAAAGGGATCAGTCGAGAGCCTCTAGAAATACGGAAGTCTGCTCGCTTCTTCCGGCTGCTCCCCTTATCTGCCTGACGAACTTCCCTATGGGCGTCTCGGGTCCTGCACGCGGAGAGGACCCGGGCAACGCCGGGTCTACGAGGGGGAAAGGGTCGAGGAAACCAAAGACTAGGGGACACTCTGTCGGCGAGGAAGTGCTCACATGTGCTCCGCTCCTTGGACACTTGCAGCTATCTCCATTCGACCCTCGACTAAGGGGGGAAAAGCGCGGGACTACCGCTCGTGCAGAAGGATGAGAGGAGGGGGGGGGGACGTACGTAGACCAAGGAAAGAGCATACAACGCCGTCACGCTCAAACATCGAGGCTCGAATATCACCGATCACTCTCTGAAAACGGAACATAAAGTGAGTTTGGGCCGAAAGACGACTCTAAAAAAAACGGATGAGTAGAAAGAAAAAAGAGAGGGGGGGGATAGTAACCGGGACAGGAGAAAAAGTATGCGCCGGCGTCGGGGGGTCTGATGAGGCGGACACTCGCGTGGAAAGGATCGAAGGTCCGGGGCGACGTACTTCCACGCGATTCGTGAAACGTCGGGAGCCCGCGCGGAAAGGAGGAGAGGTAGGAACTGGCGATAGAGCAAAAGGAAAGTGGGTCCTTCTATCTAAACGTATTCCTCGGGAAGTATGGCAAACAACGCGGAGGAAGGTGTCGGACGAAAGAAGCGGGGTGACGGGGCAAGGGAAAATTGCCTGGTAGCATGGAGGCAGGAAAAAGACGCTTCGTACGCGTTTATAAGGAAACTACCAAAAGAGAACGCTGCCTCGACTTGGGAAGCTCCTCGGACGAGGACGCTTCAGGAGGCTAAAATAGGGAAAGGGAAAAAGAAAGGCATATAGGGGGATAAGAAGAGGGGGGAAAGGCCGCGTCGCGTTTCGAACGACCTGAAGATGTGCTCTTGAGGGGTCTCACTATCGTCCCGACGACGAAAAAGCGAAGTCAATAAGGAGAAATTTCGGGGGAAGACGATTGGAACAGCTGCGGACGACAATGTTATGTCGGGCGTTATATGGACAGGAAAGATCGAGAGGGTAGTAGGGGTATCCTCACGGAGGTGGATACCGGGGGACGGAGAAAAACCAGAAAAAGGGGGAAGGAACGGGTACAGACGGGAAAGGAGAAGGGAGTTGGCGCTGCCGGGCGTCAGCGATGCTCGACGGGCACGCTCCCACCCTTCTTCACGACTGTCCGAGTCCTCGAGGAGCCCCCAAATCAGGTTTGTCACTCGCAGTATTTGGGGTCAAAACGACTCTAACCGAGGGCCGCGCCGAAATTCAAACGCCAAACGGGAAGGGGAGAGGGGGGGGGGAGGCTCAACAGAGGGGAGGAGGGAGAACCCGCCTGACAAAAGCGTCACCCAAGAATCTGTAACAAACCAACGAAAGGGACACAGCCGCGCTTCCTCTATATTGCATGGACTACCACGGCGAGGCCTAAACTGCGTTAGAGGGATCGAAGAAGGAAGGAAGGACAGCGCGGAGGGAAAATACAAACAGAGATGTCATCAGAATTCCAAACCGCACCTCCTATTGTTCGGCAAAGAGCTTCTCTCCTCCGTTTACACCGAGGAAGAAGAAGAAAGAGGGATAAACGTCAGCTAACGACGAGAAGAGGATGAGCCGC
>Ga0179593_1395934_pt1 | contig 32144 bp, 40 predicted proteins | sample CZODoug2_1_08_16_FD_185931 | JGI IMG/M metagenome (GOLD analysis project Ga0179593, IMG submission 185931) | Vadose zone soil fungal communities from Angelo Coast Range Reserve, California, USA - CZODoug2_1_08_16fungal (PacBio error correction) | ecosystem: Environmental > Terrestrial > Soil >...
ACAGCCCCATACGGGGACTTAATACAGGAGTTCTCAGGGCGAAAAGGATCACATTACGTTCCGTAGCTTGGAAGAGGAGTCTTCAGGACGGAAAAAAACAAAAAAAGAACAGTGCCACTCAATTTGGGGGCAAGCTAGCGGACCAGGCTGCGATAGAAATCTGCAAAACAACAATGCTTGGGTGGGGAAAGGGAATGGCAATTGGCAAGCGGTCATGTCGTCTGACGGGAGGGCGGGGGAGATCCTGCCCCGCGGCCATAATTTCCAAGGGGCTAACTTCCATTTTGGCGAGGAGGGGAATCGAGCGACGCCCGGCAGAAGAAAAAAATAGAGCGAGATGAAGCCAGAATCGAGTCTCTCGTCCCGTGTAAAACAAATCGGGGGATTCAGTGAACTAAGAGGGCATAACTGACAATGCTGAAATCAGATCACAAAAGCATAGAAACATGCTCAAGGAGATCCGCCGATTTCCGTTCGTATAACTAACGGGGCAAGGGAAGTCGCCGGCGAGGTGAACGAAAAACACTACGTTCTATCCGGTCTGAAAGATTAAAGAGAGAGGTGTTCCGCCGTACGGCTATTGCACGGAAAGCGGGCCGTGTCGGTGGTCAAGAGGCTCGGGCAGTCTCCCAGACAATAGAGAAGTGTCTCCGCTCTCTAAAGGGTTGACTGGAGGACGAAAAGATTGAACCAAGGCCGAGGCCTAGGGTCGGTGACGAATGACCACCGAAACCACAGGGAGTTTGATGCCGAAGGACCGGGGGAGCCTTTAAACCACAGGAGGGCTACAGCGACTGCGCACGATTCGGTCCAGCGGATATCCGTACTGCAGGCCGGACGGGAAATACCCAGGTCAACATCGAGTATTGGAGAAAAACTGTTCAGGCTCGGGGGGTCTAAACTAGGAGGAGAAAGAGCTCCACTGAAGGAAGGCTCATGCAGGCAGGGTGGGAACGATGGATTTTCGCTCGTGGGAGGGAAGCAAGCTGAGGGTGAAGGGAACTGGAGAAACAAAGGGGGCGTCAGAGATCCGGAGGCACAGGGAAAAGTCGCACGTGCCTGACCGAAGACAGATAGAATCAGGAAAAAAATACGCAAGGCCGCAGGCACTTGAACATGCTCCGGAAAGAAAGTAACATCGCCAGAATCATGTTAAAAGGGGCGAGGCCCAGACGGCAAGCGGCTGGCCTGGCTGATGTTCAGAAAAGGTTTGAAGACAGGCTATCTGATCCGCTCCTAGCGTCTCTTCCTTCCGCTCAGTGGTCTTCGTCATCCTAGCCGGAGAAGAAGGAAAAAAAGGACTCAAAGTCTTCACTTCAAATAATCATGGGGAAATGAAGACGGCTTCGGCCTCTAACGCGCTATTTGGTTCTCCTGGGATGAAGAAACAAAGGGAGTGAAACTGATAAAAGGAGTGCTCTCCGGATTTTACCACAGGCAGACGGATTCAAAGGAAAGCAGCAAGGCGGGCATCAGGAGAAGTCCCCGTAAAATTTGGCTTCTGCGGGGCTTCCCTTGGCGAGATATAAGTGGAGTGCCCTGGCATATGTACCATCATTACCCTGGTCCGGAGTTAGGGGGAGGTCAATAGGATCTCGTGGGGAAAAAGTGTCAGAGAGCCGGAGACAGGAGGCTTACAGGGGCCAGAGCCACCACTGTAAGGCTTTCTAACCTTGGGGGAATCAAACTGCCGGCGAGAAGGGAAGTATATGGCTTTCCTGTCTTAAACTTGGGGAGGGACCAGGTGCATATATACGCCTCAAGGTCGGAAGCGTAGTAGAGAAAAAACGGACGCGGTCGCACAGGTGAAGTAGTTTCATCTGGGGAACCGCCTGCAATTTCAATTGCATTGAAGCTGGGACCGTCTAAATGGTCTTGAAGGCCATTCAGATGATCATTGCGCTATCGCTGCACCGTGGCCGGGGCAGCCCTCGCCAGGGGGTTTGGTGAGACTGTTGGCCCGAAGGCGTGGCCAGGAGAGGCAGTTGGGCTGCTAGGAGAGGGGGGAAGCTTGCTGCTTTGTATCGTCCTTCCCGGACCTTGAGAGTACCAAGAAGAGAGCTGGTCGGGAAGTCAGGGGTCCAACGTCCGAGCGTCACAAACAGGGAAAGCTAGAGTACAGGGGAAGAGCTGGCTCGCCTGTGGTGCCTCGGGATCGCTATCGTCACGGGGACGCTCTCGGAGATGTTCGCAAACAGTAGCACGCTCGGCAGGCTTTCATACTGGACTAGAACACGAAAGAACAGGGCAAGAAATAGCTTTCCTAAGTAACGGACAGGGATTTGACTTCTCGGGCGCACCGGTGAAGAACGCCGAGCTTGACATGATTCGATGGGGAAACCACATGACATTATGCAGCGCTGGGTTGCCAGTTTAGCAGTGAGTCAGGGACCGGGCCTCGAAGTTATATTTATCCGATTTAACTCCTATAACGCCGAGATGGCCCGTGAATGGGACTCAAGTAAGCAGCAGGAAGGACCCTGGCAAAGCCACACTTCAGTCGCCGGGAAAAAGGGAGGGTCATTTAACCAGGAGGGCTACCAAGCAGGAAGTTCGGAAATGAGCGGAAAGAGGGTTCGGTGAGAAGAAAGGCGAAGGGTCTCTAGCATAAAGCAGTCACCGCTTCAGATGCATAAGGTTGTGGGCGGAAGAAGGGTGGGACGTATGACATTTGTCGTTGCATGCTCGGGGAATCGGGGAAAGTGATACCAGAGAATCCGACTCCCGAAAATGGGAGCGCAGGTCATGCTTTCACCGACTCACAGATTAATAACAAATGGCAACACATGTCGGATATGGCCGAAGCGTGTGATGAGACCAACGAACAGGGTTGGGGATCCCCGTCAGGGGGCGGCGGCTAGGACCTCCCGATATTAGTACTCTTGCAGTGAACTCCAGGAATGAAGGAAGGCTATTAAAGTGCTCCGGGAATTGAAAAATTTCTCGCGGACGGAAAGAACCTGAATATGTGCATCTGGGCCAGTTGTCCCCCGGCAGGCCTTGTTCAGAGAAATGACTAAACCGCCTGGAGAGATCCGCATGCCCAAAGGAAAAAATAGAAAAGGAATCCTAGGAGAATCAGAGTCAGGGAGGATGGATTACGCTGCAACGAATTCATTTGAAGGGACGGATCTAGCCCACACTCTTAAACAGAGATATCCGGTCAAGAGGAAGACATCAGACAAACAGGAGAGGTATATCACTCCTATATCGTGCAGCAATTCTCAGGGAGTTCACTACCATCCCAGAGGAATAAGCTAAGCTGGGAAGCATCAGTCCGGTAGTAAAAAAAAGTAATAGAACGGAACGCGCATAAGTGTTAAGGTAACAGCGCGCAGCAGCGTGGGGAGCGCGAACTCAAGGAGTCTCAGGAAAGGAAAGAATCCGAAACTATCCGTCAAGAAATGGAGAATACTGCATAGAAAAAAACAAGCACTCGCCGCTGTGGGCTATAAAGGGATCGAACCTGAGAAATTGCAACCGTATATACTGGGGGGCAACCTTGAAGGGGGCGGACTTACGAGCCATGAAAGGGGGTAATGCACCGCGATCTTCCTATCAACTGCAAGGACGACTTGGTGCAAACTCTCCCTGTGAAGCATGCCGGGATATGCCAAGCGGGCAGCCACAATGCCGGGTCGGATGCCAACCTGAAAGAACAGCGCGGAGAGGAGATCCGGCCTTGACCTTCATGAACGTAAAACCTGTTCAGGAAAGAGTAAGAGAGGGTCTGACGTCTTCCATTGAGAAAATCATGCTATTACGGGGGTTCAACATGCACGGGGGACATGATTCAATTAGCACGACCGTGGTGCGCAAAGAGGACGGGGGAAAAGAGCGCTTGTGCGGCGTGCAAACTTTGAGCATCGGAGGGCTGCAATCCTCGAGAGGATGGGAAGTATCCATAGGAAAGAGGACTCGAGAAAAACGGGAGGCAGCCCCCAGGAAAGAGTTCAGCCATGCGGTCGCACCCATCTCAGCTGAAAACACTGGATATACGGGAACAAATGCCGCCGCCATGCCCATGGCCAGGAGAGACCAGGGGCGGCTCAAGCAAGCGGCAGCACATCTCCAGACTGACTGAGAGGAAAGGACGGCCAGGATGTAGCGAGAAAATCAGTACCAATTAATAGAATTAACCCCAAATGACAGCCAAGCAAGCTGTCTGCGAAGGTAACAGCGACTAACCGGAGAGACGCATCCACAGGGACGTAGCCACGTGCGTGGTACCTCATCTTCAGGTTAATACAGACTGGGAATTTTTCATACTGGCCGTAAAAAAAGGCAAAGGCGGCCCGAAGCACCAGTTTAAAGTCCTGGCGGGAAGTAAAAAAAGTACAATCGCAAAAACCCCCGCAAAAGAAGATCGCAAGCTGCCGCCGGGCGGCAAGGAGGATCTAGTAGTTAAAAGCAGGGCCGGGAAGCAGGCGGGGACCGACACCTAATGGTGCTTAGACGGAGCGCGACTCGATGTGAAGGGGTTGCAACATCCAGTTATCTGTATACCGAAGGGCTCGTCCGCCCCTATGGGCGGCTACTTCACTCGAACTGCAGGAGCACTGTAAGGAGTGGAAGAGGGCAGACGGGCTGCGTGGCCTAGGGTTATGGCTAGCAAGCAGCCATCGTACCAGTCGGTCCCGCCAGAGTCATTTACTCCGAAAGGGTCTGAGTCCCCATACTGCTCTAAGACGCCGTCATGGGGGGCCAATAGGGAGATGACGACAGCCTCCCGGGGGTGCTCGGGAAGAGAGAGAACTAATGCACAGGGGCAGACGGCTCGGACAAGAGAGGGAAACCCTGACACAGTGCCTCTACTCACCTGTCGTAGCCCACCCAAAAGGAGGGGGGAAACAGGGAGTCGAAGAGCCGGGGAAGATGCAAGGGGGACGGGAGCAGATACGAGAAAAGGCACTGTCATGCCACAAGAAAAAGGACGTTGACATGTGCAAGGGTTTACTCAGCCATCCTGAATTGAGGTTACGAAGAAGGAACCTAGGGGGCAGGGGGTCACAGGACCGCGGAAAAGACCCGGAACACCGCATTTTAGCTGGGGGGTATCCGAGAAACCATATCTCTCTTTCCTACCCGCGAAGGAAAGGGGTGCAAGGACGAGGAAAAGTAGAATCGGAACCTGCGCAGTCCAGGGACCTGATCGAAACGAGGGCAGGTGGGCTTAGGTCGTACACGTAATACCTGCGTCCTAACTAGGAGTCCTGACTAGTTTAACAGAAGATAGAAGAGAGCATAGACGGGCCGAATCCAACCGAGCTACACCGAGCCGCACAAAAAGGGCTCACACATTAGAATGTTCCCACCATCTCAGGGCTTATCCGAATTAGGAGACCCGTGGTACTGAGAAGAAGGAGATCAAAAAGAGGCAGTTCCGAAAGGCTAATGAGGTGTCGAGGAGCTTGCGAAAGAAAAAGTTTCAAAGGCGTCGCCCTACTGCGCCGAACTAACCGGGGGTCCCTTCAGGGATGTTAAAGAAGCGCGTGGGCAACTTCTGGGGAGTAAGATAGTTAATGCCATCAACAGGCTCAAGAAAATGGTGATGTCGATGAGCATCCTAAGGGCCACTCTGAGTGGGAGAAATTCGGTAACGAACGGGTCGAAAGACACGTCTCATTGCCTTAATACGAAAGGTCGGGGAAAAACGGGTATTGTCAGAACTTACTTCTCTAAAACCCCAGGGACAAAAAGTTAGCACGGTCGCCCTCTGGGAAAAGTGTAAGTATAGGGGAGTGCGAAAATCGGATGGCGAAGAAAAAAATAACCGAAAGCATTCCCTTGCTAAATGGCTCCAGCAGCTTCAAAGCATGAAACGAACGTTACTAGATGCGCCCTTAGTCGTTCTTCGAGCCAGATGGACCAAAGAGACAGGGCGAGATACTAACAATTAAAAGAGAGAAAAATCTGTTCCTGGAACAGAAAGGGATGCGAAGTCGTGGTCGTCACCGCACGGGAAAGGGGAAAGGACCGTAGGATCAAAGTTTCTAGACGCATGTTCAGGAGAGCCTTGGGAATACGATGATGGTGTGAAGTGAGCGATCAGGACTCCAGGGGTTCCGGCAGAAGGACCTCAGAGGGGAAAACATTCGAACCACGAAAGATCTTGCTCGTAGACGGTCGAAACACAAGTGTAGCAGATGCCGGGACGAGCCGGAAAACTCTGTCCCGAAACTCAAAAAGTGAAAGAAGTAGCCCGCGGGGGGAACATAGATCCCAGGTCAGCAGCCATGAAAAGAGAAAAGAAAGGTCTGCATAGGGGATGCAGGGGCCACCCTGTTGAAGGAAAAAGTTAGATCGGAAATTGGCAAGCGAGCTTCCATACCGTTGAAGAAAAGGGTTCTCTGGGGAGAGAAAAAGACTCCTGCGAAAGGCACTACGATCTTCAGGCCACGAGGGTACGGAAGCATTGTCGGGAAATTGGGCGGGTCATCCTGATCTAGGTCCGGGCTGACGGGAACGCATTCAATACTCTACCAGCACAAAAAAAAGGCGGACTAATGAAAGGGCAGCTCAGACAGCCCTGATCTGAAGGGAAGGGGAAGGGAAAAAGACGCCGCAAAAAAAACGACCGTAAGGGAAGTCGGCCAGGAAAGGAAGCTGCAAAAGTGGTTTTTGACGCTTCAAAAAAAAAGAGAACCAAAAAAAAAAGAAAACTGGGGGAAATGGAAAGACTGAAGGCCAATACTTCAAGAATCGGGGAAATGGGTTGGGGGAGGTACACAGGCGGCACTGACTCGCAACGGCATGTCTGCTGGGGGGCGGTATGTCCTGCCCCCTCGGGCAAAAGGCATCCCTGTAGGGTAACATTGGGTCCTAAAGAGGGTTGAAGTAGAGCCTGAACCCAACCCAAAAGAAAGGAAACTTCAGGAAAGTACCGAGAACGAGGGAGGGGAGGCGTCGGCCGTTCCCAGGTAGCAGTCACGGTAAGGGGGGAACCGGACCAGAATTGAGGATAAATCACACATCTCGAAATCCATGGGATCACACCAGCGGCGGTATAGGTAAAGGGAAATCACGACAGCCAATTGCAAAGGGGAAATAAGGTTCTAAAACAAAAGAAAGGGAGGAGAAAATTCCCCGTACTTAGCAGGGAAAAATCCTGTAGAGGGGGAACGACTCGTCGGAAGGAGAAGATGAGGCATACTGCGGCGGGGTCGGAAGTCGGCTCAGAAAAGGCCTCCCCTCTCTGCTATGGAGAAATTGTACGCTTTGGATCACACATGGGAGGGGGAAGTCGTATCTTGAAAGAAAGGGAAAGCCAGGGATAGAAGTCTACAAGTCTTAGGAAAGCTCACGAAACTGCAAAGTCAAAAACAAACAAAAGGGGAATTGAAGAGAAGGCTACTCGCGACAGCCCACGGAAAAAGAAAAAAGAGTTAGTTCTGTCCGCACTTGCTTTTTCTTCACCTTTATATAGGAACGTCGAAGCGAAAGGTCGACCCAGGGGGCCACCAAAGATAGTATTCAGCAATGAATATGGGAACAGGCTCGCAAGGGCAAGTCGTCTCTGAACCTACAAATGTTTCGACTCGGAAGGGCATCCATGCCTCAATGCCGGTATTTATTTCCTTGAATCGAATTGAAGAGTGGTCTAGGAGTAAAATCAGAGCTTTAGGCAAAATGCTACACCAATGCTCGTGGAAGGGAAAGGGGGCGGTCGGGGGGGGTTCTGGAGGCGGTCGAAGACAGGAAAAATGACAAAAACATCCCGGGTCTCATCCAATAGGGGAACCTACTGAGGAAAAAACTGGGGAGCTTACGGAAATTATCCGGGCCAATGTCGGGAAGGGAAGAAGAGGAGGAAAGCGATCAAGAAAGATCACAAGGTGGGGAGGGCTTAACCTATCAGTCAAGACCTAGGGGGGGGCCTAAGAGAGAGAAGCAACAGACGGGATCTTGGTGGGAATTCGTTGGCACCGTGAGAAAAAAAGGTTCCGGAAAAAAATAGCCACGGAAAAAAAGGGTGCAATATGAGGCCAAAACTTCAATCAGCATCGGCAGGTGAATGTTAACATGGGCTGCTGCGACTAGCACAGGAAGAGAATACCTGACAGCCAAGGACGGCAGGGACATACTATAAGAAAAAAGGAAATGGCTGATCAAGGAGCGAAGCAAAGACTCACTTAAAAGGAAAGAAAGCCGGGCGGCCGCCGGGAGTTGAAACAGCCTCGGGCGACTGATGAAAAGCCCCCGCCGAAGGTGAATCGGAGAACGCAAGGCAGCACGGTCAAAAGAAGGGGCTTTCTGCGCGGAAAAAAAAGAAGTGCGAGATAGCAGGGGGCCTGCCGCGGCGCTGGAAGACCGAGGCTTCGAAGAGACCTTGGTTACCATCAAAAAGGCTGTAGGCGGGGGAAGGGGAAAAAGGAGAAAGGAGTGAACGTCTTTCAGATCGGGGCGCCCGCTGGGGGAATGCGGCTGGAAAGAGATAAGAGGGATCCGACACCCTGTTGAGAAAAGGGGTTTTAATAACTCGGGGGGGAAAAAACGAATCCTTCTAGGACTAGGGAAAGTGCGGGCGTCCGCGTGCGCAAGGTATGGCGGGACCATGCCGAGTAGAGGTCTAGAGCGTAAATAGGTCAAAGATAGCAGTCGGGGAAGTAACAACCGCCGTCGGACCGACGGTCGGAAAAGAAGACGGGTCAAAAGAGGGGCCCGGGCAAACAATCCGGGGCGGGAATCTACCTGGAAGGTAAAAGAAGTGTAAAAATAAAACTGCGGGTAAGAGCGTCTACAAAGCCTCTGAAGGAAGAACTCACAAGCGAAGGGGTGGTGGGGATGCCCTGGGGAGACTGCGTGGGCCGACAGATCGAACAAGTGGGAAAGGGGGAACGTCACCTAGGTTACTAAAGGAGGGAAAAGTCGGGGTCGTGTCTTGAAGGAGGAAAAGGGTTACCTTGCCAAATGGTCAGAGTCAACATTGACCTCAGTGTCTCAGGGGACTTAACCCAGTCCACAGGAACTTAAGAAAAAAATTGACACTTGATCAGTGACCCTAAGCGGCTCGCTGGGGACAGGGGAGAGGTTGTGGGCTAACGGTACCGCGACGAAGGGGTATCAAAAACCCGTCGACGGACAAGAGAGGGGGGAGTACAACATGTGAAAAACTACTATACAATGGCTACCCTGAGAAGAAATCAATCCTACGCCTAGGGGGGGGACATGCAGGAGGGGCTGCTCCCTGGTTGCACTCCCGGCAGCGCTGGGGCGGCGGGGAAAATCACAGTCGATAAAGAGAACTGGGGGACGACCCTTCTTGTTCAAGGTAAGGGGGCGGCGGGAAAGAAAAGAAAGGGGGGGGAGAGGGTTAACGGTTCCGATGGTCAACGCGGCTCGGAAAAGCGAGGAAGGGAAAAGCTAGTCCGAAGAGCCCTCTCTAGGAGGAAAGAGATTCACAAGGTGTGTTAAGGTTACTTGTCTTCAGGAAAGGATTTTTGATTACCCAGTGGCTAAAAAGAGAGTGAAGTTCAAACGTGCGAGGAACGCTGGTAAAGTAAAATGACGGACGCCGGACCTGTTTGCCCGAGAATCCTCAGGGGAAAAGGGGGAGATGGGTGGTGCTCATTGGGGGAATTCAACTGAAAACTGTGGCCAAGAATAGGAAAATCCGTGCCAAGAGTGAAGGTGCGTCTACGGCAGGGACGAAACATTCTAGACCTCCGTGAGAAGACGCAGGGGAAAAGAGGAAGCCTAACTCCTGGTAGATCGTAGAAGAGTTGCGTCGCCAAGAAAAGACTGTCGGAAAATTCGGTGAGAGAAAGCCAGGGGAAAAGAACCGCCGCGGAAGGGGCGGTCCTGGACGCGTGGAGTGATTCAGTGTCGGCGAAGAAAACGACTGCGGTCGCGAGATTACGCGCCGGCTAAGGGAGGAGCAAGAGCTGCAATGATAGGGAGGGCGTAAGAACGTCTGAGAGGTCACCAGAACTTGAAGAACCTGACAAGGGCCGACAGTCAGAACCAGAGAGGTGACGTTAAGAAGCCCAAGAAAAAGCGAGCCGAGAGGGAAGGTACCGATCCCGGAGACGCGGAAGCGCGAGTAGGTGATTATGGCGCTATGAACCCCCGCAGAGAACGAGAACACAAGAAACGGAAAGGAGGAAAAGGTAGAGAATGTATCCGTGGAAAAGCTCACACCATCAAAGCGCTTAAGCGCAGAAAAAACAGTATAGCAGGGAGGGCCGTAATATTTGCCTAGACATCGGAGAAAAGGAAAAGCGATCAGAAAAAGGAAGAGTCATGCAAGGGGAAAAACATTACGGGCACCTCATATATGAAAGGGGGACCCTGGGAATAAAAATAAAAAGGGAACAGTCTCATCGACACTCAGCAGGAAGAAGTAATCAATGAAACAACCCTTCAGGCAAGACCACTTCGTCTCAAAAGTATCAGCAGTCTTTTGGGAGGAAAAGAAAAAAAGGGAACTCGGTCGGCTCTCGGCACCTTCAAGTTGCGATCACGAAGGAAAACGATCCGGGCAAGGGGTTTACGACGTCTGGCCCTAGGACTACGGGAACTCCATGGAATGTCAGAGAAGGACTCGAAGGGTCCAGGCTACGGTAAAAGGGCAAGGGTTCAGGACCGAAAGGGCAGGCCATGAAAAAAAAAGGAAAAGAAAACAAAAAAAAAAAAAAAAAAAAAAAAAAAAAAAAAAGAAGAAACGGCGGCTGGGATTCCTTGACGCTGAAAGGGGGGGGGGAGAAACGCCACCTCGAAATGAGTAGCAAAGGAACCCGAGGAAGGAAAGTTGCACCGGCGACGGAGAGGGGAATCCATATACTGTGTTACAGAAAACAGCAAGGACATCGCTGATTACAGGAAAAAAGTGGCATTGAGCGACTTAGGGCATGAGAAGGTGCGTGGGAAGGGAAAAAGGCCAGGACTTAACTCGCCACAAAAAGAAAAACATCTGTGGAGGGCAAAAACCTGACCTAGGGTAGCATACCCAAACTGAAAAAGGTAGGGCGCGGAACAACAAGCCGAATTCCTTGTAAATCAAGAAGGAAAAAAAAGCGGAGGTCTTCCACCATCCTGTGACTTTAGTAAGAAGGGCAAAAATGAAAGAGGGGCAACGTCCACCGTTCTGCCGCAAGAAGAAAAGGGGAACACATCCGAGGTGCGTATACGCAAGACATGAGGTTCTTGTCAAGAGGGAAAAAGGACACAAAAAGAAGAGGTCTGGGGCGGGTGCGAAACAGCGCCGAGACTTACGGGAAGAACCCTTCAGAAAAATCGAGCACATCGGGTACGGAAGAGGGGGACGATCAAGGGCCAAGTTGTTAAGAAAGCTGACTTGGGGAAAAGGCCCGAGAAGGAGGGTCTAAAAGGACATCAAGTAAAGGGGGAGTCATGAAAAACACCACAGCGAAGAAAAGGAAGCTGCCGCAAAAAAAATCTAATACTCTGGATGGCCACGCAAGGTCAAGGAAAAGCAGGGCAAGACCACAGAGCTGGGGTCTGGGCCAGGGAAGAGGGTCGGCGGGATGAGGATTGAAAAGGAAAATTTAACTAACCATTACATTCCTGTCCTCGAGGCGTGTCTACAGGAAAAGGGTGATAAAGGAAAGGGGGAGTTGACGGGGTCCAGGGGGAGGACCGCGGCTGGTTTACGACAACGAAGCCTGCGGGTGCCTGAAGTGTATCCTCACACAGAGGCAATTTCAAAAAGAACGGTCGAAAGCAGAACCGGCCAGCCCTTCGAGATCCTCAGTAAGACTTGCCGGATCTGGAACACGCGTGGACTAACGAATCCGAACGTGGGGGCTATCTCGCGCCTGGGGAAGCCCAAGTCAGTTAATAAGAAGTTAGTCCTGAGGAAGACCTTGACCTGGGACCCAAAAAGATGAGAAGAAGAAGGAATCTGAGGGGATAGAAGGGAAAAAAATCCTTAGGGGGAAGAGGTCAAAGGCACGAAAAGCAGAGCACCGCATCATAAAAAAAGCCCCACCCGTGAAGAAGAGCAACGGGCGCCTAACTGCCAATAAGGGAAAGGGTCCAGAAAGAAGACTTCCCGCGTCGACAATTGGGGCCACCAGGTCATTAAAGGGCCTGACCGGAAAAAAGCGGGACGTGCGAACATAGGGGGTAAGTATGCCAAGGAAAGGACAGGGATCCGGAGGATGGCCGGGGACCTAGAAAGGAGAAGGGAAGGTGGTTTCCGTTTACCGAAAGAAGAACAGGAACCCTGAGGAATCTGGAGCGGAGGGCGAAAAACCGCAGAGGACCTGCCGTACCTGGAGCCAGAACGTACTAGAAAAGGGTGCCATAAAGAAAAGGATAGGCCACAGACAAAGGAGGGAGAAGGGGGCCGGAAAACACTTAGGAAGTAAACGGTACTAAAAAATAAGACCGGAAAGAAAAAAAAATGTAATGGGATCTCTCCAGCGCTGAAGGAGGAGAAAGCTTCGGTGAGAATTATTACTTAATCCTTTGATTTCCCGCCGCCGTTCGGGGAAAAGGCAGACCCGTAGGGGTCAGGGAGAAGTTGCAGGGAAGGAAGGACCAAAAGAGTCCGCCCAAGAAGGAGTAAAACCGAGAGAACCGAAAAGTGGTGAAAGCAATCCTGGGGTCGTGAGGGGGAGATCTAGATGATGAAATCATTCTCGAACAGGATTTCCCTTTGGATTTCGGGCGATTGAGAAAGGGAAGGAGAGACAAGCGTGAGAGAATCATTAAGTCGATACGACGACGTTGGAGGAGAAAACGGCGAATTGGCAAAAATAGAAATGGGTTACTGGTTCTGGTTCAACGTCAGAAGCCGTACGGAGCGAAGACGCGGGGAGAAAAAAGGGCCAGCCGCCGGGGACAGAGGTGCCAAAGAAGAAGAGGAAGCCAGAAAAAAATAAAAAGTTGTACGGCAAAGTGTAAAGTACTCGATCAAAAATCAGAAAGGCGGGTTATCGCAGGGATCGTCTGGAGGAAAGAAGAATCTGCCCGGGAAAAGAAAAGTCCAGGATTAAACGAACTACAGGAAAATCAAAAGCAGGCAGGAGAAAGCGTAGCCGATGGAAAAAAGTACCGAAGCCAACATGTCCAAAAAAAACGAGATTTCTCCCACTGAAGGGTACAGAGAAGAAGAAGGGGGACCACTTACGCCGAACTTTCTTATCAGGGAGATGATAAAAAGGGGTCTGTGGAAGAGAAATCTGGCTGACCTACATATAAGGAGACCTGCCTTAAGCTCTGGGGGGGCGGAGACTTTGTGCTCGGCCAACTGGCTAGTCGAAATTGAAAGTCATGTGGAGAGTCGGGGGGGGTAGAAAGGCGTGCAAGAAACCCAGTGAATGGACGAGAGAGGGATTTGAAAAAAGGGTAAAGAATAGGACGATGAACCAAGTGCTTACTAAGGGAGGGATAGGGTGCAAAAAGACGATGCACTTGCTACGAGAGGTCACATCGGGCTCAAAAGCCCAGGGTGATAAGTTCCTAGGGTGGGAGCGAATGATATTACAACTGTCACAAAAAAGATCTGGAAAAAGAAAAGTAAAACAGTGAGGACTGACGGTAAGGAAAAAGAGAAGCTTATAAAGAAACCATCAGAAAAAGAGCGAAAATCCGAAAGGGGGGCACTTCGCCGACGAATTGATAAATGGAACAAAAAAAAATGGTACAAAAGATACAGAATAGAAAGCCCGTGGCAGAGACTTCAAGGAAAAAAAACGTGGCCGAAAGGGGGGGAAACTATGTTCAAGGAGGCCGCTAAAAAAGCTTACGATCATTTCCATGGGACGCCGGCGAAGGAAGAGTTGCGAGGTGAGGCGGGGGTGAGAATGTCGAATTAGGCGGAAGCTAGAGGGAGTCTTCTCTGGACTTCCCCATTAGAAGAGATCAACAACAAACAAAGAAGGAGAAAAGATCAGAAAGGGTGAGGGAAAATATCCTCAGAACAGAAAGAAAGGGGGGGGAGACTAGAAGAAGAAGCGACTAAAGATCATCCTAACAACCAGAGCTTCGGGGGGAGTTTTCGCGGAAAAACAGGAACAAAATCGGACTCGACCTGAGAATCTATCGGGGAAAAAGGGAAAAGTCGGCGGAAACTCGGTCTGTCAATTTAGTGGGAAGGGCTGGGTCTTCACTGCCTAAAGGAGGGATGAAGCCGTTTCGATTAAGGAAGAGGAGAAGTCCAGGAAAAAAAAAGGGTCCGAAGATTCAAGGAACAAAGAATTGGTGAAACATCTATGAGGGGGCGAAGCGTAAGCTGTACAGTCGCGGAAGGACCGGGCAGAGAAAAGGGATGGGTGGAAGTACCGGGAAGGAAAAAAGACGGGTGGCAGAGTTGGCGTAGGGAAGGGGAACCAACTACTTATCAAGCACTGAAGGGGAACGGACAAGAGGGGGGGGGAGGGATAGCATGCACCACCGAGCCGATAGAGGGCTGAGAAGGAACAGCCGGGTGTTTCAAAGAAATGGGAAGTTCACTTAACGCCTCTAGGGAAAAGAATACAAGGTAGATAGAAAAGGAAGGGATCGGGACCACAGAACCGGTAGGTAGGAGGGAAAAACTCGGAGGCGACTGATAGTAAAGAGATGGGGGCGGGATGTCTGCAGTTGGTGAAGAGGAAAAGCACTACTCAACAGGACAACAGGTCTGCCAGTAAGAGGGGGGAGGTCAAGGGAAGGGGGGAAGTCGTTAAGGCGGAAAGCCATTGACAAGGCGTACAAGACCGGAGGGATTAAAGGGAAACGGACACGAAAAAAAAGGGGGGGAATGGGGAATGTGCAGTGGGCTGCCAGAAAAGGGGGGAGGCCCACCTGGATTTCAAAAGAGAAGGGAGGAAAGGTGGCTAAAAGGAGATGGAAGAAAAAGGACATAAAAACAAGGGCACACTAGTCTGCAGGCAAGTGAAGCAGGGGGCTGGAGAAAAAGAGGGAGAAGGAAAGAAAAACTCCGCGGAGGGGGGTTAAGGGTGCACTTCTCATGAACCGGAAGAAAGAAACGGGGGAGGGAATGGATGTCCATCAAACTAGGAGAGCCCAACAGAACGGCTGAGCGTCCCCTAAGACCGGGGGAGTATGATCGGCGGCCCTATTGACACCAACTTTGGGGACGAAGGGGGACCGAAGAAAGAATAACATCGCACCTACGTCGGACATTTAAAGAAAAGGGAGGGCGCAAAGGAAGAAGGAAAAGATCCGGTATGAGAGGAGGAGTTCTACAATTTCGAGTTCTTCCAATTGTGGGAACATAGGAATGGATGAAAGAAGGGGTCGAGAAAAGGGGAAGAAGAGAGAAGGTCGACAATTTCTGAGAGTCTGATGGGAATGACTGCAACAGCGCAGTTCCGCTGACGGAAATACGAGGAAGAAAAGTGGGGGAAGGGTCGAAAGCAGACCGAATCTGATCATACAGTAAAAGGGAGAAGAAGGGCAGGGGACGATCATACGCAGTAAAGAGAGTCTCCTTGAGGGAAGGGAGTAACAAACTGGTAGCGTGGGGACAAGCACTAAATGCAGAAGAGCGAACGTATACGACCGGTGCGCGTGGGCTGAGACACAAAAAAAGATAGATAAGGAGGGAGGAAAACCGTGACTTGAGGGGCCAGTGTCAGAAAGGACGACAACGCACGTCAACGTAAAAGGCAGGGAAGGGACTAGGAGCATAAAGGGAAAAAAAAGAGGACCGTTAGGATCTTGCTCTGGAAAGCATGGGAAACGGATCGAGAATACAAAGGGGGACCCCAGAGAAAGTGCGGGGAGAACGAGTTCAGGATGAGAGGGAGGAAAAAAAGATTGAAGAGGGGGTGGGGTCCTGGATGGAAAAGGAGGCTTAAAAAGGGGAGCGAGCGGGAAGGACCAGCCACTGTCGGCTATGGGATAACTAACGACATGGGGAAGGAAAAAAAAAAGTCAGGAGGAAGGGGGAGCCTTGATGGCCGCGAGAGAGAACGCAAGGGATGCCAACAATTAAAGGGATGTAGGTCTGGAAAGGGGACCGAAACGGGGGGAAAAATGGAGGGGGCCGGCCTTGCTAAGGAGGGGAAAAAAAAAGGAACACAGGGTATCGGCCTTCAAAAAGAACAAAGGAGAGACAATATAGGAAGAAAGGAAGGAAGTCATGAAAGTTTGAGAAGGCTAAGAGAGGGGGGAAACCTTCTCAGAGAGAGCGCTGACGTCCTAAAACAAGCAGGTGTGGTCGCGGATGCCACTAACGGCGTGACAGAAAAGAGGTGGCCGTGAGGGAATGCAAGAGGAGGAGAGAGGCCGGGGAGAAGGGGAGGGGGTGAGGTACTCCAGGGACCTTTAAATGGTGTCGAGTACGGGAAGCGCAAGTCGCGTAAAAAGGGAAGGGGGGGAGAACCAACGAGAAGAACAAAAGGGTCCGAGCTCGCGGTGAAGAGGAAGCAGGAATCCTCGCTCGCGGGGGAGGCGCGGTGGAGAGAGGATCAAACCCGTTTACGCGATCAGAGTTCCACGTCGTGCTCGAGGGGGAGGGTATCTTGGCAGATTTAAACGCTGCAATGGCTATCAAGAGTGCTACGTGAAGCAAAAGGGTGCTCTCTTCTTGGGGTCCAAAGTGCAGGCCGCTAGCTGGGGATCGGGGGAGCAAAGTCAAACCGCTGAAAGTGGTTGCGGGTAACGCAAGCACCTTTGGGCTTTGACCGAAGTGAGAACCTATACGGGGCCAGTCAAAGTGCACAGGGAAAAATGTCCTTAAGAGAACAGTGCAGAGAAGGAAAAATCTGTCAGAGGGGGTTACGAACAAGAAAGAGATTACGAAAAGCAGGTCACTCTTAAAAATAGGAAGAAACTTTACACGGGGAGGACGTTAATTTTTCTCGAAACACTGCAGATGGGGAAAAGGGGAACAGGTCCTTACCTGGGGATCAGGTACAAACTGGGTATGTGCAGGGGGGCAGCTGAACCGCGATCCTTAGGGGCCTACCGGCCCCGGGAGCGTAGAGTCCAAATTCTGTCGAAGAAAATTTGTGACAGTTCTCCTAGGAGGGCTACCTGTTGGGGGGCTTCTGTCAAGCCGAATAAGAGATAGAAGAAATTGGAGTGAGGGTTTTTCGGAGAATGGGGGGAGGCAGGAAGAGGCCTGGGATCCGGTAGAAAAGGGGTATGCATGATGTTAAAAGGTAGGGGGAAAGGGAAAAGGGCCTTGCACGGGAGGAAAAAGCGAATGGCAAAACCGAACGGCAGTAAGAAAGGGTGAAAACGGATAGGCGGGGAATCAGTTAGAGAAAACTGTGAAGAGAACCCTCTAGGGGGGGGAGTCAGATCCCTTCTGTGCATGGAAGGAAGGGAAAGCTGCTTTGGGGAACCAGGCCTAGAAGGGAGTCAAGTCGAAAAATCTCTCGGCGAGGGGGAGAATCCTGCGCTAGGGAGTCCAAAAAGGAAGGCCTTTAATTCTAGAGGGGGAAAAATACCCATGGAAGACCAGAAATGCTCCAGGAGGAAAAACATAGGGCTTATATAAGAGGGGGGAGCATGGGCACGGAGCGGGAACTGATCCGACGGGGAAGGGAAACTCAAGGTTCGAAGGGGGAGCGGGGCTCGTTGGAGCTGCCTGAGAAACGGGGGGAAAAGCTTCTCTCAAAGAACTGATTGAGGAGAAATCATATCTTCATAAGTCATCAGAGAAGCACTAAGAATCGAACGTTAGCAGGAAAGACTAACTATCTTAACTAGTTTCACGTCGTAGGAGAACTCCCAGCCACGGGGCAACAGAGGGGACCTTCAAAAAGGAGGGGGAAGGAAACTGACAAAGAAAAAACAGCCCTTCCTGGGAGAAGAGGGAACACGGTAGTCATCAGAGGCTCATCTAATAAAAAAACTAACCGGGAAGGAAAAAGCCCGGCAACAAGATCGCGAGAATTAAGAAGCCGTCTGACAGTGCGGCTGCCGAAGGGGAGGACTGAAAACAAGAGACCGAAGAGCCACAAGGGGGGTTGGAGACTTTCAAGAGGAGTGCGGTCACAAAAAAAAATCAGGTGAAAATAAAAGCCTCCGAGAAAGGAAAAGGGCACGTTCAAGTGCCTCACAGGCTGGGATTCAAGAAAAAAAAAAAAGAAAGCACCAAGGAGAGCAGAGGGAGGGGATTCGTGCATTCTAATTGAGAAGGTTCCCATGACAGGAAAAAAACCAGAGTTGCCGAAAAAGTGCGGAGGGGCCAGGGAAAAAGAAGAAAGAAAACAAAACTGACACAACTTATTCTCAATGAAAAACACTGAACCAGTGTCATGACAGGAGGATTGATCATCTTAACTAATACAGGAAAGGGCGGGACAGCGAGGGCAGTAGAATCAATGCACGCTGACTTACCTACGAGAGGGAAGGACGTTCAGGAAGACCCGCCAAAGGGAAGTGGAACAAGTAAAAAAAAGACTGCTCAGGACCGAAGTAAAAAAAAGCTGAAAAAGAAAAGCGAGGGAGAAGGCAGGTGGTTCAAAAGAACGCAAGAAATCGCGCGGGAGGAGGAAGAAGGATCTCAAGCGAGAAAGGAAGGAGACTTAAGAGAGGAAAAAGAGGAAACCAGACGGGAGGGGAAGAAAGATTCGAAAACAGAGTCCTTCGCTGACCCTTTAAGAATGGCGCTCAAATAGCAAAAGAACACGCAATCGCGACCAATAGGGATAGATAAGAATGGAAATATGTATTCTGACATTCTGAAGGGGGAAAAGGACGATAAAAGCGGTCAAGTAGGCAGCTGAAAATTTAAAGGACCTTTCAGTCATTGGACAAGATAAACCTTACCCGCCTAGAGTAAGGAGTCCGAACGGCTTGAGATAGTCAAAGTGACCACTAAGTGCTCATCTGTCAGAAAAAAACTTGGTCTCTTGGGTGTATGGGGGAGGGGGTGCGAAAGACAGCAGTCTAACTACTAAGTCTTGTATGGCCTCCACAGGACTCACCGGTCTTATGGAAAAGTCAGGAGGGACAGATGGGAGCCCTGCAAATCCAGGCAATGGAAGTGAAACACTGTTTTCTCAAGGGCAATCTCTGGGAGACTATCGAAGCAAAGAGGCCGAGGGGGGGAAGTGGGCTTTATGGGGAGAGAGGAGAAGCACATCGCGTCCAGTGGACCGCAATAGGTAAAATCAACCAAAAAGAAGAAGAAAAAGGATGCGATCGTAAAAGAGGAAACGAAGGGGCTAGGGGAAAACAAACATCTATAAGAACAGCAGGAAACTAAGAGGGGGGGGCGCGTAGGAGAGGAGCGTGGGGGCCAACTGGTCATCCACGATCCATTACGAGACCAAAAAGGCGAGGAAAAAGCCTAACTGACAGGAAGGAAGATGGGTCAAGAGTCCTATCTGTTAACAAGTTTACAGATTGGGAGATAAGGTACATAGAATAAAAATTCATGGGAGACCACTTAGAAAGGCGGAGTAGAGAAACGTCAGCAGAAGAGCCAGCTACCAGTCACTCGGTTTCCGGGGGAAGGGAGCCTGCAACATAAGCCTGAAAGAAGTGAGGAGGGCAGAAGCAAGTCTTAAAGGTTTGGGTGACACTCTGAGGGAGCGAGATCAGGCAACAGGACGCTGCCTGAAGTGGTAGTGCGTGACCGGTCGAATAGGGTGGAATACATCCTAGGGTCCGGAAAGAGAAAGGAGGAAGCGTAGAGAGGAAGAAACTAACCCAGAAATTTCTTACGGAGGGAGGAGGTCGTAAAAGAGAGGACAGACCTGGAATGGATCCTCATATCTTGGAAACTTCCCTGACAATTCCAGCACAGAAGAGAAGAAAACGACAAGAGCTACGACTGTGGGTCCTATCTCGTAGTGCAAAAAAAAAGGAAACGAGCAACAAATAAGAAAGTAACGCAAGAACCAGTCGCCTAAACCTCGAGAGGAAATAAGGGAAGGGAAGCATGTAGGGCTGCCGGAGAGGGAAGGGTAGAAGGGAAAAGCCTCAGTGAAGAATGAAGAGGGGTGTACTATGAGGAAAGAGGGGGCAAATTTCAGGAAGGATTAAAACATCGGTTCCGAAAAGAAAAAAAAAAGAGGTGAGGGAAAGAAGACCTTTCGTGGGACTTGTAAAGAATAGATTTCTGGAAAAAAAATCTGGCATCGAACACTAGTGCTGATTTAGGAGTCATTCAGGAAAGAGGGGGAGTGGACGGCTTGAGGAATCTCCGGAAAAAAGGAGGGGTCGGAAGAAGAAAAGGGCGCAATGTCCAGGAATACTGTGCCCTTGGTCTTTACTCACAAAGTACGGACTCTCGAACGAGAAGGGGCTGCTAAGGGGAACATGCAGCCAGGAGCAGGAATACCGTGTACAGGAAGAGAAGGGATCAAAAGCAAGGGTGGTTACAATGATACTAACAGCAGGAAGGGGAAGGAAGGAGATGGGAGTAAAAGAAATAGCGGCAAAGCAAGGTGCTCGAGGAGGCCATGAAGGCCCATTGCGATGTTCTGGAGACTTCTATAAGGGGGGGAAGAAAACGAAGGGGAACTGTTAGGACACCGTCTCTACGGTTGAGTGCTAGAGCAGGTATGTTTCCCCTTAAGAGGGTCCGGCTACGACTTCTTGGACAGTGAAGGGAAAGTACCCGGGAAAGTGTAAATGGAGAGAAGAAACAAGGGGAAGGGATCGCCAGTCTGGGGAATGGGGGTAAACTGATCAGGGAAAATCAAAATGTCGGTGAAAAACGTGAAATAGGGTAACAGAAGAAAAGAAAGAAGAATCTGAGGTGATCGGGAGTCTGTCTGACGCCGAAGTGGTAGGAAGTGCCGTGTGGCCAGGCACGAGCCACCCTTAACGACATTAAACAATTACTTCAGAAGGAGAAAAATCGGAACAGGGGAAGGATATATCAAAAGCAAAACCGATGTACGCCTGTGGAAGGTACGAGTCACATGTGGAAAAACAAGTTGAACTAATACAGAAGCCCATTAAGCCTCGGATTGGACGCACTAAGCTACCCCAGAACGGGGGACTGGGTGAGGCGCGTTAGGGAAGCTAAACATCTACTCCAGGCAGTGGGATAATGGGGGCAGGGGGGGACGGTCTCACTATAGTTCACTGGGGAGGGTTATAGACAAGTACAAGAATAGAGATGGGTAGGGGATGGATAGTGGGGTAAGTACGGCGAACCATTCATAGAATAAAAAAAACAAAAGGGGGGGTAGAAAAGGAGTAGGAATGAATTTCCTTAAAAAAAAGAAAGAAGGAGAGCAAAGAAAACAGGTCATCGAACGCTTGACCGGAAGTATGAAAGAGGAGGAGGGGGGTTAGGGAAGGGGGAAACAGAGGAGACTTCAGGGGGGAACGGGCTTAAAGGTCACAAGGGCTTCTATGAGAATCGTACAAATTAAACAGGTGGCATTGAATTATGGCAAACTGTCAAAAAGGGAGGAAAGAGAAGTGGCTATTGAAGACTTCATATCCGGAAAAAAACCGCGGGGAGAAGTTCCGGCAAGGAGATTTTGGGGAAGCGTCAGGGTGGTCCGAACGAATCTCACACAATGAGGAGAAAAGAGACGAAAAGGAAGGGATGGGGGCATTCGTAAAAAAAGTTATCAGTCAACTGAGGGGAATCAGTAAAAAGAAGGGGGTCAATAAGGAAAAGCCGACGCCAGTCTCAAGTTTGCGGAGCGTCGAGAAAGAAATCACTAGTGGAAGGTCATCTTCTCCGTCGGCGGAGGAGTTTTATACCCGGAAAGGAATCAAAAGGGAAAAGATCGGATCGTTGCTGATACTACAGAATGAAACCTAGGGGAAGAGGGATCAGCAGTACTCCCTACAAGAACAGCAATGGTACTCGGGAAAGAAGGGAGGGTGAAAAGGCTATAAGAAGGGAACAGAAAGGGCCCTAGACAAGCCTTATTCAGGGGAAAAAGGAAGAGAAAAAAAAATGGGTAGTCTCTGCCAAAACGGATCAATGTCTGGCACGGATGGTGTAAAGGTAGACTTGCGAGCAAGTGGTGGGGCCCATGAGTTAAAGAGCTCGAGGGATCAGTTCACCGGAAATAAAAAATAAAAGAGGGATAAGAATAGCATTTGAGTAGACCAAACCTATAAAGGGAGAATCAGCAGGGATAAATAGATTGAAAAAGATTCATGGAGACTTAAAAATGTCGGAAATGTGAGAAGAAACGGGAGATTGACAAGGTAAACCAAATTCTTCTTCAAAAGAAAGGCGGTTTTCTAGGGGAATGGCGGAACGATGGGTACTCAAAGTCAATTACACTTAACTAGGAAGAATAGAAGGGAAAGGAAAGGGGAGACCTTAGACCGAACTTATCACTTCCAGTAGGACAGAAGCGCGGCGTCAAGAGAGCTCTTGGCGGGAAATAAGGTGGGTCGAGGCTGAAAGTTTCTTCTCAGTTAACTATAGCAATGGGCAAGTAGGGCAAGGAGAAAAAAGGGATAGAGGAGATAGGCAAATTCATTTGTCCGAACCAACGAAATGAAGGGTGAAGCGCAGGGCATTAGAAACAAGCCCTGAAGCGTAAAGGGGACCTGAATCGGGAGGGGGACACGGTCGCTACGGGAAAAGTTGAATGAAAGGTCGAAGGGGAGGGGGAAAAAACGACTTGAGGCTTGGAATCTAAGGGAGGAGGGGAAAGTTGAAGAACGGCCACGTGAAAAAGAGAAGAGTCTCTTCGAAACACAAGACGAAACAAGGGGGAAGAAAAGGTTCGGAATCAGGAAAACTGAAATGCAAAAGTACCTGGGTGCTGAATGATTCTAGAGTCAAGAGGGTAGCGGGCGAGTACGGACAGATATGAGAGGAGATCGCGGAACGATATTACAATCATATGGGGTATGTAAGTACGTAGGTCAAGAGATCGAGGTCATGAAAGTAAATTCAAATTATCTGACCGGGACTTTAACGGGAGAGAAAGGAAGAGAGAAAGATAAGCACGTTAGTCGGGGGGCTTCATAAACGCGGTGTTTAAAAACTATAAGGTGATAATTACTTTGGAGAGAAGCGCGAGGAACGGGAGCGCGAGGGGGGCGACAATTTATTTCTGTGCCCTGGACAATGGGAGGAGGCTATACAGCAGAAATCCAAAAAACGGCTTGTAGAAAAGAGAGGGACCGGAAAAAGCCTATGAGGGGTAAGCAGATCTCACGAAGGAATGACAGAAGGTCCTTTGGACCGCTACCCTCCTGACCTCAAACTGAAAGGGGAACCAAAAAAGGAACTGTTGTGAATGGGAAAGTGGTAGGCGTATGCCTGGCAAGCGGTTGTCCGACGAGAGGAAAGAGAACGTGAAGGTGAGGGAAGGGATGCATCTTTCCTGGGAAGGCGGTGTGCGTTTGATGACGCCATGGAAGGAACTTTAACGGTAGATGCCGGCGCAGACATGGAACGGCACATAAGGAGGCGGCCAAATACTTTCCTCCTCAAAAGGCAAGAAGAGGCAGGACGCGAGACGCTGTGAGGGGCGCAGGTATCTTCGGTAACGCCTCAGTAGAAATAACGCGACATAGGTGGGCGGCCTCGGTGGGGAGGATATCATTAGCCGAGGGCGCCGTATAAAAAGACCAGTGATGGGGGATGCGGCAGGCGGGCCACCGGAACTAAAAGGACAGATAGCACAAGCAGGCGGGACGGGAGGATATTTTTCAGGACCGATGGGCAAGGAACTGGGGGCTGGAGGCACGGCAGACTGTCAAGAGAGGGATCGCTATGCAACCTTCGAGTAGAGCGTCAGAGATCGGTGGGAAGGGTAAAATGCACGAAACTCAAAAGAGAATGACCATCTACCAGGGAACACGGTCAAGGTCTGGCCTGGAACGTCTTCCATGGGGAAGCTGGACGCGGGGGACCGGGTCAAAAAAGAACAAGCGTGATGGAAAAAGGTTTCGATCGGGACGCCGTCAGCACGGCATAAAGGCCATGCCCGCTGCACGACTCGCAGTAGCGATATGGGTGGGACAGGAACCTGGAAAGCTGGCGGCCACTGAAGCCGGGGTGCAACTGGGGGACCTTCGTCACATGGGACGTGACGCAGAGAAAAAACAAAACGGCATAACGGGACGCCTGACAAGCATTCAGGAAAACTTAAATCGGCACCGGGAGGCCGAAAGACGAAACTGTTGCTGACTGATCGAAGGAGTCGGAAAAGAAGGAACGAGAAAAGAGCGAGTGACGGCATAGAAGGCGGATATGCTTGACTGCACACGCGTATATTGACAGGCCCGGACGAGGAGCTAGGACTGGGAAAGTTCTCGGCGAGAGCTGGACGTAGACATGCGTGGCTAATTTCATCTGGATGGGCGCACTTAATGGGAAACCTGTCCAGATCGTGATCACGATGGTGGAAAATAAGGAACTGAATCTAATCCAGTGAGATGAGAATGATAAGGCTGTCTTATGGATGCAGCTGAAAGTCGCATAGAGCTAAACAAAAAAAAAATTATTAGGGAACAATAGTAGATGCGCGCCAGAAGGCGCAGCCAATAACGCACAACTTCAACTCAAGAGCCGAAACTCGTACACGTCGGGCATGCGTTGGCTCAGCAAAGCCATAGAAAGTTGTCAGCACAGGGGCGGCCCATGACAGAACGTCGCCAAAGCGAACTTAAGGGGCGGGTTGTTTTGGGGGGGGGGTGGTAATGGTTAGGTTGATGGCGTGATTTTTGTGTGGTGGTTTGTGTGTGTGTGGGGTGGGGGGGTTGCCCCACCAAACCCAACCCCCACATCCACCAAACCCCCGACCACACCGGGTGGGGGTGTGATGGGGTGTTCCTGGTGGGTTGGGGGGGGGGGTGGGGGGGAGTGTTTGCAGTTGTTTGTTTTCAGTGGGTGGGAGTTTTGTGGCCAAAAACACCACCTAGGCCCCCACCAACACCCCACCCCACATCTGCACGCCCACCACCCCACAAACCCCACACTGAGCAAAAAAACCACACACGCCACGACCTCCAGAACACAGACATAAGCCCCAACCCCAACATTACCAAGCGTCTCAAACTACTCCCCACCAAACAAAAAGAGAAGAAACGGGGAAAACACTAAAAACGCTCTTTCCTAGCCTGCCGAGGGCCGGGGCAAAGAAAGACGACCAGCCGTAAAGGAAACTACCGAGCGGCAGCCGACGCGCGGGCTCGGTGAAAATTGATATGGCGATCTCAACGATCGGCACTGGAAGGGGAGCGGTCCAAATGAGACCGTAGGGACCGGGGAAATTGACTTTCGCGTGTGAGCTAACTGCCAGTCTAGTGCCCGCGGTTTCTCGCAAAATTAAAACCTGAAAAGGTAACCGGGTCCAGGATTCAATCCAAGGACCTCTAACTGAAAAACCACAGAAGCAGCGAGGTATTCGGGTCCTGCCGGGCCCGGAGGACTCAACAAACGGAACCACGTGGCAAGAAGAAGGTGCAGGGAAAAGAGGAAAGTGCAAACCGACTGGTGACCGGGAAAAAGAACTGAAATTATGTTCCCGATTGATGCAAGAGGGGCGAGGGGCTGCGTTCTTCTCGGAACGAGGGAAACATCGGAGCAATCTGTCACAGAAACGAAGTCTCCCATTTCCACAGAACGACAGGTTCCGTGGCCAAATCCGGAGAAAAAGAAGCTTCGACGCCTCATAAAACGGTAACTGTCGAGAACAAGAAAAGCGCGGGCCAAAGGGGCGCCCCGCAACAGACCAGGGCGGAAGAAGGAGAAAGAGGCTCAAATTCATGTCGTTTCCCGGACAATACCCAAAGTACTCGTATAGGGGAACATCCCGAGGCGAAGGGGTAAAAAAAACAGCTTCTACAACCGGGGAACAGCGCCAGATTTGGCGTGGGACCGACTCATCTTGTCTAAAGGGGGGCCGAAGACAGAGAACGGGACGGCGGCATCGAACCATGGTCAAGGCCCTGAGTCCAGGAACAAAGAAACTAAGATACACTCTCATCTATATCAAGCCAACACGTGGAGACTCTGCTGGCACCAGTGTATGTCATCAGAAGAACAAAAGTTGATCGGAGCTGGTTCAGGTGATTGAAGGAAGCGTATCTATCGGAGAAGGGGCAGAAGTAGCGACACAGGGAAATTGAAATGACAGGCGAACCTATGGGCGAAAGGACCTCGATGGACGCCTGATGCAACCTCGGGCGTTGAAGAGAGAAAGGGCTCTTTCGGCGGGAGAAGAAGCACAGCGGGCATTGTTCCGCCATACGTCCGCCCCAGCGCTCGGGACAAAGAGTAGGAATCCTCAATGCAAAATCCGGACTGGTGAACGCACGACTTTGGCTTAGGGACACAGAGGAGCCGTGTGCTATTCTCTGCAGATCGCAGCAGGAGATCCTGCCGCGGAGACTTCCCTAGAAGAGTACAAGCCAGCGGCCTAGGAAACAGCACTCCGGACACTATAAAGGGAAAATGGGGCGCGTTATTCGGAAAGCCTTGTCAGCAAGGAAGTCCAAAGGGGAGAACAAACAGAATGGTCAGCTAAGCATACCACCAACACCCACCAGGGCATGGCGAAGAAAGGCAATATGGGGCTCTCTGTGGTAAACAAAGGACTTAGCCGAGGAAGTTTCAACAAAATCCCAAACCTAGGCAACAAGAGTCTTGTTAATTTAGTCTCGGAATAAACCGCCAGCGATTTCTGAGGTTAAGCCCGAAAATGGGGCCGGTACTCGCGCGCAGCGTAGATCGTCCGGGAAGTCATCATCTCAGGACACTGTGAGATAGCACTGACGGAATGGGTGCGGGACCCGCGGACCGTCTTACCTACCACATGCCAGCAGAGAGGGAACACTGACGGTTGAGAAGAAGCGACAGAAAAGGCTGCGACTGAAGTAAATAGGAAAACAACCTTCTTACGATAAACGCAGAAGCAGCCAAACGCGAACAAAAAGTCTTGGCCGCACAGCGCATCTCTGAAGCTGCCAACGGATAAGAAATTTTACGGATCCATGTCAAAAAGAAAGTCCAGAAGGGACGCCAAGTACGCCTGGGGGGTGAGGGAGAAAGAGGTGCTGCCTCTGAAGGCTTATACACAGGCTGGCAAGGGAAAAAGACCGGGAAAGACGAACAGGCGGGAAATGTTGTGCAGGGAACTGAGAAGCAGGTTCGGACTGTAGTTCGCCTGGTCAGAGGGCGAAAAAAGGATCACAGAGTATCAATGTGAATTCATGAGGAAGGGCCTTCAGGTCAAAACGTGGAACAATTCGCAGCAAAGAGAAGGTTCGCGACGTACACAACGTCAGAAAACGGTACATAAGCTTGGTGACAGGGGTATGGAGTCACGGTCCTGAAAATGTAAGTGAAATTCTACGGGGGTCCGAGTGGGAAAGCTCTTGCCGGAGGCAGGGTGCCAGCAAGAGGAGAGGGATCCAACTTGGGAGTGAAGGGGCCATTGAGTCGCAAGCGTACCGGCAAAACTCAGGAGACACCTGTGGTCGGCCGGCGACCTGCGTCAAAATCCCTTCAAACATACAAAGTGCGCGAAAAGAGGGAAAAGCAGCGTGGAGGAATTCCTAGCCATTTTAAAAATCCGAATTTGTAAGAGGTGATCGAAGACCTATAACCGAGAATCTTACTGGGTAGCAACACAGGATCGTTGCAAGATCACCGAGCTCTACCTATAATCGGGACAACCGCCAAAAGCCACAGTCTAAAGAGAGGGGAACTAACAAGCTAGAAATGCCCACTTAAGGGCCGAGTTCAGGGGGAGGGACCAGGGTCTCGTGACGCGAGTACGGAACGGCGGGAGGAGTAATGCATTGGAGTCGAGGAGGGGTAAATGGGAGCTGGGAAGGTTCCCTGACCCACAGGGACTAAGCAGAGGAGGAATTCAAAAAGTGCCACGAAATCAAGTCTAGGTTCGGCGGAATGAGCCTGAAGGGGGAGCCTGAAACGAAACGCCTAAACACAAAAATAAGCCTCCAGGTTAAATTCAGGGCCCTCGGGGAAAGGGACTCCGCTACACTCAGGGGCATATCTCCCGAAGAGGTTGGTAAGGGCAAATTGAAAACCTATGCGAATTGCCAACATTTTGAAACGACGGGAGATGGAGATCGAAGCCGCCTCATCTGGGAACCAGCCGTGTGACAACGGTTTCCCGTTCCAGCGCGAAAAAGGAAAGACGATCGGGAGGCGGGACTGCGGACGTTCATAGTAAGATGATGGGGGCTCCTCTCAACCGAGAGTCGGCACTGGCGGGACGGGAACAAGGACATGAATCTGAGAAAATGACACAAGAGGATAGAAAGAGAGTTACAGCGGGCAGTAGCCTCTAAATTCCCTATCTAGCTGACGGAGAAGAGGGGCCTCCCGTAGGCCTCCCCGACGGAAGGAAAGTACTAAGCGGCCATGAAAAAAAATCTTCCGGCTGTTCTAAGAATTAATACATCGTGAAAAAGGGGGACTGGAGAAGAACGCTCGGGGTCCGTGGTTGGAAGGATGTCTCATCTAAGCAAATGTGTCAGGCCTGAATTCGAAGGGACTAGACACAGAGGTCGGAGACATAATGGCGGATGACGTAGCTTAGCAAAGGCAGAGTTGGAACACGGCTTACTTCTTGGGACAGAGTCGTGTGTCCAGGGAAGCTGAAGGAAAAAGCAAAGGACAAATCGGCTCACAAGGAGGAAAAGGTGAAGTGGCAAGTCGCCTTGGTCCTACAAAAATGGGGGGCACCGGGGGGGGAACCAATACTGGAGGTATACGATCACACCGAAATCAAAGCGCCACAGCGAAGGTCTATTGACGAACAAGGGAGCGATCATACGGACAGTGACAGGTCACAGAATGGACCACCTAAGTGGGAGGGCACGGGGGGCGGGGAAAGAAGGAGTTAAGAATACGTCGCAAAAGTATAAGTACGTAAGCAATCGGAAAGTGTCACGGGAAAGCTCACGAATAGACCGACATGGCTCAACTGTAATCGGGCTAGACCGGAAAAAGGGGGAAGGATATAGACCATGAAAGACACAGGCTGATGGTCTAAGGGGGAACGCATGCGCGGCTGCAAGTCGACGTCAGGGAGTTAGGAACTATCACTGATGCCCGATCAGAAGCAAACAAGGCTTTCAAGGGCTGAGCAGTGCGGGGGAAAAAGCGAGAAGATAATCGTCAGTAAAAGAAGTACTGGAAGAGGTCACCATCGAGTATGGTACACCTAAAAAAACCGGTGCATAAGGAAACCAGTGTCGTCCTGACTGTGGGCATGCTCCTCCAGCTCTGTAAAGTGGAACATGAATTGGGGTTCTGCCCATGTACGCATACAAAAAGGAGCGAAGGGTTGAACTCGCTTATACTGGCTTCAACTAGAGCTTTCAGGCAAAAAAAAAGACCATTGCTCGCTCATCAAGAACCGGAATGTTGCAGAGGCTCGAGCTTAGACCCGAAGACGAAACATAAAAACCAATCTGAGACAAATAAGTGAGGGTGCAAGCGTCTGAGGGAAAGGGAAAAAGAATGTAAGAGGCGGGGGGATGAGGGGGTGTCTTCAAATTTTCTCAATCAATCTTAATCTCGAAAGGATGAAAATAAAGGTTCGCCTGAAGTGGCTGATCGTTTCGAGACGCAGGGGCAACTACGACAGTTAATCCGGTTCGCGGAAACGTCGATTGCTGAAACGAGCAGTTACGAGAAAAAAAAAGTCGGTTCCAGGACGCGTAGAGAATCTGTCTTAGACATCACTTCATAACAGGATCGACCTGATAGCACTACGGGAAAGGAACGAGTCAGACGTCGAGTGGACGCCATTGACTGAACCCACGTCAATTGGGAAATAACTAACAAGGAAGATAGAGCGGCAAAAGTAGGGCGAGACAAGGCCGCGCGTGAAAACAGGCCGACGGTACTGGGCAAGACGACCGCACAGGTGTCACACAGTGACTGCAACCAAGCAAGAGTCGGGGAGGCAATGCAGGGTAGGCAATGGGGTCTTAGAAAAGTCCCGTTGCGGAATCGGGGCAGGTGGACGGGAGGAGCAAGTAATACTGGGACAAGGATACATGCTGAAACTGGCTCCTCGAGACGTACACAGGGTACGTGAACGCGGGTTGTAAACTGGAGGACAGGGCGGGGGGGAAAAGACAAATGCATCACCGGCTGAAACGAATCGCCTGGATGCGGTAAAGGAGCAAAAATAGTAGGACAGCGGCCCACAAACGGGAGGTGGTAGGGCAGGCATAACTGAAATCAACCTCCGGCGAACGTATGAGGGCTAGGGTCGCAGGAAGGCGCGCGTCGGGAAAGGTATATAGGAGGGAGGGGACTGAAGATGGGGTCAGAGGTGGAAAGAGGCATGTGACCAGAAAACGACGCGTAACAGTATCTCGAAAGGGGGCAGAGGAAAAAAGACGAACAAGCATCAACCAGGCGGCACAAGGCCGACAGCCTGTGTGGGTGGGGGGGGGGGGGGTAAGCCTCAGGACCGGCACAGCATACCCAGGTGACACGCAGGTGAGGGACAAAGCTCAGGAAAAAAAAAAACTAAGTACGTAGACACATCCGCCCGCTCGTGGGGAGAGCGCCCGAGCCGGAAACGGGGCACAGACGAAGATCGAACGTAGGTTGATCATGCAGGCGACTGAATAGAAAGGCGAAGGAAGCTGTGGTGTGTCGTACGCCATTTACCGGCAATGTAGTGAGTTTACACGCAATTGGGGCGTGCAGGCTGAAAAAGGCCCCTAGTAAGAAAAAGACGGTCAAGGAGAGCATGTATGTAGAAAGGGTTGCAGAGTGATCAGATGGGAAAAAGGCGCGGTGAAAATTAAATTACACGTGAAATGTCCTAAGCGGTCCGTAATGATCGCACAAAAACAAGAGATAAGAAAACTCAGGCTTTGGAAAAGATCTGGGGACGAGTTGGGGAAAACGACCTAGCATTGCTGGGAAACAAATCTGAGTGAAACGGTACCTAAGGATGGGAGTCCGGAAGGGAGCAGCTGGACACAACTCTACCAGCCGAGAGGGAAGGGGGACGAAATGGAACAGCTGGGAATTTCCAGATGCAGGCTCAGTGTAACCATTCCGCCAATTCGGTGCGGAGGGCACGGGGAACGAAAGGAGGGGAAAAATTCTCTATGCTGGACATAACGGGTGTGTAAGGGACAAAAAGAAAAGAGGACACAGCAGGCCTATGGAAGACTTGAGGGGGCCCTACTCAAAGGAGGAGACAGGCCCATCCCCTGCCTTGCAAAAAGGAGCAGGCGCTAATAATCAAGGTGACAGAATGTTAGACACATTATGGGATGGGAATCGAGCCAGATTAAAAGGCAGCTGAATCGAGGGTTCGTGTTCAACTGTCTACGGACCGGTTGAAATGCACCCAAAGAGGATAGACATCCTCTTTAAAAAGGGGGTTCAGGGAGTGACCCGGAAAACCGCATGTGGCGGAACTGGGATACGTTCAAAAGATGGGTTACCGAAGACGTTCCTAAAAATCAAAAGCATCCCGAGCCAACCCGAACAGGAAGGCAAAAGAATAGATAGCAACACGGTACGTCCCATATTTCTCGGGGCGGCGAAGCAGGGGGATCGCCACGCCATGAGTCCCCGGCAACAGGCTAAGGAAAGGGACGGGAAAGAGACTAATAGGGAAGAAATGCTGGACGGGGCGGGGGAGAACGAAAGCTTGAAAGTGACCCCAAAGGAGTTCAGCTTATGAGGATGCTAGCAGATAGGATCCTATTGCGAAGTGGCGGTAAGGGTAGAGTGTAAGGGAAGAAATGGCCTGTCCGGATGGAAAGAACTGTCAAGGGAAATAGGTGGTCAAGAAAAGGACCCGACTGACAGAGGTAGAACATTCCCGTTAAGGAGAATGGTATCAAGCCAGGAGTGGTGCGGGGGGGGCGGGAACATGACGACACACGATCAGACTCTAAAAAAAAACAGGGGAGAAGAAAAGGACAATGTCAAAAAAAAGACAATAAAGAAACGCAACGCACACAAGCCTAAAGAAATCCTGAAGAGCTCTTCTATACAGCTCGGAACGTGTTCGTCCCATCAAGAGGATAAGAAGATGGACAATCAGGTCGAAAAGGAGATTAAAAACGCAACAATATAAGGAATTGGACGAATGGCACACGGTTCAGAAACAGCGCCAAGCGGGGAAACTCGCCTGAAAAAGAAGGGCCTGAAGCAGACTGAACAAGTAACTAGCCCGGGATTCTACCGAGGAGTCGTAAAAAAAAGCTGCGTAGACTATCTCAGCCTATACGGACAGGGGTGGCGGACAGATAGGGAACCGCTTGGAAAGTGGCCGGACGGAAAAACAGGGAGGAAGAGAGCTCGCCGG
>Ga0179593_1289876_pt1 | contig 32120 bp, 52 predicted proteins | sample CZODoug2_1_08_16_FD_185931 | JGI IMG/M metagenome (GOLD analysis project Ga0179593, IMG submission 185931) | Vadose zone soil fungal communities from Angelo Coast Range Reserve, California, USA - CZODoug2_1_08_16fungal (PacBio error correction) | ecosystem: Environmental > Terrestrial > Soil >...
GGGGAAGACTGTAAGCGGTCTTCCCTCTGTTGTGAAAAAAATCAGGGGACAATACGTCCACTTTGATAACTGTCCACGGAGTTTCAGGGGGGAAAGCACATCTTCAGTGGGGGCTCGACTTGGAGAAAAAGCGTCCTCAAAATCCAGTATAGGAGAAGGGGAACAGGGGGGGCTTGGTCTGGGGAACCAGGTTTTTTGAAGACCTTGCGGAAATGGAGAGCAAGAACATCTCATCCTCATGTGACCGGGGGGACAAAACAGGCGTTCGGTCGGAAAAAATAAACGGATCAGGTCGGAAGAAGCCTCAACACGAAAGAGGCCACTGTATCGGAGGGCTGGCCTATGTTACTCACAAATCTTATAAACCGGGGGGGGAAGGAAAAAATAAGATCAATCAAGAAGTGATTTACCTCAGAAGAAGTAACTCAAAATCCGTCACGTACCGGTGGAACGGTGACGGACCGATTTAATGGTAAAAGAAAAAAAAAAACCAAATCATAAAGTTAAAGACGTTCCTGTGGTGCAGAAAAAATCGAGACCTCCCACAAAGGAGCACAGCCACAAGCAGACGTCAATGGGTCGGTGGAAGGGGCCTCCCCAGACGAAAAAAGGGATCCACTTGAGATCTTCCGTCTAGGGGAAAAAAAAAAAACCAGTGAGAAATGATGGTTTGGGGGAAAAAACCGGGCGCAATGAAGGAGGGGCTAACGGTAAAGAGCCGTCACCGCCATCCTTCGAAGGGGGGATGCGTCGCAATCATAGGGCGAAAAAGTTGCTTGGAAAGGCCCGGCAAAAAAACTCAGGGGTGATGCTAAGTGGTTTTGGACTAAAAAGGCAAGGTGGGACACAAAAAAAACGCTTGGGGGAAAATTGGACCAACTGTTGGAAGGAACCTGGGGGGGGAAGCAAATGGGTCCGTACCACTCTGATTGGGAAATAGAAAAGAAATCGTCCCTGGCACTGACTGAAGAAAAAAAACTCGGCAGGCGAGGGTCAAAAGAAACCGGGGACAAAGTGTGGGAAGGAGGGGAGGGAACTGTCAGACAACGGGGCAGCTTAACAGCCCGGTTGCACCAGAAGGGGGTGGGAATGGGATGGGCACACAATCGTGGTGTAAATCGGAAACCAAAATGCGAACATGACTCAAAGGGCAGACTCAGCAGGGGAGAAAAAGGGGGAGAGAAGACTCAGGGCCATCAACGGAGACGGGGGAATAACCAATGCCGGGAAGGTAATGATGCCTTTGTATCGTCCGGAGAGACAGGGTGAAAGAGGAGGAAAAAAAAGACGAGAAAGGCACGGGGTTTTTTGCCCTGGGAGCCTGGGGCGCGCCCAAAGAGGGCGGGCCAGCGCTCACCTCAAAAATACGACCAAGCGTGGGCACGTACCTTTTATGGTAGGAATACGGAGAAAGCGCTGGACAATGTACCCCAAATGGGGAGGGGGGAGATAAGATCCGGGTGACCATCGCAGTAGGAAGGAAGAATACCTACTCTAAAACCCCCCCGGTAAGAATGCCCCGGCAAGAAGAGTTTGCGGAAAACTTTGTCGAGGAAAACACCCTTTCAGAAAGAGCCTGGACCAGGACGGCCTCCTCAGAATAAAGACTGGGGCACCACACTTAGCGCCAGCAAAACAGGAGAAAGGGGGAAGGGTCAAACAGGGATAAAGAAAAAACGTTTAAAAAAGTGATTGCCAAGATTGTGCACAAAAGGGGAAGTCGACAAAAGGCACAAACCAAAACCCAAAGCCCCTGGCACGGAGAGGTCAAAAAGATTGGGTGAGACCCATCCCTTTCAAAGAAGGGGGGGGCTACAAACCCAGAAAGAACAAGGATCCATGCCGGGCCGAATGGGAAACGCTGAAGAAGGGAACAAGCAAAGAAAAAATCTAAAAAAAAAAGCGAGGAAAACGGGGAACGTGCCGGGGGAGAAACAGACAGGCCGGAGGACAAAACATTTCTATAAACAGCTCGCAAAAAAAAACCATAGAAAGACCTTTGGTGGAGGAAGGGGGAAAACCTAAAAACGAAAACGAAGGGCAGGTGTCGCAAGCCCTACTTGGCCCGGAACGCCTGTAAAACAGGAGTTGTATTCTGGTGTGGTAACACGAGAACTTAAAACGACCCTGACAAAAAAACCAAGGGGAGGGTTTTTCCTGTTGTTCACAGGGAAGAAACTACGAAAGTCAGGGGGAAAAAAAAAACCATGTGAAAGGAAAATAAGAAAAAAAATCAAACGGAAAAAAGAACAAACTGCCTGGGTTTCTTTGGGACAACTCGAAAAAACGGTGGGGGAGGGGGACTGCCCATTGAACCGGGAAGGCGTGGCAGAAAAGTCCTCGGGGAGAGAAAAAAATGAAAGGCAGACAAAGTACGGGGAATAAATGAGGTTTTCACGCAAAAAGACAGTTACGGAAGAGCACCATAAAAAGTAACGGCCCGTTTGTTAAGGGATTAAGAACACCCAAGAGAGTCGTTTGGCCACCATAGAAAAAAAACTCAGGGGCTAAGAGGGGGGAAAAAAGATAGCAGAGCGGAAAAGTCCAACTGGTTTGAAGTGTGGGAAAATTAAACTCACTCAAAACTGGACGAAGGGGAAATTATGTCAAAAAAAGAAAAGTTCAAAAGGGGGGACTGGGATCAGTCCTCCCGACGCTTTCAGAAGAAGGTGGGTAAAGCGCCCCTGGGCAAAAAAAAATTTCCTACCCCTGATTTTCAACCAAAGGGCAAACAACGAGGACAGAACCGATCCGAGACGTTTCCAAAAAGATTAAAGGAGTTAAAAAAGGGGGCAGGGGGGGGTCAAACGAAAAGCGAAAGAGGCGGACCTCGACAAATCCTCTCCCCAAAGGGACAATAGGTGGTGATACCAAGGCACAGGCCAAAAGGGACTTCCGCAGTTAAAGCAAACACGAGTAAACCTTCAACGGGGGGGGTGGGTATCCGGAAAATCAGAAAAACTACTTGGAGGCGCCGTTCCCGAAGCCGGACCTTAAAACAATAAACCCAACGTGTTGAACTAGGGGAGGACAGCTGAGGGGGGGTAGAAGAAAAGATAATCAAGAGCATCGATAAAAGGCCAAACAACGAGGAGGTTAAAAGATATATAAAAGTTAGAAATCAAAAAAAAGAAGCCAAAGACCTTCTGTGGCAAAGGCAAAGGGTATCACGGGGTCAGGGGAAGGACTCATAGCTCAAGCTCAGAGACCGAAACGAGGGTTGGACCGGTTTACTGAACCGCCAGGCAGTGGAAGGCATACGGAAACCGAGCAGGGGCCTCGGGGGGGGGAGGGTGAGGGTGATTCGCGGGGTCAGAAAAACTGGGGGGGGGAAACAGCAAAAAAAATAAAGAGGTACCAAGAGGTCATGGAAGGAAAAAACCACGGGGTGCCCGACCTGAACAAGGAACGGCACGCGCGGGGGAACCAAAGACGGGGGGGGAAGCCGTCGCAGGTAACAAGGGGCAAACACAATTAAGATAAAGGAACCACTCCAAAGGGATTGAGTACAGGGGTAAAAAAGATACAGCACAGGCCGCCGATGACACGGCGTTTTGGGAACGAAAAAGTTTTCCAAATGAGCAAAAGGGACGAAACAATGGGGTACTCAGCAACAGGCAGGTAAAGGGGGCGAAAGGGGTTAACGGGGTAATAGGGGAGATCCCAGAAGTGTCTCAAAACGGACCACCGTTGAGGGGCGCTTGGCCCGCAGAAAACGAAGGGACCCTGGGAAAAAAGCAACACAAAAACAGGGGACATGGAAGAAACCAGGGAAAGACGGAAACTGGCAGGGGGGAAAGGTGGAAAAACTTGGTCACTCGCAGGGGGGTCCAACGTGGCGGGACCAAAGGGAACAGGGTGGCAAACTTGGCACGGTACGTTAGAAAGAGTGGGACCAAAACAAGAAAAACGCACAGCCAAAGAAAGTTCGGAGCAAAGGGAGGGGGGTACAGAAACTGTAAACGGGGCGAGAGGAGACGGGAATGGATCGACTTGCAAATTGCCTGCAACCCGTCGAAAAACGGTCCTACGAAAGACGTAACGGCGGGTGGCAGAATGAATCACAGAACGGCAAAAAACCATATGATAGGGGGGAGGGATGGGGCAACCGGGGAAAAACCAAAAAAGAAAGGGAAAAAACTACTGGACCCTCGTCCCCTGGAAAAAAGCACGTGGAGGGAAGGGGGGGTAGACTGGAAAAAATGACCCTCTCCACGCATACTGACAGCGAGGACTGCTTCAGAATTGACATGAGACACGAAAAGGTGGGGGGGTGGGAGGGCGGAGTGAAACAGGCGGGGGCGGCCGCAGGGAAAAAAAAAAAGAAGTAGCGTGCCACCGAAACACCACGGGGCGCAGAGGGGGGAAACGCAAACGGGCGGGGGAGAAGATCCGGATGCTACGGAGAGTCGGCGCGGCACTGAAAAAACTTGGTGGTCGACGCCAGAAAAAAAAAAGGCCGGGCAAAGACAGACTGAGAAGAAAGAAGTGATCTCCGAAAACTGCAAAAACCGAAAACAAAGACAAACACCGCCAGCCGAAAATCCAAATGGGGAGCCTTGGGTAAAACCCGGGCTGATACACAGGCCCGCAAAAGACCGAAGGAAAATGCGAAAAGTTGGAAAACTTTCAAGAGGACCAAAACGGCAGGAAGACAAAAAGAAAGGAAAAAAAAACCGTATGAGGAAGGGCAAGCAGCAGGCGAGGGGAAAAAAAAAAAGATCGTGGCGGCACAAGGAACAGAAGTCCGGGTGGAAGAAATGGAAACGTGGGTGAACGAACCTACCAAGGAAAGCACATTGGTCAAGGGAACTTAAAACAAAGAAAAAAGAAAAGAGCAGCGAAACTGCTTCGAGCATGGGGGAAGGGGGAGGTTAAAAAAGAAAGTGGTGGCGGGTCAAAAACAAGCGGAAAAGGCCTCCGACAGTATTAACACAAACTCAAGAAGCAAAAAGACAAATCGTGTTGTGTAAGGGAAAAATCAAGCAGGTCCCGTATGGAAGCGGAACCGTCACAACAATCATCAAGGACCGGGCGGCAGAAAGCCCAAAGCCCTCTGCCGACGGGAGGAAAACATATAACCAAGAACGGAGATGACGACGAAGACGACAGTGCCAAAAAAGGGCTGGTGAGGTCATGGCAAAAAAAAAGACAGGCCCAAAAAAACTGTGCAAGAGGACTACATGGAGATGGCGGCAGCACCCAATCCAACCAAAAAATAGACGGGATTGGGTTGGGGAGGGGTACATGACCATCGGACAGCCAGTAAAAAACGGTTGTTGCAACATAAACGGAGGGACTGAGGGGGCACACGCCCAAAGAAAAAACTGAAAAAGGATGGACAGTGTTTGGTCGAACAACGGGTTCTCCGAGAAGGCGGTACGAAAAGACTCCTGAGCAGTCGAAAACGTGGGGAAAATCCAGCGGGGGATCTGGCAAGTGAGAAAAATAAAGTGGGGACGAAAGCCATCACGAGGGGGGGGGCGGGATGCAGGAAGAAAAATATCCAAAAAAGACCGCCCCAAACGTAAAAAAAAACGGGAGGGGGAGAGAAGAAGGGGAGAAAAAACGGTAGAAGAAAAACGAAGATTTCAGAAAAAAACACGAACCACGTCGCCAAAACGGGGGCGCGTGAAACCGGAAATGGGGAAAGAGCTGGCAAGGGTGGTGCAGACGTAGAGCAGGGCCAAAAGAAAGACAAGCGAGCAGAGGGGACCGTAAAAAAAAAGCGACAACGGGATGGTGTGACTAGAAAGGCCCGGGAGCGAAAAAAAGGAAAAAAGATGCCGCAAAAACTCCAGTAGCAATCAGCGGCAGGCCGGGAGATGTTTTGACGAGTGAGAAAAACAGGGAAACTCACAAAAAACGGAGGTAGAAAAGAGAGAAAGAAACGAAGACGCATAGCCCTGGCAAAAAAAAAAAAAACTATGCTACTAAGAAAAAGCGGCAATGGGTGTCGAGATCAATGACTGAAGGCAAACACCAATCCCTAACCCAGAAAAAACCCAAAGAAAACACAAACCGCAGAAAGTTACGGAAAAAACGAGAAAAAGGCAGACGGAAGACCTGGGGCTAGAACCAAACCCGTCGCCACCCAAAAAAAGCGCAGAAGGGGTTCCAAATGAAAAGAAGGGGGAAAAAGGCAAGGGGCCAAACGAAAAAGAACGGTGGCAATGGACCGGACAGAGGGGGGGAAATAGGGGCGCGTCCGCCGAGGAGCACCGCCGTCCAAAAAAAAACTAAGACCACGGAAGGTGGAGGGGGTCAAAAAAGCAAAGTGGGGGCTGGCTGCAAGAAAGAAACAAATCGGAGCGCAGGAAATGAGTCGTCCATTCGGCGTCAACTGAAGCCTAAGAAGAAAATTAGCCGCGAAAGACAAACATCAGGGAAAAGAACGGATCGGGACGGGTGAAAAAAAAACATCGAGGAAACCGGGTGGACATAAAAAGAACCCTCCATCCAAAGGCGGTACCCCCGCCCAGCAGAAACAGAAGAAAGAGGTCTCTGACGGATTTGGTCAATGTCACACTAAACAAAAAAAGAACTCCCGGAAAGAGGGGCCTTTTTCTGGGCAAACCCCTTAGCATCGATGAACGCAGGAACACGGGCGTGAAGGGCAGGCAACCTTGAAAGCATACCAAAAAAAAAGAAGGAAACAAAAGGCCATGAAGGTCAGGGGCGGGGCCAGAAAGGTCAGGTCGGCAGGGTAAACAAAAACGTAAAAGGGGCCGTACGGGGTGACGACAAAAAAGCACGCGGAAGGGACTGACGAGGAGGCAAGGGGCGGCAGAAAAGGGGTCTCCGGTCCGGGGCGACACTGCTGTGAAAAACCCCAAGCAAAAACAAAGCCAAAAACTGAAAACAAGAGGGGGGGGGTGTGGGTGTCCTCGGGGGGGGAAAGGGGCCGGGGCCAACGAAAGTGGGGGCTCGGTTGGGGCAAAATGGGGGCCAAAGAAGAACAACAAGCCGGGAAAAGCGCGACCACCGAGCCAGAAAGCCAGAGGACGGGCCAAGTCAAAAGGTCCAATCGTGACAAAAACCGCCCTACCAACCAAAACGAAAGAAGGGGGGAGGGGAAACGAGAAAAAAAACCCAGCCAAAAAACAATGGTACGGAGGGGAGTGCTGTCGAAAAGGGATACAAACAACCCGCTCCTTCAAAACGTTTTAACTGGGAACAGAGGGGGGGGGTCCAGCGCCTGCTGCCCAACGTGGAACCGCATACCGACGACACTGGACGCTTGGGCACTGAATGGGGAAAGGGGGGACATAATCAAAAAAGCAATGAATAGAAAAAAAAGAGCAGGGTGAAAGACTGGAACAACAGCGTGAACCTTTTGAAAAGCAAACAGGGGGCGAGCGTTAGGGGCAGCGCAAAAAGCAACCGCAACCGCGAAAAAAAAAAAAAAACAGAGAGGGGCGAAAACCAAAAGAAAAAAAGGCAAAACACGAACAGCGGGGGAAGGGGGGGGGGATAATAAAGGATCAGCAAAACCTAAACTGCGGGAACGCCGCACCAGTTGGCGCAAATGTGTGGCAACTCTCAAGGGCGGGGGGGACAGGAAAGGGGACAACGAACAGAAACGCCAGCCGCCCTTTGGGGGGACCGAGAGAAAACATGGGCGGGAAGTTCCCCGAGGGAAGTGAAGATCAAATCGGTGGGGTAAGGGTTTAGTAAAAAAAAAAAAAGGGCAGTTGAAAATGAAGGTCCACGCAGAAAAAAAAAAAGCAGCCAACGTGGAACACCAGGAAGGGATCCAAAAGACGTTTGTCGAGGGGTGTTCAAAAGAAAATGGAAAAAGCACAACGAACAGGGCCAGCAGGAAAAAAGAGGAAAGGCAACCCGAACGCCAGGGGAGAGTAAACCAAGGAAAACTCAAACACACCGGGAACAAGGTCACTCAAAGAATCACCTACCGTGGCCTTCCGGACCAAGACGACGAACAACTTGCACGACGAAGAACGAGGGGAACAAAAAAAGAGGACGCCGACGGGGGGGGACTTGGGTAAAACCTCCTGGAAAAACCAACAAATTAATGTCGGTCGAACGACCACCGCTTCAGAAACACAGGGCGTAAAGAAAAACCAAAAAAGGGGGCTTTTGGGTTCCACAACCTGTAACCAACCAACAGGTGGGACTGAAAACAAGGGCCGGCCGCCGGACAAGGGGCAGGGGGGAAGGTAAACGGTCACGGGGTCAATAAACACAGAAAAGGGGGGAGACATTTGTTGTGACAAAAACACAGGGGGTAAAGGAAACGACAACCGAAAAAAGGGAACTACTGCCAAGTGGGGAGGATGTTACCAACCCAACAGGTTTGAAAGGATCCCCTGGCGAAGGAAAAGAACAAAACACAAATTCACTCGCCAAATACAACTCAAAGCGGGGGGGGGACGGGTTTATCAGGAAAAAGAAATACGAAACGTGAAAAGTGGGGGGGAACAAAGGGGGGCCATTGGGCCCTTTGGGTGTGAAAACCGAAAAACACAAAAATTTCGCACCTTGGCCCCCTCGAAGGGGGGCCCGGGGAAAACCGGATGAATCGGGACAAACAAAAAACCCGCGGGACCCACCGACGGTTGGGAGTTAAAGCAGAAACATTTGGGGCAAAAAATGCAGATATCAAGAAAAAACGAAAAGACCGAAAAAAAGCAAAAGAAAAACGAAACGCCCAAAAACCGGAAGCCCGATGGTCAAACCCGGTCAAAAAAAGCGGTGACTTGGTACTTTGACTAAAATAAAAAAAACGGATTAAGAAACGAACCGCGCAAGGGGGGGTCGAAAGGCATCCCTTACTCAAGAAGCCGGGTACCATCCGAAACGGAAAAAAACCAACAAACGGGGGCCAGGCTCTTGAGGAATGGCGAAAACGGCAAAACAGGAGGATGAGGAAGAAAGGGTAAGAGGAAGATGAAGACCAACGGTCAGGGAGCCTGCCGGAGTACACCAAAAAAAAAACAAAAAACAGGGCCGGCCCAAAACCCTAAGAAGCGCTCCCGCGAGGTGGAACAAAAAGGGTGGCTACCCGGGGGAGGGGCTCCCAAGCCCAACGAACAAAGGACGCACTACGTGAGAGCGGGCTGGAGGCAGGGAGGCAGGGGAATAAAAAAAGCAACTTGGATTGAACACGATCAAGTGGGAGACCGCCAGGGGGTAGGGGGGTCAGGAAAAGACGGGGAAAGCTAAGGACAAAAGGCGCGAAGAAAAAAAGTCCAAGTAAAAATAACACGAAGGAAAGAAAAAAAGAAAAATGGTTGGGGGCCCAAAGCCCCCGCACCCCCCTGGAAAGGTTTGATAAAAAAAAAAAGGAGACGGGGACGCTGTGCCTGTGGGGGGTGGACGAATCAATTTGGGGGAAGGAAAGTCGAGGCCAACCAAAGTTGGACAATCCTCACAAGCAGTGCGGGGGAGGGGAAGGGGGACAATTGTAGTACAACTTGTTATAGTAAGGAGATGTTGGACAAAAATCATGAACCGGGGCCAAAAGTTAACTCAAAAAGAGGTAAAACAATCACCGGAAACTGGCCTCAAAAAGAAAACAGGAACAGACACAAGAGGAAACTTTGTGTGGGGGCCCATGGTCGCCAGGCGTGGGGAAAGCAGAAAAGAAAAAAAACAACCAGGACATTCAAAGGGGGGGCCAATGGAAGGGGGCGTCAAAACTCAAACGGGGTGGAAAAAAAGTCAAAAACCAAGCACGCAAAAAAAAACTCAGGTAGGGGGAGCAGTTACAGGGGGGCGAGGGGGACAAAAGACGGCCCGGGGAACAGAACTGGCCTCTAAGAGATAAACAGAAAGACCTCACTGCGGCCCTGCTGAATAAGAAAAAAAACGGCAAGATCACTATGAGCGTGTGAACCTGAAAAGGAAAAAGTTTCCAAGGAGAAATGGAGGGACAGGGGGGCAGGCACACTCAAGGAAAAAAAAACCTGGATCCGACAGGCATGAAAGACGGAGGAAAGCGTGGGTTCAAAACCGAATGGAAGAAGAAAAATAGCAAAAACTAAATACACGGGCGCGGAAAGTTTTAAAACACAAGGGCTGCAAACTGCCTGGGTCAGGGCCTGGGAAAAAAAAGGGGACAGGCCCCCGCTGGCGCCGAACCAACTGCCGACGGGTCAAAAAGCAGTGCAAAACCGCCAAACGGGACAGGCAAGCCTGGCACGAAAGGGCTGAAAAAAAGACAAAAAATCCGGATCTCGGCGATTGAAGGGGGACGCACTGAACTGGGGTGGTCACGCGAAGTCAAAAGGCGCGCGAGAAAGGCAAAGTGCGACTGGCAAAGAAACACGAACCAGAAGAAAAAAGGCAAGTGTGCTAGCGGAAACCCGACTCAGGGGGGGACAACCGGCGAACGATCCTGCGAGTTACAGAAAATCAAGAAAAAACACGACAGTAAAAAGCTGGGGCGGGAGGAAAAGCTGCAACAAAAGCAGGATGAAAAAACAAAAGAGCCGCAGAACAAATAGGGGGTAGCCTGGACACAGGGGGGGAACGACAGAAGCCAAGAAAAAAACGCCAGGGCGGTCGGCCCAGCCGAAAAGGAAGAAAAGGAGAAAACGCCCGCCTTGGAGCAGCTCAGCAAGTCGGTGGGAACGGCGGAAGGCTGTAACCCACGGGCCAAGAGGCACCAAAACGTTTGCCAGCCAAAAAAGAAAACAAAAAAAAAAAGCAGCAAAAAGTGTTTGGAGTTACAGCAACACTTGGAAGAAGAGGATGCCATCGACCAAGACCTCACGTACCACCGAAAAAGCAGAAAGGTCGCAAGAAATCAAACGGCGAAACCGGGGTCGGAACCATAAAAAAAAAAAGGACCTAGACGAAGGGAAGAAACCTGCGGGTGGGGAAAAAGGAACCCAGAAGACCGAAAGAGGGGAGGGTGGGGACAACCACTGAAAGGGGGTGGAAAAAAAAAAAAACGTCCCAAGAAGGACGGGAGGTTGGTTGCAACGAGTCTACCAAAAGTCTCAGTAACCTGTTATGCCGGTACCGCCCCCGTGGAAAGAAAAAAAACCAAGAAACTCGGGAATAGATTGGGGGGCACAAAAAAAGTTTTCTCCTCAAATGGTCGAACTCGCCGAAGCCGGAGGTCGCGAAAAGGAACTGGGAATGCAGCAGCAGCGGGACAAAGAAGCCAAGCCGAAGCAAGAGGGCAGGCCCAAAAAAAAAGGAAAAAAACAAAGCAGGGAAGTCCAGGGAGACGGCAGGGAGGAACAAGGATCAAAAAATGAACAACGCAAGGAACATGTCCAATCGCGTTTGACAAAAATGAAAAAAACGACGGTGTCCCGGGGGGAAGACAAAGACCCCCGCGGCAGAAAAAATCCTGCAAGTGGAGAGGGTGGGGGGGGGGGGGGAAAAAAAAGGAGGGAACGGCCGACGATCCACCGAGATGCCGCCTTCCAAGTGAAACATCGCGCACCAAACAGGCAGTGACCCCACAAAGAAACTGGGAAGAGGGGGACAACAAAGAGGCGGGGAAAAAAAGGAAAAGAGAAGATAAAGAAGACCAAAAGGACGAGGCAAAGCAAAAGAAATTGCGATACCGGACTGGGGAAGGGAGCCCTCCCAAAACAGACTCAAAGGGGAAAAAAACCATCAAACACAATACAAGCTTTACGGCACGCGGGGATCGGCGCTCGGCGCGGGACCGAACCTGCCCCCAAAAGGAAGGTACCCAAGGTCGCCCACACAAAAAAGGGGAACCCAAGGGCGACCCACTGGTTCACATCAGAAAGGGGAACAAAACCGGAAGGGGAGGGAACCCCATCTGGTAAAGGTGGCCTCGAAAAAATCAAAAAAATCAAACGGAACCCAGAACACCGCAGGTCTACTCGAAGAAGGAAAGCGGGACCGTTTCGGTCGGGGACCCCCATGGAGACCTCTTCAAGGGCCGTCAGCGTCACGCTGCAACGGAGTCAAGAACAACGCAAAAGAAACGAAGAAGGGGATATCTTCCAGAGGGAACTAGAAAAACAGCTGGAGTGAGAGATACATTGGTTTTGGAATAAAAAAAAAAAATCAAAAATGGAAACAACGAATGCAAATTTCCAACGCAGTAGACCTCAAAAATAATATACGAGTAAAAAGTGTACCCACCAAGCGGAAAAAAAAAAATTCTCGAAATTGGAATGGCTGGACCTCATACCTTCAAGGGAGCAAGGCTGCAACGCAAAAAAGGGGCTGAGGGGAAAGAAAACCGGGAGGGACCGCAAAAAAAAAAACAAAAGCCCTGTCGATAAGTAAAAGGAAGTAAACAGGGAGAGCATAAGGGGTTCAAGAGCGCTGCTCCTTGAGGGGAAGGATAAAAACGGACGTCAGCCCCGTTGGGGATATCGGGAAACAACAAAAAATAAGGGGACCAAAAAAAACACTCAAATGAATCGGGGGTGGGGTGGTCAAAACTGAAGCTGTAAAAAAAAAAACCAAAAGGTGACATCTGGAAAAAAAACGGGGGGCCTAACAAACTGACAGCCTCAAATGAACGAACGGCTGAGCGCAGGCCAAAGCGAAAGGTCTTCTCAAGGGAAAAAAAAAAAAGCGGAAGAGGATAAGGGTTCAGAAAGCCAAAATCCCCCTGGGGGGACCTATGAAGGAAAATGGCTGGACCACAAAAAATACCAAACCAAAAAGGCCGGGGCTGTCCTGACAACATCGGGTGGGGGGTGAAAACAAAACAAAAACTCAAAAACAACTGGAAACAAAAAAGGAAAAAAATCAAAAAGAATAACCGCATCGAAGTGGACGAGACAAAAAAGCTACTTCAAAAAGATAACCCGGATGAAGTTTATCGAACCAAGGACCGGGGTCAAAATAACGCTGGAAAAAAAAAGGGTTAAAGCACGCGGGGAGCAAGCTGGGACGCAACTGGACACAAAAAAAGAAGGCCGACGTTGCGGGAGTTGACTAAAACCATCAGAGGGGAAACCACCAAATGTCATTAAAGAAAGGGGAAAGGGTTCAAAGCAAAAGAAGATCAGGGGACCAAAAAAAAAAAAGCGAAAAGACCCCAAGGCGCAAGGGGGCAGGCACGGCCCCAAATCCCAGGACAACGGGGAAAAAAGGCCAGGCAAAAAAATCGGAAAAACCTCCCAATGCAAAGGGAAACCCGGGAAAAAAAAAGCAAACAGAAACACTTCCGGGTGGCATAAGAAATGAATGAAAAAAAGAACAAAAGAGGAAGGTTCGTGGTGGGGCACCGCAGGGGGGGAAAATGAGAAAAAAACGAAAAAACGCCGAAGGACCCGGCGCGGTCACAGGTATCCACAACGGGCAAAATTTTGACACCACACGTCCGCAAGAAGCAACTCGGCAGAAGGGGAAAGGGGAAAAAGGGGCAACCACAAAAGAAAGGGCAGTAGAAGACATGAAAAGGGCGCATCAGTGAACAGGAAAAGAGTCTAGTCGAGCCAAAACGCGGCCCGATACCAGCCGCAGGAAAAAAAAAGTTAAATGAAAAAAAGCCGACCCTTGTTAAAAAAAAAAAACGAGGGCGTCCGCTCTAGGGGAAAAAGGGGTCACCGAGAAAAAGAGCACGGAAGAACAAGGGCCACACTGTGGGGGGAATGGGGGCCGGTCGACAAAACCAATCAGAACGAAAAAAACAGGGAAAAGGAAAAAAGGAAGGGCCAAAGGGGGGTCTGTCCCACTGTCATCAAAATGGACTGGGAAAGGGGGCTAGAGCAACGAAAAACGGCAAAAAAAGGAAACGGGGGCACAAAATGACAAATCTGGGGGACGATAACACGTGGTCACGCACGGTTAACAAACAAACAATAAAGAAAAAAAAAAAGGTGGAAGGGGGAAGGGTCCCCAAACGAACGCGGGGACACGCCACAAAACCGGGGAAACCGCAGAAAAAACTGCAAAAAGAAAAAGCAGCCGATCACGCGACCGGGAAATTTGGGCAAGGAAAAAGCCGGAGGAATAGGGGGGCCCCCTGGGCCATTTAAGTGGGGAGGAGCCCTAAGGACTCGAGCCGACCCACCACACGGGCGTGGGGCCAGAAGTGAAACGCACAACGGAGGTCCGGCACCGCGGGCACCACAAACTGATCGGTAGGGGGGCAAAAAACAGGGACGAAAAAAAATATGGTGCGGAGAATAGTACCACGAGCGAAAGTCACACAACGCCCAAAGACTCCGCTCACCCAACCGGAAGGAAGCCAGCGAGAAAAAGAGGGCCGCGGCGGAAACCCAAACTCTCAGAAAAAATGCAAAGAACTGGGGGGGAGGAAAAAATAGACGTCATTCCAATAGAAATTCCGGTGAAAACTCCTTAAAGAGAAAAAAGCAAAACACAAAGGGTATCAAAGGAACTTTACAAGGATGTCCGGCCAAACAGGCTCTCAACAAAAAAAACAACGGAGGAAAGAATTAAACGGGACAGCAGAAAAGGGGGACGACACGGTCAGGGGTGCGTGTCGCAAATGCAAGAGGCCCGGAATCGGCTGAAGCAGCATAGAAAAAACGCCAGGGGGTAAAAAGACCAACAGGCAGTTAGCAAACCAAAGATACCGGGCAAAACCGACCCACCGACCGGGGCGGCACGTGATAGGGCAATGTTAGGAAGTCGTGTAATAAAATCGAAAAAAAACATGCGAATTAAAAAAATTGAGGGGGGGGGGGGGGGGGGGGGGCCCAAATAGAAGGGGGGAACAATCGGGAAAAAAAAGCGAAACCGGGGGACCCAAAAAAAAGGAGGTGGACACCAAGTCACCGAATGCAAAAAGCATGTGAAACTAGACAAAAGCCGAACGGGGCGCCAATGAGAAGCAAAAAAACAAAGAATTTTGGGGGGGGTCTTTCAGGGTCAAAGGGCACAGCCAACCGGCGGGGCCGAAAAAGGGTGGGTGCCAAGAAAAAAAAAACCTCAAAAACACAGTGTAAAATCGCGTTAAGTGAACCACAATGGACACAAAAAGGTGGTTTATCAGGGAACAAACCGAAGGGGCAAAAATGGACACTGCAAAAACCTGGGGAGAATCAAAACTGACCACAGAAAACGCCGACCTGGGGGAAAAAAAAAAAAAAAAGAAAGGGGCAGGGAATCACCAGGGCATCGGAGGAGGGGGATTTGCCCGGGGACGCACGCGCCAGTGCTCAACAACCAAACACAAAAAAAAAAAAAAAAAGAAACAGGCTTCAAGTGTGGAAAGGGGAAGTGGTCTGTGTAAAAGAATCCTAACGCGACACCAGGGTAGGACGTGAAACAAGTAAAAAAAAGAGGGGTGAAACGCCGGCCGCGGACGCAAATGACTAACCTGCCAGAAAGTGAGAAAAAAAAAAAAGCACGCACCCTAAGTCCTGAGAGGGCGCCCGGGAACGGGGGTTCCCTGCGGGAAGCAAAACGTTCAAACAATGGGACGCCATGAAAAAGAGGGGAGGGGGCAGACAAACCTGAAAACAGGCTGGGGACCACTACAGGCAGCAGTGAGCGGGCGGGTCATAACTTAATCACCTCGAGAAAAAAAAGAAAGTAGCGGAAGGGTCTAGGAAAAAAAACCTGACACAAGGGTTGTTGATCTGCGCGGGGGCCCAGTGAGGAAGTGGCTGCGCCGACAAACAAAGGGACCAACGGACCGCGGGGGGAAAATGAATGAACCGCCACAGGTCGACAGGCGCGGGCTGGAAAAAGGATCAAAAAAACAAGTGTATCGGCCGACGGGGCAGGAAGAAAGCCATGACCAGGGTGTGAGGTCGGCCGAGGGGGGGGGCGGAAAACTCGGGAGGCGAGAGAGTAAAAAAAGCAGCGGAAACGCCCCTGCAAAGCCCACGATTGTGGGCCAAAAAAAAGGAAATTAACCGGCTCGAAAACAGGAAAAACCGGCATCAGGAAGTGCGGTGTAAGAAAAAAAAAAGATCAGAGGCCCAGATGAGTAATAAAAGGGAAGGTAATTAGTGACGAAAAAAGCAGCCTAAAAGGACAACAAACAAGAAGGGGTGGCAAAAGAACAGGAAAGGGTGTGTAGATGCCAAAAGGGGGCTACAGCATCCAAAACCGGAAGGAAAAACGGAACAAAGAGGTTCAGGAAAGAATACTGGGGACTGGGTTAAAAAAAACGCCTTCGAAAAGAAGGAAACGCAAGGAATGAGGTGCACAGACAGGCCCAGGGAAAAAGAATGAAAAAAAAAACTCTTGGAAGTCACAGCCAGGAGGACACAAAACAACAATCGAAGATGTGGGGGCAAAAGGGTACAAGACGGGGGGGGCCAACATCGACAGAAACTAAACTAAAATAGGTAACTCTTAAAAAAAAAAAAATGGGGGTTGGGTGTTTCTGCCCAAAATAACGCCAGGCCCGGGGGTAAAAAGAAAGATGCCTAACCAAAAGCTGACGAAGAAAGAAGGCATTGATGGTTATCGGGCCAAAACAAATGCCAAAGAACTGGGGGGGGACCGCAGCACAAAAATTGATGGGGGGCCGGAACCACTTAACCAACCTGCCGGAAGGTTGAGGTAGGTAACATCCGGCAGCCAAGGAAACCAGGGATGGGGGAGCAGGGGTAAAAAAAAAAAAATGAAAACGCTGCGGGGCCCGCCTCGGGAATAAAAGAGGGGGGACTAACAAACCGGGTCTAAGGTGCGTCAAAGTCAGAAAGCCGAATCCGAGATGAAAGCGGAAGGCCATTGAATCAGAAACCAGCGGACGCCAACGAGCACAAACGAGGGCCTAGGATTGGGAGTTCGCCAGCCCAAAAAAAAGCAAGGGAAAACACACAGCCGAACGGAGTGGGAGGGGAAAAAGAAACTGTCGGATAAAAATTATGACATGAACAAAGGACGAACCAAAAAAAACGGAAAAAAAAAAAGACCGTGCCAGAAGTGAAGGGGGGAGAACCAGGAAGCCCGGTAAAGTGTGGGGGGGCGGCAGGCCCTCGAAAAAAGCAAAAGAGGGTGGAACCAGTAAATCCTGAAAACGGGGGAGGGGGAAAATAAAAGGGAATCAACGAAACCCAATGAAAGGGATTACTAAGCAGGCTCGCAACGATAGGCAATGAACGAGTCAAAACCAAAAAAAAAACAACAAACATTATGAGGAGGGGAAATATAGAAACGAATGCGCATAGGGGACCACAAAAAAACCGAAAGGTGCTAAACTAGGGAAGGCAAAATACTGTGTGAGACGCGCCACCAGAAAAAAGTTACTGAAAAGGAGGTGCAACAAAAAATCCAACAAACTTACCGTAGAGAAAACAAAAAAAAGAAAAGAGGGTCGAGCACTGGTCGGGGAACAAAAGGGAAAACCAACCCTGAAAATGAACCGGGGGGGGGTAACCAATGTAAAACGCGCAAAGGGCTGGGGGAAAGTCCGTGGGCTGTGAAAACACATTAAAAACTTGGGGGCGGGGGAGGCCATTCGCCCCACTCGTGGTAACCTCAAACAAACGTCACGCCAAAGACGGGCCAACTGTCGGGGCACGGTTTGAAACTTAGGCGGAACCCAAGCGGAAAAACCCGGCTTGGCAAACGGGGGGGTCCTTCAAAAGAGCAAGTCTGATACAAGGGGCTGATACGCAAAATGACGGAACTGGTCCGTCAAAGGAGTTGACGAACACAGATAGATGAAAAGAAACGGGTGGAGAACGCAAGCAAACACAGGAAAAGGGAAATGGGCACAAGCAGAGGGGGGAAAAGGAAGAAACCAACGAAAACGACTCAGGAAATAATGGTCTGGAAGGGTGGAAATGTACGCGAACGCAACGCAACATCACAATAACCGTTACTAAAAAACATGCCTGGAACAGGTGGAACAAAAAAGCAGCTTAACCGACAAAAGGAGAAGCGGCCAAAACATCCTACAGGACAGGTGTCGCAACTGACATAAAAACCACAGGACAAAAGGGAAAATCTATCAATAGGGCGGGCAATATACAAAACCGACTTCGAAGACGCGGACAATCGAAAGAGGCGTAAAAAAAAAAAACGCTTAAACAAGACAAAGGGTGAGGCGGGGCCCAAAAATCCTCAGGAACGGGAGGGGTACAAACGAACCACACGGCGAGGCGGCGTGGTGGTGTAAAGCCAATTGCCGGAACAACACAGTGGGGGGGAGAAGTACAGTGGGGCAAAGTGGGGGAAATGGGCCCCTGCACAGCAAAAAAACAGGCCACACGAACGAGGAACGCTCAAAGGAGTCAAAAAAAAAAAAAGGTTCGAAACCCCTGAAAACCTGAAATCCGAGCGGGGGACGAAGAGAACACACAAGGAACAACTGGTCGGAAAACTGGAAAGAATTCCAACGGAAAAAGAGCAGAAACCAAAAAAAACATTCTGTTCCTGAAAAAACAGCAACGAAAGGCATGTCAAAAAAAAAAAATGAACGCAAGGCTCATACAAAAAAAGAAAGAAAGACTTCGAGGGCCCTAACTGGACGAGGGCTACCGGGAGAAAAGGGTCCGGGGGGGGGGTCACGGCGGCCGGGCCGGAAGGGTGAAAAAAACCGGAATCAACACGAGCAAGAGGGGGGAATTTTGGTGGGCCGATGCTGGCGAGGTGGGCAAGTAAGATTGGAAAAATTCAAAAAAAACAAACACGGGCGGAAGAGGGCAAACTCCTAAAGGGCTACCAACCAACCGTTAAGGGAAAAGAGTACTCCCCAGGAAGCCAAAAGGCAAGGCATCCGATAAGCCTTATAACCCGACCGGAAAAATGATCCCCAGCAAAGGAAAAAAAATGGGCACAGTGGGACGGCCGCATAAACTGGCCAGCGGGGGAGAGGCAGGATCTGAAAAACAAAAAAGCTCCAAGAAAAGGCAACAAGACAACCGCATGAACAAAAGGAAGGGTCATGAAAGTGGGAGGAATGGCCAGAAAGCAGTAAAGGTTGTTTAAAAAAAAAAAAAAAGTATTGGTAAAAGAAAGAATTTGGAGCGGAGGAGGTGCTGGAACGAAAAAAGGTGACCTGGGCTAAACCGGTCGTTTGGGAGGGTTAGCTGTGAGTAAACTTTCCAGGGGTTTCTCCCACCTAACCTTTCATAGGCAAGTGGAGGCAACCTCAAGAGAAAGAAAGAAGTGAAAATAAATGTGTCAGCAAGGGAAGATTTACTGAAACCCTCTAAAAAAAAGGACTAATGGGAACTCTACGTCAATAACGAGATCAGCAAAACATGCAAAAGGGAAAAGGGTCCGAGCCGTAAAAAACGCCCGAAGAACCGGGCCGGCAAAGGAAAAAAACCTCCCGAAAGGGCACTCTGGGGAAGGAACACAAGGGCGTTGCGACTGCCGGGGGAGGGGTGGGGGGGTTTGGCTTGGTCTCTTACAATCACCAATGGCCCCACAAAAGGAAACTTTGTCCGAAAGAAAAGAAAACAAACCGGGGCCGAAAGAGGCATGAAGACCAGGGAAAAGGGGTGCCTTTGGGAGAACAACACTGACACCACCGGGGCTGGACAAAAGATGGCGGGAAGGAGTCAGAGAGCGAACGGGTGCATGTCGGAGAAACAAGCTAGGATAAGTAACATATGTGTCCCTGCACAGGTAAGCGGCCCAAAAAGTAAAAGGCAAACCAGTGAGGGGGGGGGGAACCATCTTGTCAAAGAACCGCCCTGCCGGAAAAAAAACCTAAAAAGGAAAAACAAAAAGCCAACGGACAAAAAACGAGCCAAAGGGGGGGGCTGGGGTAGCAAAAACAAACTTACCGTTAGCCATGATGTGAAAAGACCATTGTAAGTACGGTTCAGTGGGGAAAAACTGTGAAAAAGAAAATCCCAGGGAAAAGACTGGGAACAACATGCCTGATCCGTAACGAACTGGGGGGTAAAGACGGGGGGACCTTTCAAGGCAACCTGTTATTGGGGGTCCAAACAAATTTACACAAACGCGCATCGCGGGTGACCGTGGGTATGGTTCCGCAGCACACATGTAGGGGGCGGAAAGGGATTAACAAAACACGAAAAAGAGCGGGAAAGGTGAGCAAACGGGGTAAACGATGAATCTCAAATCGACGCAAAACGGCAGAAAAGGGGGGACGGGCCCGGACCGCCGGGTACGGGGAGGGTCCGGGGGACGGACCCTTTAGCACCAAAAAACGTTGGGAAAAAGCAACTGTCAAATGGCCCACGGCAGGACATGGGGCACAACAGAGCGGCCGACAGGGCAACAAAAGCAACCCTAAGTCAAAAGCGTCCCTCGGATGTACCAGCCAGCCTCAAAAACAACGGAGAGATGAAGGATGCGGAAAAAAACGACGCCGGGACAATGTGACGGGGGGTGCTGGGCCGGAAAGGGAAAAAGAGGCAGAGGGAGGCAAAAAAAACCAGAAGCGAAACGCGTGGGGTCCGCCGGCTGGGGGCGCGCAAGAAAACACGGGATCGGGCGCCAAACCGCCCCGTAATCGAAGGGAAAAAACGGGTGGTCCGCTTTGGTCAAGGGAAATATTCTAACAAGAAATAAAAAGATGAGGAAGGCCCACTCAATTGCTTTACCTCTGGAACGCAGGGAAAAAAAAAAAGAAAAGGTTCAAATAACGTGCACTCTGGAAACATCAGGCAAATTTGATCACTCTAATGTCAATCCCTACAAGGGGGGGGGGGACCAGCCCGGAAGCCGTCTTTGATGGTCCCCCATGTATAAAAAACAAAAAGGGGTCGGGGGAAGAGAGGAACTTTTACGGAAGGTTGGGTCCTGCCAGGAAGCAGGAAAGAACCGTGTGTGAAAGACTCAAAAAACAGGGCACCGGGAAGGTCGTTTACTGGGGACGTGAAAAAGTTTGAGGGCCCAATGTGTCAAGGAACAAGGCCAAGTGGTCGATCAAAAACCTAAAAAAACCCAAAAACGGGACCTGCCTGCAAAGTGCGGGACGTGGAAGAAAAATCGCGAGGACTTGCAAGTCGAAAAAGCGGTGGTCGACGCGAAAACAAGGGGATGGGTGGGCAAGTGGCGGTGTAATCCATCCGGGTAAAAGATAAAAGTACGGCGCGGACGCCAGGCGCGGGGAAAGAAAGGTGAAAATTGGAAAAACGCCGACAAAATGGAAAAACCGGCGCGCTGCCGCAAAACGAAAAAAATTAGGAATGCAAGGATGATAGCACCAACAACAGGGTTCGGACGGAGAGATAAAAAAACCGCAGGGACTTGTCCTTGCAGTCGCATCAGGGGGGGAGAGCCGATGGATCGGGGGGAAGGGGGGGGATGTTGGCAGCAAAAAAGAAAATTCACTGCAAGAAAAGGGGTGGAGCCACTTGAAATCCTGGCAAAGGTGGCAAAGAAAGCGGGGGGAGAAGGACTCCATCGAAAACCGCACAACAATACAAGGGCTAGGACTTCTGTGATCAGACCGGAGCAAAACGTTGGGTGGGGTTACAACCTAACCGGGCTTCCGGGGGAAGGGCAGGACTACTGAGCAGGACCGGGCAAGGAAAAAAAAAAAAATCGGCCATGGAGGGTTCCTCCAACGTGAAAAAAAACGGACAGAAAATGGAGCGACTCGATGGGGCAAGTAGGAAAAGGATGAACTTTACTTAAGGCCCATAAAAAATTGGCAGCGGCAAAAAATAAGGGCGAGGAGGAAAAAGTCTGAAAGCGGACGTGAAACTGGAAGAACAGCGTAGAAATGGGGAAAAACCTGGCAAAAAAAAAGTGGTGGGAGACCGGCTCCCGGCAATCTAAAAAACAAAAGGACGGATCGTGAAAAAGAAAAAAAAGTAGAGGAGGGGAAAAGCAACTAAAGGAAACAGGGAAAATATAAAAAACAAAAAGTAGACCTGGAAACGACCAGGGGAAGCAAGGGACACCAAAGAAAGTAGGGAAACAGAAGGGAAGCGTGGTTAGAAGGGACAAAATTTGTCGACCGAATACCAGAAAAACCAGTGGGCGTGTGAGCCCCGCAGAAGTTTGGGGGCAGGCAAAGGAGAAATGAAAGTTGAAGCGCGGAAACACCTCGTCGGTTAGATAGGCAGGAAGCTGCCAATTTGAACCAAAAATGCCAAACAACGCGTGTTGCCGAAAAAAATGAAAACCCAAAAAAAAAAAAAGTCAGAAGGGTGAGTAAAAAGCAGGACCGGAGGTATGAAGGAATCCTGACAAAACAGCCTGAAGAAACGACAAAGGAGGGGAAAAAGACACGAATGCGCACAAAATTAAACAATGCTACAAATTAAGAAATGACGACTAGAAAAGACAAAGTAAGTGGAAGTTTGTGGGGAAAAAAAAACAAACTAAACATGAAAAGAACCCAACAAAAAAAACCACAACCCAGAAAAACCAGACAAACACAACCCAAGTGCCAAGATTCTTCCTTGAGTTAAGACGTAAGCCACGGCAGAACAGGAAGAAGGGATGATGTGTTGGGGGTCAACCATGGTCAAAAGAAAGAAGTGAGTGCAAATTGTAGCGCCACCCTCCAGGAGATCTTGGGTTGGGGCCCAAAAAAAAAAAAAAAATAAAAAATCTCCGAGATGTACGGAAAACCGCAAATCCAGAGATCAAAGGAGAAAAAAACTGAGCAGGATCTGAAACGGGAAAAAATCCGCAACAAACAGGGAAAGGGGCCGTAAAAGGAAAAGAAAAGGAACGGGGCGATTACGGGTCGAAAAGGAAAGATGCAAAACAAAACCAAGGGATCAAGCGAGAGTTGAGGGGGGAGGGAAGAGACCTAATACTAGAAGAAAACTAAAAGGAAGACAGCCAGCTGAGGAACGCGTTCAAAAAGAGGGGAAGGGAATGGGGGAAAAAAGAGCAAAAATGAAACCGGTGTGGGGCCCAAAAAGGGGTGAAAGAAAAGGAGAATCTGCAGAAAAAAACAAGCTAAAGAGGAAGAACTGGGCAAAAAGTAAAAGGGGAATGTGGGGGGGGGCACGAAGAGGAAACGAAGAGGGAAATGAAAGAAAGTGGCCCTTCCGAGGGCAAGACGAAAAAAAAAAAAAGAGGGGAAGGGGGGTCTATGCGAATTGGACAGAGTGGAAACGGGATCAAAAAAAAAACAAAAGGGGAGATTAAAATGGAAGGACCTCAAGGGAAGGATGGGAAGAGGGGGAAGCTGGGGGGGGAAGGAAGCCGCAAGGTCAGCTAATCTTCATGAAAGGTTGGGAACGACGAAGAAAGGGACCGTGCTCCCGGGTGGGACAAACCATCCCGCAGGACTTGTACGGCAAAAAGAATTAAAAAAAAATCGTCTCTTAAGGAAGTGAAACAGGGTCTACCTCTAAAGCCCAAAGTGAGGCAACAAAAATTTACCCAAATATTCCCCCATGGGACAGGAACAGAGAAGGCAAACTTTTCCTAAGAAGAGGCGTGGGCTGTCGACCAGCAGATTCTGGGGCCTAAAATCGCCTCAGAAAGAAAAGCAGTCAGGACCTGGGATAAACTTTCTTTGGTGTCTCGTGGGGTCAGGGATTCAAGGAAAGCAACCATCGACTCGCTGCAAAAAAAAAAGTTCTTGGGAAAGGAGGGGCGACACTACTTACCAGATCAAACAGGGAACGAATCCGCACGCACACGAGAGGAGACTGAACTAAGGCTAGGCAGAGAGGTACCCAAAGAGAGGGGGGGTATAAAAGGGGGATAAAGCAACCATCACTACCCCCAAGTAGGTGACCGAAAAGTGGGGGTAAAAAAAAAAGGACTCAAAAAGGGGAAAGCTTACGAGGTTCCCATGTGCCAGTCAAGGAAAAACGATCACACAAAAAACGTTGGAGATGTCGAAAGTGATATAGAAGGTAAACTAAAAACCAAACCCCCCCCAAGTCTAGTACAGGGAAATGGGGACGTGGCTGCAGCTGCCCTAAAAATCGAGGGGGAGCCCAAAGAAAAACATCAGAGGGGGTAAAGGCATGGTAGGGGCACTTGATCAGCAAAAAAAAAACCCACCAATGAGTAAATGGAGATCGGCGTCAAGAGGACCTGGGGTAAAAACGATGGGTCCCAGCACGGCGCACAAAAAAAAAATAGAAAAAAAAAAGACGACGTTCGGAAGCGGCAAAGGAGAAGGCCCCTTTGAAGGCAGGGATCCGGAAATCCCTAACGGCAAAAAAAGAGTGGCCTGTACACGGCAACAACGAACAAGATGACGTCTTTGGGGGGGTTTCCGAGGGCTGGTTGCCGCAACGCGGGGTGGGGGGAAGAAGGGTGACAAGATGGCCGGGCACCAGACCGAAAAAGGGGGGAAAACTAACGGAGGGGATTATCTAGAAATCGTCTGAAGGCAAAGGAACTGCCTGAACAAAACAGACTACGGAGAGAGGGAACACTGCGACCCAAGTTGTTCGGACGGATGCTGGACCCCAAACCACCGGTGGGGGGGAGACAAAACAAAAAAAGAACCCGTGGAATAACAACACCCGGCTTGACATGTTAAGGGGAAACGGCCAAAGGATCATTGGGGGGAAATAAAAAAAAAAAGCACCTTCCCGTAAAACACACCAGAAGCACGCACGCTAGGAAGCTTTCCCTCGACTGGACGCGCTGAACTTTTCGAAAGAGGTAACGGTGCCGGTGGCGGAAAAACGAGCCCCGGGGGGAAAACAACGAGTAGAAAAACGGGTCCATTTGTTTGGCAACAGCGGGGGGGGAGCTAAGTGGGTCAAAGCAAAACAGGAAAAGGCAAAACGACCCGACGACCGCAGGAGTTAAAAAAAAAAGAAAGCGACAGCGCGCACCACCATGGCGCCAGGCACAGTGCAGGACCGCAAACGAGATTCAAGGATCCAAAAGCCACTCGCAAAGAGCCGGAAAAACCTAGTCGGCGCAAAGGGGGCGAAAAAAACGACAACCAACACTTGTGCCGGACGGCAACCAAGGAAAAAAAAAGGAGAACCTCCGCACCCTAGAAGAAGGCAAAACCTTAATGGGCGACGCAAATGTCAATCGAGCAGTGATCGTCTAAAAAACGACCGGGGGCAACGGCGGTTGAAACGCTCCGGAACTTGGGGTGGGGCACCTAACGGGAGGGGAGTAGTGCACGGGGGAAAGGGGGGGGGAAGGAAAAGTAAAACGACCAAAAAGTCAGGGCACACAAACTGGGGGTTGCTTGGGGCAGGGAAAAAACTCCAACCGTCAGGAGCAGCCCGGAAAGAGTGTTGGGGCACCACCCATGACAGGAGGGACAAGGTTGAAAACACAAAACAAAATCAACAGAGAGCATCAGAGGGGACGCAGAAAAACTGGGGGGGGGGGGAAAACAATGGTCGAAAAAAGGAAAAAGAGAAGTCACGCCGAACCTCAAACCGAGAAAGACCAAAAGGACTATATCCAGCATGAACGTCCCACTGAAGGTAAGACAACAAGCAAGCGACGCAAAACCCTACCGATAAAATGCCGGGAGTCGATAGAAATTGGTAACCAAGAATAAGTAACCACTTAGCCGACCTTGGAGAAAGGGACGAGATGGGGGGAACACGACAGTGGGAGACGGGTTTCCAAAAAGAAGGGTTAACGATAAAACCTTGGGAAAAAGGGGGACTTTTCAAAAAAAATCTCAAAAAAGACCAAAACACCCAACACATAAAATGCACAAGGAAAAGAAGACAGCCAAATCCAGGGCGGAAAGGTGTCGGGTTCCCAAGGTGGGTTCCAGACACAAGTGAATGTACGCAGCAAGGAGACCCGGGGAACCAAAAAAGGGGAACCAAAGAGGGAAGAGAAAGTTGGCCAGGGTACATTATCAAATCACGAAATAATAAACATATGGTGAAAAAACATGTAGGGCCAAACTGAAAATAAGGGAACATGGTGGGGACGGTCAACAAAAAAAAAACCTTGGGGGCACCTAACCGCGCAGCGGGAAACCTAAGGAAACGGGGAATACAAAGCCTCGCCCAAACCCTTGGAGTTTGTAAACAGGACGCAAAAGCCGCCTGGCCTGTCCAGAAAAGAGAAAGGTGTTAGGACAAATTTGAAGTTCCAACCAAAAAATTTTGGGGAGAGTTACTTGGATAGCGAAAAAAAAGAAGGGAGAAAGACGCCCGAGTCCCTGGGGGGGGCAAAAAAAAGGTAAAACTAAACGAAAGTGGTGAAAAGGGACTGCAGAAAAACATCAAGGGAAACCGCCCCGGAATTCTGATTCAAGAGAAGCCAGGGTTTATTGTTGCGGTCAGAGGGATAAAACGAAAAAAAGAGAAAAAAGCAACGCAACATGGGGAGCCACGGAACGAACTCCCAGCGAGTCTTGGACCATAAAGGGCCGCCGGTAAAAACTGGCCGACTTAAAGTAGCAAAAACCGGAAAAATGCTGTTGGGGGAGAGAGTCTTCATCAGGGGGAAGGACAGGGCCTAAAAGCTAAGGAAGACAACCAAGAAAAAAAGACGTGGTCGCCAAACGGTTCTCGGTGATGGCAGAAGACGATCCTAAAAAAAAAACAGTAATGGAGGGAGAAACTGAGATTGAAAAAGATACAGAAAGAAAGTCCTGGGGTCGTGGAAAAAGGGGAACAGGGAAAGCTCAGCCCAAAATGCCGAAGAATCAGACGATAAAACCTCGAGTTAGGAAAAACCGTCAGGGAGCCGCCGCAAGGGGTAAAAGAGAAGAAAAAAAAGCAGCAACAGGTCAGCAGGTCAACAGGGATGGATAAAGCGCAGGTATGGAGGGGATGGTTGTGCGTGGAAATATCTGCAAACCAAAAACAAAGAGGACTTCGGAATTTACAACGATAAAGGGGGTGAAGGGCCAAAGAAAGGGGGTTCAGGAAAACCGGTAAAATAGGGGGGCTGAAGGTCGAAAAAACGCGGGGCCCAGGGGAGCAGAAGCGTTACGAAGTCAATGGGAAAAAGTTAAAATGACCAGACCCGGGGAACTAAGTCAAAAAAGAAAAAAGGGGACGTTTGAATGAAACATTATAAAAGCCAAAACGATTGAAAGCTCGCTTGTTGAAGGAAACCAGGGGTTTCCCGGCAGGAAAAACAAATTGAACTTTCCACGGGAGGGGGGTGGGGGGTGAAACCACAAGAAAAAAATGCAAAGTTAACATGGTACGTTGAAAAGGGGGCAACTAAAAGAGTGTTTATGAAAATCCCAGAAAGGGTGGGAGCATGAAACAAACCAAAGGGGGAGCGTAAGATTAAAAAGAAAAACAAGCACAACCGAAACGAGGGGCCCTTAAACCAAGAAGGGGGAGGGGAATTGGGGAAACCGACAAAAGCAGTCAAAGTGACTTGACTGGTCCACTTTGGGGAAGGGAAGAACGACCAGGAAATTAAACTGGGGGGGAAGGAGGTACTCCTAACAAGAAAACGCCCGCGTCTACCGCAACAGAAGTCGGGGCAAGTGGGTAAAAGGGCGGGAAATGGTTACGCCCGGGTAACCCGAACGGGGGAGCAGTCCCAGATCAAAAACCGGGCCGACGACATGAATCAGGGAACTGAGCTAGCATGGACTTCAAGAGAAAGGGCTCACGACAGGGAGGGTGGGCATGCAAAGGTCAAAAAAAAAAAGGCATTCAGAGGTCCCTCCGCCAAGGGAGCGGCTGAAATGTTACACAAATGGGGGGCCTCGAGGCTGACACTAAGGAACCGCAGGAACGGCAGGTGAAAACAGGAGGGACGGGGGGTCGAATTCAAAACCTACGCACGCACTACTAAACGAAACGCCTTACGCTGGGCATCACGGAGTGCAAACACACCGAAAGAAAAGTTTTCAACTAGATGGAAAAGGTGCAAAAAGGCATGGTGAAGGAAAAAAACACCGGGGAAGGCCCAAGGCCAGGGGAGAGTGAAAACCATCAACGTTTAAAATCTGGGGGATGTGGGAAAACGCGAGGATCACCGTAAGAATCGGGCAAAGGGCCGGCAACAGGCCCGGACCTTTGTGTCAACCAGGGAGGTAAAAAAACAAAAGCAGGAGGCAAAAAGAAACAGGATACGGTGGAGCCGAGTCAAAAAAGACGTCTCCACCCGGGAAGCAAAAAAAAAGTAACGATTTGGAAGAGAGTAAAACCCCGGCCGGGAAACCTAAAGGGACAGAAACAAAAAATCCGGATCTTCAGGGTTGCAGGCGTCAGGAGGGGGACCCATCTTCAAGCAGATGCCGGTATTGGGGGAAAAAAGGCGCAGCAGAATGGTAAAACCCGGAAGTCGGCCAGAAAAGGAAAACAATAAAGGGTAAAAAAGGACCAGGGGGAATACAGAGCCACCAACATGGAAAAAAGCGACCAGGCCAAGGGAACAGTCTATTTTGGGAAGGGCAGGGGAAAAAAGAACGCACGCTTTGGGAAAAGAAATCAGGCTAGGGGTCGGGAAAGGGGACGCAGGTATTGAAGCATGAAAACAAAGTTTGGGACAAGGGCCACCAACCGAATTTTGGGCCTGCAACAGCCAAGAGAAAAAAAAAAAACGAAAACGCCTCAGAGTGTTGGGGGGACACCAGGTAAAGCAAAAGCGCAAAAAGGTAAAAAAACCGAGGACCAATCCGAAGGAGGAAAGGGAAGCCCGGAAATCCCCAAACTAAAAACATTGCGAACTGTCGGAAAAAATTCAAAAAAACCGTAAAGATGAGGACCTAGCAAGGGCAGTGGCGGTGGGGTTATCACCAGAAAAATTAAAAGGAAAAAAAGGGGGGGGATGGACAGCTTGCAGAATTGGTAGGAAAGAAAAAAATCAACAAGGCCCTTATAACTGTGGGTGGGTGCCAGAGGGATGACAAAGAAAAAAGCAACACCTTACAAGGTAGGAAAAGTAACGAACTAAAACAGCAAAGGAGTAAGAAGATTGGGGTAGCACCGAACTTGATCCTCGATTTGAGGGTAAAAAATCTAAAACAAAGCCGGAAGACGGACCGGCAACGCCACCAAAAGGCCGCGGTAGGACAAGGAAAATCAGAGCCAGCAAGGAAAAGAAAAGCCTGCAAGCAAAAAAAAAATCGCGGGCTGCACTTCAGCCCAGACGCGCAACGAACCAATCCACCGGAAAATCAGCTGGGAGGAAAACGTCGGTGGAAAGAGAGACGGTCGAGACCATAAGAAGGGGACAGCACAAAAAAAGGCTTGGAATCCCGTGAAGAAGGTTTCCTGGAAAATTTTAAACCAGTCGCGAGGGTCAAGGGTTTGTGGGTAAAGACTTTGTAGAAATCAGGTCCGGGAACTCCAAGCCGAAAACTGAAGCCTCCTCCGCCTTGCCCAAATATACAAACTAACTCACGGGGGAACAAAAAACACGGAGTCAAAATGGAGAAAACCACATACAAAAAAACAAAAGGAAAAACAATCCGGAAACCACAAAAACAAAAAAAAAAAACCCACACACTATGGCAGAGGGACGTGACAAAGATCTACAAGAACATACAAAAAAAAGAGAGGAAAGAGAGTACCAAAGAAAAAGAGAATAGGCAAGCAGGAGAGAAGCGGAGGGGAGAGGTGGTTCAACAGAAAAGCGAAAATCAAGTAAAAAAAATCAAGGAGGTACACAGAGAACCGGCTTTTACAGGACAAAGCCGGAAAAAAGAGAATACAACGCGGCGGGCAGGAGAAGGAAATTTTCAGACCCCATCGCCCACAAACAAAATGACCTCCAAAAACCAAAGGGGGGCCCAATTACATTAAAAAAAAAGAAAATGGACAGACGTGATGAGGTACGATCTCGTGGGCCTAAAAAAAGGACTCGTCAGAAAAACAACAACGTCGTCAAGACCCTCTGTCCGACGGGTCCAAAACGCAAGAAGAAATGGAAAAAAGGGCTGCAAAGGGGAAGACCCATAGACCCTCGGCTTGAATAGGAACGACTGGCAAGCTGAAAAAGGGAAATCGAATCAAGGGGCGAGACCCGGGAAATCTCCGCCCGGCAGGAAACCCGATGTGACGTCAAAAAAGACCAGATGAACGGTACTAGAACCAACCGTTCAATAAAGACTGGGGGCGGAAACAGAGTCGAAGGGGGGAACGAAAAAGAAACACAGACTGTGCTGACGAAAAGTCCGTGTGAAAAAGGACTGCCCACACAAAAAAAATCAAAGTAAACCGGAAGGGGGGTTACCTGGGAGGTAAGAAAGCCCCAAAGAATCCACGACAAATTCCACGCAAATTCAGCTTCGGGCATGTGAGGGAACAGGGACTCGAAAACCAACCAGGACCAATGCAATTGGGCATCGTAAAAAAAAAGGTGACAATAGGGTCCCCCCTGGGTCACGGCAGAATGGGAAACGAAAAGGCGGGAGAGAGTGGCACGGTGGGAGCAAAAGGCCCCCGAAGGGGCCGAAAGTTTAAGGCACGGAAATAATCAACGCAAGGAAGGTAACTACAACGGACCCAACCTTGGGAGGAATCGTCTTGGTGGGGTTCCTCGTGCAGGGTCACGTCAAAGCGTGGGGGGCAGGCGAGGGGTTAAAAAAAACAAAGGGGCCGAACCCCTCAACAGGGAATCAAAGTTCATAACCGAAAAGGGACTACACAAAAAAGCAAGCGCCGTCTTTCAGAAAAAAAATCACTCCTGCCCTAACAACGAAGCCGGCGCTGGGGGCAGAACACACGCACCAACAAAGTGAAAAAACTGATTCTTCCGAAAAACAGGCAGAGAACACCCCTTCCTTCAGGGGACTTTGTCGGACCAAAGGAGTGGGGGTAAAAGCATCGCAGGGGAACTGGGACACGGGACCAAACCAGAAATACAAAAACACGAAGGAAGCATACTGACTGAAGGTGCCCTCCCTTTGACGGGAACCAAAAAAAACCCGAAGAATAAAAGGCATCACAGAAAGGATGCCGGGTGTAGCACCTTCCTTAAGAGCCGGGGGTCCAAGAAATCAGGGACACGGGAAGGTGGGTAAAAGAGGCAAATGGGGGGGGCCGAAAAAACTGTGAAAAAGAGGGCCGGCAGAGATAACAAAAGCAACCGTTAGGGTTATCCGGGAGGGGACCGGACGACGAAAAACACAAAAAAGGGAGGCAAAGAAGGCCGAAGAACAAACCGAGAATAAAAAAGGGGAATCCAGCAACGCATGGCCAACCCCAGAAAAAATTGCGGAAAAGTGTGGAGAAAAACTCTAAAAAACACTGCCCAAAAAAACGTAAAATTCAAAAGAGCAACGGCCAATCAGACACTGTCAGACAAAACGGACTGAAACCTGGGCCAATGAAAAAAGCAAAGGTTTGAAAAGCCTAATATTAAAGGCCGCTACGGTGTTATAGGGGGGCATTGTCAAATGAAGGGAAACCAAACGCAGTTCGCACTCTTAAACTCCAAGGCAAAAGACCGGAAACACAGGTCGAGAAGGTAAAAAAAGTTACACAGACCTCCAGATAATCAAGTCAGGTAAATCAGATGGGGAAAATACTTGACAAATTCAGGCACCCAAAGACGTAGGAATAGGTGAAAAAAATTAAAGGGAAACGAAAGACCAACCCGAATTAAAGCATTTTAAAAGAAACTAGACGGGTCCCGAGAGGAACCCTTTGCCAAAAAAGGCAAACATAAGAAGGGAAAAACCATTTTGATAAAGACGAAAACGTAACCCCTCCCGAAAGGGGATTGGGAAAACTAGAGTAACCGGGCCAAGGAACACCAGGGCCTGGTCGATCAACACGAAAAAAGCGGAGAAAACCAGTGCAAAAAAAAAAACAGCCGCCAAAGGAGCCTGGTTCTTTGCCAACACTGTCCCGCAAAAACTTGGAGGGGATCTGGCCAATCAAAACGAAGGGTGAGGGGCAAGCTGGAGGAAGGAAAACTGGGGGGGAAGGGGGAAAATAGACAAAGATCTTCGGAGACCAGAAAGGGTTACGCACATTTAAAGCAAAAAAACAAAGGGTCAAGGGAAAGGGGTGGGAGGGGGAAACCACAAACCGCAGGTTGGGGAAAACCCAGAAACAGGAAAAAACCTGAGAACAAAGTCAGCTCTCCCGAAAAAGCACGGGGTTGCTGGGGAGAAAGAAACGGCCCTGCAAAAACTACCTGGGGGGAGGATGAACAAAAGGTATGACAAATGGGGGGTTTACGTTTAGGTGAAAGAGCCTTCCAAAAGCCCTTAGAGGGCCGGGGCCAGACTGGGGGAAGGTTTTCCAAAGAACGATTTGGTCAAAAAGGCTGGGCAAAAAGCAACCAAAAAAAAAGAGCAAAACAGGGGGGGGGGGGTGGTTCGAAGAGGAGGGTCTTGATGAAAAAAAAAGCGAAAATCCAAAAAAACCAAACGTCCTAAAAACTGAAATCCGCAAAACACTAGGACGATCGGTTGCAAAAAAAGGGAAAAAGCCGGGTACTATACG